>SXGT01074604.1_pt1 | contig 12604 bp, 11 predicted proteins | sample 3176221 | NCBI WGS metagenome assembly SXGT01 (sample SAMN11356862, study PRJNA531348) | freshwater metagenome | isolation source: freshwater sample F1-120 | place: China: Fuxian Lake, Yuxi | collected 2017-12-25
CCCCCGGTTTTGCGGTGAACTCACCGGGGGGCTGACGCCGCCCCGCTCGCCTAACGACTGATCTGGCGGCAGGGTTTACCAGTCCCCCGCGACCGACATGTCCGGCATCGCGGGCACGACTTGCGTCTCGCGAGTGACCGTCACGGCAATTCCATTCGCTGAGGTCGCGGCTTCCGACGATCAACCGAGAAGAACTGTTTTTCGACCGGAGCAGCGACCATGCGAGTTCGATCCACGATCGTGCTGTGCGGAGTATTAGCATTCGTTGGTGGCTGGGCCGCGTTTGAGCGGCTGCACGCCGATCCGCGTCGCGGGGTGGAGCTGGATCTCGACAGCGGCTCGAATGCGCTGCGGGATGCCGGTCGCGTGATGGCCAAGATCTCCAAGCAGATTTCGCCGAGCGTCGTCCACATTGAAGCCTCGCATCGCACGGTACTGCGGGGCGAAGTCGAAGAAACAGGTTCGGGAGTCATCGTCCACAGCACTCATTTGCCGGGTGAGTACGTCGTCACGAACCGGCATGTCATCGCCGGTTCGGAGTTGAAGGAGATCAAAGTCACATTGCCCGACGGCCGCCAAGCTCATCCCGAACGAATCTGGGATGACGCGGCTTCGGACATCGCCGTGATGAAATTGCCTGTCGAAGGTCTCACGGCGGCGACGTGGGCTGACAGCGACGTGGCCGAAATCGGGCATCCGGTGCTGGCGGTCGGCAGTCCGTTTGGATTGAGCCAATCGGTGACCTTCGGAATCATCAGCGCGAAGAGCCGTCGGTCATTGAAGCTCGGCGACAAAGGAGTGCTGAATCAGGATTTCATTCAGACCGATGCGGCAATCAACCCCGGCAACAGCGGCGGGCCGTTGATCGATCTGAATGGCCGAGTGGTCGGCATCAACACCGCGATCGCGTCCAACAGCGGCGGCAACGAAGGGATCGGTTTCAGCATCCCCAGCAATCTCGTCAGCCGGGTCGTCGATCAACTTTTGGAATACGGCAAGGTCTATCGAGCTTATCTTGGCGTGAAGCTCGATCCCGAATTCGACATTACCAAAGCTCGAGCGTTGAAGCTGGATCGTGCTCGCGGCGCGCGAGTGATGGCGATCTATCCCAACACACCAGCCGCGCGAGCTAAGTTGCAGAAGGACGACGTCATTCTGAGTTTCGACGGCATCGATATTCTCGACGAGAACCATCTCATCAACGTCGTCAGCTTGTCGCCAGTCGGCAAAAAGGTCCGGCTGATGGTCTTGCGGCGCGGCGAGAGATTTCCTGTGCAAGTCGACCTCAGCGACCGATCCGTCGCGGAAGACGATTCGACTCCCTCCGTGCCTCAACAAAGCAAAGCGGACACGCCGGTCGAGCAAATGAGTTTCGCCACGGAGCGTTCTACTCCAGTTGACGTGAAGCTGGAGATTGGCGACTTCAAACTTCAAATCTCGATCCGCCGAAGCATTCTGCCGAAATAGTCAAGCAGTCCTTGCGGATTGATGTCATCGACGACTTCGATGTTGTCGCGCCAACGGCGAGAGGCTCGGCGGTCAAAGACGGTGGCTCCGCGACACAGCCCGGTTTGCGTTTCGACATCGATCGCCATCGACGTGTTGTGAACGAGGCGATCTTGCGCAACCGCCGCGAGCGCGACGACCTCGCACAGCGAGAATCCTTCGTTGCCCAGATGTTCGTGCGAAGCTCGTAGGCCGAACTGAAGCCATTCCAGGATCGCCTTACCGGCACGGCCAATGCCGACGTCCGATAGACGTGCGAACTGGTCGTAATTGAGCACGAGTTGTTGGGCGGCATCCAGCGGCACGAGTGTTTTGGTGGCCGGCGATTTCAACACCTGACGAGCGGCTTCCGGGGCGGCGAAGATGTTGAACTCGGCGGCGGCGGTCGCGTTGCCACCCACGGCGATCGAGCCTCCGAAGCACACCAATTCGCGGAGCAGTGACAAAAAATCAGGATCACGCTCCTGAGCGGCCAGCACGTTGGTCAGCGGGCCGAGTGTCAGCAAAGTGATCTCCTGGGGATGCAGACGGACCAATTCCGTGAGCAACTTGACCGCCTCGTGCGGCTTGTGCAGTTCTGCCACGGCGACAGCGGATTCTCCCAGACCGTGGCGGCCGTTGAGCAGCGCGGGATCAACGAACCCCGGCATCAGTTCGCCTCCCGCCAGAGGAGCTTCCGCGTCCGAGGCTCCCAGGCGTGGCCACTTGGCGGGATCGATCAACTCGATCACCGCTTGCAGATTCTTCGTAGCGGTTGGGCCGGAGACACATCCGGCCGTGGCGGTGACTGCCAACAGATCGACTTCGGGATCGAGCAGCGCCAGCGCCACCGCGAGGGCATCTCCGATCCCCGGATCGGCGTCAATGATCAGTTTGTTGGGCACGGTTCTCATCCTGGACGACAAATCGCTGACTCAGTCAGGCGGGGATTGTACGGCTCAAACGACAATTGTTGAGCATCAATCAATGGCAATTCGTGGCCGTGACGCTTTGTCGCGCCACTTCGAGTCGCAGCGATTTTCGAGCGGTATTTGCGAGTGATTGAAACCAGAGCGACCGGTGAAACCGGCACAACTTGCAGTCCGGCGGCAACGGTGCTGGACGAAAAATCCACTTTTCTTGACCGCCTGAATTCGCCGAACTATGGAAAGAGGTTGGGTTTCCCGTTGCTCGCAGCCGGCAGGACGACTGTTTGCCGGTGGAGAGGTTTTTGAATCGTGATTGATCCGCGTGCCTATCTGAACGACGAAAACGGACGAGCGGTTGCCGGGCTGCTGGCCGGTCAAGCGTTATGTTTGGCGATCGGATTTGGGATGGGTGCGATCTGGCTGACCTCGAACTGGTCGGGATGGGTACTTGGGCTGGGTGTGATCGTTGCGTTGGCCATTCAAGGCAGCACGTCGTGGATCGGTTTGCAACGCATGCAAAAGGTCGCTGCGAAACGGCACGCCGCTGCGGAGGCTCGAGCGAAAGGCCATCACGAAGACTTGCAACGCACCCAACGTGCGGTGATGTATGGACTGGCTCATTTGTCGGAATCGCGTGATCCGGCGACCGGCGAGCATTTGAAGCGGATGAAGCACCTGGCTCGTACGCTGGCGGAAGCACTGCAAACGCACCCGAATTACCGTTCGGTTGTGACACCGGAGTTTGTCAAACAGATCGAAATCAGTGCGATGCTGCACGACATTGGCAAGGTCGGCATCTCGGACGCGATTTTGCTCAAGCCGGGTAAGCTGACTCCGGACGAGCGACACGAAATCCAGAAGCATCCGCTGATTAGCAGCCAGTGCCTCCGCAGAATCGAAGAGAAGCTCGGTTCCGCGAACTTCTTGGAGATGGCTCACGAGATTGCGCTGTATCACCACGAGCGCTGGGACGGGCTCGGTTATCCGTTCGGCCGGCGCGGCGACGCGATTCCGCTCACGGCTCGCATCGTGGCGATCGCCGACGTGTACGACGCCTTGGTCTCCGAACGGGTTTACAAGCCGGCGTTCCCGCACGAGCAATGCGTGGCGATGATTCGCGAAGGGGCCGGCACGCAATTTGACCCGGAGTTGGTCAACGTCTTTCTGAGCATCGAGCGTCGATTCGCGGACGTTTCGGATCGCATTCGCGAGAACGATCCGACGTTGTCGATGTGTTCGTTTCTGTTTCCCGATGAAGACATGGCCGAAAAGTCGATCGTCGATGGCTTCGAAAACCTTGACGACTTGCTGCAATCGCTCGACCTCGAGACTTCCCCGCGCGCTGGCCAATTTGTGGGAAATCCCCGCTGACGTTGACTTCGGGCATTGATTCAAAGCCCGTGAGTCCTTCTTGGCTGACGGATGCCTCAAACGCGCGCGTCGCTTCTTGTCCGACAGCGAACGATCTCGCTGGAGTTCCGCCTTTAGGCGGTCATGGAGCCGGCTAAAGCCGGGACTCCAACTCGAAGGTGCGCAATCGCTTTCAACTGGCAACTCTTGCCGGTTGCATGAGTTTGACCCGGCCCGCCCGATGGCCAAGCGTTGTGGTCTTCGCAATTGTCAGATTCTTCGTGACCGGAAAAACCGACAAAAGAAGCAAGGTCGCGTCGCGGCATCTGCAACCCCGCTGCGCGCCGAGTGTCCGTCAGGGAGGACAGAATGATTGTCGGAGTCAGCTCTGTGACGATCGCAGCACCCCGGCCGTACCGCGCGAGCCTGTGGGGGTGGGTTGTCGTGGGCTGGTTGGCTGCGATTTTGACCAACTCGGTTGCCGCACAATCAACGGTCCCGGAAACCGACTCGGCCAGCTCGCGATTATTTCCATCTCAGACCAGCAATGACGACAACGTGATCGCTCAATTGACCGACCGGTTGGCAGACGTTGAGCGAAAACTCCAACGACGTGAGGCGATCGACCTCCAGGACGCCGACACTGCCAAACGAAAGTTCGTGGTGCGTCCGTTCGGTCGAGTCCACATCGACGCCGGCACTTTCCATCAAGACGACGCGAACAAGACGGCGGTTGGCGATGCCAACAACGGTGTCAATATTCGACGTGCTCGGCTGGGTGTCGAAGGCGAGGGATTCGACAACTTCTTCTACCGCCTTGATGTGGACTTCGTGACGTTCGATTCATCGACCGACACTCGGCCGGTGATCTTTGATGCGTATCTCGATGTGCAACATCTTCCGGGGCTCGGCAATCTGAGAGTCGGTCACTTTCGTGAGCCTTTCAGCCTCGAACGACTCGACAGCTCGAATGACCAGCCGTTTCTCGAACGGAGTGCGGCCGTCAACACGCTCGCGCCGTTCCGCAATATCGGCCTGATGGCGTTCGATTGGAATGCCGAAGAAACGATGACTTGGTCCTACGGCGTCTTCGACGAAGCGACCAACGAATTCGGCGAGGACAATCGGGATCGGACGGGGCTTGCGGGGACCGGCCGTGTCACTTGGCTCCCGTTCATCAATGACGACGGCAGCCGGTTGATTCAGGTCGGTGCCAGCTACAGCTACCGCAAACTGGGGATGACTAACCGCGAGTTTGCTTCTCGGCCAGAAATCAATTTGAAGGAAGGAGCCTTGTCCACGCCGAGCTTCGTGGACACAGGACTGCTACAGGTTCACGACTATCACATCGCTGGCCTCGAGATGAGCAGCGTGCTTGGCCCGCTGTCATTTCAAGGCGAGTACGTCGCGCTGACAGGAGTGCAGTCCGACAACCAGAGCTTGTTCCTTCAAGGGGGCTATCTCGAGGTGATGTATTGGCTGACCGGTGAGCGTCGCAATTTCAACCGCACGCAAGGCCGATATGGTTCCGTCACCCCCAAACGCGCGTTTTGGATCGACGACCAAGGTGACGGTCGCAGGTGCTTTGGGGGGGCCTGGGAGTTGACCGGACGAGTTTCGTGGTTCGATCTTGATCACGGTTCACTGCATGGCGGCCGGATGACCAACCTGACCTGTGGGCTCAATTGGAACTACGCCGTTCGATCGCGCGTGATGTTGAACTACATCCACTCGTTTTTGGACCGCGATTCCGTGAACAGCAACACCGACATCTTCGCCATGCGGTTGCAGTACGCGTTTTGAGGGCTGCCTGCTGTGGGCCCTTTGAAGTTGCGCTCTTTGCATTTTTGCGATTGTTCCCCACCGACCTCGCGTCGGTGGAAGCCATGATTGACGGCTAAAACGAACGATCAAAGGGAACCGGCTCCCGCCGAGCTTGTCTCATTGGGATCTACACAACTCTGCGAACCCCATGAAAACGTGTCCGTCGTACCTCTGCACTCTTCGCTTCTCTGCGGTAACAATGCAGTTTCCGTCACTTTTACCGCAGAGGAGCGAAGAGTGCAGAGATGGTGAAATTGCCGGCCATTTCGAGTTGTGTAGATACCAATGACGCGAGTTCGGTGGGGACGGGACTCGAAGTTCGTCACTCAGTGCGTCAAAACACGCAACTTCAAAACGTGGGCGGGTGAGGCCAGTCCACGTCACATCACCGAAAAATAGTTGGCGACGGCGAAGTCGAACGCCTCGGAGGTCAGCCTCTTGGGAATTCGGTGGTAGGTGCAAAAATTGCGGACTTGCAGCACAAGATCGCGTGGTTGGCAGGAGCGCATCGGGCGATTGATGGGGCGGAAATGTTTCGCCAGCAAGTCTTCAATCACATCGCGGTCGTACTCGAATCCGAAGTGCGGACAGACGAGCTGCACAATGCGATGAAACTCCTCTTCGGTCGGATCGACGACTTGGATTTTGTAGGGAATGCGGCGTGTGAAGGCCCCGTCGACCAGTTGCCTCGGTTCGAGGTTCGTCGAGAAGATGATGAGCTGATCAAACGGAACTTGGACCTTTTTGCCGCTCGGCATGTTGAGGAAGTCGTAACGCTTTTCGAGCGGCACGATCCAGCGGTTGAGGAGATCGGCGACGGGACAACGTTGGCGTCCGAAGTCATCGATCACGAATGTGCCGCAGTTACTCTTCAATTGCAGAGGAGCCTCGCAAACTTTCGTGTGCGGGTTCTGGGTGATCTCCAATTGGTCGAGTGTCAATTCTCCACCGACGACGATCGTCGGCCGCACCACATGCACCCAGCGAGGATCAACACCGGAAAGATTGAAAAGCTCGCTTTTCGGATCGAGGGAAACTTCTTCGTGCTGGCCGGGATCGAAAACCCGGATGATTTCGCCCTCGATTCCCAACGCCCGTGGAATCCAGATGGTTGAACCGAAGCAGCGCGTGATTCGCTCGGCGATGCTAGTCTTGCCGTTGCCCGGCTCGCCGAACAGAAACATGCCGCGGCCGGAATTGATCGCTGGACCAAGCGTGTCGAGCATTTGCTTGTTGATGATCAGGTCTTTGAAGGCTTCGTGCAGTTCCTCGACGTTGACGGTCTGCTTGGCGATGCTCTGAGCCGCCATCGCTTCGAGGTAGTCTTTCAGTGGGACCGGGGCGGCACCGAAGTACGAGCACTCTGCCGAAAACGCTCGTGCCCGTGTGCGGCCGGTGTCCGTGATGCTGTATTGAAAGTCGCCAGCCTCGGCCGTTCCGGACAGTGACAGCATGTGGTCGAATTTCAGTTCGCGCACGATCGGTTCGATGATGTTGAACGGCAATTTGATTTGGTTACAAATCTGCCGCCCCGATGCCACACCGCGAGCCGCCAGATATTTGAGCGACAGCCCCTCGACCTCTTCGCGAGTCAGCCCCGCTTGCTCGATCGACTCGGGACATTTCGGCCGATAGACCCCTTCTTCTTGTTCCGCATCGCCCAGCAGCTTGTGGACGCGCTCAAACAAGTCGGTCAGCCGTCGATCCACCCAGGCAACGGGTGCCGAATCAGTCCGTTCGGGCAGACCTTCCGCTTCCGAGTCACAGGAGCTGACGTCGGGCTTGTCCTCGCCAGAGGTCATTGGTGAATTCTCAATCGTTTGATCATCCAGACCGTCGCCTCCCGACAATGGCTCGTGAGCTTTTGCAGGCGACGTTTTCATGTCAACGCACTCTCAGTACAGGTTCTTCGTCTCCGCGCGCAATCTCGGTCGCTCGCAGGAATTCCAGCGGCTAAAGCTACGTCACACCCCAACGATGTCAAACTGCGGAGTTCTGCGTTCCCTGAAGCTCAATCGTCACGACCGGAATGAAAGCGATAGACGCCTCGGCAGTGAATCGCATCGGTTTGCCGCTGTGATGCCTCGTATTGGACGAGTTGAAATGGTCGCCGAGGCCACCTACTCTGTCGCCCCTCCCACCGTGGAAACCGTTCGAGGCCGACTTCGGCCCCGGTCTTCTGACTTCCCTCCTAGGAGATTGACTCACCGTGAGTGACACTGCCCTCGCCGCCAAACAGGCCAAAGCCAAGGAACTGCTCGACGAACACACCCGCCAAACCGTCCGCTGGCACTTCAGCGACGAGACCGGCTGCCCGTTCTGGCTGGAAAAGAAACGCGAGTTCAAATTCGACCCGCTCAAAGAGGTCAACGGCTTTGAGGACCTCAGGAAGTTCCCGAACTTTGAGGACGAATGGCTCCGTGGCGGCCCGATTCGCCGTTGGGTTCCGAAGGGACTGGCCGACAAACCGGTCTACGTCTTCGAGACCGGCGGCACGACCGGCATCCCCAAGAGCCGGATGGTCATCGAAGACCACTGGATCGACTACGAAAATTTCAGCGATACGCTGCCGGACGAACACTTCCCGCGCGGCTCGAACTGGCTGATGCTCGGCCCCTCCGGCCCACGCCGTCTGCGGTTGGCTGTTGAGCACCTCGCTCAATATCGCGGTGGTATTTGTTTCTGCGTGGATCTCGACCCACGCTGGGTCGTCAAACTCTTGAAGAAGGGTGACATCTCCGGCGTGAAGGCGTACGCCGATCATGTGATCGACCAAGCCGTGACGATTCTCTCCGCCGGTCACGACATCAAGTGCGCGTTCGCAACGCCGAAATTGCTCGAAGCCCTCGCGCTGAAGCTGATCGACAAGGGAAGCAGCATCGAAGAATCCGGCATCAAGGGGATCTTCGCGGGCGGCACCGAGTTCACTCCGCAGTGGTACCGCTTCTGTCGTGAGGAGTTGCTCGGCCCGAACGTCTACATCACGCCGACCTACGGCAACACTCTGATGGGCCTCGCCTGCGGCAAGCCCTTCGACCCGGCCGACAACTTCAAGATCACTTACTACGCCCCGCAACCGCGAGCCGTCATCGAGACAGTCGAGTTCAACGACTACAACCAAGTCGTCCCCTACGGAGCGACCGGCCGCGTGAAGCTCTACACGATGACGAAAGAGCTCTTCGTCCCCGGCTTCATGGAACGAGATGAAGGCGAACGCGAACTGCCGCACGACAAATACCCGTGGGACGGCATCAGCGGCACGCGACCGTTCCACGAATTCGCCGCCACAACAACCGTCGGCGTTTACTAACCACCAAGCAAATGGCGATCGGGGGGGCGTCAGCCCCCCGGTTTCGTTTTCAAACTCTCACAACAGGATTGATGAACAATGCTCGACATTCCCGTGATCCGCTGGGGCAAGCCGTACGAGTCGATGGAGAAAGACAAAGTCGTCCATTTCGAAACTGGCGAGACGCTTGCCACCGTCCATCAAGCCAACGGCGGCATCATCAAGATGGATATGCGCAAGGCCGACAAAGCCCGCGATATCCTCCGCCAATTCAGCATCGATCAGCTTTGTGCCATGGCCGAGAAGGCCGCCGACCTCTACCAGAACGCGACGCTGCCGCTGGGCAATGGCACTCAGAACCCGGCCGAGTTCTGCCGGATGCAATCGGCGACAACCGGTCTACCCGAGCACATGTGTGCTGGCAACATGAAGAAGAACGCCTACGTCCTCCGCAACATGCGGCACACGTTGGAGGCTCTGACGCGCGGGCTGCCTCTGGAAATTCTGACCAAGGGCTACGGCATGGAAAGCCGAGGCGTGATGGTCAGCTATCAAGCTCAGACGAACGTGCTGGGCATGGTGTTGCCGTCAAACTCCCCCGGCGTGCATACGCTCTGGATGCCCGTCATCCCGTTGCAGATCGGCCTCGTCCTGAAACCCGGCCCGCAAGAACCGTGGACGCCGTACCGCATGTACGAAGCCTTTGCTCAAGCCGGCGTGCCGCGCGAAGTGTTCTGCATTTATCCCGGTGGACCGGAATGCGGTGCCGCCGTGCTGGAGACCTGCAACCGAGCCATGATCTTCGGCGGCCTACCGACGGTCGAACGCTATCACGGCAACCCGCGCGTGCAGGCTCACGGCCCCGGCTTCTCGAAAATTCTTTTCGGTGACGACATGGTCGATGACTGGGAGAAGTACATCGACCTCATGGCCGAGAGCATCTTCGCGAACAGCGGCCGAAGCTGCATTTCTTGTTCGGGCATCTGGGCCTCGCGGCACACGGAAGAGATCGCCGAAGCGCTGGCGAAGCGACTCGGCCCCATCGCTCCGCTGCCGATGAGCGATCCGAAGTCACCGCTCGCCGCGTTCACCGTGCCGGGTGCGGCCAAGGCGATCAACGCGCAGCTCGAAGACCTGCTGAAGGCTCCGGGAGTCACCGAGGTCACCGCGAAGTATCGCAACGGCGACCGACACGTCGCTCACGAGCGATACGACTTCCTGCGTCCAACGATCGTCCACTGCACCAGCACCGAATCGACGATCGCGAACACCGAGTACATGTTCCCATTTGCTTCGGTCGTAAAGTGCGAGCAAAAAGACATGCTCTCGAAGATCGGCGGCACCCTGGTCGCGTCCTGCCTGACGAAAGATCCCAAGTGGTCGCAAGAGTTGCTCGACGCGACCAACATCGACCGACTGAACATTGGTGAGGTGAAGACGATCCAACTCCACTGGATGCAACCCCACGAAGGCAACATCATCGACTTTCTGTTCCGGGCGCGGGCGTTCCAGAACGCGCAGCCGCCGAGCCATTAGTCGCTGAGAGGAATTTGCACCATGCGTATCAACCCTGCCGAAGTTCGTTTTATTAAACTCGGCAGAGGCGGCGCTTGGGAGCAGGACTGTATCGAAGGATCGTCACCATCAATCCGATTCGGATTTGATAGTCCGCATCATCGTGCCTGCGTTGCCGGAGACTGGCAAACGGTTGAGGCATATTGGAAGGAACGCGATCCGAGAGAAGCGACGAAGATCATCAATCAGACCAAAGCTTTTTATACGCTTGGCGACGATACGCTTTGGATTACGTTCTACAAGCGAAAACTCTATTGGTGCTTTGCCGACACCGAAGTCATCGAGGTCGCACCGCAAAGCTCACGGATACGCAAAGTCCCCAAAGGTTGGAGTTGTCAGGATGCCGCCGGTCGCATCTTGTTGACCGATAGCCTCAGTGGGCGGCTCACCCGCGTTCAAGGCTTCCGTGGCACGATCTGCAAAGTTCACGAGCGAGATTATCTCGTGTCGCGGATCAACGGCGATGTTCTCGAAGACGTTCAGCAGGCTGCCATCGCGTCCGAAGCACTGAGAACAGCGGTTATGCCGCTGGTTCAACGTCTTAACTGGAAAGATTTTGAATTGCTCGTGGACTTGATCTTCTCAAGAGCTGGCTGGCAGCGTCTGTCGCCGCTGGGAAAAACTGAGAAGTCGATTGACCTTGAACTCCTAATGCCGGTGACGGGATGGAGGGCTTTCGTCCAAGTCAAATCGGAGGCGAGGATGGACGACCTCAAAGAGTACATCGCCAGATTTCGGGAGATGGATCAGTTCCGAGAGATGTTCTTTGTGGTTCACTCTTCGCCGCCTGAACTGCGCGAATACGCCAAGTCCGAAGGCGTGAATTTTCTTGGTCTCGAAGAAGTCGCAACTCTGGTTGTCGATTCCGGACTCTGCCAATGGTTGATGCAAAAGGCATCGTAGTGGACGTTGCGGCTCAGACGTTGGTCGATCCCAACGAGAGCTCGCCGAGGATGACCAACAGCGGATGGACGAATTGCTCATGACGGCGACGGAATTTAGTGGCATAATTACGCCGACGAAAGCGAGGAATCGATGTCAACTCAAACTGATCTTCAATATGTCTCCAATCGAGAAGGCGAGCCAGTCGCGGTGATCGTGCCGATTGATCTCTGGCACGAAATTGAATCGGCTCGCGAGACGGCCTATCTGCTCCAAAGCGACGCGATGAAACGGCGACTGTTGGATGCCAAGGAACGCTCCGAAGGCATCTCGATTGAGGAAGCCCGTGAGAAACTTGGAATTTGACGCCGCTGCGCTGGAAGACTTGGCGTGGTGGGTCCAGCAAGATCGCAAGAAAGCCCTGCGGATTCTTCGCCTGATCCAAGAAACGCAGCGAGATCCTTTCGGTGGTATCGGCAAGCCAGAACCGCTCAAACAAGAACTGGCGGGTTGCTGGTCGAAGCGCATCGACAATGAACATCGCTTGGTCTATCAAGTCTTCGACGACAAAATTCGACTGCTGGCCTGTCGTTACCACTACTGAAAGGCCAGCCACGGAAAAACTCCAGGCTGAGACCGTTGGATGCGACAGCACGAAATTCAAATTCGGGTGCGATACTCCGAAACCGACGCGATGGGGTTTCTGCATCACGCGAATTATTTCAGCTACTTCGAGGTCGGACGGACGGAGTTGTTTCGCGCTCAAGGGGGCGACTATCGAGCGATGGAAGAGGGAGGCTTGTTCCTCGTCGTCGCGAAGCTCGATTGCCGGTATCGCGCGCCGGCTCGGTACGACGATTTGCTGACGCTGCGGACGACGATCACCAACGCGACTGAGGCGAAGCTCGAGCACGAGTATGAACTTTGCCGCGATCACACGCTGCTCTGTACTGGGCATAGCACGTTGGCCTGCGTGGATCGGGCTGGCAAGCTGCAACGGATGCCGGAGGCGTTGTTGCGGATGTGCGGCGAAACGTAGCCGTCACGCTCCGCGTGACGAGCCGAGCGTGCAGGAAACGCCGATTGGCTCTTGAGAATTGTGTGCGCAACAAGAGGGGTCGATGAAGCGTTCGGCTCATCACGCGGAGCGTGATGGCTAGTGCGTTTGCAAGTGGATTGAATCAGTGAGGTGTAAGTCCTCGTCGAAGTTGGTTTGAACTTTGTATCCGAACGTAACTGCGTCGTCGTGAGACGGGGTGGAGAGCAACGG
>SXGT01139763.1_pt1 | contig 12603 bp, 15 predicted proteins | sample 3176221 | NCBI WGS metagenome assembly SXGT01 (sample SAMN11356862, study PRJNA531348) | freshwater metagenome | isolation source: freshwater sample F1-120 | place: China: Fuxian Lake, Yuxi | collected 2017-12-25
ACGCCCCGCCTGCTGGGGAGCAAACGAGGCGCCAGCGCCCGAAGACGCTATACGATGTGACCTGACGATCCCATTGTATAGCAGCCCATCGGGAATCGGCCAGTTATCAACGGCCGAGCTGACACCCTCCAATGCTTGCCGCCCGGCGAGGACAGTGGAGGAAGAACCGTGCCCTACGCAAACCATTCCGCGCATTTCATTGCAGCTCTTCGTAAGCAGCGCGGGTACAGCCGACAAGAACTCGCTGATGCGATCGGCAAGCCGCTGTACATCATCGGCAACCTGGAGCGGGGCGCAACCGTCCACGTCCCTGATCCCGAAACGCTCAGCGACCTGGCGGCCGTTCTGGGCTGCAGCTCGCTGGACTTGCTCCGGGCGTGGGGCTATGACATCGATGTCTATATCGAAGTCGATGGAGCGCCAATTTGAGCCCGGCGGCAGTGCTCGAACGGCCGGCGGATCCGGCCGCGGCCGACGAGCAAGCCCCCGTCGACTCTTCCCCCGATCTAAGGGCGTTCATCGAAATGCTGTTCGCCGTAGTTCGACCTGGCGAGTCAATCGAGATCCGGTCGAAGGTTGAGGGCAAGAGCGGGGCGACGAAATTCTTCGCGGAGACCGCCGCTCAAGCACTGACCCAGGTTGAATTTCTGTCGCGAGACGATGGAATGAACGCCTGGTTCAGCCCGAACCCTCGCCGGCCGCGCGATGAAACAGAAGTCGAAGACTCCCGAGGGAAGAAGATCAGTGTGGCGAGGGTCGCCTTCCTCTTCGGCGACTTCGACGTGCCCCAGGAGATCTTCGATATAGAAGACCTCCTCGACCTACAGAACCAGCGATCGATGTGGGTCGAAAACAAGATTCGAGAGTTGGCAGAGTTGCCGCTCCTGCCGGCCGCAGTGGTGCGATCTGGTGGCGGGGTGCAAGCACTTTGGCGTCTGGACCAAACTCGGGAGATGCTCCCGGCTGGCGACGCCGGGTGGCAAGCCAACGTTGACGACATAGAGAACGTCCAGGCAGCTCTGGTCAAGAAACTGGGCGGCGATCCTCAGGTTAAGGATCTGTCTCGCGTCCTCCGAGTTCCATACACATGGAATCCGAAGGAGAAGTACCGCGATGGACCCTTGCGCGTAGCGATCGAATCGATCCACCCCGATCGACGACACACGTTTCAGGAATTGCGGGACTGGGTTACCGGGAGCCGAAATTCGCGCGTTGAAGCTGGTCGACGGCTGTCCGAAGAAGGCTTCCAGCAGCTCGCAGCGATCGGAGTCGCTGCTTGGAATGACTTCCTCCGCAAAGACGGTCCCGGCCGACATGGGTTGGCCGGGGCGCTCGCCGCAGTATTGAGTCAACACGGCGCAGCACTCGATGTGGCAATGGATGTGGTGCGGGAGATATGCACACGCGCCGGGGATCCCGCCGTCGTCGATCGACTGCGCTGGGTCAGCGACACCTACACCAACGCGGACGCAGGCAAGAGACTGGCAGGCTGGTCGATCCTCAAGGCGGGCCTGACATCGAAGGCCTTCGACGAGATACAGGCGTTACTCAATAGAGAGTTGCCCATCGAGCGGTCGAGCAACATCGTACCGGCTGGTGCTCGATTCGCCCTGTCCGACCTCGGCAACGCCGAGCGCCTAGTCGAGGACCACGGTTTCAACTTGCGGTACTTCATCGAGCGTGAAGTCTGGCTGGTCTGGAACGGGTCGTACTGGGCTGAGGATCGAGGGCAAATCGTTGAGCAGTGGGCGAAGCAGACAATCCGCAGCATCTACTCCGAGGCGCAGCGTCCAGGCGCAGCGTCTCAGGAGATTGCAAGGCACGCTCTGCGGTCCGAGAGAGCCGAGAGAATCAAGGCGATGGTCACTCTCGCGCGGAGCGAGCCGGGCATCGGGCTTACCGTCGCGGAAACGAATAAGGATCCGTTCCTGTTCAATTGCGACAACGGAACCCTAGACCTCAAGCGGGGAGAATTCGGACCGGCGCAGCGTGAGCACTACATCACGCTAGCAAGCCCCGTGGCCTACGACCCACAGGCTACGGCACCGATCTGGGAGAAGGCCGTCGCGGAGATAATACCCGACGACGATTTGCGGGCCTTCATGCAGCGAAAATCCGGATCCTGTTTGTCGGGCGACGTGTCCGAACAAACCCTCGGGATTCCCTACGGCAATGGCAGCAACGGCAAGAGCACCTACTTCGGGACAATACAGGCGGTCCTCGGTCCGTATGCGATGCAGGCGACCAGCGAGTTGCTTCTGTCGTCCGATCGTGGCAGACCCCAGTACGAATTGGCCGATCTGTTTCAAAAACGACTCGTCGTCACGAGCGAGACTGGCGAATGGCGACGGCTGTCCGAGCCGATTGTCAAGTTGCTGACCGGGGGAGAACCCATTCGAGCGCGGAACCCCTATGAACGGTTCTTCGAGTTCCTACCTACCCACAAGATCTTTCTCTCGACCAACCACAAGCCGGAAATCGTCGGTTCAGATCGCGGCATCTGGCGCCGTGTGAACCTGATCCCATTCGAGGAGTCATTCGAGGGCCGAGAGAACAAGCGCCTGATGACCGAGTTGCTGGCCGAGCTGCCAGGAGTACTGAACTGGCTCCTAAAGGGATGCATCGACTGGCAACGCAACGGGCTAGGTCGTTCCTCGAAGATCGAAGGAGCCGTCAAAGCCTTCCAGGCGAAGATGGACACCCTGGGCACTTTCATAAGCGAGTACCTGACGCAGTGTGAAAAGCTCACCGTGCCGAAGGGCGTCGTCCACAGCAAGTACCAGGAATGGGCCGGACCGCGTGGCGACGACCTGCTGACGAAGCCAAAGCTCTCTGAAGCCCTCGTCGAGCGTGGGTTCGAGGGCGGCAAGTCGAATGGTGTTCATATCTGGAAGGGCTGGGGACTGCGCCCTGACGACGGGGAGGGCCGTAGTGACGTTCCGAACGCTGATTCCCACAACTCTCCTCACCAATCCCCTTACGAGGAGGAGTTAGGGAAAACAACGTCGTCAACGTCACTACGTCCCTGTCGTCTCCCCCCCTTCGATGAAATGGTCGAGACGCTCGACGAGCGCCCCCCATCGCAGGAGGTGAGCTGATGTGCTGCAACACCGATCCGAAACCCCCTTGCAAGCCCGACCCGCGCCATGCGTTGGACCTCTACGAGCTGGGGGTCGTGGCGAGTGAACTGCTCGAACTGCTCTCTGAAAAACTGATCGTTAATGACGATCACCGTGCTACGCCCGCCGAACGTCTCCTGTTGATCGCCGCGCGAGACCTGGAGTTGGTCGAGCCTCGTCATCAGTGGGCCGCCGACCACATCGTCGGCACGGCGCCACGATGACCGCTAACCAATCCGCGCCGACGGCTGTTCAGCCCCCGGATGACTGGAGCGAAGTCGCCACCATCCTCCGCGAGCTAGGCGTCTTCGACCCGAACGACGAAAACGGCCAAGACGCGCTGGCCGACTACGTGTTGCACGACGGCGACGATCCGAACCCCGAGGAGAACTGAACGATGCCAGACGCACCCCTGGCTAGTCCCGCCGACTACTTGGCTGCCGCGGCACTCAGCCACGAAGCGAATCGGATCCTGGCGTCGCAAGGCGCGGCCGAAGTGTCGGGCAACTTACGGCCCCTCAGTCCCGGCGAGCTGCTCCTGGTCGCCGGCGCCGCCCGCTTCAATCTGATCGCTGCTCCGCACAAAGAGATCGGCGCTTTCCTTCTGAAGGAAGCGAGCAGTCGCCCGCCGAACGACGCACGACAACCAAGGCCTGACGATCGTCGACGCCATCCGCGGCTCGATGCTCCACAACCAACAGGGAGGGATCAATGACCGTTTCACAACCAGTGGCGCCGGACAGCAGCGCCGCGCTTAGCACCGCCCGAAACGAAGTCGGTCGCCGGCTTCACCAGGCAAGAACCGACTTGGCCGAGGTGATGCTCACCGGAAAGACGACCCGCCAGCGATCGCTGAGCGTCGAAATCAGCAGCCTGGAACAGCGCCAGTCAGCCTACGCGAAGCTGATCCAGACCGCCGAGCAGCGGGAGGCCGAAGTCGCGGCAGCGGAGGCTGCACGCCATGCAGAGCTGGTCGCACGCCAGGCAACGGTCGCCATTCACAGCCTGGTGATCGAGGACCTGGACAAGCTGGCTGAAGTTCGCAAGATGCTCGACCAGGCTACGGCGCTCGATCAGCAGCGTCTGTCAAGCATCGACCATCGAATGCTGTACGACCTGCAGAGCCTGGTGCCAGACTGGCCTGTCCATCTCCGCGACGTGGGCCATACGTTGGGTCACAAGTCGGCGCTGGAGAGCATCGCCGGCCGCCGAGAGCTGGTCGCTGGATGGCTAGCAGAGGCCCAACGGGCGTTAGCCGACCTTCGTCCGAACCCGACCAACGGGTTAGAATTCGCACAAGTGGAGGGTTGAAATGCCCATCAACATGACCGTTTCTCAACTTCAGACCCTGGTAGATTCAGCCCAGATCGCCCAAACGTGGCATGGCCGTGACGCCAACCTCTCCCGTCGTGCGCTAACCGCGCTCCTCGACAGTCTCAACACGCAGCTCGTTCAGGCGAAGAAGGCCGCCAGCGGCGTGTCGATTGCGTCGCTCCAAGCTGAGATCGACGCCGCCAAGGTCCAGACTCGCGAGACCGAGGTTCGGCTCGCCGCTACTCAGGCCGTGCTAGCGCAACGGGTCGCCCGCCTCTCCATGCCGACTGACGTTCCACCTGGAATGGTCCGTCGGCCGCCGAGCGTGGTCGATCAAGAGATTGCCGAGCGGGCGGTTCAGGCCGAGCGGACGCGCCAGGCAAATCGGGCCAGTATCGACAGACGGGCGAAGGCGGGCGCAGACTAACGTGTGCTGTCCGACGATCGCCGCGGGACGCTTCTTGAACGCCGTCAACCTGCGCCTCCTTCTGCGGGTTGACGTGCTAGCGGGGTGGGAGGGACGAACCAACCTCCCACCCCGCTCTACTCGTGGCGGTGCTCGATGACTGACATGCGCTTGACCCTTCGCATGACCGCCGAAAACCTCATGTCGCCCGCTATCCGGCAGGCGCTGGCCGACGTGCGGCGGGAATTGGACAAGTTTGACGCTGCTGCGGCCCGTCGTGGGAAGGCCGCCCAGCTCCAGCAGCAGCAAACCGATCAGCTCAAGGCGTCGCTCGCCCAGCAGGTGACCGCGTCGAATGCCGCCGCCCATCAGATGGCCCAGCACCAAGCGCGGCTCAGCGCGTCGCACACACAGCAGGTCAACCAACGAGCGGCTACGACAAAGGCCAATCTGGCCCACCAGCTCGCCGCGATCAAAGTCGCCGCTCAGGCGCAGCAGCAGGGAAGCATTCAAGGGACGCATGCTCACCAGCACGCCTTGAACCAGCACGCCCGCGCCACTCAGCAGGCCAATCGGGTGGCCTTGGCGCAGCAGCAGCACGTCAGTCGAATGGCGCAGCAAAATGCGGCGTTCCAACAGCGACTCTACCTCCAGAATCTGCGGGCGCAGCAGCAGGCAGCGCGAGCTGCACAGAGCAGCAGCGGAGGTGGAGGGCTATTCGACCAACTCGGGTCGGCCCTGCGCTGGGTCATTCTCTATCAGGCACTGCGTGATGTGATGGACCTAATGGGGAAGATTCCAGGGACCATGGTTGGAATGAACCTCCAGCTCGAACAGGCCACCGCGACTTTCCTCACCTTCGCCAAATCGACGGAGATCGCCGCCCAAATGACCGATGTGGTGCGCCGCAATGCGGAGGCTACGCCCTTCAGCACATCGGAGGTGATCGAAGCAGCTCGCGGTGTGACCCCGCTCAGCGGCGGCAACCCGAGGGAGATGGAGCGCCTCGTCGGACTGGCGGAAGTGCTGGCGACCTCGAATCCAATTCAGGGGTTGCACGGCGCGACTTTCGCGCTGCGCGAGGCGGAAGCCGGTCAATACCTGTCGTTGAAGCGCCGATTCAATATCCCGACGAAGTTCATTCGAGAGGCGACGAAGGAAGGACTTGAAGGCGTTGACGTTCTACAGCGTGCGCTGGAACGCATGGGATGGTCATGGGCGGCTGTGCAGCGACAGATGGATACGACCAGCGGTCAGTGGCAACTCCTAGAAGCGGTGTCCCAGGATTTCCTGCGCCGCATGGGAATGGAAGCGATGCAGGTCGCCGGCCAGTCGTTGCGGGACATCAACACACTGCTGAGCGGCAGTCGAGAAGAGGTCGACGCGCTGGCAGATGCCTGGGGTCGAGAATTAGGCAGCGCCGTGCGGGACACCATCGAATTCATGAAAGCGGAAGGCCCAATGATGGCCGCCGGAATCAAGGATTCAGTCGTCGCGATGCTGGAGCTGTCGAAAGCCGCCGCTAGCTCGCTGTCGACCATGAATCAGCTCAGTCAAGTGATTCCGGGAAGCCCACAACAGGCGTGGGCCGCGTATCAGGGGGCGAAGGGCGCCGTCGGCCAGGTGTCGAGTACATGGGACGACCACAAGGCCCGACAGGCGACCCGCGCCATGATGTCGCTCATTCCGAATGGATCCTTCCCCGACGGTCCCCTGCCCGGAGCCTATGAGTCAATGTCCCGTCGGTCGATCGGTCGTCTCTACGGTCCTCAACTCCAAGGCCCGCCCATCATGGCGGGCGGTATGAGTCGGGCAGCCTTGACATACGCCGATCCCACGAAGCCGCCACCCGGTCTCCTCGATCATCAAGCACTGGTCCGGGTCTGGGGCGCGGTTTTCAAAGAGGTAACGGAGAATCTCGACGCGGGTGGCGACAAGGAAACTAACCGCCTGGAGTTCGATAAGTACGACTGGCTCTACCGGAAAGTGTCGTCGCTCCAGCTTCATCGGGCCGGCGAAATCGGCGCATCGGTCCAGTTTGAAGACATCGCCATGGACGCGGATGGCGACCCGATCGCAAAGCGAATTAGGCTGGGCTACATGGAAATTGGACACGCTGCTCAGGAAGCCTCCAAGCGTGTTGCGGAACTGAACCGCGGCGTCGAGGAGACTTCCAAGCGTGCGTCGTACTTCGGCAGCGCCGCCTCCAGCATGCAATCCGGGATCGACGAGATGAAGAAACGTGGAATCCCGATCCCTCCCGAATTGCGCGCTGCTCTTAAGCAGGCGCAGGGGCTGGAGGGCGGTGCTAAGCTCCAGCTCGCTCTTCGGACGATGGAGGAGCTGAACGCAGTCCGCGAGCAAGAGAGCCTGCTCCGCGGCATGAAAACCCAATTCTCGGAGAGGATCGACGCCCAGTCTATGACTGTCAGAGCAACGACCGTCCTCGTCCAGGGGATGGGCGGCGGTTCAGTCCACGGCGAGCGAGACTCGATGGGCACCTTCCCAGGATCGAGGGGCTACGCCGTCGGTACTCCGTACGTTGCCAACGACGGCCTCGCCATGCTCCACCGCGGCGAGGCCGTGCTCTCCCCGTCGGAAGTGCGACAAGCCGCCGGCGGCACGGTGTTCATCGATCGCAGCGAGATAAGCCTGGTCGTGAACGGCTCGGTGGACCCAGCGCGCGACGGACAACGAATCTTAAACGACGCTCGCCGGGGGCGAGCGAAGTACGCCGCCAGTCGCACGCCGGCCGGCGCGCTGGCGCACATGTAGCTGATCGGCGGCCATTGCCCGACGCACAGCGCACGACGGACGGTAGGTAGCGAGCGATGGACGATGGGCGTTGTAGAGCTAGTTGCGAAAATTCGCAGTAACTGCGGCGCGTTTTAGCACGCATTCTTGTGCAACTCAGCCAGCAGTGCCCAGCGATCAACAATCCTCGACCAGTGTTGAACGGCCGACTTTCGTTGGGCGACGGCGAGCGCACGCCGCACATCGACCGAAGTCTGTCGGATTACCCGACACAGCACCACGCTTGAGCGAGATTAGATCTCTATCCTGTCCCTATAAATGTTGTACAATGATAGAAGAGCATTGAATCTGGATAGAAAGGTGTCGATCATGTACCGCCGACCGTCGTACGTCGTCTGGACGCTGGGGATGACGCTCCTGGTCGCGCCCATCGTGGCGAGCTGCGCGCCTCTACCAAAGCGCGCCGCGCAGCCCATGCCGACTGCCGCTCGAACCTTCACGCCCGTCGTGCAGCCCACGTCGATCCCCACCCAAGAAGCGTGGGGTACGGTCGACGAGCGCCAGGCAATGATTCTCGTGATAAACGCCGACGGGTCTGATCCTTATCTCGCACCCGAGCGCACCATCACCGTCGCGCGTCTGGTCATCGACCTAGTGGCGCTCTGGTCTGTGAATCGACCCATTTGGGGCTCCAGCCCGCGAGGGGACGGGTGGCGGGTTCAGGTTCTGTTCTACGTAGATAGGGTTCACTCAAGACAGCGGATGATCTACCTGTATTGGTGGGTATCTCCGAGCGGCGTTGTATACGCGGATGACACCGAAGCCACCGGCTGGATCAAAGATCCGCGGACGTCGTTCCACACTCCGATGCTCCCGGTGATCTACAAGACCCGCTGAATCACGAACCAGTTAGGAGGAATGGATGGGCGCCGTGCCAATCATCCAGATTCGCTTCACGACCGATCTCCAGCGCACCGCCAAAGCCTTGCTCCTGCTTCTGACCACGCCGCTGGGAGATCCAGTGACGGCCGTCGACCGACGATCGACGCCCCCTGAAGGATCTACGCCGGGATATGAATAGCAGGACTCCGGTTATATAACCGCAAGATTTCCGATTTTCTATCCAAATATCGACGGTAACTGGGAACTCGGTGGGACAGACTTCGGAGAATTTCAGATAATGTGCCTGGTAGACGGACCGCGCTACCAGGGATGGAATGCCGCAAGACGGCACCTCCCGAGAGGGAACATCGATGAACGCGCACCGGAGCGACCAGGATTCGATTGTCGTCCACATGACGACCGGCGGCAGTCAAGCCATCATCACGGCTCTCGAGGCGTCGCTAGCCATGCTCCGCGGAGACGATCGCCACGCTGGCGCGATGCTGGCAGAGCTAGACCCGGACCTGATCGACGTGATCGTTGACGCGCTGGTGTCCGCTGGGCGCCCCCAGACGCGCAAGGGCGCCCATCACTGCGCCGCGTGCGCCGACCCGTCTCAGTACCGCTCACTGCCCGTGGGCAGCTACAGCGACCGCTACGTGAGTCTGGAGGGTCAAGGTGACGACGTGGTCGTCCTCCGTCGTGACGGGCATCGCTTGATCGCCATGGGTGGGGAGTGCAACACGCGGGCCTTCGCGGTCAAGGTAGGGGAGGTGGCGCACCGCGTGTCGCCGGGCAGCGAAATGCAGACGTGGACCGACGAAGCGATGGCAGTCACCGTGACCGCACTGGCGCGCTAGCCGACGTGCAACGGACGGCGGACATCGCTCGACCCACAACGGGCGATGTCCGCCCCTCAACCCCGGAGGGCACCATGCCACGATTCGCTTCCCTCGTCGACGGTGACCACTTTTTCCCATGGGCGCCGCAGCCTCGCCTCGTCTACTGCCTGCATGAACGATCCTGGAGTCCCGAGGACGGTTGGCAGGTCTACGTGTTCCGAATCGACAAGCTATGGTGGCGAGGCCGCGCGCTTTACCCAATCGCTATCGCCCGCGACCGTCGGGCCGTCGGACGCTGGTCTGCCTACGCCAACGCGGACACGCTAATCATGCAGGCGCACCGGTCATGCGAACCATGCCCGGAGGAATGGCTACCTCAGCTTGACGAGTGTTCGCCCGTCATGGGCTGATCGACACGCAGCGAGCAACGGGCGACGGACGGCGCACAGCCTCCGTCGCCCATTCCGCATTTCTGGAGGAAAGAATGCCAAAGGCTAAGACGACCGGCGGGCCGAAGCGAGCGGCCATCTACACGCGGGTCAGCACCACCGGTCAAGAGCAGGACGGATCGTCCCTCGACACACCGCTAGCGGAGTGCCAGAAATACGCCGCTGAACGTGGCTACACCGTCGATCCCGGCCACATCTAGAGAGAGGTCTACAGCGGCGCCAAGCTGCTGGAGCGACCGCGGCTCACAGAACTTCGGACGCTGGTGAAGGGGCGCCAGATTGACGTAATAGTGGCATGGGCCGTCGATCGCCTCTCACGTGATCAGGCGCACATCTACATCCTGGCATACGAGGCAGAACGCGCCCACGTCGCCCTTGAGTTTGTGGCTGAGACTTTCGATGACTCGTCGCTAGGCAAGGTGATACGCACTTTGAAGACGTTCGCCGCGGAGGTTGAGCGGGAGAAAATCCGCGACCGCACAATGGGCGGGAAGCGTGGTCGCCTGGTCTCCGGCAAGCTGCACAACCATGGTTGGTCTCTGTACGGCTATACCCGCGACTCGGAGGCCGGGACGCGCAGCATCCTGGAATCCGAGGCGGCCGTCGTCCGTCGAATCTTCGATCATGTGCTTGCCGGCGGGTCGCTCCACCAGATAAAGGATCGGCTGAACGACGAAGGCGTTCCGTCGCCCGCGGCCGGCAAAGCGATGTACTCCGGCAAGCGCATGTCCCCCAACCCTCACTGGGGCCGGACATCTGTACGTCGAATCCTGACCGACCCTGCCTACAAGGGCGAAGCGTACGGGTGGCGTTACACGCGGGGCGCCGCACAAAGACCTGAAGAGGAATGGGTCGCATTGCCAGACACGACGCCGGCGATCGTCTCTCCGGAGGTGTGGGAGGCTGCACAGGGTCTACTGGCGACGAACAAAGGCGACGCCACGCGGAACATGGAACGGCCATTCCTGCTCCGCGGGTTGGTGAGGTGCGGTCGCTGTGGCCGGTCCATGCGGCCGGAGATGAGCAGGGGTCGGCCGATCTACCGATGCTCTTCGCGGGAGACTCCCGACAAGGCATGTGGCGCGAAGTCGGCGCCCGGCCACGACCTCGAAACGTGGCTGTGGGACGAGGCAACGGCCGTCTTTCGTGACCCGTCAATCATTGAGGCGCAGCTCGCGGAACGTCGCGAGGCGGGGAGCGACCCGGCGGCCGACCAGGAGCTGGAGGCTGCTCGCGCACAGCTCGCGAAAATCGACACACAGCGACGACGCTTCACGCAACGCCTCAGCCTGCTAGACGACGCCGAATTCGACCAGGAGGAAATCGCCTTAGAGGCGGCGAGGCTGCGATCCGCTAGGGCTGAGGCGCAAGCGCGGGTCACCCGACTGGAGACACAGGCTCAGCAGCAGTGCGCCGAGACGGCGGGCCTCGCGGCGCTTTCCGACTATTGCGCCTTCATGGTCGAACACCTCGACGGGCTCGACTTTGAGGGCCGGCGCCAGGCATTGACCGCACTAGGCGTCGAGGTGACCGCGGATGGAAGGTCGTGGAAGGCTGAGGGTTGCACGCCGGACGGAGTTTCGATACCTGTAGGCGTTTCGGACACTCCCTCAAGATCGAATGGCCCCCTGCCGCGGCGACCTCCAGGGCCCGCTTGGCGTGTTCCTGGCCGCGCACGTCGGCGAAATCCACCGCGGGCGGATCGTCCGACTCGGCGGTCGATCCGTCTCGAAAGGGGATGGGGGCAAGCGGCGCATCCCCGCGGAGATGCGCCGCGAGCGTCGCCAGGCTTGCAACCGGATAGCTGCCGAGGCCCGCCAACAGGGCAGCCTCCTCGGCGTCCGCGGCCGGGACGTAGATGGATTGAATCCCGCGATCTCGGGCGACCATCGCCATGGAGATGATCCCGTTGGTGTGGCGCAGGCCGCCGTCGAGCGAAAGTTCGCCCAGAAACGCCACCCGTTCCGTCTCCGCTTCCACCTGTCCTGAAGCGAGCAGAATGCCGATCGCAATCGGAAGATCGTAGGATGGCCCGGTCTTGCGCAGCTCTGCCGGGGCGAGATTGACCGTGATTCGGCGGTACGGGAACACCAGGCCGGAGTTGCGAATCGCGGTGCGGACCCGTTCTCGGGCTTCCTTCACCGCGTCGTCCGGCAGCCCCACGATCAGAAAGTTGGGCATGCCCCCACTGGCGATATCGACCTCGACCTCAACCAGCTCGCCCTCGAGCGCCACGACCGCGCAGGTGAGGACCTTCGCCAGCACCGGCTCCTCCCGTATCGCGTCGCCATTCTACCCGTCAGGTCCGGCCTGCGCTCCTGAGCTGCTTGCGGCTGCAATCGGCTCTCGGATCGAGTACGCTGGTGGGCGTTCCGCCGTGTCTGGAATTGGCCCCGGGCGACACCGCCTGTTGGCCGCCTCACTCGGCGAGTGGGCGCGCAGTGCGTCACGCATGAAAAGGAGTGCTTCCGCCAATGCCAAACCGACTAAACGGCAAGGTAGCAATCGTCACTGGTTCAGGACGGGGAATCGGACGCGCGATCGCGCAAGTGTTCGGGCGCGAGGGCGCCAGCGTTCTGGCTGTTGACCGCGATGCCGAGGGCGCAACGCGGTCCGCGGATTCGATCGTGGCGGCGGGCGGTACCGCGTCGGCGTTCGTTGGCGACGTGAGCAATTACGCGAACGTCCTGGCGGCGGCGCAGGCCGCGTCTGACCGCTACGGCGGGTTGGATATCCTGGCCCAGAACGCGGGCATCTATCCTCCCTCGACGATTGAGAACATGACCGACGAGCAGTGGGACCTGGTGCTCGGAGTGAATCTCAAGAGCGTCATGTAC
>SXGT01185334.1_pt1 | contig 12602 bp, 11 predicted proteins | sample 3176221 | NCBI WGS metagenome assembly SXGT01 (sample SAMN11356862, study PRJNA531348) | freshwater metagenome | isolation source: freshwater sample F1-120 | place: China: Fuxian Lake, Yuxi | collected 2017-12-25
CGAAGCGTGATGTGTGCGATTCTGGCGGCGCTTGATGCCGCGCCGGGACCGGCCGCCGACAAGGACGTCGTCAGGGAGGTTCCGACCAAAGACCTGAAGGTGACGTTCCCCGACAAACAGCCGGGGATCAAGAACCCGGAAATCATTGCCTCCGCCGACGATCTCGCCAAGTCGCCGACCCTGAAGGACGCGGCCGACGCGGTGAAGAAGCTCGTGAACTTCGAGAAGGAAAAGCTGGTGGTGTTCGCGTGGCAAGGGAGCGGCGGGGATAAGCTCACCGCGACCACGAAGGACGCCGACGGAAAGACGACCGTCGCGTTCAACTTGACCCTGGGCTTCACGCGCGACCTGCGCCAGCACGTCAAGGTGTACTCCGTACCGAAGGCCGCGGACGTGAAGACCTCGACCGCGAAGTGACGCGCGTGAATCTTGGCGCGCGGCGCGGGGTAAACCGCGCCGCGTGAGGACACTTGCTACCACCAGCAGCGGTCGGCGTCGAACTCGACCATACCGTAGTTGTCCGGCGTGGCGGGCGGCGCGGCGGCGCGCCGGTCGCGCTCGTACTCGCGCCGGCCCTTCAACCGGAGCCAGGCGCGCTCGGCCAGCGTCTCCGGTTCCGCTTCTTCGCGGTCGACGCGCAGGAACCGCTCCTCCGACGGCGACACGGGCGCGGCCCCACCGGACGCCAGCGCCTCGAACCGCGGGCCGTGCCGCTCCAGCGCCCGAATCTCTTCGACCGGGAACACGGACAGGTCGCACCCGAACACGAACGCGGGTCGGGTCTGATTCGCTCGTAGTTTCATCTTCGCCACGGTCACTTCTCCACGGTCCGGCCGACCCAGACAGACACCGGCATTGTTCGGCGGTTCGCGCAGCACGTCAATACGTGAGACCCGCGCGAAGGTTGGAATGTTACGCACACGCTCGCGGCGTTCGTTCTAGGTTTGAGTTCCTGCCACACCCTGTTCGCACGGAACTCGGCATGACTACTTTTCGACGCCCCCGCGTTGCGTTCACCCTGATCGAGTTGCTGGTGGTGATCGCGATCATCGCGGTCCTCATCGGCCTGCTGTTGCCCGCCGTCCAGAAGGTGCGCGAGGCCGCGGCCCGGTCCACCTGTTCCAACAACCTGAAGCAGATCAACCTGGCCGCGCTGAGCTACGAGAGCGCCAACGGGTGCCTGCCGCCCGGCTCGCACTCGACCAGCTACGTCGGGTCGCTCGCGTACCTGCTTCCGCACATTGAACAGGACAACATCCACCGACAGATTCCCGCGAACCTGATGCGGCTCGGCGACACGACCGGCGGCGTGTGGTGGGGCGGCGGGTGGGCCGCCGCGAACAACAAGGTGAAAACCTTCCAGTGCCCCACCGACAACTCGGACAACCTCACGCCGGCCGCGGGCATCTTCGCGAACCTGTACACGACGACTGCCGGAGGTGGCAGCCCACAGGGTAGCGTGTTCGCTCCGAACTACCCGGCACTGGGTCGGACGAACTACGCCGCGAACGCCGGCTACCTCGGTCGCGGGTTCCCCTACGCCGGCCCGTACTACCCCGACTCGCGCACCACGATCCTCGCCATCGCCGACGGCACCTCGAACACGCTGGGCTTCGGCGAGTGGCTGGGCGGGGCCGAAACCGGCTCGCGCGACTACGTCGGTTCGTGGATGGGCGTCGGGGCTGTGCCCACCGCATGGGGGCTGGGGCCGACTGGGTACTGGCACCAGTTCGCCAGTAAGCACCCCGGCGCATTGTTGTTCGGCTTCTGCGACGGGTCCGTGCGCCCGGTAAAGAAGGGCGCGAGCGCGAATGTGTTTATCTTCGCGTCTGGCGCGGCCGACGGCGTCGTGGTCGATCTCGATCAGTTGTAAGCACCGCGTTACGGCTTCGGTGCCGCGCCCGGTCCCACCTTGAACGCTGCCGCGCCGCGCGGCAGCGCGCCCAGGTCCGGCTTGCCGGCGTCGAGCTTCCGCAGCGGGTCCGGCCACTCCTTCGGAACCTCGGTGCCCGCGTCGACGGCGGGGCTACCTTCGCTCGGCCGATAGTCGCCGGCCGCATCCCCCCACCCCGTGAACTTCGTGAACTTTGGGTCCGCGAACCGGTCGTTTGCACCCCAGCCGGGCGCGTAGGTTTTCTTGCTCGCCTCGAACGCCTTCGCCTTCCGCGCCGCCGCGAAGAAGTCGCCCTTGAATGTCGGCCCTTCCGCGGTGCTCCAAAACAGGTTGTGATCCGCGACGAAGTCGTTCTCCGGCCCCTCGAACAACAACCCCGGCAGCGCGGTCGTCGACACGATCACGTTGTTCAGCGCGCGCCGCGTGGTGCCGGTCGTGGCGCGGGCCATCCCAAAGCCGTACTGGTCGCGGAACGCTTTGTCGCGGAACAGCAGGGTGTTGTGGTAGTAGTACATCTTCTCCCACGTCGGGCTGCCGTGGTCGCCGTTGAGGAACCCGGTGTGCGGAACGCGTGCCGGGCCGCCGGGCTTCTCCGGCGCGAACTCCGGGTCGTCGGCCGCCTTCGGCCACTGGTAGCGCACCTCGCCGCGCTGGTCGATGATGTTGCGCGCGATGAACACGCCCGCGCCCAATTCGTACTTCCCCGCGAACGCGAAGCAGTGCAGGCAGCGCGTGATGCAGTTCTGCGTGATGTGGATGTCGCCGCCGACACCGGCCCCGCTGAGGTAAATGCCGTCGTCGTTGAAGTTGTCCACGAGGTTGTGGTGGAACCGCAGCCCGCGAACGGTTCCGATGTACGGCCCGTCGTGGCAGTCGGTGAGTTCGCAGTACGCGATCTCGACGTTCTTGCAGCCGCCTTCCTCCGGCCGCGCGGTCATCAGGTACGCCGAGTTGCCACGGTACTTCTGCCCGCCGCGCCACGACCACGGCGCGCTGATTCCGCGCACACAACTTCGCGTCAGCTTCACGTCGCCGCTGGCGCGAAGCATCACCGCGGGCGAGCCGCCGTAGACGTGCAGACCGTCGAGTTCCACGTTCGCGCACTTCTCGACGTTGAGCGTCGTGCGGTTCGCGCCGCGGATCACCAGATCGTAGACGCGGACGTGCTTCGCCCCGTTCAGGTCGAAGGCGATACCCGGCCCGGCGACGGCGAGCGCCAGCTTCCTCGGATCGGTCTCGTCCGTGTAGTTGGTGGTGCCGAGGTGGTCGAGCTTGGTGTGCGCGAGCCGGCAGTGGAGGTGCCCGGTCGCCGGGTTCAGCCACACGCCCGGCCCGCAGTACAGCCCCTTCGGGTCGTCCTCGATTTTGCCCGTCAGGTTCCAGTATTCGTTGGTCGAGCGGATGTCGTTGCCGAATCGGTAGCCGTGCAGCGTGTTCATCGAATCGAGGAAGTGGCCGAGCACGATGCCTTCGGCCTTCGGGTACGGCTTCACGGAGCGGTACTCGCCCACCGTGCTCCCCTTCACCGGTTCCCACGCGGTCGCGGGCGCTTCGGCGAACTCGCGCAGCCCGCCGTCGATGATCGGCAGTTCGCCAGGGAACGCGCGGATTGTGATCGGCTTGGTCGCGGTGCCACTGACGCCGCACTTCATGCGCTCGTAGTAGGTGCCGCCGCGCAGGTAGAGCGTGTCGCCGGGCACGAGCTTCGGGGTCGCGTGCGCCAGCGTCTTCCACGGCTTCGCGAGTGAGCCGTCGTTGGCGTCGGCCCCCTTCGCGGCATCAACGAAACACGCCGGCCCTTCACCCTTCGGCCGGGCGCTGGCGGTCGGCAGCGCCCGCATCGGCGGGTGTGACTTGAACTCCGCGGCGCTGGCAGTGGACGCGAGTAGCGCGGAGACGAGGGAGAGTATTCGTGGCATGGCAAGCTCCGTACGGGCGGTCCCGGCAGCATACCCGACGCGATTCCGCTTCGATAGGCACGGCCGTTGCTCTGTATTGGTGGAATCGCGTTAGCCGCGACCGGAAGCGAGGTAACTCCCGGTGGACGAGTGAAACCGGGCACCAACGGAGAGAGCCAATGCTGACCGCCACGAAGAAGGCCGATACCAACACGCCGTTCTCGACGCGCAACGACCTCGACGTCGAGAACCGCACCAAGCTGGTATCGCTGTTGAACGACAACCTTGCGGACCTGTTCGACCTGATGTCGCAGACCAAGTTCGCGCACTGGAACGTGAAGGGCCCGAACTTCATCGCGCTGCACAAGTTGTTCGACGAACTGGCGGAGCAGGTGGAGGGGCACGTCGATGAGGTGGCGGAGCGTGCGACCGCGCTGGGCGGGGTCGCGACCGGCACCGCGCTGCAGGCGGCGGAGTCGAGCCGCGTGCCGGAGTTTCCGTCGGGCGTTCACAAGGGGCAAGAGGTGGTCGCGGTGCTCGCCGACCGGTTCGCGACGGTGGGTAAATCGGTCCGCGAAGCCATCGACGAGGCGGACGAACTGGACGACAAGGCCACCGCCGACCTGTTCACCGGCATCGCACGCGACCTCGATCAGTCGCTGTACTTCCTCGAATCGCACTTGCAGGGGTAAGGCCGTTGGCGAACCCCGCCCGCAAGGGCGGGGGTGTTGGGCCAAATCACACCAGTCGCCACACCAGCGCCCCCATCCCCACCAGCACCAGGCCGAAGCAGCCCTTGTTGATGACCTTCGGCGGGGCGAGCATCGCTCGCAGTTCGGTCTCGGCTTCGTCGCACGCTCGGATGAAGCCGGCGCGGTCGTCGATCTGCTGGTAGTCCGCTTCGTGGACGATCTTGTTCCGCACGGTCGCGGCGAACCGGAGCTTTCGTACCAGCGGTTGCGACAGCCGGTCCTGCACGCTGGTCACTTTCTCGTGCAGCCCCTTACCGGTCGCGCCGAGTGCCTGCTCCAGCAGCGACTCCAGCACCTTCACCCGTGTGATCGCCAGTTCGATGTCGCTCATGGATTACGTCTTACCCAAAACCAGATCGACCACCCAGCACCCCCCTTTTTTCGTGACACGCATTTCTCTCAAGGTTTTGCAGGGGTTGGAGCCTTTTGGCCTCGTGGGGCTGACCACAGAGGGCCGCCGTTTGCCAGGAATCATGGGGTTTCGTCACGGTCAGCGCTGACCACAGCGATCCGAGACTCCAGACAGAACGCCCAGTGCAAGAGTGGCGGCAGGGCGGCTCGGCGCGCACTGTCGGCCGGGTGGGATGTGAAATGCATCCAGCCGACAAGAATTGGCCTCTACCAACAACTGTGGCTGACAGGTGGACGTTTGTCAAGTGGAAATGTGGGAACTCGCCACTTTCGGCCCGAATCGACCATAAAGCAACGCGATCCGCCGAAAGTGGACCGTTTTGAACGCGGAGACGACAAGAACCCGCGTCATTTCTTTCCCAAAACCAGATCGACCACCCAGCACCCGCGAACGTGAACCTGCGCGGTGTCGCGACAGTGGTTGAGGATATCCGTGTTGTCGCACCCGGCGTCTTGCAGCGCGTCCGCCAGAATTGGCATCGCGCTAAACTCTCGCGACTCGTACATCTGACGCGCAAGGGAGATCGCGGTGTCCGTGCGCCACGACGGGGAGAAGGGAACGAGGCGGAAGGGATTGCCGAAGATATCGTGGGTCAGTTCGATCTGTGCCGCATTCTCAGCAGCCGCCTCGCGGTGAGTGAGATTGACGACGCAGATCGCACTACTGCCGAGAAAACGGAGGTCGGGTTTGAGACGAAGCAACTCGATCACCAGACCACACGCGGTTTCCAAAAGGAGCTTTTGTGGTGTGTACGTGTGCGGAGGCTCGAACTGGCGGCGTATTGCCTCCGCGACGATCGTGGTGTAAGAATCCGTGTTGCAGATGCTCGGATTCTCAACTCCGCTCGCGGCAAGTTCGACGGCTTGTCGGCAAAAATCCTCGGGTAAGAGGTGCATCACGCGCCGGGCGTACGCGATCTCAAGCAAACAGCACTTTCGCGTCGAAGTGCCGGGAAAACAACAGCGATTCAACTCCTTCAGTTGGTTAACAAGGCGCTGGCGATCGCCCTCTGCGAGCCAACTTTGTTCCGTGACCCAATCGGCCAACCGCCGCTTGCGATGCTTCCGCATACGAGTGCGATTAGGCCTTCGGTGCCAAGTTCGGGTTGAAGAACACCATCTTCCACGGGCGCACGGTCCACTTGAGGAACACGCCGGCCGCGAAGAACGGGTCGCTGCGGATCAACCCTTCCGCCGCGTCCGGGGTGTCGGCCTCGTAGATGATGAGCGCGCCGTAGCCGTCTTCCGTCGGGCCGGACGCGAAGAGCTGGTTCTTCTCGATCAGGCTCGTCAGGTACGCGCGGTGTGCCGGCCGGTGCGTGTCCACCAGCACCTTGTCCTGACTGTACTCGATCACGGCTGCGTATTTCACCAGTTGTTCTCCTGAGGGCGAACCTCTTGGGCCGCGCCGCCCACGCGCTCGGCCGGGAAGTACGCCCGGCTCAGCGCCAGGTGCGCGCCGAACAGGGCCGCACTGAACAGTGTGTCGCCCACGAACGTGCCGCGGTAGAACGGGATCGCGGCGACGTATGAATCCAGAAGCCCGGCGAGCGAACGGTCATATGGGAGGGCCATTTCGAGCCAGCTCACGAAGTTGCTGACGACGTAGAAGGCCAGCCCACAGCCGAACCCGACGCCGACGGCCCGACCCACCGACGCGGAGCGCCGCAGCGCGAGCCAGCCGACGAGGACGTACCCGCCGAAGTACAACCACGCCAGCGGGTACGGCTCCCACCACGGGGTGGTGAGGTACAGGCACAGGTCTTTGAGCGCGATGGCGACCGCGGTGAAGACGACGCCGTACCAGAAGCCCAAGCGGGCCGCGGCGAACAGGGCCAGCGCCCCGATCACGGATACGTTCCACATGCGGTATTCGGGTAGCAGCTTGGCGAACACCAGCGTCAGCGACACGGTCAGGAGCAACCCGGCCCCCGCGAGCGCGAGCGTCATGGGCTTGAAGGTCGGCGGTGCGGGCGGGTGCGTCGGCGCGTCCATCGGGTGCGGTCTCCGTGAGCGAGTAAGGGAGATGTTAGGTGCGGGGCGCGCCGCCCGCAAGTCGGTTACAATACCACGACCACACGAATGCGAACCAGTTGTGAGGAACGCGCCATGAAGCCGGATGACGACGACTTCCGCATTGGCGTGCCGGGCCTGGCTCGCGCCGCGGTCGCACCGGCGCTGCCGCGACCGCCTGAGCCGGAGCCGGCGGGCGAGCCGGAGCTGCGCCCCGGCGAGACGGAACTCGGTCGCCCGCCGCAGGTGCCCACCGATCTGCGCGAGCTTTCGGGCGACGACCTCGCCGCGCTCAAGATACTCGACGACGAGCAGGCCGCGCGCGACGTGGCCGAAGCGGAACTGCTGCTCGCCTCCGACCCCACCGGCCTCGGCTGGCTCGGCTGGTTCGGGTCGCCGCTGGCGTTCGCGTTCTTCCTCGGCATGACCGGCGTGTTCGGCGTCTTCCTCTTCAACCAAACCGCGTCGCTGCTGCAAACGCTCGCCGCCGTTCAGGAAGATTGGATTCGCTACACCGGCTACGGTGGCCTCATCCTGTTCGGGCTGTGCGTGCTGTACTCGTTCATCCGGTTCCTGGTGATCTACGTTCGGCTGCGCGAGAACAAGCAGTTGCGGACGAAGGGCATCAAGGAGCTGTCGAACCGCACGCGACTGCGGTGGCTCGCGGCGGCGAAGTCGGCCGAGGCGCGGAAGCAGATCGAGACGTACCTGCAAACGTACCCCATCGAATCGGAGAAGGAGCGCCGCGGGCTGGCGAAGCTCGGCCTCACCGACGAGGGCATCGCCAAGATGAAGGTTGTGCGGGCCGACCTGCTCGACCACGACAAGTTCGCCTCCACGGAGCAGTGGTTCGCCCGCTTCCGCGACGGCTTCCAAAGTGTGATCGACGAAGCCGCGGAGAAGCGCGTGAAGTACTGGGCCAGCCGCATCTGGGTGGTCACGGCGGTGGCCCCGAACGCGGTGGTCGATTCGGGCGCGACCGTGTTCTACACGTTCTCGATGCTGACCGACCTGTGTCAGCTCTACAACCTGCGGGCCGGGCGCACGGGCACCGCGGTGCTGCTGGGCCGCACGTTCTTCAACGCCTACCTCGCGGGTCAGGGCACCGAGTGGGAGAAACTGGCGGAGGAGCAGTACGACCAGTTGTTTCACGAGGCGATGAGCGTGGTGGGCATGGGCGTCAGTTCAAACGTGGCCGGGAAGATTCTGGGCAAGGTGGGCGCGAAGGTGACGACCGGCTACCTGAACCGCGTGCTGCTCATCCGCCTCGGCCGCTACGCCGCCCGGCTGCTGCGCCCGGTGACGCGGGATTAGGAACGGCCCGCAGATGGCGCAGAGCAGACGCAGATAAACTCCGGATCAGGCAGAATGCCGGGGTTGAAACCTGCTCCCGGTCTTGATCTGATTTCATCTGCGTCTGCTCTGCGTCATCTGCGGGCCATTCTGCGGAGTGGCTTTGCGGCTAACGGGTCACTCTTGGGGCTTCTTGCGGCCGACGATCTTCAGCTTCACTTTATCGACGACGAACGTCTTCTCTCCGCTTCCGGGGAAACGGATTTTGACCCGGCGCAGCGCGCCGTACCCGCTCACGTCGGTGACGCTGCCCAGGCCGAACTCCTCGTGCTGCACCAGCACGCCGACCGCCAGCCCGGTTTGCGGCGCGTCGGGGATCGTCGGCTTCAGGTCGGGGTTCGGCTTCTTGGGCGGCAGGTACGGCCGCGCGCCGGTATCGGCCCAGTCCTTCGCCGCCGGCCCGACCTTCGCCCGCCACTCGTCGGCCGCGGTGCGCGCGCGGTTCCGCGCCACCGACGTGTCGCTGAACTGTACGTCGCGCGGCAACTCGTCCAGAAATGTCGACGGGATGCAGTAGTTCAGGCTGCCGCGGAACTCGCGCATCTTCGCGTGGCACAGGTACAGCTCCTTCATCGCGCGAGTCATCCCCACGAAGCACAGCCGCCGCTCCTCCTCGATCTCCTCGTCGTTGTGCAGGCTCCGTTCGTGCGGCAGCAGTCCTTGCTCGACAGCGAGAACGTACACCACGGGGAACTCCAGCCCTTTGCTCGCGTGCAGCGTCATCACGGAAACGTGGTCGGTGTGCTCGTCCCAGGCGTCCACGTCCGAGGCGAGCGTGATCTGTTCGAGGAAGTCGCCGATGGTGCTGTCGGGGTTGGCGTCGTGGAACTGCTTCGCGGCGGTGACGAGTTCGCTCACGTTGGCGAGCCGCTCGGCGTCGTCCTCGTCGCCGGACTCGCGCAGCATGGCCTCGTACCCGCTCTTGACCAGCGCGAGGCTAACCAGTTCGTGCGGGGGCAGGTCGAGCTTGGTGCGCAGCTCGGTTATCATGCGGTGGAAGTCGCGCAGCCCGGTCGCGCCCTTGCCCTTGATGTCGGTGACGCGCGCGACCTGCCCGGCCGCGGCCAGCAGGCCGATCTCGTGCTGCGCCGCGAACGACTGGAGCTTGTCCAGCGACACCTTCCCGATCCCGCGTGGCGGCTCGTTCACCACGCGCAGGAAGCTGACCGTGTCTTGCGGGTTGGCGATCAGCCGCAGGTACGCGAGCACGTCGCGGTTCTCCTTGCGCTCGAAGAACGCCAGCCCCTTGACGATCTGGAACGGGACGCCGTGCTTGACGAACGCGCTCTCGAGCGACCGCGTGAGGGCGTTGATGCGCATGAAGATGGCGTGGTCGCGGTACTTGAACTTCCCGGCCTTGACCGCCTCCTTGATCCTCACCACGACCCCCTCGGCCTCCTCCAGCCCGTTGTCGAACGTGAGCACGTTCACCGCCTCGCCCTGCGGGTTGTCGGTAATCAGATCCTTCTTCTTGCGCTGCTTGTTGTGGTCGATGAGGGTGCCGGCCGCGTGCAGAATGGCCTTCGTGCTGCGGTAGTTCTGGGCCAGCGTGATGACCCGCGCCGCCGGGAAGTCGCGCTCGAAGTCGAGGATGTTCTTGATGTCCGAGCCGCGCCACTTGTAAATACTTTGGTCGGGGTCGCCTACTACACAGATGTTCGGGTGCGTGATGCTCAACCCTTTGGCGATCTGATACTGCGCGGAGTTCGTGTCCTGGTACTCGTCGATCAGGACGTACTGGAACCGGGCGTCGAGGTCGCGGCGCAGTTCCTCGTTGGTCTTCAGAGCCAGTGCGGGCAGGTACAGCAGGTCGTCGAAGTCCATCGCGTTGGCGCTGCGGAGCCGCTTCTCGTACAGCGGGTACACCTTCGCCACGGTCTGCGTGAAGAAGTCCGTGGCCGTGCGCTCGTACTGGGGCGGCGTGGTGAGGGCGTTCTTGGCCTTGCTGATCGCCCCGCCGATCCGCTCCGGGCTGAACTTCACGTTGTCGATGCCGGTGGCTTCGAGCGCGCTTTTCACGATCTTGTTGCGGTCGTCCATGTCGTAGATGGTGAAGTTGCGGTCGAAACCCAACCGCTCGCCGTACTGCCGCAGCAGCCGCGCGCCGAGGCTGTGGAAGGTGCTCACCCACACCTTGTTGCCGGGCACCAGCTTCTCGACGCGGGTTTTCATCTCGCCCGCGGCCTTGTTCGTGAACGTGATGGCGAGGATGCGGTGCGCGGGCACGCCGCTCTGGAGCAGGTACGCGACCCGGCGCGTGATGACCCGCGTCTTGCCGCTCCCGGCCCCGGCCAGAATCAGCAGCGGCCCCTCGCCGTGCTTCACGGCCGCCTGCTGATCCGCGGTCAGATCGGCGAGCAGATCAACAGCTTCGGACATGGCGAGTCCTTCCGGGTTCCGTCTGCGCGCGAGACTCTTGGGAATGAATAGGGATTCTACCGGCTCGCCCCGGTACTGCGAAGCTCAGCCAGAAAGCGGGCCGTTGCGTCCGGTGCGGCGGGCAAAACCCTCTCCGTTCCGACCGTATCAAGGGTGCCGCTTGCGCCGGCGCATCGTGAAGGACGCGCGAAACTCGCGCCCGAACCAGCGGAGCATTCTCTTGCGGGCGCGAAAATGCACCCTGTATGATGGTGGCGGGGTCGAACCTTTACCCGCCCGCGCCTCTCCTCTTGACGAGCGGACTGCCCGGCACTTCGCGGGGCAGCCGAAGTGTCCCCTTAACGGAGGGCCTGTCGCCATGAATGCCGGGTACTCGGCGCTGGACGCGAGCGTACTGGTTTTGAACAAGGCGTTCGCTGCCGTTCACGTGATATCCGTGCGCCGGGCGTTCTGCCTGTTGTGCAAGGAACTCGCCGAAGTCGTGAGCCAGGAGGACGGCCAGTTCGCCACCTACGACTTCGAGTCGTGGGCCGAGCTGAGCGCGTTCAAGGCCGCGAACTTCCGCCAGGAGGACGACGACTGGGTGCGAACCGCGACCACGGAGATCCTGTCGCCGCGCGTCATCCGGCTGCTCAGCTACGACAAGATGCCGAAGCAGACGGTGAAGTTCAACCGGCGCAACATCTTCGCCCGCGACCACAACCAGTGCCAGTATTGCGGGAAGCGGTTCCCGACCACGGAGCTGTCACTGGACCACGTGTTGCCGCGCAGCCAGGGCGGGGGCACGACCTGGGACAACATCGTCTGCGCGTGCGTGGACTGCAACGTGCGCAAGGGGGGCCGCACCCCGCGGCAGGCGAACATGACGCTGATCCGCAAGCCGGAGAAGCCGAAGCGCAGCCCGATGCTGAACCTCAAGCTGACGCAGAAGAAGTACCAGTCGTGGCAGTCGTTCCTCGACGCCGCCTACTGGAACGTCGAACTGAAGTAGGGCGCTGAGGAGATGTGAACAACGAAACAGCCCACCCTTTGCGAAGGGTGGGCTGTGCTGTTGAATGGCGGGGCGAATGCCGATCAGATGCGGTCGAGCGAGTCGAGCCAGGCGAGGAAGTCGGTGAAGGTCTTCAGGTCGAAGTACTCCTTGCCGCTCTCCTTCATCTCGCGGAACGTGACCGGGAATCGCTTCTCGCGGAGCAGGTCTTTGCTTTCGACGATCTCCTTCAACAGTGGGTCTTTGTCGCCACCGCTGATGAAGAACGACAGCGGCAGGTTGGCGACGTTGTCCTTCGGCGCGGTGCCAAGCGTCGCGCCGATGGTCGCGACGCCGCGGAACACGTCGCGGGCGTTGAATCCGACGTAGTACGCCATCTGCCCGCCGTTGCCCATGCCGTGGGCCACGACGCGGGTCTTGTCGATGGTGTACTGGCCCAGCACGCTCTTCACGTCCTGCATCACCAGTTCGGTTTCGCTCGCGACCCAGCCGTCGGCGTTGCCGGACTTCGGCCCCATCACGATGAAGTGGTGGTCCTCGGCGAACTCGCGAAACGTCTTCGCCATCTTCTCGCCGTCCTTGCCGCCCTCCTTCGCCTGGTGGAACCAGACGATGAGACCGTGCGACACGTTCGGGTCGTAGTTGTCCGGCACGAACACCCAGTACTCGCGGCCGAGCGCCTGATTGTTGCGCGTCATGAACCCGGTCTCGATCTTCGGCTTGTCCTTCTTGTCGTCCTTCTTCTCTTCCTGCGCCGCGCCGTCGGCCGCAGCGCGGATGTTGCTGAAGGCGGGCGGGAAGGGGTCTTTGCCCTTCGGGAACGGGTCTTTCGGGTTCGGGTCTTTCGGCTTCGGCAGGCCCTCCAGCGCCTTGCCCGCGCTCGACGGCAGTGGCAGCTTCTCCGGCAGGTC
>SXGT01091037.1_pt1 | contig 12600 bp, 19 predicted proteins | sample 3176221 | NCBI WGS metagenome assembly SXGT01 (sample SAMN11356862, study PRJNA531348) | freshwater metagenome | isolation source: freshwater sample F1-120 | place: China: Fuxian Lake, Yuxi | collected 2017-12-25
CAGTATTAGTAATAGCAATATTACCAGTTAATGTTATTCTTGCTATATCTCCATTTCCCCAATTGATTGTAGTATTAGCATTATAAGTAGGAGTTTGAATTAAAGTATGAGTTACTTTATTCCATTCAATAGTATCTCCTGTAACAAATTCAGCTAATCCTGTAGCATTACCATTTCCATCATATACTGCTTTTAGTGGTATTTGAGTTGTCATATGAGTATCCCTTATAAATTGAAGTTAGGAGCTTTATTCTTAGTAGCCCATTTGCTTGCTTGATAATGGACATCACTCATAACTAATGCTACTGCATCTGTACAAGTATCATTTGCATGAGTAGCATCTCTGAATACTCTTACTAAAATTAAACTATCAGGTTCAAGTGATGATGATGTAATACCAGTTGCTATTTCAGCAATCATGTGATAATATTGTCCATTGCAACTTTGTTCAATATAAACAGTTGTACTTGCAGGGAATACTTCTTGTTGATGTCCTTTTGCAATAGTATATTCAAAACCCCATCTCACAGTTCCCGTATTAGTACCAGGGTTAACCCAATGAGCATGTAAGTAAATAGGAGTGCCAAGTGCATAGTCATGGTTAATATGGAAATTTACCCAAGCTTCTTGCATAACTGTTGCAGAAAAAGTATATCCAGATATTCCATTTCTAATAGTTGCCCAACTTGGGTTATTAGTACCAGTACCTTTGACATTAATATCTGAAGTAATATCTCTCCAACCAAAATTTCCACTTCCAGTAAAGACTTCTGCTGAAGTACCAAAAGTTAATGAAGTAGCAAGAGATAATGAATTACCTGAAGTAACTCCACTTAATGAAATTGGTTTGCTTGCTCCAGTTGTGTCAGTAAATGTAATGTTATTAGCACCACTTACCCAATCTGTAGCAGTACCATTTGTTTGAAGGAATTGACCTGCTTGACCTGTTTGGTCAGGAAGAGTACCTGTTGCAAGGTTAACAACAGAATTATCTGCTTTCTTGAAATGTAAAGTACCATCAGTAATATTAAGACCAATCTGTCCTTCTACTAAATCAGAACTTTGCCATGTATAGCCAGTAGTTGACTTACGTTTGTGCTTGATTGCCATAGAGTTTCCTCATTAATTGAATTTGGCTAATAGTAGAAGAGGGATAATTATCCCTCTTCATTGTTTCTATTTATTAAAATGTGCCATCATCAATATCTGTAACAAATTCTAAAGCAGTAGCACCACTATTAACACGTACAAATTTCAAACCTTGACCTGAATAAGAACTTGGTACATCATTTAATTGAGTAAATGCAGTAACACCAGAAGAAGGTGCAGTGTTTATCCATTTTGAAGTAGCACTATCCCAACTTAATTGCTGTCCATTTGCAGGAGTTGTAATAACTACGTCTGCAAGTGCATCAATAGAAGCTGCTCCAATACGTGCATCTGCTGCAGTATTAAAGTCAGATAAGTCTGAAGTAGTGACAGTAACTGCACCAGTTCTACCAGCTACAGAAGTAACTGTATTAACTTGAGCACCTGCTTCAATACCAGATAATTTGACATGGTCAGCATTACCACCAATTGGAAGTACTGTACCATCTATCTTACCAATGTAAAGGGTACCATTACCTTCTGTATAAGCTAACTGACCGCCAACAAGTGAACTTGGTGCTGAAGAGCCAGAGCTTCTTTTAATTCTAAGTGCCATATGTTAAATCTCCATAATTTGGAATTAATAAAATTGGTCATCCAATGTTTGATTGCGCCAAGCACCATTGACATAAACCTTAAGTATTTCAGTGCTATCATCAAACCATAATTCACCATTTACACCGGTTAAAGGAGGTGTGTCCTGTACAACAGCTCTACCCGCACCATCAACGCCGGCAGGTCCTTGAGTACCAATTTCAATTATGTAATTACTGTCATCACTTACAATTATCTCTATATTTGAATTACTCATTGAACCCCCTTACTGATAACTACACGGCCTTCACCTAATCTTTCAGTTAAGCCATTACTCCATGTAATATTTATCACAAACCAGCCATCTTTTAATGTAACTAACTCAAGTTCTTCTTTTGAATAAAATAAAGTTACTAAACCATTTACTAAATCAGTTGATTGTACGTGAAGATGAAATACTTCTGGTCCACCTTGTTTACCAGCAACTAAGAATTCAATTACACTGTTAGTTAAGTCAATTGGAACTTTGGTTACTTTATCTCTTAAAGTTAATGTCTTTAAGAAATCAGCACCTTTCTCCATTAAAAAGTTTGTTTGTCCTGCTGCCATTAGTTACCTCTTATTCATAAGTCTTAATGTTAAATTTGAAATTAAAGCTTGGTCCATTACCAGCATTTGTGCCGGCTGCTGCAGTTGCAGTTGCTTGAAACATTAAGTAATTAGTATAATAAAATACATCTTTTGAAATCAATGTACTAACTGAAGTAGCAAGTTCAGGTGATGTATCAGAAACATTAAGTGCTATTTCTTGTCCTAAAGTAACTGGAACCATATCACTTTCAACATTAATACCTGGAGTACTAAATGTATTCTTTACTTTATAACTAAGTGAAACTGTTGCTCCATTATCAGCAGTTTGGGTTTGAGTAATTATTAATTTAGGTGCTCTTGCTGCACTTATATTAGTTCCTGAAACAATTACAGTAAAATATATGTAGCGCTGAAATGAATAGTTTCCACTTCTAATTGGATAATAAACATAATTAGCAGCAACCAAATCAGTTGACTTAAAGTTTAAATTACCAATCTCAACAGGTACTTTATTTCCTGGAGTACCAGTCATTTCATAAACTTTAATTTGAACTGTCATATTCTAAAAGAAACAGGATAAGTTGTGCTTTGTGATGGAGCTCTATTAATTACTCCAGGCCCCAATGCAAATAATAATTGTTCAACCATTGGAGGGAAGAATACTGCACCTGGTGCTAACGTTACATCTAATGGACCTGCGCTAAAACTTGATATTTGTTGTACATCAGTATCAGAAACAAATCTATCACCTTCAGTTAAAGTCCAAAAAACAAATTCCATAATAGCTTGTTTTAATTTATCTGGAATATCTTTTAAAACATTTGCATCCCAATCATAAAGACCAAGACGTGGCCAATTAAGTGATTGAGTAGTTCTATTCAATTTTGTTCCATTCCAAATAGTAACTTCAATTTGTCTCATTGCAGTTAAAATATGTGCTTCTTTTGCACTATCTTCTAAATCAGCCCATGCAGTAGCACCTACACGTGATAACATATATTCATCAGCATATGCAATATCAACATAACTATTGCTGGTAGCTCCACCAACTGTAGTGATGAGTGTCATGTGGTCTCCAGTTCAAGATAAGTTTTAAACAGGTAAGCTTCACTTGAAGGAAGTTCAAGGATAGTGCCTACTGGATAATCAAATGTTACATTGTTAATATTGCCTTTTAAGTGCTTCTTAACAATGTAACGCAAATTCATAGAAGTAGAGGTCACCTCAACGGCAACCTCTTTCTTCTTAGTAGTTTTAGCTACTTTAGCCATTTATTAAGCAGCGTTGTTGCCTAATGAAGAAGCTACATAGCCAACCCAAACAGCGTCAGGTTCAATGATAGAGTAATTGAATACACCTTTCCAACCAATGTTTACAAAACGTGCCAATTTGTCAAAAGGACCAGTTGCAACCATCATTGGTTCAAGTGAAGTTGCTTTACCCAAACCATTGTAAGCCATGAAGATAACAGGATATGCATCAACAGTACCTGCACCAGTTTGGTCAACACCAACAAGTGCATTGTTACGGATAACACGGAAGCCTTTATACATACCAACTTCATTGTTTAATACAGTTGATGCATCAGTGTATTTTTGAACATCTTGCCAAGAACCAGCACCAGTGTCACCTCTTAAATCAGCAATTACGTCATCATGCATTACTGCAATATACGCACCTGCAATTTTAGGAAGTCCATTACCTTTACGTGCAAGTTTATTGTACGCTTTGTTCATGAATGTTGGGCCAATTACATCAGTTGCTAACAACCCAGCAATAGTACCAGCAGCACCATTAATCAATACATTACTTGATTGTAATAATGCAGTAGTTGCTAACAAGTTTGACTTAGCAGACAAATGTTGTGCAACTTGAATTGGAATAACCGCATCAATTACACCACCAGTTTGCAATGAAGCAAGTTCAGTACGTGTAACTGCTTTACCATATTCAGCAGGTGTGATAACAACTTTGCTATCAGTTACTGCTTCAGAAACAACGTCTTCAACTTCATCAAGTGCACTTGTGTCAACAGACAATTGACCAAAACGGCTGAATTGAATTGACTTAGCGTTAGGTTGGAATTTGGTTACTGCTAATTGGTCCATGACATCATTTTGACCAACTTCAATAATGAAAGATGCGTCATAAAGTGCAATTAAGCTGTCATCTACCTGAGTAGTACCAGTTAAGTTAGTGGTAAAAGCCATTTTGTATACCTCTTATAAAAGTTTTGAATTATGCTTTGCCGTACTTCTTTGCAACGGCTAAAACAGCATTTTGGTTTTTTGTTGCAATAGCGGCAGCCAGTTCAGTTTGAAATGCAGTTTGAGTATTACCTTCACTTGCACGTTTTGCATCTATACCTAAGAAGGTCTTCCCAGGGGGTTCCGTCCCAGACGTAGATGACTTTGGGTCAGTTATTTCTCCAAATAAGAAACTGTCTGACTTCTGAACTTCTTGTATTGCCGCAACTACGGTGTCAGTGATAACTTCACCGTCTTCATCAAATTGGATAGAAGACTTATCAATTAATTTCAATACAGTACTTGCAGACTTAGCACCAGCAGCATCCAGAGCGGTAGATAATGCAGTATTAAGTTTACTTTCACGTAATGAAGTTTCTAATTTAGTAAACTTCTCTTTTTCCAAATTAAGAGCTTCAGCTAACTTACTCTTTTCAAGTAAAGCTTCATCTAAAGAACTTTTAAAATTTGGTGTTTCTTTTTGTGAAACTTCCAATTGACGCAGCTTTTGTTTCAAGTTATCTTTTTCTGCAAGTACTTTTAAATAAGCCTCTTCAGTATAAGTCTTGATAGCTGTTTCACCTTTTGTTTCCTCTACAGAGGTCTGAGTGGTTTGCTCAGAGTTATTAGTATCTGTTGACATACAGAATGGTTCTCCTACAGGATAATATGAGTTATGTTAATATGTAAGTTTTGCAGTCTTACGCATTACTATTTATAAAAGTTATTAGTTAAAGTAGTTAAAAACAATTTCAGTAATACTATTAAGAATGTCTTCTATCCAACCAGCATCAGCTTGTTTTGAATGCCCATCTTCAAGATAAGAAAGATATTCAGTATCATTCCATATTTCAACTACATTGTCAGAAATAATAACGTATCTCCAATGTTCAGCGCAAAACCCAGTATCAACAGGAGTAGCAGCAATTAATCTGCTAACTATTTCTTCACATACTCCAAAGAAATCAAGAGGAGCTAAATTAAGATAATTGTTAACAGTAACATGTACACCTGGCATTATGCACCAACCATGAATTTTTGTACATTAGGAGCAGCGGGTGCATTAACCATACTTTGTAATGTACTTACTTGTTGTGATTGTCTAATAGCATCAATTTCAGCAATCTTTTCTTCTGCTTGAATTTTAGTCATATCAAACTTTTGCATAAAGTAATCTATTCTTGTTGCACGTCCATTTTGAATACGTAAATTCCATACTCCTTCATCAGCAATTTCATCAACTGGTAATATTGGGTCAAAGAATTTAACTTTAGGTTTACTTCCTTCAGTAAATGAACCGGGTAGAATAATGTTTTGAATGCGCATGACAATATCACATAGTTCTTCATATCCACTTTGTTGCATTTTAGCTCTTGCTTTCTTCATTTCCATATTTGGTAATTCTTTAACTACCAATTTAAATCCACTATCAGCAGAACCTGATTGGTCAAGAACTACACTCCAATCTGTTGCGTAACTATCAACCCAAGTATTAATAATATTGTCAAGTGGTTCTAAATTAACAACAGGTGACTTCCAATCAAAGTATGGGTTATCAGACTTACTACCACCTAATTGAACAATTGAAGTTGGTCCAATGACTACTTCTTGTGAAGTACTTGTAGTAGTTGTTACTGGCAATGACCTATTATAAACTTGTTGTTCAGAAGTACCACCTGATGGAGCAACACCTGATATTTCACAATTAGTTACCCATGTTCCATACTTCATATGCTTAATAGCAAATTCACTATCAGTAATATGCAAGTTATAAATGTCATTCAATTGAACTAATTCAGATGAAGGAGTATTCCAATCTGAGCAACGTGGTTTAGTTAAATCATGGAATGTTGCAACAGGAATAAAACCAAATGGGTTTGGCATTGAATTAGTAATTACTTCCTGACCTTTTTCATCTACAGTAATATCTTGAATTAAGTTATTAGTAAAAATACGGAAACGCTGTTTACCATTACTATCATGACCTAACATATAAATTAATAAGTCAAGTTTGCGGTATTCATCTAATACTGTTGCTGAATTATGCAACCCAAGAATATCAAATACATATTTGTCAACTTCTTCATCATATTGAACTAATACTTTTGTAGTACTTAATGCTCTAATAAGAGGGTCATTATTTTTAATTAAATCTTCAATGTCTGCTTTTGTTAGCAAAGTATTAAGCAATATAGTTTCTTCTTCATTTTCAATATCACCAGCTTGGTCATTAATAATAAATTGTGGCAACTTATCATTTGAAATTAAACCTGACTTATTGATAATCATTTTTAATAAGTTTCTGCTTCTTGGAATAATACCTCTCTGTTTCCAAGAAGCACGTCCTGAATAATCATCTGCAATTTGCTTAACAATATATTCATCTTGTTTCCCATCATAATAGTCAACTATAGTTCTTGCTTTTTCTGCATTCTTTGTGCTTAATAGGTCTGCAAATTTTGTACTCATTGTTTCTCCTTAACGGATGGTGGCGGTTGCTTTGCCAGTAATAGGAAATAAGAAATGGACTAAGTAACCTGCTGCATCAAGTGCATGGTCAAGTCCTGATGCTTTATCTGGTGCTCCAGTCACGTCATATCCTTGTTGTTCTAAACCTTTAACTAATTGAGGACAATTACGTATATTGACAAATAGTCTACGTTTCCCATTTGCATTACACATTAAAGCATTCATTGAAGCAACTCTGTCTTTAACAAACGGGTTCTTGTTCTTTGCATTAACAGTAAACCCTGCTGCTTTAAGTTGAGCAATATCACTTTCACTTGCGCTTGTCTTATCAGCTCTACCTGTTGCATCTGGATAAATGACAAAAGTTCTATTTGGGTATCTTAATTTTAATGTCTTAATTAAATCTTCTGTATTCTTACAACCAATAATTTCTTCAAGGAAATAGACTTTATCTTCTTCCAACATAGCAATAGTGCAAGCCATATTGTTAACGTTAAAATCCACACCGCAATGAATAGCATAACTACTATGCCAATCTGACAAAGTAAGGTCAGTACTATTAAGGTTTCTATCAAAGGCATAATAAACATTGCCTGTTGTTAAATTACAGAAATGACCATTAAGATATGCTTCAAGTTGTTGAGTAGTATGCGTCTTGCGCATATTGTCAAAGTAACTATCATCAATAAATGGGTTATCATAAGTACTTCCTCTATAAAGTACTTTAGTTTCATCTTTCTCTTCTTCAAAGAATTGGTGTAAGAAGTTATATCCTTCAGGTGTACTAACGCAACAGCCTTGCATTTGTTCACCTCTTGTAAGACGGGACACTAACATATTGAAAGATGCTTTTGCAACATCTTTCTTCATTAGGTCAATTTCATCCATTAAGAAGTATGATGCAGAAATACCGGCAGCTCTTTCATAATTTTCTGCTGATAATAACCAAATCTTTCTTTCTTGATTACCAAAGAATAAGTCATAACTTCCCTCTGACTTATTCAAACTAAATGGAATATTCAATTTATGAAGTAACCCATTCATTGTAGGAAGCAATGTTCTGGTTATCATTCCATTAGTTGGTTCAGCTATAATACCTGGTAATTCTGTATTAGCATTAGCTAATTGAAGAGCTTTAATACAAAGAGCGTATGTTTTGCCAGAGCGGTAACCACCAACAAGTCCAACAAATTTATGATAAGTATCTTCTATAAAATCTAATTGATGTTCAAGTACGTCTAAGTTCATTAATTAAATTTGTCAGCAAGTTTCAAAAGTGCTTCTCTAAACACTTCACCTGTCATATCTTTAGCAATAAATTGCAATGTTACTAATTTCCTTTCACCTTCTAAATCAACCCATTCATTTTGAATAACTTCTTCAACATTAATATGAAGTCCACCATTTTTAAAAATATTTGTTAATGTTTCTGCTACTTCAGCATTTATTTTAGTCATTAGGTTGTTCCTTAATTAACTGCGCTTCAACTAAATCAATATACTTTTTCATTGTTTCTTTATCAGTTCCCATATCAAGTAAAAGTTCAACAATTTCTGAATATATTTCATATGCAATATCATTTAATTCATCTCTTGACAATTCATCATTTAATAAGGTCTTTAGTACTTCTTTAACTTTACTCATATGTTTCTCTCATTTTTTGGTATTACTGATATTGTAAACCCTTCACTATTTTCAAGGTCAGAAGTAATTTTAGTTTCTGTCATTTGTGGTTGTTTCTTATAAAGATATGGTGCAAGTGACTTTGCGCATTCATGTCTTAAATTTTCATCTTTTGTTTTGTCATTTAATATGTCTATCCAAAACATTGCTGGCGTAATTAATGTGCCATTTTCAATCTTTTCAGCCCAAACTGAATTAGCAAGTAATTCATCCATTATTAATGTCTTATAATTCTTCTGACCAACTGGTCTACCAGAACCTGGACATTTTTCACCTTTTAAATGTTGACCTGAGTTACTATTTCCTGCCATAATTTTCTATTCATTTTCTGAGTTAAATTAGTTAATTGTACAATATAGACTATTTATTACTAATAGTATTATGCACATACAAAAATGCCTAATGCTATTTATACATTAGGCATTGCTATTAAGCAGAACTCTGTTTTAATCTAACTCAGATATAAGATAGTCAATATTAGCTCTTGCTGCTGCTAATAAATCTTTTGATATGGAAGGGTTTCTTCTTAGTTGCTGATAATAAGCTTGTGCTTTATTAAGTTCTTCAAGCACATCTTTTTGATATTGCTTATTAAGTCTATGTTGCTTAATAGCAATTATGACAGTTTCTGAACGGTTAAATTTTAATATTTTTGGTCTTTTAAGCATTTAATCCAGTTCATTTGTGAGTAGTCTTTACCATATCCTGAACATATAGGTTTAAGTTCAGGAGGTTTAGGGGTGCTAATAGCATAAGGTTGCGGTTGGTCTATAATCACATATATTGGCGTAGTACTAATGTTACTCTGTGTTACCAGATAAGCATTTTGAGCAGCTTTACAGTTAATTGGTGAAGTCAATAATAAACCGGTACATAATACCCACGTGAACAGCAAAATATATTTTAACATTGTCTTATCTCCTCTAATGGATATAATGTATCACAAATCATTTTGGTTTATTAAAACCTGGTTAACAAAAATAAAATTATCCTGGTGTAGCAATTACAATGTTGCCAGGTCAACACCTCTCTAAGGAGCACATACACAGGATGAAAACAACTGATATGGTCCTGTGTTCATGCGGCAGTTTATGTTGGACATTGCTACACAATCATATCAACAACCACGGCCTTAACTTTCTTTACGGAAGTTCCCATACCAGCATAATTATATTTATCTATGACAATTTTGTCATAGAAATGTACAAAAGTAACAACATTGCTATTTGTAGTTGTTATTTTTAATAATTGTCTCTCTTTTAATCATTGTCTTGAAGTTAATTGAATTATGTTTATGAGTAATAATAACTTCTTCATCTTTATGTAATTCAGTCATCTTTATTGACATTGTCAATTTAGTTAATAAGAAGATGTCAATAAGTATATTTTCCACATTGACTTGTTTGTTTGTTCTAAAACCATCATGTTCAATAAAGTAATTGACATCTTCTTCTTTCATATTATTTTTGATGATGTCAATTAGTTTGGTTTCATACATGTAATATAAACCCCATTTGTTTGTTCCTTTCCTAAAATAATTTTTAACTATTTGTCTTCTTTCAGAATATGATGCATCTTTTAATTGTTGTAAGTAATACATACGTGACATACGTCTCCAGCAATAATTGATTGCTCTAATAAGTGAACGTATATCTTTATTATTTTGAAGAAGTTCCATCTTATGTTCATTACGTTTGAGTAAATTATTAAAGATAGTACAATATGGAGTTTTAGCTAACCTTGCGCCATTGAATAAACCATTAATAAGCTGCTTAGCACTTTTCTTATCACGTTTAATTGCTTTATCATCATTTCCTGTTTTAATGATGTCATATACAATAGTTCTATAGTATTCTTTGTTGTCAAGATAATGTTGAATTGGTTCTATTAGTATACCATTAACTAAACCAAAAGTTTTAGCCAGATGAAGGAATATTGTTGGAGCACATGCATCAAAGTCATAATTATACTTGAACCCAACCTCATAAAATATCTCATCACGTAATTCAGTTGGAATTGATTGTATTGAATTAATGTACCTATTTGAAGTATTACCACGTGAATAATCAAAGTTACCAGTAGTTAACTGAATAGCTTGCTTAATTGTAAGAATTGGAAATTGCTTCATAATTGGCAAATAACTTGAAGTTATTAACTTATGGTCAATTTTTGATAAATCAACTTGTATATTTTTGGTGAGTTGTTTTAACTTTTCTTCTTTATGGTTTCTTTTTGGTTTGAATTCAACTGAATTAATATAGTCTGTCAGTTTTTGCCAATTAGGATAATTGAGTGCATATTCATTACAACGTTTAATATCAACGCCATAATTTTTTGTTTTGATAAGAAGGAAGTCACGCAACCATAATGCTAATGCGCTCTTATTAGGACCAAATTCAGCTTGAATTGCTCTTATTGGAATTTGAGTGCCTGGTGATAACCCATCAAAATGAGGTATCTTCCATTCACAATATTGTAATACTTTTTTGACCCTGTTATAAACAGGTTTTGACGTGATGTCAGCTGGAAAGTCAATCATATAATCCTTATTATTTTAGTTGCATTGTCAGGTGCTTGGCCAGAACCTGTGTGTACTGAAGTTATATGAACTGGTGACTTGGAATAATAAGGAAATGCATAACGGCCAAGCTGTGCAACACCAAATCAACCAGTTCATATAACTTCAGTACTTGATATACTATATATCAAATTTCAGTCAATGTACACAACTGAATGCATACATTGACTTTTTAAAAAAGAGTAATCAATTTAAAAATAACATCTACAAATAGCAATGTTGTTACTTTTGTACATCAGCTCACTAAGTCATCAACTGTAATGTCAACCATGACTTCATGTAGTACTTGACTGACCATCAGTTCACGGTATTCAGCAAATGCTAATTTGACAAATTTATTGGTCCATTTTTTGCATTTAGGAATTTGACTGATATGCATCCAATAGGTTACTTTAGGAGTTGACCTTAAGGTAAACATTTGAATACCTTCTTTGTCAAATGGGATAAGCGCATAAGTTGCATCTTGGTTAACTTTTTGTGGTTTTTTGCCAGTGAATTCTTGTAAGTAAGGAATAAACTCTGCAAAACGTGGGTCATTGAATACCATTTGAGCATATACTTTTTGATGTGCTCTTGCATCAATTTCCCAAGGCATATTCCAATAACGTCCAAATCTACTATCTCTTCCATCAATTTTGTTTGAAAGAGCAGGTCCCGTCCAATTTTGATAACCTCTTAATAAGCCGGTTGAATATTGAACTGCGTGTCTGAACTCATGACCAAGTACTTCAATAATTTGTTCAAGTGTAGCACCTGTCAAATTTCTGAAATTGACTTTGATGAGGCTTTCATTATTGACATACATACCTGAGTGCCATGCATTTGAACCAGCCCAACCAGCTTGACGTTGAGCTTGAAGAGTTAAACCTCTATGTTTGAGGTTAAGTAAGTCTTCAAGAATGTTTGAAGCAACCTCAATTGCTTTGACTTGACGTACTTCAACTTGGTTGCGGGTGTTGAATTTGTGGTTTGTGTTCATCTTTGTTCCTCATCAGTTTGTTTGAATATGTGATAATTATAAACCAATTACCACATATGTAAATCATCAGTTTTTCAAAATGTGAAGCACTTAACAAAAATGTTTACTTTAAAGTGATGTGGAATAAGTCACTGCATATCATGCTAATAGCAGCTACAGGAACTGTGAATTGTTTTTTGTCCCACTTCAGAGGATGTACATTACCAGTTTTTAAGTCATTCAACAAGTAAGCACCTTTACCTTTCTTACAAGCAGCTTTTTCAACACCAATAACACCTTTACCACTTGGTGTCTCAATTAGGATAACACCAAAGTCTCTACCCGGCATTTGTTCAATAGTCTTACCAAAGAACTTATTATCCTCACCATTA
>SXGT01732768.1_pt1 | contig 12600 bp, 12 predicted proteins | sample 3176221 | NCBI WGS metagenome assembly SXGT01 (sample SAMN11356862, study PRJNA531348) | freshwater metagenome | isolation source: freshwater sample F1-120 | place: China: Fuxian Lake, Yuxi | collected 2017-12-25
CGCTGGTCTTCCTCTATATATGGGCGGGCCCTCACCACCTGCTCAACACCGCGCTGCCCGACTGGGCCCAGACGCTCGGGATGATCTTCAGCCTGATGCTCTGGGCGCCCTCCTGGGGCGGGATGCTCAACGGCCTGCTCACGCTGCGAGGCGGCTGGAGCAAGCTGCGCACCGATCCGGTCCTCAAGTTCTTCGCGGCGGGAGTGACCTTCTACGGAATGGCCACCTTCGAGGGCCCGCTGCTCTCCATCAAGAGCGTGAGCGGGCTCGCCCACTACACCGACTGGATCATCGGCCACGTCCACGCGGGCGCCCTGGGGTGGAACGGCTTCATGGCGGCCGGGATGTTCTACTGGCTCATCCCCAAGCTCTATGGTCGAGCGCTCTATTCGAGGCTCCTCGCCGACATCCACTTCTGGACCGGGACCTTCGGGATCCTTCTCTATGTCATCTCGATGTGGGTGAGCGGCGTCACCCAGGGGCTCATGTGGCGGGCGCTGAACCCGGACGGATCGCTCATGTATCCGACCTTCGTCGAGACGCTCCTCGCGCTGATGCCCATGTACTGGATGCGGCTGATCGGCGGATCGCTTTACCTCATCGGCATGCTCGTGATGGCCTGCAACCTGGTCATGACGGTGAGCGGGGCAAAGCTCGTCGCGACCGAGGTCACGGTGGTGACCCTGGTGAGGCGGCCCGAGGTGCCCTGGCGCGACATCCTCGTCTCCAAGCCCGTCCTGCTCACGTTCGTCGCGCTGACCTTCGCTGGCGTTGGCCTGATGGCCAACATGTTCACGAGCCCCCTCTTCATCCTCGTGGCGGCCACGGTGGGCGTGCTCGGCGCCGCGGCCATCCGGGCCGGCAGGGCCGCGGGGGAGCCAGCCTGGCACCGCATCCTCGAGGGCCGCGCCCTGATCTTCACGGTCCTGGCCACCCTCGCGGTCCTTGTGGGGGGCGTCGCGGAGCTCGTCCCGGCGCTGGTCGTCAAGCCGGCCGAGGCGGCGTCCAATACCGACGTACGCCCCTACCGCGCCCTCGAGCTCGAGGGGCGAGACGTCTATATCCGCGAGGGCTGCTACACCTGCCACTCCCAGATGATCCGTCCCCTTCGCTTCGAGGCGCTGCGCTACGGCGAGGCGTCGACGCTGGCCGAATCGGCCTTCGATCACCCCTTTCAATGGGGCAGCAAGCGGACCGGGCCGGACCTGGCGCGCGAGGGGGGGAAATATCCGCACCTCTGGCACTATCGCCACATGATCGATCCCAGGGCCATCACCGCGGGCTCGAACATGCCCCCCTACGCCCACCTGGCGGCCGAGAAGGTCGATCTCGGCCGCACCCACGAGAAGATGAGCGCCCTCCGCTCGGTCGGCGTGCCCTACGCCCACGCCGAGATCGAGCGCGCCAGGCTCGACGCGGGAGAGCAGGGCGAGGCCATCGCCAAGGATCTGGCCGCGGAGGGTGTGCAGGTCCAGGCCGACACCCAAATGGTGGCCCTCATCGCGTACCTGCAGCGCCTCGGCAAGAACCCGCCAGCCAGGCCGGCGATCCCGATCGCCCAGACCGCCCCCGGAGGAAAAAAGTGAAATCCGAGCTGCTCTCCAGGAGCCCGCTGCTCGCGCTCCCTCTGGTGGCGCTCTTCCTCTTCCTCGCAGTCTTCCTGGCGATCCTCATCCTCACCATGAAGAAGCGCGCGCCTGCCTACGACGCGATCTCGCGGCTGCCACTCGACGAAGACCCGGCCGCGCGCCCGCCGCGTGGCGAGAAGGATATATCGAAGGGAGAACCGTGATGAGCGACATCGATCCGTCCGAGAACAAGGTCATCCACGAGGTCGACGGGATAGAGGAGTACGACAACAAGCTCCCCAACTGGTGGCTCTACACCCTCTACGGAAGCATCGTCTTCGGCTTCGGATACTGGTTCGTCTACCAGACCGCTGGCTTCGCCGATCTCCCCGGCGCGGAGTACCAGGCCGAGATGGCGAAGGCGGCCGCGGCGCAGGCCGCCACCATCAAGGCGGCCGGCGTGATGACCCCCGAGGCGCTGACCGCGCTCTCCAAGGACAGGGGGACCGTCGAGCAGGGCAAGTCGGTCTTCAAGCAGACCTGTGCCGCTTGCCACCGGGACGATGGCGGCGGGGTCGTCGGGCCGAACCTCACGGACGAATTCACGCTTCACGGCGCGGCGCCCGATAAAATCTACAAGGTCATCATGCACGGCGTTCCCGACAAGGGAATGCCCGCCTGGGGGCCCCAGCTGGGCCCCGATCGCGTCCAGGCCGTGACCGCCTACGTGCTCACCCTCCGCGGCACCAACGTCGGCGGCGGCAAGCCTCCTCAGGGCGAGCGCGACACGCTGACCCAGCGCTGACCGCCTTCGCCGAGGGGGACGCGGGAAAACTCCATGTCCGATATCCACCTTCCAATCCTTCGGGACGATCCCGCCTCGAAGAGCGAGCCACACTCCACGGGGGAGGGCTCGCTCGGCAAGGACGGGCGAAGGAAGATGCCCTATCCCGCGGACGTCACCGGCCGCTGGCAGAGGGCGCGCAGGATCGTCTACGCGGCCCTCATCGCCCTGTGGGCGGCGCTTCCGTGGATACCCATAAAAGGGCACCCCGCGGTGTTCCTCGACATCGAGAAGCGGCAATTTTTCCTGTTCGGGCTGACCTACAACGCCCAGGATGTCTGGCTGCTGTTCTTCGCGCTCAGCGGCGTGGCCTTCGGCCTCGTCTACGCGACGGCGCTGCTCGGCCGGGTCTGGTGCGGCTGGGCGTGTCCGCAGACGGTCTTTCTGGAGGCCATCTTCCGGCCCATCGAGAGGCTGTTCAACGGTCCGCGCAACGTCGCGCTTCGTCGAGCGGCCAGCGGCGGCCTGAGCCTGGATCGCGCCTGGCGCGCCGCGGCCACCCACGCCGCCTACGGGATCGCCGCCCTCGTGGTCGCCCACATCTTCCTCGCGTATTTCGTCTCGATCCCCCGGGTCTTCGAGATGGTGCGCACCAGGCCGACCGCTCACCCGGAGGCCTTCGCCTGGATGATCGCGGTGACCGGGCTGATGTATGGCAACTTCGCGTTCTTCAGGGAGCAGCTCTGCGTCGTGGTCTGCCCCTACGGTCGGCTCCAGTCCGTGCTGCTCGACGATGACTCGCTCGTGGTGGGCTACGACGAGAAGCGAGGAGAGCCGCGGGGCAAGGCGGCCCTCAAGGGCTCCGGCTCGGGCAGCGACTGCGTCGACTGCAAGCGCTGCGTGGTCGTGTGCCCGACCGGGATCGACATCCGGGAAGGGCTCCAGCTGGACTGCATCGCGTGCACCGCCTGCGTCGACGCCTGCGACGAGGTCATGGTCAAGCTGGGGCGGGAGAGGGGCCTCGTGCGCTATGATTCTCTCCGCGGGCTTCGCGGGGACAAGCGCCGCATCCTCCGGCCGCGCCTCTACGCCTATACCCTCCTCCTCGTGATTGGCGCCGTCGTGGCGACGCTCGCCTTCCGTCGGCGCGAGCCCTTCGAAGCCAACATCGTCCGCCTCCCTGGAATGCCCTATACCCGGGAGGCAGGCACCCTCCGCAACGCCTTCGAGCTCCACCTGGTCAACAAGGCAGGGGAGCCGAGGATCCTCGAGATACAGGCCGTCCCCTCGCCTGATCTGGAGTTCATCGTCCCTATTTCGTCCGTCCGGCTCGAGCCGCTCGAAGGCCGCCGCGTCCCCTTCTTCGTGACGCTCGAACACTCGAGATTCACCGTCGATCGCCCCTTCGTCCTCCGGGTTCGTTCCCTGGAGCCCTCGGGGGAGCCAAAAGAGCACGAGGCGCGCGCCGTCTTCCTGGGAGCCAGGCCATGAGCCCCTTCATCGCCTCGGCCTTCCTGATGGGCCTCCTGGGCGGAGCCCACTGCGTCGCGATGTGCGGAGGCGTCGTGGGTGTGCTCTGCTCGGTCGCTCCTCGCCTGGCGTCGGCGAGCGCTCCTGCTTCCCCGGCGCACCCCTCCCGGGCGCTCTACTGGGTGGCCTACAACGGCGGTCGAATCGCGTCTTACACGCTCCTCGGGGCGCTGTTCGGAGCGCTGGGGGCCCTGGGGGCGAGCCTCTTTCCGCTGGACGTCGCACGCCTCGCCCTGCGGGCGATCGCGGCGCTCTGCATGCTGGCCGTGGGCCTTCACCTCGCCGGCCTCCCCTCCGTGGTACGAGGGCTGGAGTCCCTGGGGGCGCCCCTGTGGCGCAGGATATCGAAGTTCACCCGGCGCTTCATCCCGCTCCGAACCCCCTGGCAGGCGCTCGTGCTGGGCGCGCTCTGGGGGCTCATGCCATGCGGGCTCCTCTATGGCGCCCTGGCGCTGGCCTCGTCGGCCGAATCCCCTGCGGCAGGCGCCGGGACGATGGCGGCCTTCGGCCTGGGGACCCTGCCGGTGATGCTCACGATGAGCGCCGTCGCCCAGGGGGTGGCGCGCTGGCTGGCCAGGGCCTGGGTGAGGCGGCTGGCCGGCGCGGTGGTCCTTGCCTTCGGGCTATGGAGCACGACCGGGGTCATCGCCCAGGTGAGCCTGGGCGATCGGATGGGCCCGGGAGCTCCCTTCGGCGCGGAGTCCCCTCCCTGCTGCCCGACCCGCTGAGCCCGAGGGGACCTCCCTGCCTCAGAACGTCATGATGTCCCCGGAGGCCGGGGCGCGAACGTCCGGGAAATGCCTGTCTTCGAGCTCTGCGCCGAGGGCTCGCTGCGCCGGGGGCTCCCCGTGCACCAGGATCACCCTGCGGAGCGGCCCTCGCTCGCGCACCGCCTCCGCGAAATCCACGAGCTCTCTTTGATCGGCGTGCGCGCTGAAACCGTTGAGGACGACCACCTCGGCCCTCAGATCGCGCTCCACGCCGAAGACCTTGACCCTGGACCGCCGCTCCACGATCCGCCGACCGAGGGTGTGCTGGGCCTGGAAGCCCACGATGACGATCGTGTTCTTCTCGTCCTCCATCGTGGCCCGGAGGTGATGGAGGATCCGCCCCGCCTCGCACATCCCGCTGGCGGAGATGATGACGGCGGGCCCCGGCGAGGCGTCGATCGCCTTGGAGTCCGCGACCTCGGACACGTAGCGGAGCTCCTCGAACTCGAAGGGAGAATTTGCGCTCATGAGGAGAGCCCGCGTCTCCGCGTCGTAGCACTCGGGGTGGAGCTTGAAGACGTCCGTGACCTTCACCGTGAGAGGCGAGTCGACGTAGACAGGCATCTTCGGCATGCGCCTCTGGCATCGAAGCATCTTGAGCGCATAGATGACCTCCTGGGCTCGCTCGAGCGCGAACGACGGAATGATGACCTTTCCTCCGCGCCTGAAGGTGCGCGTGAGGACGGCCGCGAGCTCGTCTTCCATCTGCGCGAAGGGTTTGTGCAGCCTGTCGCCGTAGGTGCTCTCGGTGATGAGGAGGTGAGCGCCGCTGGGGATCTCCGGATCCCGGAGGATGGGGAGGTTACGCCGCCCCAGATCCCCCGTGAAGACCACGCGCTTCGTCTCCCCCTCGTCCTCGACGTCCAGGACCGTGATGGCGCTCCCCAGCACGTGCCCCGCGTCCAGGAAGGTCGAGTGAACCCCGGGGGCGACGAGCTGACGGTGGTGGTAGGGGACGGAGATCATCTGGTTTAACATGGCCAGGACGTCCGCGAGCCCGTAGAGGGGCTCCACCGGATCCATGTTCACGTGATCCCGCTCGATGACCTTGTTGATGTACCTGGCGTCCGCCTCCTGGATGAGCGCGGCGTCCTCGAGCATCACCGCGCAGAGATCGCGGGTGGCGGGGGTGGCGTAGATGGGGCCGCGGTACCCGCGCTTTACCAGCAGAGGAAGCGCGCCGGAGTGGTCGATGTGCGCGTGGGACAGGATGAGGGACGAGAGCCCACGGGGATCCACGCCCAGCGCACGGTTCTTCTCCAGCGCCTCTCGGCGGCGCCCCTGGAAGAGCCCGCAGTCGAGGAGGACCGTGGCCTCGCCCGTCCTGACGACATGCTTGGAGCCGGTGACGGTCTGGGCGGCGCCCACGAACTCGATCTGCATCCAGGGCTCAGGGTTCTCTGGAGACGAGCGAGAGCTCGCTGGCCGCCTCCAGCGAGCGGCACCCCAGACGCGCCAGTTCCTCGATGACCTGCTCGCTGAAGTTCTCCTCGTGCGGCGAGGCAGGCGCCGCGCGCTCGACCTCGTCCAGCAGCGCCCTGAGGTAGGCGGCCTGGCGCCTCAGCGCTTGCAAGGCGACCTTCGAGGGGGCCGGGATGCTCCTGACGAAGGGAGACACTGCGCTAGCGGTCGCGGACATGGGACGCTCCTTCGAGTCGGCCGGATACGGCGTTGTTCGACCACCCAGCAAGAGACAAGCCAGGCCCCTCCTGCCCTGGAGCGCCGGCGATCGTCGGCCGTCTCCGGGGAACCCATCTTCCAAATTTGCGGGCCGACGCAAGATATGCGGGTTACCCGGAGGGTGGGTCGGCTCGCCCGGACGCGACCGTTCCAAGCACGCCCGATGCCTGCCTGAAAGTGCTATCCTTCGTAATCTTATCACGAGCACCACAGGTTTCGAGGGATCCACGTCGTGCAGGCCACCCTCGACGATCAACCGGCCCCCACCCCCATGGCCCCAGGAAAACAGAAAGAGGATCGGGTCGACCTGCTGTCTCGGATCGTCGAGCAGGGCCCGGCTCCTGTCATGGTAACGGATCGCAAGGGAGACATCGTCTACGTCAATCCACGATTCACCGAGCTCACCGGCTATAGCTCGGAGGAGGCCCTGGGGAAGAACCCGCGGCTCCTGAGCTCAGGGAGGCAATCTCCCGAATTTTACCGTGTTCTATGGGCGACGATCCTGTCGGGGCAGATATGGCACGGGCAGCTCTGGAACAAGAAAAAGAACAGTGAGCTCTACTGGCAAGCCGCTTCCATCTCTGCCCTCCGCAACCACGCCGGAGAGATCGTCGGGTTCGTCGCCGTCTTCGAGGACATGACCGAGCAGAAGCGGCTACAGGACGAGCTGGCCGCCGCCAGGAACGCCCTGGAGGAGAAGAACCGCAGCCTGCAGGAGAGCTTCGAGCGGCTGCGCGAGCTCGAGCAGCTACGCGACGACTTCACGCACATGATCGTCCACGATCTGCGCACCCCGCTGTCCAGCATCCACGGCTTCTTGCACCTGATCTCGCACCGAACCAAGGTGGCGAAGGACAAGGACCTGACCAAGTGGTCCGAGCGCGCCCTCTCCGCCACCGGCATCCTGATCGAGATGGTCAGCGCGGTGCTGGATGTCAATCAGATGGAGTCGGGCGAGCTGAAACTGAACCGGGTCGAGTGCGATCTGGTGGTGCTGATCAGGGAGGCGCTCGCGACGATGGAGCCCCTCGCGTCGGGGCGGCAGCTGCGCCTCGTGGCGCCGGAGGAGAGCGTCGCGGTCAAGGGGGACGCGGATCTGCTACGGCGGGTGATGGTGAACCTGGTCGGCAACGCCCTCAAGTTCACGCCCTCCAGGGGAGGGGAGATCACCGTGGGCGTGGAGCTGGAAGCGGAGACTGTACGGGTGTCCGTGAAGGACAACGGCCCCGGGATCCCCGAGGCCTACCACCAGAAGATCTTCGAGAAGTTCGGGCAGGTTCGCTCTCGGCAAAGGTACTCGAACGGGCTCGGCCTCCCGTTCTGCAAGCTGGCCGTGGACGCTCATGGAGGACAGATCTCCGTCGAGAGCGAGCCCGGCAAGGGGAGCGCGTTCTCGTTCGTGCTCCCTAGAACACCGAGCTAGGGAGCGAAGGATTTGCAGACGAGCGCAACATATGCGCGGCGTCAGGCCGACGCGGCCGGGAACCAGAGGCGAAACTTGGTCCCCCTCCCCTGCGCGGTGTCCAGGGTGATGGTCCCCCCGTGCCTCTGGACCGTGGCATACACCATCGCGAGCCCAAGGCCTGTGCCCTCGGGCCCCTTGGTCGTGAAGAAGGGCTCGAAGACGCGCCTCTCGACCTCGGGCGGCATCCCTGGCCCGTCGTCCTCCACCTCGACGAAGCAGCCCCCCCCGGCCTCTCCGCTCCTCACCGTGATGGTCTTCCCCTTGGTCCCCGCGGCGTCGATGGCATTGACGATCAGGTTGACCAGGGCGCTGACCAGCTCACCTCCCACGGCCATCACCGAGGGGGCGCTCGAAAGCTCACACACGATGCGGAGCATATGGCCCGTGGCGGCCATCCTCGACCTGGCGATCCCCACGGCCTCGCGAGCGAGGCGGTCGATCTCGACCAGGTCCGTCTTGGACTCCTTGGCCTGGCGGCTGTAGGCGCGCAGGCGCTCGACGGTCTCGACCCCCCGGGCCACCACCTGCTTCATCTCGCCGATGCTCTCCCTCGCCTCGTCCGGTTTTCCCCGGACGATCGCTCGATCGGCCACCTGGAGGTGCAGGGACATGGGGTTCAGGATATTCTTGATATCGTGCGATATCCCCGCGGCCATCTGGCCCAGGGCGCGGAGCTTCTCGGTGCGGGTCAGGACCTCCTGGGAGGCGCGGAGCTCGGCGTACGAGCGCTCCAGCCTCTCGATCTGCGCCGCCGACTCCAGCGCCACGGCGGCCAGATCCACAAGGCCATCCGCCATCTGCAAGGCGGGCGCCCCGGGGACGTGACTTCGAAAGAGCATGACCACAGCGCCGAAGAGGTTCCCCGAGGCGACCAGCGGGCGGGTCTCGGTGTGGGCGAACGAGGAGCCGCAGGCCCTCCCCACCTCGCGGCCAAGCTCCTCCCCCATCGCGTCGGGATCCAGCTCCAGGCGCTCCACGGAGGAAGGGAGCCCCCGGACCGCCGTGACGCGAGCGCCTCCGGCCGCGGAGATCTCGACCACGCAGACCCCGTCCGCCCGGACGTGGTCAACGATGGCGTCCGCCAGCATCGACAGGATGTCGCCGGACGCGGCCGCGTCAGAGACGAGGCGAGCAAAGCGAACGAGGGCGTCGATCGAGCGTTCCGGATCCATCTATGAACACCGGCCATGGTATGTGTACTCGCGCCACGCCCGTCAAGGCTTCGAAGGACTCTGGACCCCATGGATCATCGCAAGTACATGAGCATCCTCAAGCTCGATCAGCGAGAGCTGGAGAGCCGGCGCGCCTTCTTCGCGCTGACCGACGAGGATCTCGCTCGCCTCGCGGCGCTCCGGCCACTCGCGGAGAAGATCACCGACGCCATCGTCGAGGACTTCTACGCCCTCCTCCTCTCTCACCCCGAGACCAGGAAGTTCTTCCCTGACGAGATCACGATCCGGCGCGTCAAGCGCACGCAGCGGGAGTACTTCATCGGGCTCTTCGCGGGGCGCTGCGATCTGGCCTACGTCGAGGACCGCCTCAGGGTGGGCGCCGTGCACGAGCGCATAGGGATGCCGCCCAAGTTGTATCTTGGAGCTTATCGCCAGTATCTCCAGCTGATCCACCAGCACTTCGACGCCGAGATCCCGGACCCGAAGGAGGCCAGCGCCGCCTTCCTCAGCGTCCAGCGCATCGTCTTCTTCGACGTGGCGCTGGCCATCGACACGTACATCGCCGCCAACCTCGAGGCGCTGGGGCGCCACCAGGCGGCGATCCGCGAGCTCTCCACCCCGGTGATCCGGGTCTACGACCGGGTGCTCCTCCTGCCGCTCGTGGGCGCCGTGGACAGCCACAGGGCCCAGCAGATCATGGAGAGCGTCCTGCTCAACGTGGTGGAGGCGCAGGCCCGCTGCATCATCATCGACATCGCGGGCGTCCCCGTGTTCGACACCCGCGTCGCCGATCACCTCCTCAAGACCACGGCCGCCATACGGCTCCTGGGGGCCCAGACCATCCTCACGGGGATCACGGCCCAGGTCGCCCGCACGATGGTGCAGCTGGGCCTCGACGTCTCGTCGATGCACACGGTCAGCCGCCTGAGCGACGGGATCGAGCTGGCCCTGAGCATGGTCGGCAAGACGATCACCACGAAGGGCGGTTGAGGATGAGAGGCCCCATCCCCATCCTCCGTATCGGCTCGACGCTCCTGGTGAGCATCCAGCTGGAGCTCCGGGACGCGGTCGCCGAGGCCTTCCAGGCCGATGTGCTCTCGGCCATCGAGCGGCATGGCACCACGGGCCTGGTCGTGGACATAAGCGGCCTCGACATGGTCGATACCTACGTGGCGCGTGTCCTCGCCGAGACCGGCCGGATGGCAAAGCTCATGGGTACCAGCACCGTCATCGTGGGAATGAGGCCCGAGGTGGCTGCCACCCTGGTCCGCATGGCCTATGGCATGGAGGGCGTCCGCACCGCGCTCGATCTGGACGACGGCCTTGCGCTCCTCGGACATGTCATTCCCGGTCGATGACCGATGACGCAGGCCAACGCCACCCACCAGCTTCGCATCGACTGCGAGGACGACATCATCACGGTGCGTCGCCGCGTCCGTGATCTGGCGGAGCTCAAGAGGTTCGACTCCTTCGCCACGGCGGCCATCACCACCGCCACCTCGGAGCTGGCCCGCAACGCCCTCGTCCACGGTGGCAAGGGTATTGCTTACATCCACGAGATCTCGGACGGCTCTCGCCTGGGTCTTCGCATCGTCTTCGAGGACCAGGGCCCAGGAATCGCCGATATTCCGCGGGCTCTCGCGGGTGGCTACACGACGGCTCGCTCGATGGGACTCGGCCTGTCCGGGAGCCGCAGGCTGGTGGACGAGTTCGATCTCCAGTCGAAGCCAGGCACAGGCACCAGGGTGACGGTAACCAAGTGGAAGCGTTTTTGATTGCGGAGTGGCTGGGGACCGAGGACGCGATCGCGATCGCGGACGACGCGTCGGTGTCGGAGGCCAGGCTGAGGGCTCGCCGGGTGGCGGCGGAACAGGGGCTGGGCCTCGTGCAGGCCGAGCGGCTGGTGCTCATCGCGAGCGAGCTCGCCCGTAACCAGCTCAGGCACGCCTGGCGAGGTCAGATCGCGGTCAGGGCGATCGCGCGCGGCGAGCAGCGCGGCGTCGAGATCGTGGCCGTCGACGAGGGCCCAGGGATCTCGGATCCGGAGCTCGGGCTTCGAGGGGTACCGCGCGGCGCGGGGAGCCTTGGCGTTGGTCTGGCGGCCGCCAGGGAGAACGCCGACGAGATCGACTTCGACGTGCGGATCCAGGAGGGCACCGTCGTCCGAGCTCGAGTCTTCGAGAACGAGGTTCCCCGGCGGCGCGAGGTCGGGGTGTTCGGGCGCCCCTACCGCCTGGAGCGGCAGAGCGGGGACCACGCGTGCTTCTTCCGCAGCGAGGACAGGCTGCTGATCGGCGTCTGCGACGGCCTGGGCCACGGAGCTCCTGCGCGAGAGGCGTCAGGGATGGCGATGAGGACCTTCGCGGCGCACCGGACGGCCTCCCCCCAGGCGATCCTCGAGGAGTGTCACGGCGCGCTCGGGCCGACGCGCGGCGTGGTCATGAGCGTCGTCTCCCTGCCGGAGGGTGCGGGGTCCTGCCTGGATCTGGCGTCGGTCGGCAATATCACCATCGAGCTGGTCCGCCCGCGCGGGGCGCGTCGGTTCGCGGCGTCCTCCTTCGTCCTGGGATCGCCTCGGCGCGGCTGGCGCCCCCACGTCGAGGCCGCCCCCTTCCAGCCCGACGAGACCCTGATCGTCTTCACCGACGGGATCTCGTCGCGCTCGTCGATCTCCGAGGATCTGGAGCTGCTGAGAGAGCACCCCATCGTCATCGCGCAGCGACTCGTCCAGCGCTTCGGTCGCGACGACGACGTCCTTGTCCTCGTCGCCCGCTGATGATTGCAAGGCCCGCGTTGCATGATCCTCGCAAATTTGTAGATAAATAGTGGCGACTATAACCCCCTTGGAATACGCCGACGGAGACAAGCGATGAGCGCGACACGAATCCTGGTGGTGGACGACGAGCCCAGCGCGCGGAGGGGGCTGGAGAAGCTCCTGCGTCAGGTCGGATATGCGGTCGACACGGCCAAGGACGGCAAGGAGGCCCTGGCCGTGGCCTCCGAGCATCCGCCGGATGTCGTGGTGACCGATCTCCGGATGCCCGAGATGGACGGTATGGCCCTCCTTGGAAAGCTTCGAGAGTCGGATCCCGATCTGCCCGTGATCGTGGCCACGGCCTTCGGGGAGGTATCCTCGGCGGTCACGGCGATGCGCGCCGGAGCCGCGGATTACCTGACCAAGCCCATCGACTTCGATGCGCTCCTGCTGGCCATCGAGCGCGCTCGAGAGCGCCGGGCTCTATGCGTGGAGGCCGAGAACCTCCGTCGCCAGCTCAGGGAGCGGGACTCCGGAGGGCTGCATGGCCTCATCGGAGCGAGCCCGGCGATGCAGAAGATCTACAGGGTGGCCCGGCAAGTCGCCTCCTCGAGGGCCACGGTCCTGATCACCGGGGAGAGCGGCACCGGCAAGGGCGAGCTCGCTCGCGCCATCCATGTCCTCGGCCCTCGCTCCAAGGCGGGCTTCATCTCGCTGCACTGCTCCGCCATCCCGGAGTCGCTCCTGGAGAGCGAGATGTTCGGCCACGAGACGGGCTCCTTCACCGGCGCCGACAAGCGCCGTATCGGGAGGTTCGAGCAAGCGGACGGCGGGACGCTCTTCCTGGACGAGATCGGCGAGAACTCACCGCTGGTC
>SXGT01924660.1_pt1 | contig 12600 bp, 13 predicted proteins | sample 3176221 | NCBI WGS metagenome assembly SXGT01 (sample SAMN11356862, study PRJNA531348) | freshwater metagenome | isolation source: freshwater sample F1-120 | place: China: Fuxian Lake, Yuxi | collected 2017-12-25
CCCCGGCCCAGCTCGCGATCGAGCTCGAATAATTAAGAATTCTCATTTCTTACGACGGGCGCCAGCGGACTTCACCGGATTTACGCGTTTTCTGATGCCGGTCAACACGTTCGCCGATGACCAAGCCAGTGAACACATGCCGTCGCGGTTGGCTCAAAGCGCGCAAGGTCGCGTCTCACACTCCGGTGGGCCAGTGGATCGTGTGGGCTGATGCTCGAGAACTCGAGCGCCTGCGTGCGTTGCGCCGCACCCCAAAACACAAGGGGTCGCGCTCGGAATCGGCGTGACCTCGACGCCGTCTGCGCTTGCCCCGCCAAGGGGCTACCTCCTGGCCAAGAGCCCCTCGGCGAAGCACCCGACTCTTCCAGTACGGAGGGCCTCGGGCAGGGGCGGAGCTCGAGGCCAGGGGCGCCACGAAGAGCGCGGCGAGCGCTTCGAACTCGGAGGCTGATGTCCCTCTCGGTCGCCACGAGGCGGGCCTGCTCTTCCGCGATCTCGCAAAGCCCGTTCGCGCTCGCGACCAGGGCCCGCGCTTCCTCCGGGCCTTCCTCCATCGCTTCGTAGCTCTCACGCTGGCGACGACTCAGGCTCGCCACGAGCACGGCGCGAGCCTCTCTCGCCCGGGCGTAGATGCGGTCGGCTTCCTCGAGCGCCCGTCGAGCGGCATGACCTAGTACCCCGTCGCAGGGGAATTGAAGGATTGATGGGCGACCGTTGGGAACGGCGCGGCTTGTGAACGGTGATCGCGGGGCAACCCTTCACTTCCCCTGCGACGGGGTACTAGGAGTTCCACAAGGGCGAGGCGGCGAGCGCCTGGGGGAGGGGCCGGCTCTTCGATCTCCGGAGCAACGGCAGGGCCCCCTCGAGCCCGGGGCCCCTCAAGGCTGGCGCTCGTCGGGTCCCCCGGGCGATGCGGCGGCAACCTGGCGGGCGATGGCCTCAAGCGCGATGTCCATAGGGCGCATGGTGCCCCTCGCCCAGATCACAAAGTGACCTGCTCTCTACCTGGTCACTTCATGGAGCCGACGTTCCACGCTTCGCGAAACTTCTTCGATGCGCGCCGTACGGCGTCGCCCCTCGTCTCTTGGTTCACTCTCTGGACGTCGGACATGCGGTAGTCGAACGCGATACGGGCGAGGGTAGAGAACTCGGAGGAAATGGCCTTGGCCTTCGGCCGGGCTGGCGTAGCCTTCTTCGCGGCCATCGAGCTTGCTCCTCGTTGGTTCTGCGCCGGGTCCCTGCCAGGGGATGCCGGCGCGTTCTTGTCCAGCCTACCCCGGGCCGGCGAGGCTGAGCACTCGAGCGACGTTGACCCAGGGCGAGCTCTCCATCCCTCCCCGGCCTCTCGCCCCGTCGGCGCCCTTGCCCGGGTCTTGGGGAGCCCTGGCGAGCACGGCGGGGTCCGCTGTTACCGGTTGGTTGCGCCCGTGCGCCCTGACTTCGTCGCCCTCGGCCGCGCCTACATCGCAGAGAACCGGGAGCTCTCTCAGCGAGACGATGGCCGCCGGTTGCGGCGGAGGGCGGAGAGCGCCAGGACGCCCAGGCCCGCCGCGAGCAGGCCTGTAGAGGTCGCGCTGGCCGCGCCCGTGCTGCACGCGCCCCCGCCGAGGTCGGCGCTCTTGCCCATTCTGCGCTCTGCCTCGGAGCGAGGGGCGTTGCCCACGATGTTGCAGCCGTCGTAGACCGGGCAGAGCGGCTCGTTCTTCTCCTTCTTCACGGCGCGTAGATTGGAAAATACGCTCTGGTCCGCCGAGGCCGCCAGCACCAGATCCTCGCTGAGCGCCGAGTGCGCCACGTCCGAGCGGAAGCGGGTGATCCGGATCTCGCCCGTGTTCTGGCCGAAGATCGTGTTCAGATCCTCCTCGCGCACCTGGTCGACGGTCTTTCCGGGTTTGCCGTCGGCCGTCGGGACCTCCGCGTAGTCGCTGGTGGACGCGGTGCCGCCCGTCTGCCGCCCCGTGACCTGCACGGCCTGGCGGATGCGCGGGACGGAGAGGCCGAGCGAGCTCTCCAGCTCCCAGCCCCTCCCGCCTAGCGGCGCGGCCCTCTGGTCGCGGAGATCCTTGAAGTCGCTGGTGTTGGTGAGCCAGTCCCAGGAGAGCTCCTCTTGCCTGATGGAGAAGAGGGGGAAATTGGTGGGCTCGTAGCGGCCCTGGCCCACGGTCCACAGGGTGATGCCCACCACGGCGCCGGTGCCGGCCGCGACCATGCGCAGCGGGAGCACCGTGGCCGGGCCTCTCGAGGTGACGCGGACAGGACGCATCGATTGGACGCTGGCTCCGGGCTTCAACTTCATGGCCAGGAAATTGAAATGCTCCTTTACATAGGCGGCGACGATCGGCTTCACGTCGCCAGGAATGGCAAAGCCATTGTCGGCCAGCCACTGGTTGAGGGCCTCGGCGTTCTCGGACTGGAGCTGCACCGTCGCGTAGGGGCCCACCGTCTCCTCGCGGGTGACCGTGACCTCGGGGGACTTGGGGGCAGGCGCGGGAGCGAGATCGCCGCTCCCGGAACTCTCCCCCGCCGCGCTGGCCGAATATTTTCGTGTGCAGTTCGAGGGGGAAGGGCAGTTCCTGGGAGGCGCTATGACCTGGGTCTGGGTGAGACCGCCTAGGACGCTGAAGAGCGTGTCCGCGGACAGGCCGACGTCGACCTCCCCCGCGATGGGCAGCACCCAGGCGAACTGCTCGGGTAAACCTCGATAACGGATCTGGTCGTAGAGGGTCGTCTTGCCCGTGTCCACAGCCAGGATCATCCGATGATCGGTGACGACGGTGGCGTTCTCTGGAGGAACGAAGCAGCCGCCGCAGGCCTCGGCGGGGCGCTCGGCGGCCACGAGGGCGGCCGCCATCGTGGTAAGGAACAGGGCGAAGAGACGGGAGTGCACCATGGGAACCTCTTGTCGAGGGTACGCCATCAGGGCCGCCCACCAGAAGCCCCTGGGATACTTTCGCCAAACCTGGGCCGTTGGCGCCGATGGCCTCACCGGCCCAGGAGACTGCGTCCGAACGAACGGTAAGGCGGGTTCACCATTTGACATACTGATCTTCCACGAAGCCAAATATCCGGTTTACCCGACGAGCGCGCCCAGAGAGGACCATCTCGCCCTCGAAATAGCCGAACACCTGCCGGAAGTTGCTCGCCACCAGGCCGGCCTGCATGCGCTCCTCGTGGAGGCCGAGCGGCGTGAACCGGAGATCGACGGCGCCGTCCTGGGACTTTACCTCCCAGGGCTTCATGACGTCCGCGCGATCGAACACGAACCGGGCAAGCCCCAGCCGGATCAGCGAGCCGTCCAGCCACGCGCAGTTCTCGCTGTAGCTGGTCTCGTTGACGCCGCAGGAGACGTTGAGCCCCAGCGCGTGTCCCTCGGCGTCCAGCCCCGAGAGGCAGGCCCAGTTCCAGTAGGTCTCGCGCCGCATGTAGCCACATGAAAAATCGTGGTGGCCATGGGTGCCGAGCGCCTCGAGATCGTGCTCGGCGCCGCCCCAGGTCAGCCGGCCGGACACCGGCAGGCCGGCGGTCTTGTTGGCGTAGACCCAGCCATCGTAGCCCGCGCGGGTGCAGAGGGACATGGGCTGGCACGCCTCCTCTGACATGCTGGCTCGGAGCTCTAGCTCCGAGCCCAGGCGAACGACCAAGGATTTCCTTCGCGGGCTCCCCTCGTAGCTCATCTTGGCCTCGACGTCCCCCTTGCGGTAGACGCTCTCGCCGCTCACCGGGTTGTCGCTCATGGTCAAGCCAAGCGAGAGGGGGACCCGGAAGGAGCGGGCCGTCAACCTCCGGGCGCCGACGTCGTAGATATAGAAAAAGACCGAGGCGAGGTAGCGGAGGTCGGCCATGGCGCAGCCGAACACGAAGGTGCTGCTGATGCCCCCGAAGTACTGTATCTGCTTGAACCTGGCCCAGCGGCGCAAGGGGCCATAAGGTTTCCCGAATGGATCGAGGTAGCGCACGGCTCCGCGATCGATCACCTTCAAGGGCCCATCGAAGAACCCGAAGAGGGGCTCGCCGTCGTGTATCAACGCGTCGGTGCCATGGATGGGAATAATCATCGAAGTTCGGCTCCTGGTCACACGATGCCATGAGGTGTCAAAGAGAGTGATTCTGATTCAGAGCGCCCGATCCAGGCGATCGAGGAGCTCGTGGGTCACGGGCTTGCCGTGGGTCTCGTGCTCGGCCGAGCGCACCACCTCGAAGGCGCCCAGGATACCCAGCTTCGCCAGGGTCGCCTGGATGACCCTGGTGGGGGACGACGAGGCGAGCGCGACGCGCATCCCCCGCGCCCTTACCAGGGTGAGCGCCTCCCGGACCCCGGCGAGCGGAGCGCCCAGCTCGCTCACCAGCTCCGTGACCCGCGCGATCAACCGCTCCTCCACGTCCGCGGGCGAGCCCCTGAGCGCCGCCACAGCCCCCCAGAACGCGACGACGTCGTCGACGCGCAGGCCCTTGGTGCGCGCAGTCCGCCTCCTCGAGCTCGAGCCCCGCCTCGCCGAACACCTCGATCTCGGCGCGCACCCAGAGGGGCTCCGAGTCGATGAGGAGCCCGTCCATGTCGAAGAGAGCCGCGCCCAGACCGCCCGCCATCCCGGCTATCTAGCACGTTTGCGGGTACACTCTCGCTCTCCCCCTTTCCCGACCCCACGGAGAACATGATGAGAAAAGCTGTCCTCGCCGCCCTCGCCGCCGGCCTGATCGTCGCCGCGGTAGGCACGTTCGCGCTCCACGCCAGGGGACAGGCCCAGCCCGCCGGCCCCTTTGGTAACATGACCCTCGAGGTCGCGTCGCGAGATCCTCGGCAGGGCCCCGCCATCACGGGCCCGGTCACCCGTATCCACATCGAGTACGTCGGCGTGAGCAGCGCCGTGAACATGTACATATGGACGGTCCCGTCCGTGGGGGCAAAATGCGCGGTCGGCTTCTCCTCGCAGGAGGCCTATGCCTTCTACCAGCTGGCCGCGTCCGGCCGGGTACGCGCGGTGCGGTGCGCGAACAACGGCTGGGGCGGTGGTCAGAGGGGCCAGATCACGATCGCTCCGACCACGAATGGCACGGCGCCAGGGGATTTCCAGTTTCATCTCTACTGAGCTCGACCCTCGCGAGTTGCGCATCGTCCGCCGCTCGCGGCCTCGATGCTCCTCGATCCCATCCACTCCAGCACCGATGACGACGCCTGGCACCACTTCCTGCGGCGGTTCAACGAGTTCGCTTACCAGCACGACGGTATTCCGCTGCTCAACCAGAGCCCCTTCGTCGACCGGAGGCACCTCGAGAGAGCCTACGGCCAGCGCTGGGTCGACTTCTCCGAGTGGGTGAGGACCATGGATCCGCACGGCCGGATGTTGAACCCGTTCTTCGCCGATCTCCTGTCGACCCTGTGAATTTGCCCCTCGCCCGTCTTTAGCGAGGCGTTGCCTCCTCGCCTCACTGGGAGTTGCCCCTCGCCCGTCTTGCGACTACCTGCGACCCGGACCCGACGGAGACGCGTGCCTCCTGGCCTTCTCCATGTGAACGACCACCTCGCCCGTCACTTGCGAGGCGTTGCCTCGGGGACTTCTCCCCCGTGAATCGAGCCTTGTCACTCGTGGAGGAGACGCGCTCAGGTATCCCGATGCGTAGCTGCGAGGCCGCTCCCCTGCGGGAATCGACCGTTCGAGCGCTCCGCCGTGGTCCCCCGGCGAAGGGCCGCCAATGCTCGACGGATGCGCGTCCTCGCCTGTCTGGTCGGGCTCCTGCTTCTCCCGCTCGCGCTCGCGGCGCTGATCCTGGGGTCGCCCTCGTCGCTCTCTCCCTCGGGGTGGCTGACCGCGCTTTCCCTGCTGGGGCTCTCGGCCGGGATGCTCTCGGCTCCCCTCCGAAAGGCGCGCAGGAGAGGGCTCACCCGGGCCTCGGCGCTGCTCTTGCTGGCCGTGTTCCTGGTGAGGACAGGGACGGCGCGCCAGGGGAAGACCGTGAGGATCGTGGCGGGGGACGATCCTCACGGGAGGCTGATCGACCGGCTGATCGAGGAGCGCGATCTGGCCCTCCCCGCGGCCCGAGCCCTGGCCTGGACCCGCCTCTTTCCTCCCTCGGAGACGAGCGGACTCGAGAGCTCCATGCGGCGACGCTACGATCTCCTGGGCCAGGAGGAGGGCAGCGTCCCCTCCCCGGTGCTGGGGACCTATCTGGGAGTGGGGCACGGCGAGGACTTCGATATGCTCGTGATCGAGGATCTTGCCACGAGGGGGAGCGACACCACGGTGGTCTTCCTTCACGGCTACGCGGGGAGCTTTACTCTGCCCTGCTACGAGGTGGCCAGGGCAGCCCGGCGCGCCGGGGCCTCGACGGTGTGCCCTTCGACCCGGTGGCAGGGCGATTTCTGGAGCCCGGACGGGGAGCGGCGGGTGCGCGAGGTCGCTACCAGGCTGAGGGGCGCCGGCAAGAGCCGCCTGGTCCTGGCAGGCCTCTCGAACGGCGGGATCGGCGCGTCCAGGCTGCTGCCCAGGATGCCTGGCCTCTTCGAGGGCGCCATCCTGATCTCGGGCGCTGACGCGGGGGCTCCTCCGCCCGGGATACCCGCGCTGGTGATCCACGGAGAGCGCGACACCATGACGTCAGCCTCGGCCGCGAGGGCCTACGCCTCCCATTCGAGGGGCCAGTATGTCTCGCTCAAGGGCAATCACTTTGCCTGGCTCGAGGAGGCCGACCGGATCGAGTCGATCGTCGCGGCCTTCCTCGCCCGCCTCTGGCCGCCTCCCTCCGGGAGCGCGTCGAGAGCCCTTCTCACGAGAGGCGCTATCCCTCGCCGGGGGATCACCGCCCCACCGGGAGGAACCTCCGCCACCGCTCCGACGAGGCGTTGAGCGGCTTACCCTCAGCCGAGGATCGCTCGGGCCACCTCCTCCGCTGTCTGCTTGGCCAGCAAGATGCCATTTCGATGGTGCCCCGTGGCCAGGAACAACCCTGGCATTTCACATGCCCCCACCAGGGGCCTGCCGCGGCTCGCCATCGGCCTGAAGTTGCTCCAGCTCCCCGCGACCACCGCGCCCTCCAGGCAAGGCACGGCGCCCAGCGCCCCCGAGAGAATGGCCGATACCCCCCCGGCCGTGACCTCCTTGCGATACCCCACCATCTCCAGGGTAGAACCGCAGAGGACGCGGCCGTCGCCGCGGGGGACCACATAGCCCGTCGGGTGGAACACGATACGGCGGACACGAGGAGGACGCTCGTCGAGGAGGACGATCTGGCCTCGAGCAGGCTGGACCCTAGGGATGCTCGAAGGGATACCAGGGACAAGGGACGACCAGCTACCCGCAGCCAGGACGACGGCGTCGGCCTCCAGAGGCCCTTCTTCCAGGAGCACCCCCTTGCAGCGCCCCCCCTCCACGCCGAGGCGGTGGACCACGGTCCCCGAGCGCAAAGAGACCCCGGCCCTCGAGCAGGAGGCGACGAGCGCAGAGAGGAGCCTGGGAGGATCGACCTCGGCCTCGTCCTGGAAGAAGAGGGCCTGGGAGACACCAGGAGCCAGCTCGGGCTCCGCCTGCCTCACCTCCCGATCCAGCAGCAGCTCCGCGTTGAGGCCCAGGGCGCGCTGGCCGGCGACCAGGGACCTTGCCTCGCGCCATGCGACGTCCCCCTCGGGCAGCGCCTTGACGATCCCCACGACGCGGTGGCCCACGTCGATGCCCGTCCGCTCCCTGAGCTCCTCTGCAAAGGCCACGTACCCGGCCCTCGCGTGGCAGTAGCGCCCGAGCTCCTCGGCGTCGTGGGACTCCACCTGCGCCCCGAGTATCCCGGCGGCGGCGCTCGAGGCCTCCGCGCCCAGGGCAGCCCGCTCCAGGAGAACGACATCGGCCCCTCGCGACGCCAGCTCGAGGGCCGCCGAGCAGCCCATGATGCCCCCACCGACGATCGCGATCCTCATCGAGCCTTGACTAGCAAGGCCAGGACCGTTCTCCCAGGCTTCTGCTAGGTAATCGAGATGCGAAGATGGGCGGTGGGGACATTCGCGGCAGCGCTGGTCGCGGCCTGCTCGGGCAAGGTGAGCGGCGGACCCTCGGGCGACGGTGGCGCGGACGCGGGCCCGGACAGCGCAGAAGATTCCATGCGGGCCTCCTGCACCTCCCAGGGCGGCGTCTGCGCCGCTTCCTCTGTCTTCCCCTGCCCTCCCGGCACACGCTCGGTGCCCGCCGACGACTGCAAGGCTCGTGTTCCCTGCTGCGTCGCTCTGCCCCCGCTCGGCCCGGGTGAGTGTCGGGCCGACGTGGACTGCGTGGGGACCCGGGCCACCGAGGGCCGAGGCGACGGCTCGGAGTCGATGACCTGCGCCTCCGGAGCCTGCCAGTGCAAGGGCGGCACGGTGCCGCTCTCCAACAAGCGCTGCGGGATCTCGCCAGGCCCAGGGGAGCGCTACCTCTGCAGCGAGGGCGGGACCTTCGTCGGAGCGCCCTCCCCCTGCGGGCCCGTGCCCTGCGACTCGGCGGCCCAGTGTCTGCTCACCGGCACCAGCGCCGCGTGCGTCCCTCCGGTCCCGCCCCGCCCTGGAGAGGAGTACTGCGCGCTCGTCAACTGCGGGCCCCTCTTCTGCGGCCCGGGCCTGACCTGCTCGGATCCCGAGCGCGGGGTGTGCCGCAAGGAGTGAGCTCCGGCCCCCGCCCGTCGGCCATGGCCCGCTACGCCAGGGCCTTGTCCAGGCGATCCTGGAGCTCGATGAGGGCGACCAGATCCTCCACGTAGTCGAGCGAGGTGGTGTCGATCCTCACGATGGGCGAAAGATCGTAGGCCTCGAACCACTCCTCGTAGAGTTCGTGGAGCCTGCGCAGGTACGCGTCGGGGATCTCGGCCTCCATGGGGCGGCCCCGCGACCGGATGCGCCGCTTGGTCGCCCTGAGGGAGCAGGTGAGAGCGATGAGCAGATCCGGCGGGCGTAGCGAGCCCCTGATGCTCTCGTAGAGGGTCATGTATACGCCGAAATCGCGCTTGTCGAGGATGCGCTGGCGGTGGAGGTTCCTGGCAAAGATCTCCGCGTCCTCGTAGAGGGTGCGATCGATCACCACCGGCCCCTCCGCCAGGGCGATCTCCTGGTGGAGGCGGATCTTGTGGGCCAGGAAGAAGAGCTGGGAGTGCAGCGCCCAGCGCTTCATGTCGCGGTAGAAGTCGGCCAGGTAAGGGTTGTCCTCGTTGGGCTCGTAGAAGGGGCGGAAGCCATAGCGCGAGACCAGCCAGGCCACGAGGGAGGTCTTCCCGGCGCCCAGCGTGCCGGCCACCGCCACGTAGCGCTTGCTGGGCCTGGGGCTCGCCACGATCGACGAGCCTAGCGCATGTCCGGGACGCCCGTGTATACCCTGCCCGGTCATGGCCAAGAGCACCTGGCTCATCAAGAGCGAGCCCTTCAAGTACCCGTGGAGCCAGCTCGTTCGCGACGGACGAACGGCGTGGGACGGCGTACGCAACTTCGAGGCGAGGAACAACCTCCGCGCCATGAAGGAGGGCGATCTCGCGCTCTTTTACCACTCGAACGAGGGCAAGGAGATCGTCGGGGTCGCCCGGGTCCTGCGGGCGGCGTACCCCGATCCCACGAGCGACGAGGACTGGAGCTGCGTCGACTTCGAGCCCCTCGTGGCGCTCGCTCACCCCGTGACCCTCGCCGCCCTGAAGGCGCACCCCACTCTCAAGAACATGGCCCTGGTCCGCAAGGGTCGCCTCAGCGTCACGCCCGTGACGGAGCAGGAGCTCGGGCTGGTGCTCGGCCTCGCCAGGACGGCGCTCCCGCCTCCGTGAGCGGGCTTCACGCAAGTTTACACCCCGCCTGACGACAGCGAGGCAAACGTGTGCATCTTATGGGGCTCGCCCTCCGGGCGCTGCGCCGTGCAGCGGCCCGGAGAGCCCCGAGGGTCCATGAGCTGTACACGTATCCTGCTCTTCCTCGTCGTCCTCGCGGTCATCGTGGGGGGAGGCCACTATTACCTGTGGACCAGGCTGGTCCGCGACACCCAGCTTCCCATGCCCTGGTCCCGGGTGGCCACCGGTCTGCTGTTCGTGCTGCCCGTCCTCACCCTCGTCGGGCAGGTGCTGGGGCGAGGGCCCAGGGGCGCCGCCACCCCGCTCGCGTGGCTGGCCTACGTGTGGATGGGGACCGCGTTCTTCCTGCTCCTCGGCGTCCTCGCGGCCGATCTGTTCCGGGTGGCGCTCAGGGTGGCCGCCCTGGTGAACCCCGGGCTCGACGATCCCGGGCGCCGCCTCTTCTTCCACCGCGTCCTGGGCGCCGGCGCCGCCCTCACGGGCCTGGGGCTCGCGGCGGGCGGGATGGCGAGCGCGCTGGGCACGACCACCATCGAGAAGGTGAAGATCACGCTGAGGGGCCTGGGCAAGGAGCGCTCCGGTTACCGCATCGTCCAGATCTCCGATATCCACGTGGGGCCCACCATCGGCAAGGAGTTCATGGATCGGCTCGTCGCCCGGATCAACGCCCTCGAGCCCGACATGATCGCCATCACCGGCGATCTGGTGGACGGCAGCGTGGCGCACCTCGGCCCCTTCGTGGCGCCGCTCGGGGAGCTCAAGGCCAGGGACGGAGTCTTCTTCGTCACCGGCAATCACGAGTACTACTCGGGGGTCGATCCGTGGCTCCTGTTCCTCGGCTCCCTCGGGATACGTGTATTGCGCAATGAGCGCGTCGCGGTGGGCGGCGACGCCGGCTTCGATCTCGCGGGCGTCGACGACGCGTCGGCCCACCGGTTCGGCAAGGGTCACGGCGCGGATCTCGAACGCGCCCTCCACGGTCGCGACGAGGCACGCGCGGTGGTGCTGCTCGCTCACCAGCCCAGGGCTGCGCTGGAGGCCGCCGAGCGCGGCGTGCAGCTCGTGCTCTCTGGCCACACCCACGGTGGACAGATGTTCCCCTGGCACCACGCCGTGAAGCTCCAGCAGCCCTTCGTCGCCGGGCTCCACCGCCACAAGGACACCCAGGTCTACGTGAGCCGGGGCACGGGCTACTGGGGCCCTCCCATGCGCGTCAGCGCTCCCGCCGAGATCACCGAGATCGAGCTGGTCGCCGGATGAGCTGGGTCGTGAAATGGACGTCGCTCCTGGAAAGGCCCTTCACGAAGCCGCCGTCGAGTCCTTTAATCGAGCTGCCGCCGTGGTTGCTGCTCGCTTCATCCAGGCCGGGGCCTCGCGCTTCGGCGACCGCGCCGATCGCCTTGCCCTCCTGCTCGATCAAAGCGATCCGCTCGCCGACGCCGTGGCTCGGAGCATGGCGTCCATGCCGCCAGGCGAAGGCTTTCGCATGTACTCGCAGGCCGCGGCGGAGGGCATCGCCAGCGTGCCCGCCGCGCCGGCGGCCTTCCACGAGCTCTTCTCGGAGGTCGAGCGGGTCCCCGTATGGGCCGATTTTCCCCGGATGGAGCGGGGAGGGCGCCTCTTTCTCCGCTATGGTGCGCTCGCGGGCGTCGTCCTCGGCGCAAGATCCCTGGTGCTCGGCTACGTGTCTCCGGCGGGCAACAAGCCGCTCGTCTTCTCGGGGCGCCTGGCCGAGCAAGCGCCCCGTCGTTTGGCCGAGACCTCGCGCTTCGTCCAGGCGGTCGTGCTCCCCGGCGGGGTGCGTCCCTTCGGCGAGGGCTACCAGATCACGCTCAAGGTGAGGCTGATGCACGCCCAGGTGCGGGCCATGATCGAGCGCTCGGGCCGCTGGGACGAGCAAGCCTGGGGCCGCCCCATCAACCAGCACGACATGGCCGGCACGGTGCTCCTGTTCTCGGCCGCCCTGCTCGGGGGGCTCCGCATCCTGGGCGCTTCGATCCCCCACGACCAGTCCGAGGCCTACATGCACCTGTGGCGCTGGACCGGGCGCCTCATGGGTGTCACGGACGACGTGCTCCCGACCTCGGAGGCCGACGCCCTCTCGCTCGGCGAGCTCATCGCGGCCACCCAGGCGCCTCCCGACGAGGACGCCCGGGCCCTGACCCGCGCCCTGCTCGAGACCCCGCTCCTCGACGCGAGGAGCGACGCGCAGCGCTGCCTCGCGCCCCAGCGAGTGGCGCTCGGAAAGGCCTTTGCTCGCGAGCTCCTCGGCGAGCCGCTCGCCGGGCAGCTCGGCATCTCGCCCAGCCGCTACCGCCACGCCATGCCGGTGATCCGCACGATGACCCGGGTCAGGGACGCGCTCCACCGCGCCGCCCCAGCCCGCGCCGACAGGGCGGTCGAGGATGGGGCCCGCTACTGGAGGTATGTGGTCAGGCGCGGACTGGGCCAGGAAGGCACCGATTTCAGCCCCCCGGAGTCGCTCCGCAGAGCCCGCTGACCCGCGCGATGCGATCGCGTCACGATCCGCCCCGCTCGCCCGACGAGCCTCCGTTCCACCAGGCGGAGGGTTCATGGCAACGATCCAGAGAGAGCTACGCGCTGCGCACGAGACACCCCGGGGCGAGCGCCGCTCGCGCCCCTGGCTGGTCCCGCTCCTGGCGATCGCCCTGGGCTGCGGCACCGGCGAACCCCCTCCTCGCCCCGCCGGGGCCGGCCGCCCTCCCTTCCCTGCGGTCGCGGATCGCCCGGCCTCGCCCGAGGCAGCACAGCCCCCCGCGGGGCCCCCCGCCCGCGCGGGGCCCCCCGCCCGCGCGGCCC
>SXGT01593309.1_pt1 | contig 12599 bp, 7 predicted proteins | sample 3176221 | NCBI WGS metagenome assembly SXGT01 (sample SAMN11356862, study PRJNA531348) | freshwater metagenome | isolation source: freshwater sample F1-120 | place: China: Fuxian Lake, Yuxi | collected 2017-12-25
CCGGTAGGGCGGGGCGCAGCCTCCGCCGCCGGTAGGGCGGGGCGCAGCCTCCGCCGCCGGTAGGGCGGGGCGCAGCCTCCGCCGCCGGTAGGGCGGGGCGCAGCCTCCGCCGCCGGTAGGGCGGGGCGCAGCCACCGCCGGCTCCACCCAAGCAAGAGAGTCGCCACCGGGATCACCCAAGCCGAGGTGTGTCGCGGGAAGGGGGGAGAGCCCGCCGTTGGCCGGGCTCCGTGCACGGCCAACGCCGCAGGGCGGAGAGCGAAGCTCGGAGCCCGGAGGGCAGCGGGCGGTAGGGGGGAAACCCGCCCAAGCGGGTTTCCCCCCTTCTACCGATGGAGCGGGCGAAGGGAATCGAACCCTCGACAGCGAGCTTGGGAAGCTCGTGCTCTACCAACTGAGCTACGCCCGCGGCGCACGTGCATATAGCCACGGTGTCCCATAGGGGCAATGCCGGTGCCGCCCGTCCCTCCCCGTACCCGCCGCCGGGCCCGTTGGCCCTGGTTCGTGCCGCTGGCCCTCGTGTGCCTGGTGCTGGTGATCTTGCGCACGGACATCGTCGCGCGCATCGCGGCGCGTAGCTCGGCGACCTTCGCCGAGGGCCTGCTCGGCGAGGAAGTCACCGTCGCGACAGTGAAACTCAGCTACTTCCCACCCGAGGTGGCGCTCGAAGGGATCGTGGTGAACCACCGCGCCACGGGCGAGCGCATCCTCGGTGTGCAGTCAGTTCGCGCCCGGCTTGGCGTCCACGACTGGATGCCCGGCCTGCAACGGCTGGTGATCGAGGGTCCCGATCTCAGCCTCCACCTCGACGCCGACGGCCTCCGCGAGTTCCGCGATCGCATCCAGCAGCCGAGCGGCGCGCCGCGTCCCCGCAGCTTCCCGTGGCGGGAGCTGGTGGTCACGGACGGTCATTTCCGCTTGGAGGGCCCCGAGCTGCTCGTGGAGGTGGGCGACCTCGACGTGGTGCCCGCGGGCGATGGGCGACACGACCTGAGCTTCGGCAGCCTCGCGCTGTGGAAGGAGGCGATCCTCCAGTCAGCGGGGCCCACCACCTTCGCGCGTGTGGAGCTCTCGCCGCGCCACATCGACCTGCCCGACATCCAGCTCCTGGCGAAGGACGTGAGCGTCACCGGGCGACTGCGCGTCGAGTCGGAGGGCAACATCGACGGCGAGCTCGACGTTCATGTCTCCCTCCCCGCGTTCACCACCTCGACAGTCGACCCGCGCAGGTACGTCGACGGCACCGTCGATGCCGGCGTGCTGCTCAGTGGCCCGGTCGCGGCGCCCATTGTCGATGTCGCGCTCGCGACGCATTCGGTGGTCCTGTGGCGGGTGTCCAGCAAGAACGAACCCGCTGCCGTGGCCTTCGGCGACCTCATCGGCCCGCTGCGCGTGGAGGGCAACGTCGCCAGGGCGAGCGGGCTCGAGATGCGATGGGCCGAGGGGACGGTTCGGCTCGACGTGGTGGCCGACCTGGAGAGCAAGACGCTCGTCGCCGACCTCCTGGCCGAGGGGATCCACCTCGGTCCCGCGTTGCGCCTGACGGGAGCGCACCGGCGCCCGTGGGTGGACTTCGAGGGCAGGGTGGAGGCCCACCTGACCGGCACCGTGCAGCCCTTCGCGCTGGCCGGGCCCTTCAGTCTCGGCGTGGCCGATCTCGTCGTGCGCCACGGGGCCTTCGACAGCGGCGCCGACGTGATGCTCGCGCCGCCGAACGGTCGTATCGCGGGGACGCTCGCAATCGACGGTCACCACGTGATCATCGATGGGCAGGAGCTCGACTTCGGGGGCTCACGCGGCGGTGTCTGGGCCGACATCGGATTCGGCAAGGAGGGGCCGCTGCAGCTCCAGGCCGACTTCAGCACGCTCCACCTTGAGCACGTGCAACCGCTCGGCGGCGCCGGCCTCGGTGGCGTGGCCGAGATGCGCGGGGAGCTCACCGGCCCGTTCAAGCACCTCTCGGCTTGGGCCCAGATCGATGCTCGAGACGTGGTGGTGATCAATAAGCCCATCGCCGACCACATGGTCACCCGGCTCGAGAGCGCGGACCTCAAGCGCCTCGACTTCCACGACATCCGCGCCGAGGTGGGACGATCCAGCTACATCGGCGACTTCTCGCTGGCGTTCTTGCCCGAGGGCATGTGGATCGACACGCAAATCGTGATCCCGGAGGGGCGGGTGGCCGACCTCACGGGGATCTTCGTGGACATCCCGGGGCTCGACGGTCGCATCGTGGGCGATGCCGTGCTCCACGGGCCGCCGCAACGTCTCACCGGCGAGGTGCACGTCGAGCTCGACGAGATCGATGTCTTCGGGGAGAAGTTCGAGTCTGGCGTCGCGACATCATGGATGGACGACGGCATCCTGACGATCTCCGATCTGAGCCTGCATCGACGCGAGGAGACGGTGCTCGCCCGCGGTAGCGTGGGACGGGGCTACGCAATGAACGTGGAGGTCCTCTCGGACGGCTTGCGGCTTGAGGACCTCGATCATCTGCGAGAGGCGCCGGTGCGGCTGGGTGGGGAGCTCGTGGCCGATGTCGCGGTAGGGGGGACGCTCTTCGACTGGCGCCCGCGAGGCCGCTTGTACCTCGACCGCACCCGAGTGGGTGATCGCTCAGCCGACGACAGCATCGTCGACTTCGCCACCGACGAGAGCGGTCGCCTCGCGTGGAAAGGCCGCTTTCTCGGCCGTTCGGTCATGGCTGATGGCAGTCTCGCCATCGAGGGCGACAGGGCCTACGACGTGCATGCCGAGCTCGACCGTGTCCCTCTACACCTGCTGTACCCCCTGGCCGCCGACGGCCATGAGATTGAGCTCGGGGTCACCGGCGAGATCGACCTCGCCGGCGCCTTCGGCGACACGCCCACGCCCGTCGGTATCGATGCGCGTTTCTCGGACGTCTACCTTCGCTGGAACCAGCATGACCTGCGCAACCCCGAGCCCTGGGTATTTGCGGTACACGGCAACGCGGTGCAGGTGCCGGGCGTGTCGCTGCGGGAGGGTGAGCGCACCGACCTCACGCTCAAGGGCTGGAGCATCGGCAGCGGCAAGGCCTCCTTCGAGGGCGGCGGCAAGCTCGACCTCGACCTGGCCCGGCTGTTCGCGCCCGGCGTGTCGCTGCTCGAGGGCACCGCCACCGTGGGCGTACGCATCGTCGAGGGCAGCGCCGACGCGCCGATCGAGCTGACCCTCGACACCGAGGGCGCCACGCTCCGCACCGACTATTTCCCTCACACATTCAACAACTTGCGGCTCCGCGCCACCGCCACGCGGCACGGCTACAGCTTCGACGCGGTGAAGGCCGACTTGGGCGGCGGCAAGTTCGCCGCGGAGGGCAGCATCGTGGCCGAGAACTGGCGCCCTCGGCGATATGACCTTCGCGGCCACCTCAGCGACGCGCGCGTGCAGTACCTGGACTACCTGCCGCCGCTCGTGGGCGACGCCGATCTGCACTTCGACGGCCCCGTTGGCGACCTTCTCCTCGGCGGTGACATCCTGATCGAGGACATGCAGTTTCGGGACCGCATCGACTGGGAGTCGAAGATCGTGAGCCTCCAGGCCAGCCGCCTCACGGGCTCGGCGAGCGAGGATCGCACCGACTACTTCTCGATGGACCTGAGTATTCGTGCGCCAGAGACCGTGCATTTGCGCAACAACCTCGCGGACGCCGACGCGAGCGTCGACTTGCGCATCATCGGCGACACGGCCCGGCCCGGCATGGTGGGCAACATCATTGTCACGCCGGGTGGACGGATGTACCTACAAGATCGCGAGTTCGAGATCGCGCGCGGCGAGATCCGGTACCTCGACCCGTTCACCTTCGACCCCGATCTCGACATCCTCCTCGAGACCGACGTGAGTGGTCGCGAGCGCGAGTACCACGTGTACTACGCGGTGACGGGGCCGTTTTCAAACTGGCGCACCACCACCTCCGCCGACCCCTACCTGTCGCAAGCCGACATCAATACGTTGCTGCTCTTCGGCATGACCCGCGACGAGTTCGAGCAATACGGCGGTGTGGCCGCCGTGGCCCTCGGCGCCCAGGCGGTCGACCTGATCACCGCCCAGGCGCCAGGCACCAGCATCAGCGAGCTGGTTGACCGCTGGAACATCTCGAGCGGCATCACCGCGCGCGGCTCGCCCACCCTCGACTCGAGCTGGCGGCTGGTGGGGCAGAAGGACCTTGGTCCCTACACGCTCACCGGCGAGTTCGTCATCGACAGCCAAGACTGGTACCTCGGCGCCGAGCGTCGTATCGCGCGCGGCTTCGTCGTCGGCAGTTACCTCACCACCGAGGAAGAAGGGCGCGCCCTGTCGCTGGGGTCGGCCGTCGGGGCCGAGTTCAAGTACCGCTGGGAGCTCGACTGAGCCTCCTCCTCGCGCTCGCCGCCTTCGCCGAGGAATCCATCGACTACGCCGGTCGACTGGTGGCCCAGGTGAGCGTGTCGGCGCCGCGAGGCGGCCTCGGCGACGAGAATCTCGACGCGCTCCTCGAGGTGCGGCAGGACAGCGTCTACCACCCGATGGACGTGCGCAAGGACATCGCGACCTTGGTGCGCGCCGGCGATTTCGCGCAGGTGGAGGCCTGGGTGGAGCCGTGGCCGACGGTATTGCTCAACGGGCAAGAAGTCGAGGGTGTCCGCGTGGAGTACCGTGTTTTCGCCACGCCAGTCGTGCGGCGGGTGGTGGCGACGGGTGTGCGTAGCCTCCCGCTCGCCGAGGTGCTGGCCGCAGGCGGCGCGGTGCGCGGTGAGCCCTGGCGCGAGGATGCCCCGGCGAAGGTGGGCGACCAGATCGAGGCCTTCTACCGGTCGAATGGATTTCTCTCAACCGACTGCGAGGTGGTGGCCGAGTACGACGACGACGGCGACGTCACCCTCACCGTGCGCGTGGAAGAGGGTCCGCCGCAACGCCTCGCCGAGCTTCGGGTGCGTCCCAATCCGGCGCTGAGCGAGGCCCGGGTGAAGAAGGTCCTGGCGCGGCAGGGTATCGCCACCGGGCGACCGTACACGGCCGAACGCTTACGACAGGCCCAGGACGCGCTTGCCGCTGAGCTGCGCGACTACGACGGGCGGACCCTGTGGTGGACCCCGGACTGGTGGCCAGAGGCGCGGGTGAACCTCAAGCTGGTGCCGACGGAGGGCGGCGACCGCCTCTCGGTGCTCATCGAGCCCCGCCGCCGCTACACCATCGAGGTGGACGACCACACCGAGGCGCGGAGGTTGCCGCGCCCGGAGGAGCTGGTGGAGGCGATGGGCATGGAGGACGGGGCGCGCCTGGGTCGCGACTTCGGGACGGAGGCGTCCCTCGCGCTCACCGACGCTGAGCGCCGCCGCGGCTACCTCGACGCCGCTATCGAGGTGTGGGCCCGCGAGGGGGAAGACACGGTGAACCTCACCATCGGGGGTGAGCGTGGTCCCCGCTACGCGCTCGCTGCCGTGGAGGCCCGGGGGGCGGTGGTCGACCCCGCCGAGACGGGCGCCAGCGGCGTGTCGCTGGCCCTCGGCTCGGTCTTCTCCGGCTGCCGCGCGTCGGCGCCGACCGATGCGCTCCATGACGCGAGCGCGCGGTTCCTATGCCAGGCGGCGGCGGAGTCGGCGCGCGAGGTGGTGCCCACGCCGCTCTTCTCTCGGCAGACGCTCACCCCCGAGGTGGCGGACCGAGCCGTGGACGACATCGAGGACTTCTACCGGTCGCAGGGCTACCTCGACGTGGAGGTGGCGCGGGTAGGCTTCGAGCCGGCCGCGGGCGAGCGGCGGCGCCTCGTGACGCTGGGACTCGAGGTGAAGGCAGGCCCCCGGGTGCGGCTCGAGGCGGTGGATGTCGTGGGCGGCGCCCCTGGGGTCGACACCGAGCGCCTTTTCCGCGACCTGGTGGGCAAGGCCGTCGACCCTGCGGCGCTCCGCGAACGCACACGGCGGCTGGTCGAGGCGCATATGGACCTTGGCCACCTCTACGCCGACGCCCAGCCCGTGACGCGGCGGGAGCCGGGCGGAGAGGGCGCGACGGTGACGGTGACCGTTGTCCCGGGGCCGGTAGTCCTGGTGCGCTCGAGGCTGGTCAAGGGCACCGTGCGTACCCGGCGCCCGCTGGTGGAGGGGGAGATCGACGTCTTCCCGGGCGACGCCGTGTCGCCCGCGCAGCTCGTGGCGATGCGCCGGCGCCTCTACGACCTCGGCGTTTTCCAGCGCGTGAGCGTGGAGGCCGTCGGAGACGAGGACCGCGTGAAGGACGTGGTCGTGGTGGTGGAGGAGAAGAAAAACCTCGCGTTCGAGGTGGGCGGTGGTATCGCGACAGACGATGGCGCCGCCGTCTTCGCGCGAGCAGGCCATCGCAACCTCTGGGGGCTCGCTCACCGGCTCACGCTCTACGGCAAGGTGGGCGTGGGGTGGGTGGGCGACGGCTGGGCGCCGGACTGGCTCGCACCGGAGTGGAAGGCCGCGGCCCGCTACGAGGCACCGAACCTGCCGACCCGGGGCGAACTCGTGGCGCTGGACATCTTGTTCAACGAGCAAACACAGGAGTCGGCCTACCGCCTCTACCGATCCGGCGCGGGCGCCTCGGTGCGCCTCGCGCTGGGCGCTGGGGTGAGCGCTGAGCTCGGTTATCGCGCACAGTACCGGACCCTCTACGACATCGATCCCGGCGTGCTCGTGGCTGGAGACGCATGGCTGGATGAGCTGGGGGTTGAGGACGTGTCCGACCCCTCGCCGGTGCTCCCGAGCGCCGGGCGCTGGGCCTCGGCCATCGAGGGCTCGGTGGTGGTCGACCTGCGCGACGACGTGGCGAATCCCACCCGAGGTGGTCTGGGCAGCGTCAACTTCGTGGTCAACGAGGACGTGCTGAGCGACATCGCCTTCGCGCGCGCCGAGGGCGTGTGGACCCAGCTGTTCCCTGTGTCGGGCCTCGGGGTGCTCCTGCGGGGTCGCGCCGGCGCGGCGATCGTTCCCGAGGAGCAGGCGCTCGCGCTGCCCATAGAGGAACGCCTGTCTGCGGGAGGAGGCGGCAGCTTTCGAGGTTTCGACGTGGATTCCGTCGGCCCTGCCAACTACGTGTCGAGCGAGGATGTGGACTACCCCGAGGCGCTCGATCCGCTCCTGCGCTGGAACGACCGCGACGCCGCAGGTCGCTGGGTCACCACGGGCGGCGACGCCCTGGTCATCGCCACCGCCGAGCTCGACGTGCCCTTCCCCCGCCTGGGACTGTCGAGCTGGAGTAGCTGGCAGCTCGCTCTCTTCACCGACGTGGGCAACGTGTGGTGGACCAACCCGGCGGTGGTCACTGACTCGATGGCCCTCGGGACCGACCCCTTGCTGCGCTACGGCGTGGGCTTCGGCATCCGGCGCGCCACCCCCATCGGTCCTTTGCAGCTCGACCTCGGCTTCAATCCTTCGCCACTGGCTTACCGCGACGAAGAGGTCGTCCGGGTGCACTTCGCCGTGGGCGCGCTTTGAGTCGGTGGGGGCCGTTCGCCTTGTGTGGCCTCGTCGTGACGCTGGTGTTGGCTCATGTTGCTGCATCGCCATGGACGCAGGTGGTCGGCGTTCGCTACGTGGACGGCTTCGGGACGATGTGGTGGTTCTGGTACCTCGGCGAGGTGGTGGCGGGTCGTGCGGACTTAGTGCATACCAATCTCCTGTTTTTCCCGGGAGGCAAGGACGTCTTCGCCCACACCGGGGGCAACCTGCTCGATGGCCTGGCGGCCTGGCCGTTGCGCGCGGTGCTCGGCCCGGTGCTGGGGTACAACGCGTGGATCGCCGTCCTGGTGGCCACGAACTTCGCCGCGGGCGCCTACCTCGGTCGGGTGATGACGAGGAGTCCGGGCTGGCCCGCAGGTCTCGTGCTAGCGCTCAACCCCTTCGTTTTGCGAGAGATCGAGGAAGGACGCCCCACGCAGGCATGGCTCGCGCTCCCGGCCCTCGCCCTTGCAGGCACGTGGCAGGCTCGCGGCGTGTCTGGCGCGGTGGCGACGGGGCTCGCGGTGGCGGCGACCGGCTGGCTCTATTGGTACTACGGGTTCGTTTTCGGGATTCTGGTCGTCTTCGCGGGCGTGGTGCGGCTCGGGCACCGACGCGACTTCAACTCGGCCTGGACGCTGGGTCTCGCCGGGCTGGTCGCGCTCGCGGCGGTGTCGCCTGCTCTGGCGCTCCTCTCGGGTCAACTGGCAGAGGGCAAAGTGCCGGGCCTGTTCGCGATGGATGGCACCGGCGTCACCGCGCCGCTCGCTTTCCGCACCCTGGAGGGCGATGCGGCCGGTATGCAGGTGCTTTCGCTGCGAGGAGTCTTCGGGGCGGTGGTCGACGAGGGGGGGGTGCGGTTCACTCCCGGTGAGCCCGCGCTCGGTCTCGCCGGGGTCGCCGCGGCGGCGCTGGGCGGCGTCGTGCTCTGGCGATCTCACCAGCGCGCGGCGGCCCTCGTTGCCCTGCTCGCGGTCACCCTGTCGCTCGGGATCGCGCTCGGGCCGGTGCTGGTCCTCGGCGATGGCTTCGTGGTGAACCGCCCCTACATCTGGCTGATGCAGGAAATCGACGTCCTGCGTCGGTGGTGGTGGCCCGGCCGCGGCGTCGCAGGGGTTGTGGTGGCGCTGTGCGTGCTCGTTCCTGCGGCGGCGCGCTCACGGCTGGGCATGCTGGGGGTGGTGACAATGGTGGCCGTGGAGACCTGGCGCGTGGGGATCGTGCCGCTTTCAACCTGGGACGGCGCCGTTGCCCCGGGGATGCGGTGCCTCGCCGGAGCCCCGCACGGTGCCGTGGTCGATCTCCCGTTCTTGTCCGACCAGCACAACCTCTACCTCCAGACACTCCACCAGAAGCCCATCCTGGGCGGCATGCTCGTGAAGAAGCCCTCCTTCGGCAGCGCTTCCGCCCTCGCGCTGCGCGCGGAGAACAGCTTCCTCGACCTCTTGCTCGACTACGGTGACATGGAGATGCTTCGCGATCCCGCCTACGACGAGGCCGACCGGCAGCGCCTCCTGGCGCTCGGCTTCCGCTACGCCGTCGTCGACTTGTCGCGCTTCGAGGGGACCGCTGCGGGGCTCGGCGCCGGGACGATGGGCGGCTCGAACTGGCCACGCGTGAAGCGACTCTTGCGGCCGGTCATCGGCGAGCCCCAGGTGGAGGGCGTGGGGGTGGCGGTGTACACCCTCGATGGCTCGACGCTGAGTTGTTCGGACTAGGGTGCTCTCGGGAAGCCGAGGAGCTACGGCCCAACTGGTCGCGAGCGGGCGAGGTACTCCTCGATGAGCCCCGGGAGCCGGCGGGTGTCGATGGGCTTGGTGATGGAGCCGTCGCAACCGGCCCGGCGCGCCCGTCCCTCGTCCCCCGCCATCGCGAAGGCGGTGACCGCGATGACGACGGTGTGTCGTGTCGAGGCGTCGGCCCTCACGCGTCGCGTCAGCTCGAAGCCATCGATTCCCGGCATCTGGAGATCCATGAGGATCAGCGCGGGACGTTCCCGTTGGAGGACTGCCCACGCCTGCGTGGCGTCGCTCGCGGTCAAGACGTCGTAGCCCCGGTGGGTCAGGAGGTACGACACCAGCTTCATGTTGCTGGGGTTGTCGTCCACGATGAGGATGCGACGAGTGGCCATCGGCGAGGACCTCGCGAGCGCCGAGGCAGGCCCTGATCGCGGCGTGGAGTCCCATCGCGCTCCCCTTCGCCACCACCACCGACGCTCGCTCGTTGAGCGTCGCGAGCTCCTCGCCGGACAGGTCCTTACTGGTCCACACGAGCACCGGCAGCCCCTGGTGGCGAGGCGATGCCCGGGGCTCGGCGAGGAACTCGAAGCCGTCGAAGCCTGCCATGATCAAGTCGAGCAAGACAGCGGAGACGGCGCGTCGATCGAGGGCCGCCAGCGCCTCGCGCGCGTCCGTGAAGCCGATCGTCTCGAAGCCGAGGTGCTCGATGACCGCCGCGGCGAGCTTGAGCGCACCGGGGTTGTCGTCGACGATCATCACGGCCGGTCGACCGTCGGCCCGCAGGCCGGCCGTGCTGCGGAAGCGCAAGAGTGCGCCCGCGTCGAGAGGTTTGACCAAGACGTCGTGAACGGCGAATGCTCCAGTCGCGGCCTCGCGGACGATGGTGATCAACACCACCGGAGGCCCGGCATGACGAGGGTCGGACCGGACCGTGCGCACGAGGTCCAGGCCATTCATGTCGGGTAGGAGCAAGTCGAGGGTCAACGCGGCGTACTCCGTCTCGCGACACATCGCGAGCGCCTCGACGCCGGTGCTGACCGCGTCCACCCGGTAGCCGGCCGTCGCGAGCACCTCGACGATGATCGCCGGGTCGCGCGGGTCGTCTTCCACGACCAGGATCGACGGTGCAGAAACATCGGAGGCAGACGACGCCCGAGGGCTCGCGGACCGTGCTCGGCCGATGCCGCGGCGCGGCAGGACGGCGTGAGAGATTCTGCCGCGACCGGGCTCGCTCTCGACCCCGATCTCGCCGCCCGGAGCGACCACCAGCCGCCGCGCGAGCGCGAGCCCGAGCCCGGTGCCACTGTGCCGCTGTGCTCCTTGGAAGCGCTGGCGTCGAGCTGCTGGAACTCGTGGAAGAGCCGTCCCAGGTCTTCGGGGGCGATGCCAATGCCCGTGGCGTGGACCTCGAAACGCACGCAGTCACCCGGGGCAGTGACCACCCTGACCGTCACCTCGCCGCCCGTTGGCGTGAACTTAATGGCGTTTGACAGGTAGTCGTATGGTATCTGCTTGAGACGCGCGGGGTCGAGATGCACCGTCCCGAGCTCCGCCGCGATCTCCGCCTGCACCCGGATGCCTTTCGACGCCGCGAGCGTGCGAAGCACCGACACCACCTCGGTCACCACGCGTGCCGGGTCGATCAGCTCTGGGCAGCATTCATGCTTCAACGCCTCTACTTTTGAGAGATCCAGCACGTCGTTGATGAGTTGGAGCAGGTGCCGCCCGCGGGAGAGAACGTCGCCCAGGAACTCCTCCTGCCGTGGCGCCACCGGGCCCACCCCGCCGTCGTGGAGCAGCTCCGCGAAGCCGATGATGGAGTTCAACGGCGTTCGCAGCTCGTGGGACATGTTCGCGAGGAACTCGCTCTTGAGACGGCTCGCCTCCTCCGTGTGTCGGTTTCGTTCGGACAGCTCGGCGCTGGCCGCCCGAGCGCGTTCGAGCTGCTTCCTGTCTGTGATGTCGACCACGGTGGAGATCCGCAGCTGCTGTTCTCCGGGGCGCACCGGCAGGGCGCTGGTCGACACCATGGCGGGGCAGGTCGTTCCGTCGCGGCGGAGGAAGGTGCTCTCGTAAAAATCGTGGCCACGTTCCTCGATAGCGCGCTGGACACGGGGCAACTCGGCGTGGGCTTCAGGCGCGACGAACTCCAAGCCCGGGCGCCCCACGATCTCCTCGGGTGCCCAGTCGAGCATCTGGGCGTAGGTACTGTTCACGCCCCGGATCGTTCGCGAGTCGGCGTCGGAGACGACGAGGCCGAACTGCGCTGTCTCAAAGACCTGAGCCCACAGTCGGCTCGAGCGTTCAGCCTCCCTGACCTCGGTCAGGTCGCGAATGAACAAGGTGAACTGCGTCCGTGCCTCCGGCAGTCGCAGGGGGACGATCGCCAGCTCGGCGGGAAACTCGGCGCCGTCGGCGCGCATCGCCTGCAGTTCCACCCTGCGCTGCGGCGAAGTGCCGTCGCCGGTGGCGCTGAATCTCGTGAGACTCGCGCGAAGTGTCTCGCGGTCGCGGCAGCGATGATGGTGTCGAGCATGGGGCGACCGATCACCTCGGCGGGAGCGTGGACGAACATCCGCTGGGCGGCCGGATTGGACTCAGTGATCGCGCCGCGGTCGTCCATGCTGACGACGGCGTCGAGCGAGGACTCGAGGACGAGCGTGTGACGCGCCGCCGTTTGGCGCAGGCGCTCCTCCTTCGTTTCCAGGTAGCGTGCCGCGATCGAGCTCATCGCGAGGTCCAGGAGGGCACCCATGGCGACCAGCGCACCGCTCAGGCGACGAGGGTCGGTCGCGTAGGCGTCGACGATGCGCGGCACGAGCTCGGCGGAGAAGGCGCCGACGATGTCGTACCAGGCGGCGAAGTCGAGGCCCATCTCGGCGTAGACGGTGCCCTGCTCTCGCAGATTCTCGAGGTAGGGGATCCAGTCGCCGTTCACCGCCCGCTGGAGTCGGTCGCGCGACGCCGCCTGCTGGGCGGCAAGCAGCTCCGGAGGCATCGCCCGGAGCAAGGGGCCAAGCTGCAGATGCGCCTCCGCCTTCTTGGAGGTGGACGCCGAGATCGCGTCGAAGTGCTCTTCGTATACCGCCCAGAAATCGCGGAGCTGCGCCTGGAGCTGTGGGGGAAACTCAGCACTCGTCGGCGCGTCGTGACGGGTCGGCACCATGTGCGATTTCCACCATGAGGCAAAACGCCGCCGGGTTGACTTCCCCGTTCCGGTGTCGCCGCTCACGGTCACCCGCGTCGGCTTACCAGCCGCCGCCGCCGGGGCCGCCGTACGCCCCCTCGCGCCGCGCTTTGCGCGCGGCTCCGGGGGCGGGGTCGTCGCCCTACCCGGCTTGTCGCCGGGTGCGCTCGCAGCGCTCGCGCCGGGCGCCTCCCGGCGTCCGTCGGCGCCCTC
>SXGT01064870.1_pt1 | contig 12598 bp, 12 predicted proteins | sample 3176221 | NCBI WGS metagenome assembly SXGT01 (sample SAMN11356862, study PRJNA531348) | freshwater metagenome | isolation source: freshwater sample F1-120 | place: China: Fuxian Lake, Yuxi | collected 2017-12-25
GACCACGCCGCCGCCGCGCGCGACGACCAGCGTGTCGCGGCCGCAGCGCGCCGCAAGGAGCGCGTCGCAGATGCGGTCGAGCGTCTCCCAGCGTTTCGCGCGCTCGCCGCTCTCGACCAGCACGTCGAGCGTGTCGGCGCCGGCGGCGCGCAGTGCGCCGCGCAATCGGTCGAGGTACAGCGGCGCGATCTCGTCGCTGGTGACGATCGCGACGCGGCCCTTGCCGATGCATGGCGCGTACAACGCCGGGTCGTCGAGGATCCCGGCGCCGATGTGGATCGGGTAGGCGCGCTCACCGAGCGCTACGCGGAGCGTTTGCATGGTTCCTCCAGGACCTCGAGCAGCTGGCGCGCGAGCACCTGCACTTTCTGCCGGCCAGTCTCGACGACGACGTCCGCAACCTCGCGGTACAGCGGGTCGCGCTGCGCGTAGAGCTCCTCGAGGCGCCCGAGCGGGTCCGGCGTCATCATCAGCGGCCTGTTGCGGTCGTTGCGCACGCGCCGCAGAAGGTCCGCCGGCAGCGCCCGCAGGTACACCACGGTCCCCCGCGCGGCGAGCACGCGCCGGTTCTCCGGCGCGAGCACCGCGCCGCCGCCGGTCGCGAGGACGATGCCGTCCAGCGCGGTGAGTTCGTCGATCACGCCGCACTCTCGCGCGCGGAAGCCGGCCTCGCCCTCGATCTCGAAGATCACCGGGATGCGCACGCCGCAGCGGGTCTCGATCTCCTCGTCCGAATCGATGAAGCGCCGCGCCAGCCGGCGCGAGAGGATGCGGCCGACCGTCGTCTTGCCCGCCCCCATCATGCCGACCAGGAAGAGATTGCTGCTTGGCTGCGTCACGTGCGCATCCTAACCGCTGGCGGAAAAAGAAACGGCCAGGCGCGGGGCCTGGCCGTCGTCGGGCGGATCAACCGCTAGCGGATGGTCAGGCGTTCATTGACGATGCGCGGGGTGATGAAGACCAGCAGCTCGGTCTTCTGGTTCGACGTCGCGCGGTTCTTGAACAGGAACCCGATGTACGGCAGGTCGCCGAAGAACGGCACCTGCGTCGTGTCCTGGCGCTCGGTCTGCTCGAAGATGCCGCCGATCACCACCGTGCCGCCGTTCTCGACCAGCACCTCGGTCTTGACGTGCTTGGTGCTGATCTGCACGCCCGCCGGGGTGGTCGCGCCGGGCGCATCCTTGTTGACGTCCAGCGTCATGATGACGTTGCCGTCCGGCGTGATCTGCGGCTTGACCTTCAGCGCGAGGTTGGCCTTGCGGAACGACACCGAGGTCGCGCCGGAAGAGGTCGCCTGCTGGTACGGGATTTCCGTGCCCTGCTCGATCAGCGCCTCGACCTGGTCGGCGGTCAGCACGCGCGGGCTCGAGATGATCTTGCCCTTGCCGTCGGCTTCCAGCGCCGTGATCTCCGCAGTGATGAAGCGGGTCAGCGACGGACGGAACAGCGTGAACGCGAACTGGCCGACGCTGAAGGAGTTCAGGCCGGCGGCCGGCAGGCTGACGTTGTAGCTGTCCGGGAAGTAGCCCGTGCCCGGGTCCGGCGTCTGGCCGGTACGGACGCCCGTGCCGACGTAGTTGCCGCTCGCGAGGATACGGTTGCTGCGGGAGCCGAGGATGCCGATGCCGCGGCCGGAGACGTCGTTGTAGCCGAGCCGCGCGCCGAGGTTCTTGGCGAACGTGTCGCTCGCTTCGACGATCCGCGCCTCGATCATCACCTGGCGCACCGGCACGTCGATCTTGGTGAGCAGCTTCCTCACCTCCTCGAGGCGGCTGGGCACGTCCTGCACGAAGAGCGTATTGGTGCGGACGTCGACCACCGCGCTGCCGCGCTTGGACAGGATGCGCTGCTGCGGGTCGGACAGGAGCTTCTGGACGTCGACCGCCTTCTGGTAGTTCATCTGGAAGGTCTCGGTGCGCGTCTGCTCGAGGTCGGTGATCTGGTTCTGCGCCTCGAGCGCGAGCTTCTCGCGCGTCGCCAGTTCGTCCCGCGGGGCGATCCAGATCACGCTGCCGTTGCGGCGCATGTCGAGGCCGCGGGTCTGCAGGATGATGTCCAGCGCCTGGTCCCACGGCACTTCCTTCAGGCGCAGCGTGATGTTGCCCGCCACGCTGTCGCTGGTGATGACGTTGAGGTCGGTGAAGTCGGCGATCACGTTCAGGACGGCGCGGACCTCGACGTTCTGGAAGTTCAGCGAAAGCTTCTCGCCGGTGTAGCCTCGGCGCTGGCCCTGCGCCTCGACGCGGGGTTTCACCTCGACCACGAACTGCGTGTCGGTCTGGTACGCGTTGTACTCCCACTGGCCCTTCGGCTCGACCACCAGGCGCACGTTCTCGCCCTGCTGGAAAGCGTTGATGGTCTGCACCGGCGTCGAGAAGTCGACGACGTCGTAGCGTTTGCGCAGGTTCTCCGGGATCGTCGTCTTGAGCAGGTCGACGATCAGGTTCTGGCCCTGCTGGCGGATGTCGATGCCGGTCGAGGTGTCGGAGAGATCGATCACCACGCGGCCTTCACCCTGGCGGCCGCGGCGGAAATCGATCTCCTTGACGGAGTGCTTCTGGTTGCCCTGGCCCTCGGCGAAATGCGCGACCTGCCCGCTGGGCGCGGCGGACGACACCGCAGCGGCGTTCAGGGTGACGACGAGCGTCTTGCCATCGACAGCGACCTCATGGCCGACTGCGCGGCGCAGGTTGAGCACCAGACGCGTCTTGTCGGAGCCCTGGACGACGTTCATCGAACGCAGTTCGCCCTCGCCGATCGCCTGCTGGCTGCGGCCGAGCGCGTTCGCGGTCGCCGGAAAATCGAAGGCGATGCGGGGCGGGCTGGCGACCGTGAAGTTGGCCGGCACGGCGGGCAGCGCGTCCTTGGTGGTGATGCGCACCACCACCTTGCCGCCCTCCTGGACGACGTTGAAGGACTCGATGGCGTTCTGCGCCTGCGCGGCGGTTGCGCCGAGCAGCCAGAGGCCGAGCGTGAGACATGCGGTCAGGATCCTGGTTTTCATTTTCATTTCCTCGCTTCCTGCAGTTGCAGCGCACTCTGGCGTTCGATCCACTCGCCGCCACCATCCTGGACGAGCTCCTTGAGACTGATCTGGCCCTCGTCGATGGCCATGATGACGCCGAAGTTCTGGCCCATGTAGTTGCCCTTGCGAACGCGGTACAGGTTGTTGCCCGCCTTCACCAGCGCGAAGGTTTCCTTGCCCTGGGTGAGGGTGCCCTGCATCTGGATCGACTCGAGCGCAAACGCCTCGAGCGGCTCCTTCGGACGGTCCTGCTCCTGCTTCACGCGTGCGATCGTCTTGGCGTCGGCCTGGACCTTGTCGGCCTGCCCGACCTCGATGCGCGTGGGGCGGAACGGATCGACCAGCCGCTCCTTCTTGTCCTTCGGGTCTTTCCACTCTGCCAGGTACGGCACCGGCTCGTAGGGCTTGACCTCGGGGAGCTTGTCGATGCGTCCCCGCATGTCCTTGGTCATCTTGTCGAGCTCGGACCTGAGGTCGCTGTGCTGCTCGCCGCCGCAAGCGGCGAGCATGGCCACGCCCGCCAGGGCGATGGCCGTGCGGACGGCCTTCGCGGCCGTCACTTTGTCGAGAGTCGGGTTCATTTCTTCGCCGGTCCCTTCTTCGCAGCCTGCTGCGCCTTCTTCTGGTCGTTCAGTTCGTCGTCGCTCAGGTAGCGGAACGTGCGCGCCGTCGCACCCATGCTGAGCACGCCGTCCTTGCTGGCGTCGAGCTGGATGTCGTTCAGCGTGACGATGCGGGACAGGTGGCCGACGTCGCTGGCGAACGCGCCCATATCGTGGTAAGTACCCGTCACCCTGATCTCGATCGGCAGCTCGGCGAAGGACTCCTTCACCGCCTCGCCGCCCGGCTTGAACATCTCGAACTGCAGTCCGCGGCCGAGGCCCGCCTGGTTGATGTCGACGAGCAGCGCGTCCATCTGCGACTTGTCCGGCAGCTGCTTGAGCAGCGCGCCGAACGATTCGTTGATCTCGCGGAGCTGCTGCTTGTGCAGGTCGAGGTTGATCGCCTGCTGCTTCTTGCCCTTGTACTCGTCCTTGAGCTTGCCTTCCTGCTGCTGCCCGCGCTCGAGTTCCTCGAGCTGGGTCTGCGTGTCGAAGAAGTAGCCGACGGCGGGAATGGCGACCAGGATGGCCAGCACGACCAGCAGCTTCGGCGCCGCGGACCACGTCCCGGGGTCCTTCCAGTTGGTATGCTTGAAGTCGTCGACGATCGAATTCAGGTTGAGGGCCATGGATCAGCCTTTCTTCGCGGCGTCTTTGGCCGGCGCCTTGCCGGCGTCCTTCGCCGGCGATTTCGAATCGTCCTTCGGTGCCTGCGCGCGCTTCAGCGAAAAGTTCAGCTGGAACTCAGAGACCCGCTTCTTGTCGACGACACCGGCCTTGATCTCGACCAGCGCCGGGCCCTGTAGCCACTTCGAAGACTCGATATTCTTCATCAGGGTCGAGACGCGGGCGTTGGATTGCGCGTACCCGGTCACGTTCACGCCGAGGCCCTTCTGGCGCACCGTCTTCAGGTACACGCCCTCGGGCATCTGCCGGACCAGCTGGTCGAGCAGGTACACGGTCTGGGCGCGGTCGCCCTGCAGCGCCTCGATCGCGGTCTTGCGCGCGATCAGCTGGTTGATCTCCTCCTTCAGCGCCTTGATCTCGTCGATTTCCTTGTCGAGCTTGGCGGTCTCCTTCTTCAGGAACTCGTTGCGCTCGGCCTGGGTCGCGATGCGGCCCGCGTAGAACACGTGGACCATGGCGATGATGCCGAGGCCGACGGCAGCGGCAATCACCGCCATCACCATGAAGTGCTGGCGGGCGCGCTTTCGCCGCTCCTCGCGGTGCGGCAGCAGGTTGATACGGGTGGTCATGTCGGGTCGAACCTCCGCAGGGCCAGTCCGCAGGCGACGATCAGGCTCGGCGCGTCGACCACGAGCTTCTTCATCTGGATGCGCGGCGAGGCCTGCATCGCGGCGAACGGATTGGCGACGATCGTCGGCACCTGGGCGCGCGTGTTCACGACCTCGTCGAGCCCGGGGATGACGGCGGAGCCGCCGGCGAGCAGGATGTGGTCGACCGTGTTGTAGGACGTCGACGTGAAGAAGAACTGCAGCGCGCGCTGGATCTCCATGGAAAGGTTCTCCATGAACGGGCGCAGCACCTCTGCCTCGAAGTCGTCGGGCAGGCCACCCGAGCGCTTGGAGTTCTCGGCCTCCTCCGGGCTCATGCCATAGCGGTTGCAGATGTCCTGCGTGAGCTGGATGCCGCCGAACGCCTGCTCGCGGCTGTACACGGACTGGTCGTTGCGCAACACCGTCACCTGCATGACGTTGGCGCCGACGTCGACGATGGCGATGTTCTGGTCCTTGCCGCCACCGGGCAGCTGCTTGACGACCAGCCCGAGCGCCGACTGCTGCGCCATCGACTCGACGTCCATGACCATCGTCTTCAGGCCGGCCGATTCGGCGACCGCGACGCGGTCCTCGACCTTCTCCTTGCGCGTGGCGGCGATCATCACCTCCTGCTCGTCAGGATTGGTCGGCGACGGTCCCACCACCTGGAAATCCAGGTTCACTTCCTCGAGCGCGAACGGAATGTACTGGTTCGCCTCGCTCTGGACCTGCATCTCGAGCTCGTCCTCGCGCATGCCGCCCTGGACGATGATCTTCTTGGTGATCACGGCGCCCGACGGGACGCACATGGCGACGTGCTTCGTCCGGGTGGCGAGCCGCTTGTGCCCGCGCTTGACCGCCTCGGCGACCGCCTCGAGGTTGTTGATGTTCCCGTCCACCACCGCCTCGCGCGGCAGGGGCTCGATGGCATAGCGCTCGACGCGGTAGGCGCCCTTGCCTGCGTCGACGATTTCGAGCATCTTCACCGACGACGAACTGATGTCCAGCCCGAACAACGGCGGTGCTTTCGGCTTGAAGATGTCTAGGTTCATCCCTTTTTCCCTTTCGTATCTGCGCGTTAGGCAAGATACGTAGAATTTGCGTGAAATCCTAGCAACAACTATCCCCCATGTCTAGTAAATCTTCCGCGACGGGGGAGGTCTATCATGCTACGCTTAAAGCCCGTCGCGCAACAGTTTCCCGGGACCGGTCCAAATCCCTTGATGTGGTTACGTTTTTTGCTGTTTCCGCTCGCCTTCATGGCGGGCTGCGTCGTCGTGCTCGCCCTCGGGGCGGTGTTCGTCATCGCGATCGCGTACCCCCAGCTGCCGTCGCTGGAAACGATCACCGACTACCAGCCCAAGATCCCGCTGCGGGTCTACTCCGCCGAGGGCATCCTGATCGGCGAGTTCGGCGAGGAACGGCGCACGGTCGTCGCGATCAACGCGGTCCCCGCGGTGCTGAAGAACGCCATCATCGCCGCCGAGGACGAGCGCTTCTACCAGCACTCGGGCGTCGACTACGTGGGCGTCCTGCGCGCGGCCTACCAGAACCTGTCCTCAGGGGGCCGGCGCCAGGGCGCCAGCACGATCACCATGCAGGTGGCGCGCAACTTCTTCCTCTCCACCGAGAAGACGCTGACGCGCAAGGTCTACGAGGCGCTGCTCGCGTTCAAGATCGAGGGCAACCTCAACAAGGAGCAGATCTTCGAGCTCTACGTCAACCAGATCTACCTCGGGCAGCGAGCCTACGGATTCGCCGCGGCGGCGCAGATCTACTACGGCAAGTCCATGGACAACCTGTCGATCGCCGAGGCGGCGATGCTGGCCGGCCTGCCGAAGGCCCCGTCGACCTTCAACCCTGTTGCCAATCCGCAACGCGCCAAGCAGCGCCAGCTCTACGTGTTGCGGCGCATGAAGGAACTGGGGTACGTCACCGACGCCGAACACGCGGAAGCCTCCAAGGCCACCCTGAACACGCGCCGAACGGTGGACGACTTCCCGCTGAAGGCGGACTACGTGGCGGAAATGGTCCGCCAGGCGGTGTTCGAACAGTACCCGGACGACGTCTACACGAAGGGATTCCGGGTTTACACGACGATCCGGCGGGCCGACCAAGAAGCGGCGTACCAGGCGCTGCGCCGCGGCCTGCTCGAGTACGACCGGCGCCACGGCTACCGCGGGCCCGAAGGCTTCGTGGAGCTCGCCGCCAACGCGACCGAGGACGCCTACGACGAGGCGATGGCGGACATCTTCGACAGCGAGGACTTGCTCGCGGCGCTGGTGATCTCGGCGAATCCCAAGGAGATCAAGGCCGTGCTCAAGTCCGGCGACGAAATCACGATCGCCGGCGAAAACCTGAAGTTTGTCGCCCGATCGCTGGACGACAAGGCCACGCCGCAGCGCCGGATCCGGCGCGGCGCGCTGATCCGCGTGCAGCGCGACGACAAGAAGGGGTGGCAGATCGCGCAGCTCCCGGAAGCCGAAGCGGCGTTCGTGGCGCTGGACCCGCAGGATGGCGCCATCCGGGCACTGGTCGGCGGGTTCGACTACAACCGCAACAAGTTCAACCACGTCACGCAGGCGTGGCGCCAGCCGGGTTCATCGTTCAAGCCGTTCATCTACTCCGCATCCCTGGAGAAGGGCTTCACGCCGGCGACCATCATCCCGGATGAACCGCTGGTCGTCGAAGCCGATGTCACCGGCAGTCAACGCTGGGAGCCGAAGAACTACGACGGCAAGTTCGAGGGCCCGATGCCGATGCGCACCGCTCTCGCGAAGTCGAAGAACCTGGTTTCGGTGCGCATCCTGCAGTCGATCGGGCCGAAGTACGCGCAGGACTACGTCACGCGGTTCGGCTTCGAGGCGGACAAGCACCCGGCGTACCTCACGATGGCGCTCGGCGCGGGTTCGGTGACGCCGATGCAGCAGGCCCGCGCGTACGCGGTGTTCGCCAACGGCGGCTACCTCGTGCAGCCGTACTTCATCTCGCGCATCGTCGACGACCGCGGCAACGCGCTCGGCACCGCGCGCCCGGGCCGTGCGGGAGACGAGTCGTTGCGCGCGATCGACGCGCGCAACGCCTTCATCATGGACTCGATGCTCCAGGACGTGACGCGCTATGGCACGGCGGGACGCGCCTCGAAGCTCGGCCGCCGCGACCTCGCCGGCAAGACCGGCACCACCAACGAACACGTCGACGCCTGGTTCTGCGGCTACAACAGCGCGCTGGTCGGCGTCGCCTGGGTCGGCTACGACCAGCCGAAGAACCTCGGCCGCAACGAGACCGGCGGGCAGACGTCGCTACCGATCTGGATGGCGTACATGGAGAAGGCCCTCAAGGGCATCCCCGAGGTCGCGCGCTCCGTTCCGGCGGGCGTCGTCACGGCGGTACCCGGCGTGGATCCGGCGATGTCGCGCGAAGGCAAGTCGGCGCCGGAATTCTTCTACAAGGAGAACGTGCCGAAGGACGATCCCGTCCCGCCACCTGACCCCGGCCCGGGACAGGGGCCTGCGCCTCCGCCGGGCGACGCGACGAAACCGGCGCCGTCCTTCTCGGGCTGAGCGGCGCGGCCGGGAGCGGCCTCAGGCGCCGGGGGCCAGGATCACCGGCGAGCCGGACTGCGCCGACACCAGCTTCGAGAGCGCGGCGAAGAATTCAGTGCCGTCGCGCGTGTCGCGCCAGGCCCGTCCGTCGTGGCGGAAATGGAATCCGCCGGAACGCGCGGCGACCCACAACTCGCGCGCCGCGCCGTGCCGGTTCAGCACCATCCTGGAGCCGTCGTCGAACTCGATCTCCAGCACGCCGGATCCCTTGGTCTGGGTGTCGGCATCGACGCCGCTCGCTTCCAGCGCGCGCTCGACGGCGGTCAGCGCCGCGTCAGCCAGCGTCTCGAATTCGCTCTCTGTCATGCTGCCCGTTCCTGCTACCATGAAAGATTCTACCGCTCGCCCATGCGCCTCTCGCGTTTTCCCGTCGCCTTCGCCCTGCTTTCCATGCTGATCGCCGGCTGCGGCCAGAAGGGGCCTCTTTACCTGCGGGACAACCCACCCGCCAGCGTAAAACTGCCGAAGCCGGACCAGTACAAGCCGGTCCCGTATCCGAAAGGCGCACCGACGGACCCCGAGCCGGGCGCCGAGCCCGGCAAGTAGCGCGGATGGAATTCGCGTACCGCAACGGCGTGCTGTGCGCCGAGGACCTGCCGCTTGAAGACATCGCGCGCCGCTTCGGCACGCCTTGCTACGTCTATTCGCGCGCCGCGATCGAGCGCGCCTACCGGGAATTCGTCGCCGCGCTCGCCGGGCGGCCGTCGCTGGTGTGCTATTCGGTGAAGGCGAACTCCAACCTGGCGGTGCTGTCCGTGATGGCCAGGCTCGGCGCCGGCTTCGACATCGTCTCCGGCGGAGAGCTGTCGCGCGTCATCGCCGCGGGCGGCGATCCCAACAAAGTGGTGTTCTCCGGCGTCGGCAAGCGCCCGGAGGAGATCCGCCGCGCGATAGCCGCCAGCGTGCTTTCGATCAACCTGGAGTCTGAAGCGGAACTCGCGAGCGTGAACGCGGTCGCCGCGGAGATGGGCGTGCGCGCGCCGGTGGCGTTCCGGGTCAACCCGGACGTCGACCCGAAGACCCATCCCTATATCTCGACGGGATTGAAGCAGAACAAGTTCGGCGTCGGCTACGCCGACGCGGAGCGGCTCTACCTCGAGGCGTCGCGGATGCCGAACGTGCGGATCGCCGGCATCGGCTTCCACATCGGCTCTCTGATGCTGGACAGCCGGCCGTTCGCCGACGCCACCGCGCGCATCGCCGCCCTGGTCGAGCGCCTCGGGCGCGCGGGTATCGTTCTCGCGCACATCGACCTTGGCGGCGGCATGGGCATCCGCTACCGCGACGAAACGCCCGCGCCGATCGCGGACTTCGTGCGCGGCGCCGTGGCGGCGCTTGGCGACCGGGCGGAGATGCTGATCCTCGACCCGGGGCGCTCGATCGTCGGCAACGCCGGCGTGCTGCTGACACAGGTGGAATACGTGAAACCCGGGGAGGAGAAGAACTTCCTCGTCGTCGACGCGGCGATGAACGACCTCATCCGGCCCGCGCTGTACGGCGCCTGGCACGAGGTGCTGCCGGCGCGCGCCCCGGAATCCGGTGCGCCGGATGCTGTTTACGACATCGTGGGACCCGTCTGCGAAAGCGCGGACTTCCTTGCCAAGGACCGCCGTCTGGCGGCGCGCCAGGGCGACGTCCTCGCGGTCCTGTCGGCGGGCGCCTACAGCATGTGCATGAGTTCGAACTACAACACGCGGCCGCGTGCCGCGGAAGTCATGGTGTCCGGGGACGTCGCCGAACTGGTGCGCCGTCGCGAGACGGTCGAAGAACTGTTTGCAGCGGAGCGGATTCCAGCATGGTGAAACTCGGGAAACTCGTCGCCATCCTCGTCACCGTCGTGGCGGTTGCCGCCGGCGCGGCGGCCGTGCAGTACCGCGGCGGTTCCGCCGACAAGGCGAAGGACAAGGGCAAGAAAGGCGGCGCGGGCCCGGTGCCGGTGGCGGTCAGCGTGGTGTCGAAGGCCACGGTGCCGGTGCGCCTGCGGGCGATCGGCAACATCGAGCCGACCTCCACCGTGTCGCTCAAGGCGCGCGTCGACGGCCAGATCGTCGAGGTGAATTTCCGCGAAGGACAGGAAGTGAAGAAAGGCGACGTCCTGTTCCGCATCGACCCGCGCTCGTTCGAGGCGGCGCTGCGCCAGGCCGAGGCCAACGCGCAGCGCGACGCCGCGGCGCGCGACCAGGCGCGCTCGCAGGAACGCCGCTACCTCGAATTGCTGGAGAAGAATTTCGTCTCCAAGGAAGCGTACGCGCAGATCCGCACGAACGCCGACACGACGGAAGCGAGCGCGAAGGCGAGCCAGGCGGCCATCGACAATGCGCGGCTGAACCTGGAGTACTGCACGATCCGGTCTCCGCTCGACGGCTTCGTCGGCAAGGTGCTACTGCAGGTCGGCAACCTCGTCAAGGCGAACGACACCGGTGCGCTGGTCGTCATCAACCAAGTGCGGCCGGTGTACGCCAACTTCGCGGTGCCGGAGCAGGAACTGCCGGCGATCCGCAAGTACATGGCCGCCGGCCCGCTCGCCGTCGAGGTCTTCGCGTCGAAGAGCGAGGCCCGCCTGGGCGAGGGCCGCCTGGTGTTCGTCGACAATGCCGTCGACGCCACGACCGGCACCATCAAGCTCCGCGCCCAGTTCGACAACGCGGACATCGCGCTGTGGCCAGGACAGTTCGTCAACGTCAGCCTGCGGCTGCGCGAGGAAGCCGATGCGGTGGTGATCCCGACGCGCGCGCTGCAGACGGGGCCGATGGGGCAGTTCGTCTACGTGATCACGGGCGACATGTCCGCGGAAGTGCGCCGGGTCACGATTTCGCGCAGCGAGGGCGACCTGTCCGTGGTCGGCGCGGGCCTGAAGGCCGGCGAGCAGGTGGTGGTCCGCGGCGCGCTCCGGCTTTCGGCCGGCGCGAAGGTGACGCTGCAGGCCGAAGGGGGCAAGTCATGAATCTCTCCGAGATCTTCGTCCGTCGTCCGGTGATGACGGTGCTGGTCATGGCCGGGATCCTCTTCTTCGGGCTCGCCGCGTACCGCCTGCTGCCGGTCAGCACGCTGCCGAACGTCGACTTCCCGACCATCCAGGTCACCGGGCAACTGCCCGGGGCGAGCCCGGAGACCATGGCCTCGGCCGTGGCGACGCCGCTGGAGAAGCAGTTCTCCACCATCGCCGGCATCGACCAGATGACCTCGGTTAGCGGGCAGGGCACGACGTCCATCACCATCCAGTTCAGCCTCGACCGCGACATCGACGCCGCCGCGCAGGACGTCAATTCCGCGATCGCGACGGCGGCGCGCCAGCTGCCGTCGACGATGTCCGCGCCGCCCTCGTTCCGCAAGGTGAACCCGGCCGACTTCCCGGTCTACTACCTCGCGCTGACCTCGGACACGCTGCCGCTGTCGACCGTCAACGAGTACGCCGAGACCTTCCTCGCGCAGCGCATCTCGACGATCAGCGGCGTCGCGCAGGTGCAGATCTTCGGCCAGCAGAAATACGCGGTGCGCGTGCAAGTGGACCCCGATGCGCTCGCCGCGCGCGGGGTCGGCATCAACGAGGTGCAGCAGGCGGTGGCCAACGCCAACGTCAACCTGCCGACCGGGACGCTGTACGGCAAGGACCGCATGTTCGCGGTGCAGTCCACCGGCCAGCTGTTCAACGCCGAGGCATTCCGCCCGGTGATCGTCACGTACCGCAACGGCTCGCCGATCCGGCTCTCCGAGGTCGCCCGCATCATCGATGGCGTCGAGAACGACAAGGTCGCGGCCTGGTTCAAGGACAAGCGCGGCATCGTGCTGGCGATCCAGCGCCAGCCCGGCGTCAACACCATCGAGGTGGTCGAGGCGATCAAGAAGCTGCTGCCGACGTTCCGCGCCGAGGTGCCCCCGGGCATCGAGATCAACGTGCTGTTCGACCGCTCGGTGACCATCCGCGCCTCCGTCGAGGAGGTGCAGTTCACGCTGATGGTCGCGCTCGCGCTGGTGGTGATGGCCAAGAACTTATTTCAAAAATCCGTTTGCAAAATGCAGAAGCTTATATTGTTGAAATACTAACTCCTGGAATATTGGTTTACATAAAAATCTTTTTTACCTGTACCC
>SXGT01686541.1_pt1 | contig 12597 bp, 8 predicted proteins | sample 3176221 | NCBI WGS metagenome assembly SXGT01 (sample SAMN11356862, study PRJNA531348) | freshwater metagenome | isolation source: freshwater sample F1-120 | place: China: Fuxian Lake, Yuxi | collected 2017-12-25
AGCGTCCAGCAGATCATCGCTTTGTCGGCCGCGGCATAGGTGTGTGCGCACTCGCGAATCACGTCCTTCGGAATACCCGTCAGTTCCTCGCCGCGCTCCAGCGTGTACGACTCAACGCTGGCCTTGTACTCGTCGAAGCCCGAGCAGCCGACGGCAAGGAATTCCTTGTGATGCAGGCCGGCCGCGATGATCTCGCGGGCCATCGTGTTGGAGAGGGCGATGTCGCTGCCCACGTGATTGCCCATCCAGACATCAGCCCACTGGGCAGACTCCGTCCTGCGCGGGTCAATGACATAGAGCCGCGCCCCGTTCCGCACCCCCTTGAGGAGGTGGTGAAACCAGATGGGATGTGCCGCGCGCGCGTTCGAACCCCAGAGGAGGATCACGTCCGTGTCCTCCACCTCGGCGTACGAACTCGTGCCGCCACCCGCCCCGAAGACCGTCGCCAGACCGACGACGCTAGGAGCGTGTCAGGTTCGGTTACAGCTGTCGATGTTGTGCGTGCCGAATGCGATGCGGGCGAGCTTCTGCGCGGCGAAGTTCACTTCGTTCGTGGACTTCGAGCAGGAGAAGATGCCGGTCGAATTCGGACCGCGGGCCGCGATGTTCCGGCGGAATCCCTCGGCCGCCGCATCGAGGGCAACTTCCCACGACACGGGGGTGAGGACGCCATTTTCGCGGACCATCGGCTGCGTGATCCGGGCGTACTCCCTGTTGGTTCGCTTGCGCTTACGGGCGGTGCCTGACTCCAAGCGGGGGTCCCTCTCTATAGATGTGGAATACAACAATAGAGAGATTCGCTAACGGGACGGCTTTCTTCAAGGGAACGACGGGACGTGGGGGGGCGTGGGGGGCCGTCTGGGGGGGGGACGTGCCGGGGACGGGCCGGGCGATTACCGCCTCCGTTGGCCCCGCGACATCGCAATGACGCGTTGCCAGCCGTCGCGCCGCAAGCTGTCCGCGTAGGCGATGGCCCACGGCTCGAACATGCCCGACTGCATCATGCGGTAGTCGATCCCGAACGGCGATGTGCTGAACGCAGAGCGAATCCAACGGCGTGTGCGTTCCGCGTTTCCGTGGTGCGCATCGTATGCTGCGAGCTCGGCATACGTCACCGCGCGGTCGAGCGAAGAGTCGGCGGGCGCTCTGCTCGTGAGCGTCATTTCGAGCGAGTCGCGAACGGCTTTTGCCTCAACGTCACGGCCATTGAGTTCCAGGCAAAGGGCCTTTGCGCCGAGGTAAGGACCGGCGGGCACTGCCGTGCAGGCTTCGGGGTCAGGCCCCGGTCCGAGGACATGCGCCCACAGCTCGATCTGTGTCACACTGGGCACGTCAGGGCGCAGCTCTCTGGCCTTCTTTGCATTGATGATCGCCCGGTCGTAGTGCCTGGCCGCAAGCGAGTACATCGCCAACGCGAATCGCTTGCCGGCCGAGCCTTGTGCGAGCGCAACCTCCTCCTCCGCCCCCTGTGCCGCATCGTCGAAGCGGCCGGACCGGCCCAGCAGCCCGAGCTGCCATGAGCGTGCGTCCGGATTGTCGGAGTTGAGCTGCTCGGCCGCGTTGTATTTCTCCTTGAGGAATGTCGTATCTGCGCCACCGTGCACTCCCAGCAGAGCAAGGGCGAGGTGCCCTTCAGCGAGATCCGGGCGCAACTGGACCGCACGTTCGGCTTCGGACATGCCGCGTGCCGCCAGCTCGAATGGTGTGGACGGCAGGCGAAAATGGTAGACGAGCGCAAGCGTCAGTGTCTGCGACAACTCGGCATGCGCGCCGGCGTAGGCGGTGTCGATGGAGATCGCTCGCTCGAAGCTGCTGATCGCGTCGCGCGTGCCATCTGCCGTGCGGCGTTCCTTGTTGTCGCGGCCCTCGAGGGCCGCCATGTACGCTTCGACTACGCGAGTGTCCGCAGTCGCGCGGCCAGCTGATCCAAGTCGCAGCTTGGCGAGACTCGTGGTGGCCAGGATGCGCACAAACTGCCGGAGTGAGTCGAGGGTGAGTTGGTCGGGTGCGCCTATTGGCAACGGGCCGGCGAGAATTTCTGCGGGCGCCCCGCCGCCGTCGTGGCGTTCAACGGACAAGGCAGTCGCGCCACCGAGCGAAGACGCCGCAATGCCGAGCACGTACTTTGCGCCGACGTCGAGCAGTGAGTCGACCACCTGCGACGTTGGCGTGCGTCGGCGCATCGCCCCTTGGGCAACCGGATTCCCGATGGTGCGCAGTTCGGGCACGGCCGCCATCGTCTCGGTGAGCATGTGGTACAACCGCAGCTCGACGGCCTCGCGATCGGGAGTCCCCTCCGGCAATTCCGGGTACAGTAGTCCTACGGTGGTGTATCCGCCTGAACCCGTGCCCGGTGAGAGCTGCGATTTGGCGTAGATCGTGCCGAGGACCAACAGCGCAAACATTATTGTCGTCTTCGCAACGCCCGGAATCTTGCGCGGCCGACGCACCGTACCCCGTGACATGCTCTTGGCGATCGCGTCAGCCGAGTCAGGTGTGGATTGGACAGCGACGCTGTCGAGCATATGCAGCACGGCGGCCGCCGATTCGGGCCGACGTTCCGCATCCCAGGCGAGGCAGGCTTCGATCACATTTGCCAAGTCGACGGACACCTCGGGCCTGATCGACCGCAACGGTGTTACGCGTCCGTGAGCCTGCGACTTGAGCACGTCCACCGGAGTTTGAGTTCCCCACGGCAGCCGGCCAGTGAGCATCTCGTAGGCCACAATGCCAACGGCAAAGAGATCAGCCCGTGGCCCGACGCGGTCGGCATCGATGATCTGCTCTGGGGCCATGTAGGTCGGCGTGCCGACGGCCATGCCGGGCTGCGTGACGCCGCTGAGTGAGCCGGGCCCGGCGATCGCCTTCGCGATGCCAAAATCCGCGACCAGCGCATTCGAACCGGACAGGAAAATGTTCTCGGGCTTGATATCACGATGGACGACGCCGTGCGCATGGGCGTAGGCCAACGCATCGAAGACGCTGCGCAGGATCCGCATTGTCGCACTTAGCGACAGTTGCCCTTCCTGGTGCATCCGGCTTCGGAGCGATTCGCCTCGTGCGTAGGGCATGATGTAGTACGGAAGCCGATGACCGCCTGTACCCTGGATCGCGCCAACTTCGATCACCGGCACAATCGTTGGATGCTGCAACCGCGCGGTCTGCAGTACCTCTTGCCTGAATCGCTCGATCCGGGCTTCGTCAAGCATGTCCGGCGACAGCAGCTTCACGACGACTTCGCGTTCGAGCTGCTCGTCATGCGCGAAGAAAACGCGCGACATACCGCCGCCCGTCAGTTCCCGGGCGATCCGGTATTTGGAGCCGAGGGCGGCCTGCAGGGTCTCGCGAACGTCGGGCATGCGATTCCGCCGGGGGGGGGCAGCAGAGCTAAGCTACTGATTCGGGCGGCTCATGGGGAAGACGGGTGCACTGCGGCGCGGGCCACTGCGCTGAAGCCGGTGCCGTCCACTTGCCGCAACACTGGCCGGCCTTTGTGCTGCGAGCAGCTAGTTCGTCTCGCCCTTGAGCATCAGCTGCAGGTGGTCGTCGGCCTGCTGCAGCCCGCCCTCACCGGCTTCCCAGGTGATGCGGCCATCGCCATTGGCATCCGCACCGGCCATCAATTGCCCGGCGAGGGTTGCCATCTGCGCGACGAGTGGCGCCGCTTCCGCGGCCGAAGTCGCGCGCTGGACCCTCTGCGCCAGGGCCACGACTTGATCCGCGCGGGAAATGGTGTTTCGCGCCGCCATCGCGATGTGTTTCGCGTGGGTCACGACGTTGGTCGAGGCGCCGGTCGCAGCGCCAGCGAGTTCGATATGCGTGACCATCAGCGTGGCGGCCTTCTTGACGCCGTAGCCGAGCCCGGGCCCTGCAGCCACGACGGTCGGATCAACGGCGTTGATCACGTGCCCGGCGTGAGTCTTCATGTACTCGAGATTGGTTGGCTGGCGCGCAGCGAGCGATGCGTGCGTTGCCGCGATGCGGGCTTCGCTCATCGCCGTTGGCAGCAGCCCCGCGCCCATGGGTGCGTCGGCCCAGGCGTTAGCCACATGCCCGATATGCACGCCGCCCGGGCCCGGCATCGCCGGCGCCATAGTCGTTGCATTCGCCGCTGCGCCACCGCGGCCGGCGTTGGCGGCCACAATGGCCACGCCCGGCAGTGCAGCTCCGGTCATCGCCACCGTGACACTGTCAAAGATCTTGCGCGCTGAATCATCGGTGTTGACGATGAAGCTCCGCCGCCGATACTCGTCGGCAGTCAGACCATTCTGCTTGAGCACTTCAGCGCGCTGGGCGAGCAGGAGCGCCTGGAGTTCCGGCTGTGCTTCCCTTGTCTTGTTGCGCGGCAGCGCAAGCAGGGCGTTCACTGAGTCGCGGACCTTGGCGATGGCCAACTCGGTGCGCGCGAGCACAGCGAGTTCTTCGCGTCCAAGGGCTGGGGATGTCGCCTGTTGTGCCGCCGCGGTCGCCGCGAACACACACAGGAACGCACACACACTGACGCGTGCGAGCGTAGCGCTGAACGAGTTGCGAATCACGAGTGAATTGTCCTTGCCGCCGGCACTAGCACGACATGCACTTGCGGTTGTTCTTCGACCCGAGACTCTCAAGGAGGGCCACGGTGTCGAGGTAGGGTGAGATGCGTTGCACAGGGCCATTAGCCATATCGGCTGTGGTCTGACCGGAGCGCGCGACGGCCTTCACATCCGCGCCCTTCGACACGAGATAGCGGATCATATCGTTGTCGCCGCGAGCTGCCGCGAAATGCAGTGCGGTGAAGCCGGTGGCGTCTCTGGCATTCACATCTGCGCCCAGCTCTTCCACGAGATACTTCACAGACGAGAGCCAACTATCCGGTGCGTGGCGATGATCGTTGGCCGCGAATCCCTGGCCGTAGCCGACGCCAGCCGCAGCGACGATCGCGGGAATGCCGGGGCCACCTTCAGGCACAGGAGGCAGGCCCGAGGGATCCATGCGCATGGGAACGTCGGCGCCGCCCGGCGCGCCGCCCGGGGCGCCGCCGCGCCCAGCGCGAACGGGGCCACGGCGCGTGGGCACTGTGGCATCCGCACCGTGTGCGAGCAAAAGCTTCATCGCGGGAATATCCGTGGCGTACGCTGCACGCCAGAACGCCGTGGCGCCCTGGAAGTCCACGCGCAGGTTGTCGCGATTGTAGGTCGTGTACCAGAGGCTGCGCTTGAGGCGCACGTTGGGATCTGCCTTGGCCTTGAGCAGCGTGTCCATCAGTTCGAGGTAGGACGTCTGCTGCTGTTGGTGGTACGTCGGCTGTGGCGTGCGCGACGTTGGCGCCCACTCCTTGTTGATCACAGCATACAGCGGCGTGGCGCCCGCGTCACTCGCGAGGTTCGGATTCGCGCCTCGCGCGAGGAGCAGCTTGGCGAGATCGTAGTGTCCGTTGATGGTGGCAAGGAGCAGCGGGGTCGTCTTGTCGGCCGACGTCACCTGATTGACATCCGCTCCGCCGTCGAGGAGCGCGCGGACGGTTTCGGTGTGCCCTTCGCGTACCGCCAGCAGGAGCGCGGTGAGGCCGCCCTGAAAGCCGACCATCTCGGTGTATCCCGGCGGGTCATCATCTCCGCCGTTTCCCGCAACCACGGCGCGCGCAGCCTCTTCGGCCGAGTCCTTCGCTGCGGCCGCAGCCACCGTCGCAACCGCTGACGTGCCGCGGCGCTCAAGCACCAGCGCAGCACGAACCGCCTCCTGTACCTGCTTCGGGTCGGGATGCCACCCGGCGACGGTGTCCGCTCCCTGCGCCTTGCGCAGTGTGGCGAGCACCTGGTTGCGCCGGTTCTTTGTGGCGCGATCTTCCGTCCAAAGCGCCATGAGGTCCTGCACTCGTGCAGTCACCGATACGTCCGCGCCTCGCTTGATCAGCAGACGCGCCGCGTCCGCGCGTCCACGCGCCGCGGCGAACATCAGCGGCGTATGACCCCAATCGGGTTCCCGGACGTTCACATTCGCGCCGTGATCGAGCAGTGCGCCGACGGCGTCGGAGCTTCCCGCGAGTGCCGCGAGATGAAGCGCGGTCACGCCTGTGGTCGTTGTGACGGCGGGAGCGGCGCCGGCCTTCAGCAACGCCACGACTACGGGTGCGTGTCCGCCCTCGGCGGCCAGATGCAGAGGTGTGTAGGCGCCGATTCTCGTGGTGCCCTTGAGGCCGGCCTTCGCTTGAATGAGCAGTGCCGAGAGTTGAACGTCGCCACTGCGAGCCGCCCAGTGGAGTGCTGTCATGCCGTCGCCTTGCGCGGCATTGACGTCGGCGCCCTTCTGCAGCAGCGCGCGAACGGCCGGCACGTCGCGGCGCGCGGCGGCGTCAGCCACTGCGGATGCCGGCGGCGCGGTCAGCGCAACCATGCGTGACGCCACAGGTGTCTGCGCACCCGCGAGCAGTGTGATCCCGGAGATCATACCGGCCACACGCAGGCCGGCGAGGCCAACGGCGCGCGCGCTCACAGCGCGAGCTCCCCGGCGCTGTCACCGAAGGTCTGCATGTCGTCGTGCCCGAGCTTGTGGAGCAGGGTGAGCATCGCATTGGCCATCGGCGTGCCGTCCGCAGCCTTCACGTGGAGATTGCCCTTGAGCTGGCCGTTGGCGCCACCGAGGACGATCAACGGCGCGCGACGGTGATTGTGCACGTTGCTGTCGGCCATCGGTGATCCGTAGATGATCATCGTCTTGTCGAGGAGCGGTGTGCCGCCGTCCATTGTGCTCTTGAGGCGCTCCATCAGGTACGGGAGCATGGCCACGTGGTACTTGTTGATCTGGTAGTACTCGGTGACACGCTTGGGATTGTTTCCGTGGTGCGACGAGTTGTGGAAGCCGGTGGAGACGCCGCTCTCGGGGAAGACGCGTCCCGATGCGTCGCGCCCGGTCTTGAGCGAGAAGACGCGCGTCATATCGGCCTCGAACGCCAGCACCTGCAAGTCGAACATCAGTTTGACGTGTTCCTCATACGAATCCGGCACGCCAGTCGGTGCGCCCGCCAGCTCGCGCACTTCGCCGGTCGAGTTTCGCGCTTCGACCGCCTGAATGCGTCGTTCGATTTCGCGGACATTCTCGAGGTACTGATCCATTCGCTGGCGATCCATCGCACCGAGTTCGCGCTGGAGCGCGGCCACGCGGCCGGTGATGAAGTCGAGGATGCTGCCGGTGGTCTTCCGACGTGCCGCGCGTTCGGCACTCGTTCCGCCCGCGCCAAACATCTGGTCGAATGCCACGCGCGGATCCCGGATCATCGGGAGCGGTTCTGTGGGTGACGCCCAGCTGATGGTGTCCGTGTACACACAGGAGTAGCCATAGGCGCAGCCACCGGCGCGATCGACCGGTTCGATGCAGAGCTGCATCGACGGAATCGGCGTCGCCTGGCCGAAGCGCTGTGCGTGGAGCTGGTCCAGCGAAGTGCCGACAAAGATGTCGGAGCTTTCGGTCTGGGTCGGGTGCGCTTGCGTGAGGAACACGGCGCTCGACCGGAAGTGGTCGCCGCCGATCTCCTCGGACTTGTACGCCTCCGCCATCCGAACGTCCGTGTTGCTCACGATCGTCATGGACTTGCGCCACGGCTCCATGGGGAGCAGCGCAGAGGGCGTGAGGTCGAAGCCGCTGCCCGTGGCAGCCGGTGACCAGTAGTGCTGTGTGGAGCCATACGGGCTGCAGCCCGCGGCGCCATGCACCGCCTCAATGCAGATGAGCCGCGTTGGATCGACGGCGGCGCCCAGCCGCACGAGGCCACGCGCCGGCACCATCGCATCGAGCATTGGCAGCGCAACCGTTGCGCCCATGCCACGCAGGAAGGTGCGGCGCGGCATCTGCTTTCCAATAAACGTCATTCGTGGACTCTCCGCAGGGGAAGCGACATCAGTGCAAACTGTTCGGTGGAATTCGGTGGAAACGTGCTCAATGCTGTTCGGAGGCAGACTCGACCCGCTGCATACGGAAGGCGGGGCTGTTGACCACGCCGATGACGTATGCGGACATGCGATGGTCGCGCGCGCCGGCATCGCGCACAATCGCGCGAATGGTCGGCAGGTCGTAGTACTCCACACGTCGGCCAAGCCCGTAGGCCAGCAGGTTGCGCGTGAAGGTGCGCAACAGCGATTCGCGATAAGTGAGCAGGGCGTTCCGGAGGTCCGTGGCGTTGGCGACCTTCTTGCCATCCCAGAGATCGCCGCGCGAATCGATCGGCATGCCGTTGTCGCGCACGCGCCGCCGGCCAGTCACGTCGAAGTGCTCAAGTGCCAGCCCGATCGGGTCCATCATCTTGTGGCAGGACTGGCATGCGGGATTGCGGCGGTGCTCTTCCATGCGCTCGCGCACGGTGAGCAGCTGTCCGTCCTTTGAATCGGCGGTGGCTTCGAGATCCGGCACGCCCGGCGGGGGCGGCGGCGGCGGGCTGTGGAGGAGCACCTCCATCACCCACTTGCCGCGCTCCACAGCAGAGGTGCGCGTGGCCTGCGAGGTCAGCGTCAGCACACTCGCGTGTGCGAGGACGCCTCGACGGTCGGGATCGGTCTGTGCCACGCGGCGGAACTGAGTACCCGCCACGTTGGGAATGCCGTAGTGCGCGGCCAGCCGCTCATTGACGAAGGTGTAGTCGGCGGTGAAGAGCTCAAGCACGCTCCGGTCTTCGCGCACGAGATACTCAACGGCGAGTTCGGTTTCGCGCCGCATCGCCGTCCTGAGCTGCTCGTCGAAGTCCGGGTACTGCCGCACATCGGGCTGGACCTTTTCGATGTCGCTCAGGTGGAGCCACTGGCCGGCGAACCGCGTGGCCAGCGTGGCCGCGCGCGCGTCGGCCAGCATACGCCGCACCTGTGCCGTGAGCACGCCCGGCGCGGAGAGTTTTCCCTGGCTGCCGAGGGTGATCAGTTCATGGTCGGGCGGCGCGGCCCAGATGAAGAACGCGAGACGCGACGCGAGATCCACATCGCTGATCTTGTAGTTCGCGCCCGGCTTGGCCGTGGACGGTGCCCGCTCAAAGCGGAAGACGAAATCGGGACTTGCGAGGATGCCTTCAAGCGCCGTCCGCACCCCGGACTCAAACCCGTCTGTCGCAGCGGCGGCATTGTAGAGTGCCATCACCGCGTCCACTTCGGTCGCCGGTACCGGGCGGCGATACGCACTCGTGGCGAGGCGCGTTACAATCGATCGCGCGCATCGCGTGGCGACGGCAGCCGTCGCACCGGGAGCCGGTCGGCAGCTGAAGATGCGGCGACGCACGGGCGAATCCGATACACCAGTCGGCTTCGAGGGCCCGGCAATCACGAGGTCGCGCAGGTGGGGCAGGAGCGAAAATCCGTACGCGGTGGCGTTGGATGTGCTCGAGAGCGACCACTTGAGCGGTGAGACGAGATCCTGCACCACGCCCTGATAGGTGGGCGGAATGAACGCGGCAGAGACGCGATGCGGGCCGGCGCTGAGTTTCACGGCTTCCGTGGCCATCGACACGCCGTTGGGGTCGGACGCGTTCATCCAGCGGTCCATGTCGAGCAGGGCAACACGCTGGCCGTCGACGGACACTTCGATCTGCTCGCCGCGCGCTCCACCTCCGGCAAACGCTCCGGTGGTTTCGTGATAGAAAAAGAGTCGGAAGGCGTACAGTCCGTCGGCGGGGAAGGTGTGCACCACCGAGATGCCGCCACGCGAGCCAATGGGCGCGCCTTCGACGTGATCAAGCTGCGACGCAGTGCGCGGCACGTTGTACGTGGCCGCAGCCGAAGTCACGCGCGGATTTCCCACAGCAGTCCAGCTCACCTCACTCGCGGCACGAAGGTACGAGTCCAGCAGTGACGGCGAGAGGTGCTGCGCGTCGGCGATGTTGTCGAAGTTCTCGCTCTTGGTGTCGAGCGGGAGGTACGCGCCCGCATCGATCTCCAGCCCGAGCAGGTCGCGAATGGCCGCGCTGTACTCGGCGCGGTTCAGGCGCTGAAAACTGCGCGCTCCCGGGTTCGGGTTCGCCACGGCAAACGCATCCATCTGGGACTCGAGCGATTCCATCAGGGCGACGAGCGTGTCGGCGCCGGGGCGGGCACTTCCCGGGGGCGGCATCATGCCGGAGCGCAGCTTGGCGATGACCTGTTCGGTGACTTCGCCCGACTTGGGCGCATCGGCCACGTCAAACGAGTCGAGCGAGAGATTGCCGCGCGGGACGGCCTTGCTGTGGCAGCGTTGGCAGCTGCGCTTGACCACCGCGTTGAGATCGGCCGCAGAAAGCGAGAGTCGCGAGCGCCGTTCATGTCGGGGAAGCGATGCGTGCGTCACCGGCGTCGCGGGCGCCGCATGCCGCGCCGATGCCACGGGCGGTTTGGGCGCGGGCGGAGCCTCGGTTCGGTGCGACCCGCCAAACGCGGCGAGCAGCAAAATCGTGGTCGAAAGCGTTGCGACAACGTTCACGGGTGCCCCTCCGGCCTATCTATTAATACTGGCGGTGTCCCACGACCGGAGTAACCTACTGTATTCGCGAAAACACCGCGACTCCCCGGGGGGCCGGGCTGGCGGGGCCGGCGGGCGGGCGGCTCCCGTCCGACCAGGCGTAGTACCCGCCGGTACATCAGACCCTAGTTTGACGTGGGTGACGACACCAACACCTGGCTATTCGGGCAAGCCCCTTGCCGGCAAACTCGGCTTCAAGCCGGGCATGACCGTAGCGACTATCGCTGCGCCGCGGGACTATGCCAGGATCGTGGCACCGCTCCCCGAGGGCGTTAAGCTCGTCGCGCGTGTGCCCGCCAAGCCGGCGACCGTACACCTGTTTGCCACAGAGCGCGCGGACCTCGAGAGGCACCTCAAGTCGCTGCGACCTCAACTTGCCCAGGATGGCATGATCTGGGTCTCATGGCCCAAGAAGTCCTCGGGCGTGGAGACGAACATCACCGAACACACCATCCGCGAGGTCGCCCTTCCGATGGGCTACGTGGACATCAAGGTCTGCGCGGTGACCGAGGTGTGGAGCGGGCTCAAGCTCGTCATCCGGAAGTCCGAACGACGAGCCTGAGTCCAGCGGCCTAGGACCGGCTCGCCACCAGCGCTGCCACCTCACGCACCTTCGCATCCACGATCGGTGCAGCGGGCAGGACATCGCGAACCACGTCGGTCGTCTTGAGTCCGTTGCCCGTAATGCAGATGACCACTTCATCGTCGGCCGTGAGCTTGCCATCACGGGCCAGCTTCAGCGCCGCACCGACAGTCGCGCCGCCGGCGGTCTCCGTGAACACACCTGTCGTCTCGGCCAGGAGCCGAATCGCAGATACGATTTCCTCATCGGACACGTGCGCGCCCCAGCCGCCGCTCTCCACCATCGCGCGTGCCGCAAACGGGCCATCCGCCGGGTTTCCGATCGCAATGGACCGCGCAATAGTGTTGGGAATCTCAGGTGTGAGCGTTGCCGCGCCGGATTCCACCAGCCGCACAATCGGAGCGCAGCCGCTGGCCTGCGCGCCATACAACCTCGGCGAGGCGCCACTCACCAGCTCGGCCGCCTGGAACTCGCCGAATCCCTTCCGGAGCTTGGTGATCAACGAACCACCAGCCATCGGCGCCACCACCGCTGTCGGCAGACGCCAGCCAAGTTGCTCGGCAATCTCGAAGGCCATCGTCTTCGATCCTTCGCCGTAGTAGCCGCGCAGGTTCACGTTCACGATGCCCCAGCCGAACCGATCGGCCAGCTGCGCGCAGAGGCGGTTCACATCGTCGTAGTGCCCGCGGACGCGCACGAGATTTGCGCCGAACACCGCCGTGTTGATCACCTTCGCGGGCTCGAGATCTTCAGGAATGAAAATCCAGGCCGGCAGGCCAGCGCGTGCCGCATGCGCCGCAACGGCATTTGCGAGATTGCCCGTGCTCGCGCAGCCCACCACGCCCAGACCGAGCGCGTGTGCCGCGTTGATAGCGGTGGTCACCACGCGGTCCTTGAACGAAAGCGTGGGCTGTGCCACGGCGTCGTTCTTCACCCAGGCGCGACCCACGCCGAGTGCGGCTGCAAGACGTGGGGCCTCGATCAGCGGTGTGAATCCTGTCTCGCGTGAGAATACCGGCTCGCCAACGAACGGGAGCCACTCGCGATAGCGCCAGAGATTCGGCGCGCGCCGCGCGATGTCCTCACGGTCGGGAAGGACGCGGTCTTTCGGATACGTGGGCTCGAGCGGTCCGAGGCACTCGGCGCAGATGGCATTGGCCTCGGCCGGGTACTCCGTACCACAGAGTTTGCAGTGCTGTGGCAGTACTTGGAGCGACACCGGTGGCTGCCCGGTTGTCGCGGGCGTGGAAATCGTCGTCATCGCTGGCTCAGTACTTCGGCTGCGTGGAGTCGACTTCGTCGATCCAGCGGTGGATGCCGCCCACCAGGTTCCAGACACGAGTGAACCCCGCCGCCTGCAACTGCTGCACGGCCTTCGCGCTGCGCATACCGGTGCGGCAGGCGAGCACCAAGTCACGGTCGCGCGGCAACTCCGCGATATGATCGGCGAGCTGGCCGAGCGGAATCGCCGTCACCTTCGGGTACTTCGCGATCTGCAACTCGTGCGGTTCGCGCACGTCCACGATATCGATCTCACCCTTGTCGAACTTCGCCTTCGCCTCGAG
>SXGT01185155.1_pt1 | contig 12594 bp, 23 predicted proteins | sample 3176221 | NCBI WGS metagenome assembly SXGT01 (sample SAMN11356862, study PRJNA531348) | freshwater metagenome | isolation source: freshwater sample F1-120 | place: China: Fuxian Lake, Yuxi | collected 2017-12-25
CGCCCTGGTATCGTAGGTGGAGGTACTCCTTATCAATGTGACGAAAATGGTAAAGCCATATCTCATGGTGGAAATGAATACTATCATTTAGTTGAAGAGCAAAAAAGCTATACAATTTATACTTATAGTTGGCTAAATCCAGATGAAAAAGAAAATTCACCAGTAATCCATGTTGATGTCAATTCTGATGTTCTCCCATGGTACTTACGTCAAAACCCTGAAGTAAAGTACAATTTGTCAATTTCAGTATCAGAATTTTAGATAAAGTATATGGCATCTTTTGATGACATTTTTGATGATGCATCAAAAGATGCTGCTACTTATGCAGTATTTTGTTGTATGAGGTTGATATTACTAAATGACTTTTTAGTAAGACATTCTAATATCATCATGAACCATATTGTTGATATGACACGGGATGAAGAGTATGAAAAGTTTATAACTATGTTATTGTACATTCATCAAACAAAAGTAATGGATCTTTCAGATATCCTCCCGTTCATAGATAAAGATTTCTATAAATAGAATTGATAGTAATGAACAATGGTGTTCTTATTGTCAAAAAACTTCTGACTAATGGTAGTAGAAGTTTATTTTACACAACTCGCTTATTATAAGGAGAAACATTATGAGCAATATCAATGCACCTATTCGTGCCATTCCTTCTAACTTTTCAAAACAATTGTCACAATACCTTGTAGGGTTTGATGATATCTTTGATACTTTTGAAAAAGTGATTAGCAAATCTGCTAACAACACTCCAAACTTTCCACCACGTAATGTCATTCGATTTGGAGAAAATGATTTCCAAGTTCAATATGCAGTTGCTGGATTTGCAAAAGAAGATCTTACTATTACAGTTGAACATGAAAATTTGTTAGTAGTAGAAGGTTCAAAACAAAATAGAGCAGAAATTGATCCAAGTTATTACCTTCATAAAGGTATTGCACTTCGTGATTTTAGAAATGAAATCACTATTCCAGAAGGTTCTAATGTATCGTCTCAATTGGTCAATGGACTATTGATTGTCGATATCAAAAAACCTGTCAAAGAAGAACCAAAACCAAAGCTAATTGCAATTAGTTAGAGTTCTACCATAAGTGGAGGGGAGAAATCCCCTCCAATCTAATCCTCTCCATCAATCATATGACATATAACATATTAGACGTTATCAAAGACGAGCTGACAGGAACTGCTGATAAACTTTCTAAAGATGAACAAAAGCTTAGATTGGACGTATGTGAAACATGTGAACATCGAACCAAACTCTCTCGACAGTGTGACCTATGTGGTTGCTTTGTAGATATGAAGACTAAATACCGAAGCTCTGAATGCGGTGCAAATAAATGGCCATTTTGATAACTGGTTATCACTTTTGACCATTTACATCTAAAGTCAATGTTGTATAATAGATCCATATTCTGAAAAACATAACGTGGAGAACTAAGATGAGTGTAGTATTTGGTGTTATGATGTGGGTCGTATGTGTAGCAGTTGTATGTTTAGTAATTGTTTGTATTTACAATGATGATTAATAAGATAAAAGGAAAGCTACGATGAGCACTACAATTCTCCAAGTCAATTTTGTAAACGAAACTCTTATCACTAAAGATACTAAAATAGGTTCTACATCCAACGAAGAGGTGCATATCTTCATGCTTCAAAGTGTTTCACTTTCACGAAGATATGTTGATTCGTGTTTCGAAAGTATCAAAGTAAAGTTCAAAGTTTGTCCTGCTGATACGGTTTGGGTTGTATCAATGACTTATGCTGATAGGTCAAAAATTTTACATATCTTTCATAAAGATGATTTGCATTTGGCATTACAATTACGTGCTAACATAATGATGCAAGACCCTCGTAGTTTTGACGAAATGTATACCCGTCCAACAAACGAAGGACATATTGATTTCTATGAAACGAAGGATTCTTTTATCTCTTTGAAAGACCCTCGTGCTTCAGATGAATTGTATAACTGTCGTTCTGGCTATACTCAAGTTGAAGTTCGTATTGACCCTATCATGGTAGGAATATAAAGATGAAACAAGTAATGATTGTAGTAGTATGGGCTATGGTATTGATAACTATTTGCGTCAGTTATGTGGAGTATTTTCTGTGAAGAAAAAGATAGATGGTAAAGGAAACCAAAGTGGTTTTGACCGGTTTATTGGTTCTTTATTGATTATTTCTATAAGTCCATTAGTGTTCTTATTATTAGCTCATTTGCTATCTTACGTCTTGGACAAATTCTAAATATGCAAACATTTCTGAGTGAACATACTTTTAGTGGAATTGCTGAAGCTTTAGATTGGAAAAGATTACTGAAGCAAGTGACTGAAGCTCGTCAAATCATGGACATATTATTTACCGAACCTCCAACAGATGGTACGATTATTCCATGGAGTCATCATCCAGCGGTTTTGATGTGGAAGGGGCATGAGTTTTACTTATGGTTGTATCTAAAGCGAATGATGGAAGAATGTGTTGATCGCGGGTTTGATGTTGAGAAAAACCGTAACGCTGTTGCTAAGTATGTTCCACTTCTTAGAACTCGCAATGAAGAACCGCCTATTTGGTGGTCTGACGAAAAACTAAAAGATAGAATTATCATTACACATCGTGCTCGATTGTTTATCAAAAAACCTGAGCATTATGCAAATTATGAACAATGGGTTGAACCTGCTAAAGAATTAGTTTGTTGCTCTCATTGTAATTATTATTGGCCCACTCACATTTCGATGAAAAAGGTAGGAAGAAGATATGTTTATGTCTAAAGACGGTAAAGCAGTAATGGAAATGCATGATAGAGTAATTGCTTCAACTATGGATATGTTTGTTGAGCAACCAGACGTTCGTGGTATCTTTTCTCATTATGATGAAGATGGAAACCCTCACATATTTTCTAAAAATGCTACTGAATTATCAATATATGGTAAAACTCGAAAGTTTGATTTGGTTCGATTGGATATTGGGGATGGTTCATTAGACTTACATAAGGATACGTCATGTTCATCTAATGAACCAATTTGGAATGGTGATGATTTGTCTTATCTTCAAGAAGCATTGAAAAACTTCAAGAAAAAACGAGATAAACTTCAATCAAAGTTGAAGATTTACCAAACGTCAATCGAAGTTATTGAACATGAAATCAACAAGATGAATGGGGTGAAATATTAATATGACAGTCAATGCTCAACAAATCAAAAGAATAATTGACGAAATTGAAGCGAATGGTATTGATTTATCAACTGTCAATTTCGAAATGACTTTCTATTCAAAATTCTTAGAAAATGAAATTGAACGTATCAGTCTCACTTCAGTTTCTAAGATAACAACCATTGCACAAGTGGGTGGTTACAAAGTTAGAGATGACGGTGTTGTCATTTATTTGCAAAACTGATAACCACTTCACAAAATTAGACATAGTGACTATTTACATCTGAAGTAGAGAGTTTATAATAGACTCATATTCAAACAAACGAGAGGATTACTACGATGACAACCACAAAATTCAACAAACAAAACCTGGCAACCATTCGTAAAGACATTGATGCAGCACTTGCTGAAGTTGCTGCAAAACATGGTATTACTTTGGGCATCGGTAATATTTCATTTACTGATGCTTCTTTTACTACTAAGTTGACTGCCATGATCAAAGATGGTAATGTTGCTACTGAAGATACTATGTCTGCCAAACAAATGACATGGGCTAAAGACTTCAAACTGTATGCTTCTTTATACGGCATGAAAGCTGAGGACTTAGGCAAGAAGGTCACAATCGGTTCAACTGAATATGTAATCGTTGGTGCTCGTCCAAGAGCAAAACAAAACATCGTCATGCGTAATCCTAATGGCGGCTTCAATGTTCAAGAAGCTTCTGTTGTTGCAAAATTCCTGAAGTAAGGTATAAATCAAATGACTGAAATTATCATACGTTTGTTAGAGTTGGGTATTCCTGCCATATTGTTTATCGCCGCAGTTACTGTTATATTGTACAAAGCCAAATTCTTCTAAAGAGGTATAAATCAAATGTCTAAAATTAAAATTACATACAAAACCATTCGTCCCGCATTAAAAACTTCTTCTTCGGTTACATTGTCTAAGGAAGTTATTTCTATTGATTATGGAAAACGTAATTATCTAATTTCATCAAGTCCAAATCGAAGAATTTTTATTGATGAAAAAAATCAGTTTTGGTATTTGGCTGGTGGACATGTGTATCCTGAAAAATATGCTTACACTCAATATAATGGTAGTCATTATCAAGCTATCACTATTAGTGGAAGCAGATTGATTTTCCAAGCCAATTCTAAATTAGAATTGATTGAAACTTCTTCAGGAAAACCTGACGTAAGATCACTTCCATTTGCTTTGAATGTTGGATATGTTTATCGTTTGAACAATAGTTTCAAAATGAAAATCGTTGCTCTTGAAACTGATATGGACTTTGTATCTGGACCAACTTACATTGGGGTGTATCGTCAAAATGGGACAGATAGTGCAATTCGCTTCAATGTGAATGGCAAAGTTATTTCACATGGTGGCAACATTGAATATGACATCGAAAGTGAATGGACACTAAAAGATTTGTGGGTGGTTGTTGGTCCTAATTCCGACTCATATCCATTGACATATTTTTCAACGACATTCCCTACAGAAGAAGCGGCGATGAATTTTGTTGGTACTAACAAATCATTAATTGTTACAAAAGTGGTGGTATAAGTTATGAGCGAATTTGAAGTATTAGTTCAAAAGATTTACATTCGTGAGCATCCAAATGCCGATGCTCTGGAAATTGGAAACATTGGTGACCCCGAAGGTTGGCAAGTAGTTGTCAAGAAAGGCATCTATAAGACTGGTGATATGGTCGCATATATCGGCGAGAACTCTGTTGTTCCAGAATGGGTGCTCAAGAAGTACGGTTTCTGGAATGAAGAAAAAGGCAAAGGCTTGCTTGCAGGTACTAAAGGCGACCGTGTCAAAATGGTTAGATTGCGAGATGCTACTTCATTAGGTATTTGCATTCCTGTTGTTGCTCTTGATGACAAATGGTATTGTTTTGGACATGATGAAGCGATGGTTGTGGAGGATGTTACTGACTTTCAAGAAGGTGATAATGTTGCAGACCTCTTGGGTGTTACTAAGTATGAACCCCCTATTCCAGTTCATATGTCTGGTGAAGTATTCAATGCAGGTCAAGATGTAGGTGTCAATTACGACATTGAAGACCTTGCAAAGTATCCCCATGTATTGATTGAAGGTGAAGATGTTCAAGTTACTGTCAAGCTTCATGGTACAAATTGCCAAGTGACTGCTGTAGCTGGTTCTGGTCTCCAACGCGATAACATTGATGAATGGATTACTGCCAGTGATGTACGACTTGCAGTTGGTTCTAAGGGCTTAGGTGCTCAAGGTCTGTTCTTCAAAGACAATGAAGCTAATGCTGGTAACTTGTACTTGAATGGTACTCGCAAATATCATGAAGCTATTGCTGAATATGCATCTAACGTATGGGCAGGTTTTAGCATTGCATGTATCACTGTTGTTGGTGAAGTCTTTGGCGGTGCAGTTCAAACCGGCTTTGACTATGGCTTGAAGACTCCAGAGTTTCGAGTGTTTGATGTCTATATTGGCTATCGTGGTTTAGGGATTTGGTTAGATGATGAAGATCTTGATAACTTTTGTCAAGTAACTGGTATTGCTCGTGTGCCGCTTGCATATCGTGGTCCTTACTCTAAAGACTTGGTGACCAAGCTCGCTAATGATCCTGAAACTTCATTGCCTAATGTCAAGCATGTTCGTGAAGGTGTTGTCATCAAGCCACGTAAAGAACGTCGTGATCCAATACTTGGTCGTGTTGTCGTAAAGACTCGTTCAGTTGCTTATATGACTCGTAAAGGCAATCATACGGATTACAACTAAAATATGGCTACAACTAAGTATTACAAAATAGTTGAACAATTTGGTCGGGGCATGGATGAAAAAATGTGCTGGGACGAGACCATGCGAACAGAAACTTATGCAAATGGTAATTTCTTTTCTAAGCGGGAAGAACATGAGTTCAATCGGTGGCTGGCTGTCACAGACCCACATTACACCAGAGTTCGATTCATAAAAGTGATAACTCCATAACAGAATTCTTGTGCTTGACTATTTACAAGCACAAGAAGTCCAAGTATAATAGACTCATATTCTGATAAATATGTGGAGACGATGAAATGAACACTAATCTGAAAGTAGGCGATAAAGTCATCTTCAAAGTAGATGGAGTTGATCATTATGGCTTTACTAAAGGTACTGTTGTTGGCTTCACTAAATGCAAAGTAAGAGTCAAATATACTTATGCTGGTTTTGAGCATGATAAAGTTCTTTTTGAACGTAATCTAACTTTGGTTCATTGAAATGAGCACTATCAAGATAAAAGCTCGTTACAAAACTGAAAAAGATAATCTTCGTCATGGACTTTATATTACTGAAGATGGACGACGAGTATTTGATCCAGTATATCGGTCTTTTTCTTCAAAAGTTGAAGATGTTAAAGACGTTCAGTTGTACATCATAAATAGACTGAATGTTCACCATTCACAACAATTTGTATTTGAAATCTATCCAGTCCCACTAAAAGATCTTATTGATCTTCAATATCCAGCTAATTTGAAATGGCTTAGACGTGGTAGACATATAGTTTATGAGATAAAGAAGAAATGACAATTGAAAACTTAGAAACGTTACAAGAATTCATTCCAAACGGAAGTTATAGTTTTGGAGCAGTTGAAACATATCGTTCTGATATCTTTCACTTTAGAACTGGTCCAAACATTTCCGTCCTTGAAATATGGTATGCTGAGAAGTATAACATCATGTTATACGGCGAACATACTGTATCTTCTGATTATGAATGTTGGCAAATTGTTTTGAAGTTTAGACAAAATCAATTGTCTGATATAGTTTTGATGATGAGGGACGAGATATCAAAAGTCAGTCATGAACTAGGACAAAAAGTAGTTCGTGACGAAATCAAACAAGCACTATTTGGCAAATACGTAAACATATAATGAACACGACTTATACTTCAAAAAACATTTGTCGCATGGGAAGTTTTGATAATTCTCACTTCCTAAAAGCTCATTGTACTTGTATGGATGATGATCATGTTCATACATTGAATGTTGATTTTGATGAAGAACTTGACATTCTTGACTTGGTTATGTATGTCAAATCGTTTACACCGTACAAAGACAACTTTCATTGTAAGGGTTTTTGGCAACATCTTGAGTATTGGTATAAAGACAAAGTCCAACGCTTCAAGTGGATAATGTCTATCATCTTTAGAGGGTATGTTGAAACTGAAGCTTCATTTGAGTTTCATGGAGTTGAACAGATCAATGACTACTTGACAGCTCTTGCAAATAGCCGTGACAAAATCCTCTACAATCAAAAATTGAGAACCACTTCACATTCTGACCGTTTACAAGTTGATGAAAGCAGTATAGAATAATATCATAGGTTGAATAAAGGGGTACGATGTCATGGGAACTAACTACTATGTAGATGATAGTCCTCGATTTATTTCTCGTAAAAAACATCGAGTTCATATTGGTAAATACTCGAGTGGATGGGAATTCGGGTTCAAAGCTTGGAAAAAAGACTCAAAATTTGGCAAAGAAATCCGAAGCTGGAAACAGTGGAAAGAACATATCGAGACTATAGGTTATGTTTTTGACGAGTATGACAATATTTGGTCTGCTGAAACATTTTTCGCAATAGTTGAAAAGTCTCGAGTTCCTTATCGTCATATGTTCACTAATGATATGATGACTCCAACCAATCATTATGACTATTGCAAAATCCATCACCCATCTGAAATAACACCAGAACGTGGATGGAAAGATGAAGAAGGCTGGTCTTTTAGTGCTACGGAGTTTTCATGATTATCATTGAACAGTACAAAGTTTATAACCCGGAACTTCAACTTTACTCTAAAGGCGGAGCTTATTGCTTGTCTAACTCTACAGTTCATTGGGGGAAGAAGGGTAAAGTTTGGTCTTCTGCTGGAGCATTGAGGCGACATCTTTTCCAGTACTGTTCTGAAAATGGATATGCAACACAAAACGGTATCCCTGAGCATTGGGAAGTTCATGCGGTTACTTCAAATGTAGAAGGCAAGCTTGAACTTACAGTCTTTAATGCAAAAAAGTTTTATGACAAAATACATTTACAAGAAGATAAGACTGTAGTATAATATGGTCATATTTGTACCTACTTCAATTTACACCGAACGGAAGAAAAAACCGATGAATGATAAAGCACCTGTAAAACCACTCTTTACTCCAACTCAAGTCACAAAACCTAATTCATTTATTCAGGAACAAATGGAAAGTAATCCTTATGTTCTCAATAAAGGTGGTATAACAAAAGGTTCTGAAGTGACAGTTATAGCCGCTAATACAAATACTGGTAAAGTAGTATTCAACCCTGTCTCTCCAAAGGCAATTGCAGAAACCGGTGCTTCCTCGCAACGAGTAGTCAATTTGCTTTCTACATTTGACAGCTCAACTGGTATTCTTGACTTTGGTAAAGATGTCATGGCAACTATTTCTGCCAAGTCTGACCAAATGCTTCAAGAAGTCAAAGATGCCGATGTTGATTTTGTTGAGTCTCAAATGCGAAGTATTTTGACAATGGCAAAGTCACTCCATTTGACTAAACCTGGTCAAGACAAAAGTAAAGAAGGCTGGTTTACTGGACTTGTTTCAAAAGCAAAAGAACATTTCATTGATACGAAAGAACAGATGTTATCTGAGTTCAACAATGTATCAACTCAAATGGACCGAGTAATCGGTGAAGTTGAACAGGCTAATCTTCGTATCATTGACAAAGTCAAAAGCCTTCAAGTGATGTATCAATCAAACTTGCAGGACTATAAAAGTTTGGATGCGTTGATACATGATGCTACTGAAGCATATGAAATCAAGGTTAGAGAATATGAAAAGCTAAAAGCTAATGTCACCGATGCACTTCAAGCACAAAGTCTCCAACGAATGGGCAGTAATCTTGATAGACTTGATAAGAAGATTTCGAATATGAAAAGCTTCCAATTGATGTGCTTACAAGATGCTCCTAATCTTGCTCAAATGGAAGATAATGCAGTTACATTGCTTGAAAAGTTTGATACTATCAAAACAATGACCATTCCTTTGTGGAAAAAGCAGATTCGTATGCACATTGAAAATCATGAATTACAAAAAGGTGCTAAGCTTGCATCAGCTGTCGATGATGCAAATAATGCAATGATAAAACAAAATAGTGCTATGATTACAAGTTCATCCACCGATATTGCTAAGTTAAATCAACGTGCGTTGATTGATGATTCAACTATTGAAGAAGTTCATTCAAATCTAATCAAAATGATTACTGAAGTTTCTGATATTACAAAGCAAGGTCAGGAGTCAAGAAAAATTACATCAGTTAGGATTGAAGCAATGAAAAATCAATACCGAAGTTTGTCGTAAGCAATTTGCAATTATCGAAATGCCATCTATTCATAAGAGCTTGCCCTCCACCTATGGTTCCACAATGAGGGCAAGTAATTTTAGGTTTGGGTTGTTTCATTGCTTGTTTATGTGCTTCTGATTTAGGAACACCTTTAGCGGCTTCCGAAAGATTTTTCAAATGTTGTTCGGAAAATACTTTATTTTTAGCCGAATTAGATTTTTTAGATTTAGTTTCTTCAGAGTCAGTTTTGCCGGTTTTTACTTCTTTGAGAAGTAATTTTGTTTCGTCAGATACAACTTTACCTTTATGAGCTAATCCAATTTTTCTTTTTGTTTCCTCTGAATGTTTTTTACCTTTACGAGATTTACTCATTTTTTGTTTAGTAGTAATAGAAGCTTTTTTACCAACATTTGCTTCAGTGCTATAAAATTTATTATTTACCCAATTATTTAGAATTAGTGGATTTTTGATATTTTGAAATATAATTTCTTGTTCAAACATAAAAGCTTCTTTGCCTTCAAAAAATTCAGCAAGAATAGTCCAATTGAAATTATCGAATCCAAGTTCTTTTACTTTTTTGCTTGATGTAAAATATTTTGTTCCTAAATCTTTGGATGATGTAAAATGATTTGCTTCACGATAGCCAATATAAAATTGACCGGTTTCTTTATGAATGCCCATATAAACATAAGGCAGGACTTTTTCAGAACTATAGATAGTATTAGGCATGTTGTTTCTCCTTTACAGAACAATGTGATTAGAAGGATACATTTGTTTGCAGCATTTGTATCCTTTGTTATTTATAGACTTTGTAAAGTGTTACCTGCTTCACAAAATTCATAAGTGTTGATTTACTTCTGGTCAAATTAGTTTATAATTTACACATATTCAAACAACAGGGTGGAGATATAAAAATGAAAGCAATCACGTTAGCAGTATTAGTGGTATTGACCTTTGATGCATCAGCAAAAGAAACAAAATCTGAAGTAAATGAAATTTGTACAATTATGACACAAGGACATGTTAGTATGTTTGATGCACATAGAGCGGGTGTTCCAAAATTGACTGTTTTAGAAAACTTTCGTAAATTTCCTGCTTCACTTCAATTATATTTCAAAGCACAAGCAGATGACATTTGGGCGGGTGTATATAAGTCATATCCAAGAGCGACATATGAACAAACAGTTTTTAATAATTGCAAAAAATCATTTGCGAAAAAATAAAGTATTACCTATTTCACAAAATTCGTAAAGATGAAAGTAAAATTGACTGGAAAACAATATAAAGATTTCCTGAATGATGAAGAGTATTGGTGTCATGGAGAACTTTGGTATGAAGATGCTGTTACTTCATACAATGGTCTAAAAGATGATGACATTGACAGTGCATGGATAAAAAATACTGATATTATCACCATTGAAGATGGATTTTTGAATAGCGACAATGTTCATCATCGATTATATGGTAAGTCATTTGTTTCTTTTATCAAAGCTTGGTTAAAGAAACAATCAAGTGAGCAGATTTTAGTAGAAGTTCCCAATGAAGTAAAACAAGAATTTCTCAAATGGATTGAAAATCATAAATGCAAAATTCTGAATTAGTAAAACCGATACCTCCTCTATCAATAATACTTAGAGAAGGTAGTGTGAGATTTTGTTTAAAGTGTGGTAGTTCTATAAAGACTACATTTTGGACAGGTAAAGAACTCGGATGTATTCAGCCTGAGTGTAGCAATTTTTATAAACATAAAACAAAGGTGTAAGATATATGGCTATTGATATAAACAAACGCGTTGAAACTGTTGGCATTGTTCTCGAAAAACGTAAGATGAACAATATCCCGTGTCAAGTCAAACTTGCAATTGACAAATCAGGTTCAATGCAAAATCTCTATGAAAATGGTACTGTTCAAGATGTAGTTGAACGAGTACTTGCAATCTCTCTCAAAGTTGACCAAGATGGAACAGTTGATGTTTATGCATTCCACTCAACTACCAAAGAAGTCAAATCGGTTTCTCTGCCTTTGATGGAAAACTATGTCAAGAAAGAAATCGAAGACAAAGTTGGTTGGGGTGGTACTTCTTATGCTCCTGCATTCAAAGCAATCGTTGAAAGTTCAAAAGGTAAAAAAGGTTTGTTTGGTTTTGGTGCAAAACCTGCCGATCCTACTTTGGCTATCTTCATTACTGATGGTGAAAATGATGATGCTCGTGAAGCTGAAAAAATCATCAAAGACTCCCAAAGTGAAAATATCTATTGGTTGCTAATTGGCATTGGTGATGCAAACTTTAACTTCATTCAACGTCTTGGAGAAGACTATCCAAATGCCGGTTTTGTTCCAATTTCTGACATCTCTGCGATTGATGACGATGATTTGTACGAAGCAATGCTGAATGAAGAATTGGCTGCTTGGTTTCAAAAGTTCAAAAAATGAACAATAGACAAATAGAATTATTGGCGACAAGCATATCAGCAGGAATACTTGCATATATGCTTCAACCAATTCTTGGGTCGCTGATAGCAATCGTTATCAGCATTGTTTTGGGTTTTTTAGTTAGGGCTAAGTTCTTCGCAGTTGGAGTTGTATCAATTGCATTATGGATGATACTGTTTAAAGTTTTTGGTGTTATAATGGCTATGTTGTTGATTGGTGGCATAGTTGTAGGTTGTTTAATTTTTCTTAATAAAGAGGTATGATGATATGATGAAGTATTTTGGTAGTTCGTTTTTGGTTGCTGGCATTGGTTTAGGACTGGCATTTTGGATTGGTGGTATTCAAACTCTTTGGATCGCTATAGTTCTTTCCGTTCTTGAAGTCAGTTTATCATTTGATAACGCGGTAGTCAATGCTCAGGTGCTCAAGGATATGGATGCGGTGTGGCGACATCGATTTATTACGTGGGGTATGGCGATCGCGGTATTTGGAATGCGAATGTTATTTCCATTGATAATCGTTTCGATTGCATTAGCTATCAATCCACTTGCATCTTTCCTATTAGCAGTCACTGAACCGGAACAATATGCACATGCTCTTGAGTCCGTTCATACCAGTGTCATGGGTTTCGGTGGTACTTTCTTGATGATGGTCGCTTTCAAATTC
>SXGT01914692.1_pt1 | contig 12594 bp, 11 predicted proteins | sample 3176221 | NCBI WGS metagenome assembly SXGT01 (sample SAMN11356862, study PRJNA531348) | freshwater metagenome | isolation source: freshwater sample F1-120 | place: China: Fuxian Lake, Yuxi | collected 2017-12-25
ACCTTGCGGCCGTCGATCGTGCCCCAACCCGTGATCACACCGTCGGTGAGCGGGCGATTGTTCTCGATTCCGAATCCGTGGGCGCGGTGGCGCGCGAGCTGATCGAGCTCGACGAAGCTGTCGGGGTCGAGCAGGCGCTCGATTCGCTCGCGGGCAGTGAGCTTGCCGCGAGCATGCTGGCGTTCGACCGCAACAGCCGACCCCGGCTGAAGCGCCTCTTGTTTCAGCTTCGCGAGCTGTTCGATGCGATCTTCGATCGGGAGCTGCGACATGGGTCGCCAGGCTACCGGGATCGATCCGCCACGCTCCCAGCCGCGACGACCTGTGACCAGTTCGACAAGATTCCCAGGTGCCCCGCGTCAGGCCAGCGAATCAGCCGCGCGTGCGGAATCTGCTCGGCGTAGGTCGCCGAGTCGGCTGCGTTGTAGGGATCCTCGTCGCCGTGGAACACGACCGTCGGGACGAGGACCGAACCCAGGTCGAACCCCCACGGGAGCCACATCGCAACGAGGTCGTCGGCGATCCCGGTCGCACCGGGCCGGAACGCTTCGCGAACCTGATCTTCGAGCATCGTCCGGTGGCGCGCGTCCACGAGCACGCCAGCGTCAGCGCCGCGCCCGTTCCCGACAAAGCTCGCTGGCTGGTCGAGCACCGACTGCATGCGGCGCTCGACCGCGCGGGCCGCCCGAGCGGGATCTCGACGAGCGAGTTCCGCGGTCGGTCGCCGCAGTTCGCCTAATCCCTCCCACGCTCCGTCCACCTCGTCGAGTGGTCCCGGACCGCCGACGAGCGCGAGGTGACGCACCCGGTCTGGGAGTGCCTGCGCGGTCGCGACCGCGAACGGGCATCCGCCCGACCACGCGATGAGCCGAGCGGACGCCACATCGAGATGGTCGAGCAACGACGCGACGTCAGCGGCGCAATCGGTGACAACCCGACCGGGCCGAGCGTCAGACCCTCCGTACCCCGGCCGGTCGAAGACGACGAGCCGAGCATCGCACGCACCGGGGACGAAGAGTCGCGACCCCGGCGCGCCGTGGAACAACACGACCACGTCGTCGAGCTTCGGGTCGCCGTGTTCGTCGTACCGCAGCGCGCGGCCGTCGTGAAGCGTCACCGACGCCACGCTCGAACGCCTACTCCTGGACGAGCTCGATCAGCGTGCCAAACGCGGTCTTGGGGTGCACGAACGCGACGGTCGTTCCGCGCGAGCCAGGGCGCGGCACCTCGTCGATCACCTTGTGGCCCTGCGCCTTCACCGCGTCGAGGGCCGCGCCGCAATCAGCGACCCGGTATCCGATGTGGTGAATGCCCTCACCCTTCTTCTCCATGTACTTCGCAACGGGCGAGTCGTCGCGGGTCGGGGTGAGCAACTGGATATAGCTGTCGGCCACGCGCAACAACGCTTCTTCGACGCCGTCTTTCTCGACCGTCTCACGGTGCTCGACCTCGCACCCGAACGTATCGCCGTAGTAGGCGATGGCCGCTTCGAGGTCGAAGACAGCAATGGCGACATGGTCGATTTCCGTAAACATCATGGGTTGATTCTCGCGCTGGACGGTTCCCGAAGTCGAAGGTACGGTCCGCCCATGCGGATTGGGCGGTCGATTGCCATGGTTGGTTGCGCCGCGCTCCTCGGAGGTTGCTGGACCCAACCCAGCTGGGGTCCGAAACGCCAGGCCAACAACCCGTTCGACGGCGGAACCACCATCGACAATGTCGACCAACTCGACGAGGCTTGGCGCGTTCCGGGCGTCAACGGCGTGAGTCCGATCGTGTTCGGCGACTACGTCATCGTCGTCGAGGGCCCCGATCTCGTCGCACGCTCTGCCGATCGCGGCGAAATCTACTGGAACGCTCGGATCTTCGAACCGTGCGTCGTCGGTACTCCGTGTGGGCCACCGGGTTTCGATCCCGTGGTGTACGCGCCGTTCATCGGCAGCGACTACAAGCTGCACGTCGACTACCTCGACCCGCGGACGCTGACCGGCATCTCGGTCACCTTCGACGTGTTCACCGGCACCGAGTTGACGCGAGGCATGGCGCTGCGCTCATGGAGTATCTCCGAAGCCGTTCGCGGTTCCGAACGCGCCCGTCTGAGCCTTGGGTTCGTGCCGCTTCCTCCGGGATACTTCGTGGGCCTCACCACTGGCGGAGCGACGGCGGTCTTGTATTTCGGTTCGACCCAGCCGTCGACCTTCACGCCGCCGGTCATCGTCGGATCACACGCATACGCCGCCGTGGGAACCGACCTCTTTCGGGTGCCGCTCGCCTGCGGTGCAACATGCACGCCGACTCCACTCGGATCGGTTGCGGCGTCGTCCATTCGTCATCTCGTGGCCGTCGACGACGACTCGCTCGCGATCACGACCGACTCCGGGACGTTCGCAGTCGTGAACATCAGCGGTTCGTCCGAATGGGCTGCAACCGGCTCGGCGCATCTCACGCCGGTGGCCGTCGGAGATGGTCACCTCTACGTCGGAACGCAGACGGGCGTCTTGGCGTATCCGGTTGCCGGATGCGGGGCCACGACGTGCGGGCCCGAGTGGCGCATGCCGACCGACGCCGCAGTGGCGCGCCAACCCGCGATCTCAGGTGGAGTCCTCTACGCCGCGTCGTCGTTCAGCGTGGTGTCGGCGTTCTCGACGGCGGACTGCGGCGCCGCGACCTGTGCATCGATTCATGAAGTTGACGCGAACCCGCCGGCCGCTGCCGTCAGCGCCGCCATCGCTGCCGGTCCTGTGGTCGCGGGCGGTCGCGTCTTCGTGATCCTCACCACCGGCGACCTCGTCGCGTACGAGCGATGATCGACGGCCCCAACGCCGATGCGGATCGGACGGCTCACCACCATCATGGCCAGCGTGTTGACGCTCGGCGGGTGCTGGATTCAGCCGGGATTCGGGCCAACGCGCCAGGGGTTCACGCCGGTCGAGTCCATGTCGTACTCCGCAACGGTGTCATGACGACCTTCGAGCGAGACGGGACTTGATAGTCGGCTACTCGAAACGCTCGAAGAGTGTGATCTGGTCGAGGTGCTTGGCGCGCATCTCTTCGTTGAGGACGCCAAGTCCTTTCTCCGGCGCCATGCACAGCACGGCGAGCTTGCCTTCGCTTTCGTTCCTGTGCACAGCGAGGGCAGCGTCCGCCGTGTGGTCGAGGTCGTAGACGCGCGACATCGTCGGGTGCACCTTGCCGTCGCAGATCAAACGGTTGGCTGCCCACGCCTCGGCGTAGTTCGCGAAGTGGCAACCCTTGAGCGTCTTGAGGTTCATCCAGAGGTAGCGGTTGTCGTACTCGATCATGAAGCCGCTTGTCGCCGCGCACGTGATGATCATGCCGCCGCGCTTCGCGACGAACACCGAAGCACCCATCGTCGAGCGGCCGGGGTGCTCGAACACGATGTCGACGTCACGTCCGATCTGCTCGCGAATCTTCTTCCCGAGCCGCAACCACTCTTTCTGGTCCTGCGTCGTCTCGTCACTCCAGAAGCGATAGCCCTCGGCCTTGCGGTCGATGACGGCTTCGCATCCCATCGCGCGCAGCATCTCGGCGCGCTTGGGCGACGAGCAGACTGCGACCGGCGTCCCGCCGCCGTTCAACACGTACTGCACGGCGTACGCACCGATGCCGCCGCTTGCGCCCCAGATGAGCACGGCATCGCCCTGCTTCATCCCCGCGCCGTTCTGCGACACGATCATTCGATAACTCGTGCTGTTGCACAAACCGCTGACCGCAGCTTCTTCCCACGTCAGGTGTTCGGGCTTGGGCATCAACTGATTTGCCTTCACGACCGAGATCTCGGCCAGACCACCGAAGTTCGTCTCGAAACCCCAGATGCGTTGGTTCGCCGCCATCATCGAGTCATCGTGCGCAGTCGGATCTTGATCATCGACGTGGTTGCACTGCACCGTGACGCGATCGCCCGGCTTCCAGTTGCGCACGGCGTTGCCGACCTGCAGCACCACACCACTCGCGTCGGAACCGACGACGTGGTACGGCAAGTCGTGGCGCTTGCCCCAGTAGCTCTCCTTGCCGAGCCGCTTCAAGAACCCGAACGTCGAGACTGGTTCGAAGATCGATGTCCAGACCGTGTTGAAGTTGATCGCGCCCGCCATGACCGCGACGTACGCCTCGTCGGGTGCGAGCTCGGGGAGCGGGAACTCCTCGATGTGGAGCGACTTACGCGGATCTTTGTCCTCGCTGGCCACACCCGCAAACATCTCTTGTTCGTCGGCCTTCACGAGCGCGCCGCGCACGGACTCGGGAAGCGGCAACGCGCCGATCTCGTCGCCGGGTGCGCCCTGCAGAATCGCGTTGCGAATGGTGTCGATCGCTCCAGACATGGAGCCGGACGATACCGGGCGCTCTCGCCCGACCAGAAACCGATGACACGTGACCGCGACGTCTCACCTGGCCGGACCCGGTGCCCCCTCCGTAGTGTGGCCGGCCATGCAACGCCAACAGGTGCTGGTCTTGTGGCTCGGCGACTCGAATCTCGACTCGGCGGTCGTCGCATGGTCGTTCTGGGATGGCACGGGCCAGCGAAACACGATGGCGGGCGACGAGGACACGCCCCCGTATCCGAACGGACTCGCGGCACTGCGCGACGGTTGGCGATTGTTTCAATCATCCCAGTTGATCCCGCACTACCCCGGCACCGAGACGCAGACGTCGTACCTGAAGTACGAGTTCTGGATGGAGAAGCTCGTGGAGATCGAGCCTTGAAACTCAACACGCGTGACATCGCTCGATTCGTGTCACGCGGCTACCTCGAATTTCGTGAACTCACCCCTGCCGACGTCAACGAGCAGTACATCGACGAGATGAACCGAGGCGCGATCCCCGAGGTAGCCGCGGGAACGCCACTGTCGAACGCGTACCCGGAAGGTTCGGCGCTCGCGCGTCTCTACGCGCTCCCTGCTGTGTGCGACATCATCGAGAGCCTCGTCGGACCCGACCCGCTGGTCGATCATCACTTCGTACACCTCACGCTCGGCCAATCACAACGAGAGGGATTCGGTTTCACCGAGCCGCTCCCCTCCCAGCACTGGCACCAGGATTCGACGATCGACACCCGTGCCGGCTTCGACATCCAACTCATGTGGTACCCGCACGAGGTAACGCTCGACATGGGCGGCACTCGGTTTCTCCCCGGCTCCCACCTGCGGGTCGTGAGCGAGGCAGCGATCGGCCGTTACCAGAACATTCGAGGTCAACGGCACGTCGTTTGCCCGCCCGGAACCTTGCTCGTGCTGCATCACGGTGTCTGGCACGGTGGCGGCAGCAACACCGGCCCGACGACCCGTCACATGGTGAAGATCCGGCTGAACGCACGAGTACCGCAGGTCCGTCTCTGGGACACGTCCGATCTCAGTGACAACGACTACGCACAACAACCGATCTTTTGGGCCACATCCCAACGCGCAGACGACGATCTGCACTCGATCCTGTGCGAGTACCAACCCTGGTTCGAGGCCGACACCGGGCGCCTGGAGTTCGTCAATCGCATTCGGCTGTTCCGCCACCTGCTCGGCGACCATCGCTTCGACGCCGACTACTGGTGCTCGCGTCTGGAGATCAACGGCGGTCGACGCGATGAGAGTGCAAGCGGTGTCCGAGAACTCTGAGCCCCCGCTCGGCTGGCCCGCTCCTGGTCGGTAGCCGTACACTTTCGCCCGCTTCGACACCCGGCTCCCTCGACCTCACTGGAGGCCCCCAATGCCCGGTTCGGTGATCGTTTCCTCAGCCCGCACGCCCATTGGCAAGCTGTCGGGTGCACTCGCCCAGTTCAGCGGCGCCGACCTCGGTGGATTTGCGATCAAAGGGGCGCTCGACCGCGCCGGCATCGCCGGTGATCAGGTCGACTACGTCATCATGGGCCAGGTCCTCGGCGCCGGCGCGGGTCAGATCACCGCGCGCCAGGCAGCCGTCGCCGCGGGTGTGCCGATGAGCGTTCCCGCGCTGACCATCAACAAGGTCTGCCTGTCGGGGATCAACGCCATCAACCTCGCGGACCAAATGGTGCAGGCCGGGGCGGCCGACATCGTGGTCGCCGGCGGTATGGAGTCGATGACGAACGCGCCCTACCTGCTGAAGAATGCCCGCGCCGGGTTCCGCATGGGACACGGCGAAGTCCTCGACTCGCTCATCGCCGATGGCCTCTGGTGCGCATTCGATGCGGTGCACATGGGTTCAGGCACCGAGACGTACTGCGGTCAGTTCGGTGGACTGACGCGTGAGATGCAGGACGAGGCCGCGGCCAAGAGCCACGAGCGTGCCGCATCGGCCCAGAAAGAGGGTCGACTCGCCGAAGAGATCGTCAACGTCGAGATCCCCCAGCGCAAGGGCGATCCGATCATCGTCGACACCGATGAAGGTGTTCGCCCCGGCACCACCGCCGAATCGCTCGGTGGGTTGCGCCCGGCATTCAGCAAGGACGGGACCATCACCGCGGGCAACGCCTCGCAGATCTCCGACGGCGGCGCCGCGGTGATCGTGATGAGCCGGGCCAAAGCTGAACAACTCGGGATCGCGCCGCAGGCCGAACTGGTCGGCTTCGGCATGGTGGCCGGACCCGACCCGTCGCTGCTCACGCAGCCGTCTCGCGCCATCAAGGCAGCCGCCGAGCGCGCCGGGATTGCGACGAGCGGCATCGATTTGTTCGAGTTGAACGAAGCGTTTGCCGCGGTCGGTCTCGCCTCGATGCGTGACCTCGGGATCCACGACGACGTCGTGAACGTGAACGGCGGGGCAATCGCGCTCGGGCACCCGATCGGCATGTCGGGTACTCGGGTGGTGATGACCCTCATCAACGAGCTGCGTCGTCGGGGCGGGGGTGTCGGCGCCGCGGCGCTGTGTGGCGGCGGCGGACAGGGTGACGCCGCGCTGGTTCGCACGCTGTAGCCGACTTCACGTTCCCGCTGGACACGCCGTCCGATTCCCAGGCGAATGCATGATTCAGCCGACTTCGCCGAATACGACTGGATTCGCGCGATCCCGACCTGGCAAACTCCCGGCGGGCGGCACCGTCAGGATGAAGGTGAAGGGCGAATGTTGAGGCGTTGGGGCGCGGCGATGGCCGCAGGTTTGATTGCGTTGTCGGGATCAGTCGCAATCTCGAAGCCCGCCGAGGCCTACGTGCCGCACGCGACGCTGGTTCCCGAGATGCCCGCGTTGGGCTTCCCGAAGATCTTGTACACGCCGACGTTCCTCGAAAACGGAGCGGAGAAGCGCCGTCAGGTCTGGGCCACCGACCAGGTCGGTCGATACCTCGTCGCCGGCGGCGACTTCTGGGACGTCGAGCTGCAAGACGGTTCGGTGATCGACCAGCGTTACTTCACTGCGTTCAACATCGACACCAAACAGATCGCATGCGCGGGACAACTCACCTTCGACAACGACGTCCTCGACGTCGCCGCCGGACCCACCGACACGACGGTGTACGTGGCCGGTCGCTTCTCGAAGATCACCGGAGCTGACGGAATCGAACGCACGCGCATTCGGGTTGGATTGGTCGACCTCGAGACGTGCAGCGTCGACACGACGTTCGTTTCGATCGGGGCGAACGGACGAATCTCAGAGATCGCACGGGTTGGCAATCGTTTGTTCGTCGGGGGCGACTTCACCGCAATCGGCGGAGTCACGGTCGAAACGCTTGCAGAGCTCGACGCGACGACGGGCGCAGTCAACAGCGCGTTCAACTTCCCAACGAGCGGTGAGCTCACGTCGCGGGTTCGCGGCCTCGAGGTCAGTCCCGATGGGTCGCGCCTGCTGCTCGGCGGCCGATTCGGAACCATCAGCGGATCAGGGCGCAACATTGTCAACCCGACCGCGGTGTTCGACATCACGAACTCAGCGGCACCGATCCTGACTCCTCACCAGTCGTCCGGGTACGTCACGGTCGCCGATCTTCAAGACGTTGCGATCTCGCCCGAGGGCGACGCGTTCGGCCTCGTGTACGGCACGGCAACGAGCTCCGACTACGTGTACTACACACCCACCGTCGAATCAGCGACGAGTTATCTCTGGCGTCACTACATGCGCGACTCGTCGTTCGGTGTCGCGATTTCGAACAACGCAGTGTACGTCGGCGGCCACTTCTGTAAGCCCGACTCCGGACCCGGCGTCACCGACGTGATGGCACCCAAGATGGGCATCGACACCTGTACCGGCACGAACATGGCAGGCGGCGTGTGGCGCACGCACCTCGCCGCGCTCTCACGCGCTGATGGCACGCCGCTCACCTGGAACCCCGGCCAAGGCTCCTTCGTGGGTGCTCGGCGACTCACGGTCACAACCCGGGGCCTGTTGGTCGGTTTCGACGGCGAGCGCGTCAACGACATCCGAACCGGCGCACTCGCGTTCTTCGATTTCGGACCGGCGGTCGAAGATGCGATACCGCCGAGCGACGTCACCATCACCGCACCGACACCCGGTGGCAGCGTCGACAATCCGGCCACACTCGCCGGTTTCGCGACCGACAACTTCGCGATCAACCGCTTCGAGTTGAGCCTCCAGGCGAGCGACGGTCGCTATCTCCAGTCCGACGGCACCCTGGCGGCGGCGTTCGCGAACTTCGTCGCCGACGCCGCGCCCGACAGCACGTTCACGACAACACGCGTCATGCCGCCCGAGACCTACACCTTGCGCGCTCGGGCAGTCGACGGCGCGGGCTACAAGTCGGTGAACACGACCTCGGTGACCTTCACGCAGACCGGCATCGAACGCAGTCCGCCAACGATCGGCTTGTCGGTACCGACGACGCCGACGACGGTCGGGAGTCGACCGGCGATCACCGGAACCGCATCCGACGACACGGCGGTGCAGGCGATCACGATCCAGGTTCGCGACGGCGGAGGGCTCTACCTCCACAACGACCTGACCTTCGCGGCTGGTGTGAACGATTTCCCGTATACGGTCACGTCCGGCGCATTGGGCACGACCGCTGTGGCCTGGTCGATCGACGTCGGGACCGGCCTCGCGGCCGGGAACTACACGGTCGAGTTCAGCGCAGCGGATCCGAGTGCGAACACATCGACCTCGACCGCTGGGTTCACGATGCAAGTGGCCCAGCCCCGACCGGCGATCACCAGTCTCACGGGTTTCAGCAACCGTGCCGACGACTACACGATGGGCTACTCCTTCACAGTCGCAAGTCCCGTGACCGTGTCGGCGCTGGCGATCTTCGATGGCAACAGCAACGGCACGAACGACAACCGCAGCGCGGCGCCGGTCGGGCTCTGGAACGCCAACGGATCGCTGTTGGCGTCCGCGTCGGTTCCCACGGATACCGCGGTGAACAACGGATGGTTCTACGTGAACCTCGCAGCGCCGATCACGTTGACCCCAGGCACCACCTACGTCATCGCGCATCAGACGTACAGGAATGGCGAGCGTTACGCCCGAAACGGCACCGCCGCGACCGACCCGCTGATCACGATCCAACAGCGCCTGTCGACCAGCACGCCGCGCAACGGGTCGTTGGTGATGCCGACGAGTCGCACCACCAAGGAGTTCGGCGCACCGAACTTCCGGTTGCTTCCCGCCTGAGTCATCGCCACACTGCACGTCGGCTGGAGCACGCGTTCGCCGGGGTGAAACGTCGCCGCGACGTGACGCCCCGTTAGGGTGCGGGCGGTGAGTTGGCAACCTCCTGCATCCCAGCCCGGCGCGGGGTCGACGACCATGCTGCGGCCCCTCGCGGTCGGCGACATCCTCGACGTCACGTTCCGGCTCTACCGCCAGAACTTCGTTCCGATGATCAAGATCGCGCTGCTCGGTGTCGTACCCGCCCAGTTGCTGTCGCTTCTCTTGTTGCTTTCTGCAGTCCCCGATGTGAACTCGACCGACGAGTTCGGGCGGACGACCACGGATGGCGGCGACGCCTTCAGGCTCATGGCGGGAACGCTGTCGAGCACGATCGTTGCCGGGATCGCCACGCTCATCGTCACCGCTGCGATTACGAAAGCTGTCGCGCACGGCTACGTCGACAACGCTCCGATCGATCTCAAGACATCCCTCCGGGAGGCGCTCCAACGGATTCTCCCGCTGATCGGCATGACGATCGTGTACTTCCTCGGAGTGATCATCGGCTTGATCCCTTGCGGTGTCGGGTTCTTCTGGCTGAGCGTGTCGTGGTCGGTCGCCGCTCCGGTGATGATGATGGAGCGTGCCGGCGTCTTTCGTTCGCTCGGACGTTCGTTCTCGCTTGTTCGTCAGAGGTTCTGGCCGACCGCTGGACTGTTGATCCTCGTATTTCTGATGCGATCGATCGCGCAGCAGATCATCTCCACACCCATCACGTTGATCATCGGTGGCGGATCTGGATTCTTCGAGTTCGGTACCACGATCGACGCGGTCGATTTCAACGACTGGTACACCAAGACAATCATCTCCGCCGCGATCGCCGGCATCATCGCCGGAGTTCTCATCACACCTTTTCATGCGATCGTCAAGGTCGTCTTGTACGTCGACCTACGCGTGCGCAACGAAGGCTTCGACATCCAGGTGTTGGCGCGTTCGCTCGGAGTGGATCCGCCAGCAGCAGCGCACCTGACCCCGCCACCGCCGCCAGTCGCACCGCCGTCGTCGGCTGCGCCTGAGCCGCCGCGTTGGGGATCACCGCCGACGCCGTGAAATCCGTCGACCCCGACAACGCGCGGGACCGCGCGCGCGAGATCGTCGACGGTTGGGAAGCAAAGGACCCGCCGAAGCCATTTCGTGGTGTGCTCGATTGGATCGGCGACCTCATCAAGGCCGTCACCGAACGGGTTCGTGATGCAATCGATGCCCTCTTCGACATGCTCCCCGCACCGATCGCCTGGTTGATCGTCGCGGCGCTCGCGGCGGGAATCGTGTGGCTGATCGTCAAGACCCTCCGCCGATCGGTCGACCGTCGCCGCAGAACACCGGCGACCGATGCGCAACAGGAGCAAGCACTCGACCCCGAGGTACTCGAGCGCGACGCCGACCACGCCGCAGCTCATGGTGACCACGCTCGGGCCGTGCGACTCCGATTCCGCGCCGGGCTGATCCGGCTCGATCGCGATGCCGATGCCATCACCTATCACGACGGGATCGGCAATGCCGAGGTCCGCCGAGTTGTCCGCAACGAGACGTTCGACTCGCTCGCCGACACGTTCGACGAGATCACCTACGGGGACACGCCCGCCGAACCCACCGACGAGCAACAGGCGCGCCAGACCTGGCCATCGGTCGTGAAGGCCGCGAAGCGATGAGCGACCTCACCGAACGGCGCTTCGGTTGGCCGGCCCGAATCGGTCTCGGCGTGGTCGGTGCACTGCTGTGCTGGCAGTTCGTGACCATGGTGTCGGGGACCTCGACTTCCGACGCTCGCCCGGAGGGGCGCTCCTCGTACTCACGCGACCCGCAGGGACTCGCGGCCGCCGCTTCGCTCCTCGCCCAGTACGGCATCGGTGTCGAGCGCCTTCGCGGCGCGGTCGACGCTCGACCCGATTCGAACGCGACGGTCTTCCTCATCGACCCTTCCCAACTCGACGCCGCAGAAGTCGAGTATCTCGCGATGTTCGTCACCAGTGGCGGGCGACTGGTTGTCGGAGGGCCGTACCCCTTCTATCTCGATCGGTTCTCCGACCGACCGCCGCGTTGGCAACCCGCGGGTCGAGACACCTGGGACGCGTCGGGATTCGCCACCGACCTCGGATCGGTCGAGACCGCGAACGAAGGCGAGTTCGACGATTCCGGTGTCGGCTCGGTCCTGGTCGGGTCGTCAACGTCGTCGCTCATCACTCGCGAAGCCCGCGGTGCGGGCGAGGTCATCTTCGTGGCCGACCCCACCTTCATGACCAATGAACTCATCGGCAGCGCCGACAACGCCGCGGTCACCGTCGAGTTGGTGGGCGGTCGTTCGCGGGCGCTGTTCCTCGAAGGCGTGCACGGTGTCGAGGCGGAGCGCGGCTGGGCCGCGCTTCCGAGTCGTTGGCGAGCGTCGCTCCTCGGGCTGCTCGTCGCTGGCCTGATCTACATGTGGGCGCGCGGGACTCGATTTGGCCCGCCCGAGTTCGAAGTCCGCGTGCTCGACCCGCCTCGGGCCGAGTACGTGCATTCCATCGCCGACACGCTCGTGCGAACCGGCAGCGCACCGCCTCGATCCGAAGATGTCGCAATCGGCGAACCGACCGTCAGTCAGGAGCAACCATGAACGAACTGCGTGACCGCGTTGTCACCGAGGTTCGCAAAGTCGTCATCGGGCAGGAATACAGCGTCGACGTGCTGATCGCCGCCGCCGCGGTCGGCGGTCACGTCTTGCTCGAGGGCGTACCCGGTGTCGCAAAGACGCTGCTCGCGAACGCGTTCTCCAAGGCGCTCGGCCTCGAGTTCCGGCGGGTCCAGTTCACGCCCGACATGTTGCCGACGGATCTCACCGGAACCATGACGTTGCGAGCCAATGGCGACATGGCATTTCGGCCCGGGCCAGTGTTCACCAGCCCCGGAAGCGAGATCGAAACGCAGACCATCGTGAATCTCTCGCGCGCGCGGCGTTTCGCGAAGGTGGTGGACTTCCACTCCTACGGCCGTGAAGTGCTGCTCTCGTATGTCTGCAGTTCCATCGCC
>SXGT01090261.1_pt1 | contig 12593 bp, 11 predicted proteins | sample 3176221 | NCBI WGS metagenome assembly SXGT01 (sample SAMN11356862, study PRJNA531348) | freshwater metagenome | isolation source: freshwater sample F1-120 | place: China: Fuxian Lake, Yuxi | collected 2017-12-25
CCTTGTAAGGGAGATGCTCTAACCAACTGAGCTAAACGCCCGCGATGTTTCCGAACACGGACCCCTTGAGCCTACGACCGACGCATGACGCGACGATCGCCCCGCACGATCGCTAGCGCTTCACCCACACCGTTTTCTTGGCTGACTTCTTGCAGACCAACTTGGTCTTGCCCGAGGTTGCGGTTGCGCCAACTCGTGCACAGGCACCTCCGACTCGCACACCGACCGATGTCGCTGGTGCCGCAGTGCTTGTTGTGGTTCCCGAAGACCCGCCAGCCGTTGCGCATGCGGCACACGTGATACCTGCACTGTTGAGCGCGAGTCCGGGGCTCTCCGCGTGGTTGCCGAGGCCGAGCGATTGCGCAGTGAGCGAGGTTTGAAACGATGGGATTGCCGACGTTCCAGCCGCGGACGTTGCTCGACGTATCTCCGTCGACGCCCCCGATGACGTGTGCACGTAGGTGGCAATTGACCCATCAGCAAACTGCAAACCAGCAGGGACTCCACCCAAGTTGTTGGACACGACTCCGCGGAACGTGTACGAGCCTTGTATCGATCCCGAGGTGTAGGCATGCACCGACGGTCCCCTCGAGACGTACAGCACCCATTCCGCGCCGTTGTAGAAGATGTCGGGATCGCTGAACGCACCACCGGTGATGGTCTCGGAGATTCGAGCACCAGGATCGACTTCGAAGCGGGCGCCGTCGCTTCCCGCCACTTCCACCGCCGACTTGATTTCTCGAACGCATGAGGTCTGTCCGGCAGCACATTGCGCGGAGTCTTGTCCGAGAATTCCGGGCAGGAAGAACAGGATGAGCCGCCCGTCTGGCAATTGCGCCAACGACGGATCCACGTAGGTTCCACCATTGAGCGTGACGGTCGACGTAGTGGTTGCGCCGGTGGTCATGTCGATGCGCATCAAGTCACTGGTGGAAAACACATACAACGTGTTTCCACGACGAAAAACGTCCGGTACTGATCCTTTGTACGACTGCCATCCACCTACGAGCGACCAGTTCGAGCCATCGGCACTTTGCGCCAATTACACGATGTGATTTGCCGGATTGTTGCAGTCGGTTGCCCCTGGGGCACATGTATGAAACGACATCAGATACGGCTGTGTGGGCACCGTTACCGCAGCCGTCACCGGTGCAGCAGCTGCGAACAATCCCACCAACACCGCAAACGCAGCCACAAGGGAACTTCTTCGTTTTGGATCGTTAGCCGAGTTTAAATCGCAGCACGCGGTTACCGAACTTCTGTTCACCCACCCAGAGATACCCATGAGTAACCATGAGCGAACGTGGCATGCGGAACTTGTTGATGCCCAAACCCGAGTTTGCTTTCGTTGCGCCAGTTGATGCTCCGAGCACGGCCGTCGGAGCTCCGCCCGACAGGGCGGCTGACATCGTCGACCACCACACCACACGATCGAAGCCGGTATCAGCGACGAAGAGCCCACCGTTCACCGGCAAACCACCCATGGGCAGGTTGAACTGTGTACCCGCCACTGTGGTTCCCGACTGATTGTTGGCGAGCGCACCGACGGTCCACACATAGGTGCCCGGGTTGGCGATGCAGGTGAGCACCAAGTAGTTGCCGTCTGATCGAAGCTGCGTTGCAGCCGGGCACCCGGGCAACGTGAAGATCGGCGCACTCGTCGCGGTGGGAATTTGATTGAACACGTACACCTTGGCCGATTGTTTGTCGGCGAGATAGATGTAGTTGCTGTCGGCCGCTACCGCGGTAAGACCCGACATGGTGACACCGCCGATGTTGGTGTCAAGTTTCGTCGTTGGCTCGGTGCTCTTGCTCTGCGGAATTCCACCAGACCAGATGTGCAATTTACCTTCGCCGGCAATCGCATAGATCTTCGTTCCCTTGAACGTTGCAGCAACCGAGTCCCACGGCTGGAATGGCACGATGAACGAATGATCCGGTTTTGCGTTATTGTCGCTCGGCACCTTCTTCCACACGTACACGCGGCGTTCGAAGTCGCTGTTGATTGCCAGCGAAGTTCCATCAGACGACATCACAGCGTTGGTGATCATGAAAGCGGTTCGATTCGAGTTGTCTGCCGGTCCCGATGAGCCGATGTAGAAATCGGCGGCCTGACTAGCGGTCGTTGGTACTGCGTTCCACGCCGCGATTCGACTCGCGTTGTATTCGAGTACGTATACGCGATTGCCGAGCTTGACGACATCGCCTCCGTCGCCACCCTGCAACCCCACATCGGGTGGTGCAACGGTCAAATCGGCTTGTGCCGGATTGGCTGTCGGGAAGGTACGAAGGATTTCCAAGTCACGTTGCAGTAGGTACACGCCGGTGGAGTCGATATGGCCGTTGTACCAACCGGCGTTGCGGTCGCGACCGAACAACATGAAATAGTCGGGGTTCGAACTTGCCGATGTGGGGAACGAATTCCACACATGCGAACCACGATTGCCGAGCGGTGACCGGGAGTTTTCGTCTCCGATGATCACCTTGGAGCCATCGGAAGTGATCTGACGTGGTGTTCCCATAATTTCGGGATCGATGGTGAACGACGCAGCGGTCTGACCCGACGCCGTAGGGATGCTGTTCCACACCTTCACGTCTCCGGCTTCCGTGCGTGACACCATCATCTTGGTGCCATCGGTCCATACGCCCCATGGCCATGAGCCCTCGCCGAGGTCGAGTGAGATATCGGCCGCCTGACCATTCGCGGTGGGGAACGTACGCCAAATCAGGATGCGATGGTTGCTGGAGTCAGCAACCATGAGCATGCCCGAAGACGAGATCGACAAGTCACTCGGCCAGTTCATTTCGTTGAGCGCCGAACCCGAATTGTTGGTGGAAAAGTTCGGCTGACCAAGCACGATGTTGGGTGCGGTGTTGCCAGTAGGGGCCGACGTCCAGATGAGGACTCGATTGTTGTTGCGATCCGCAATCGCCAGTCGAGTGCCGTCGGTTGCCATTCCGGCCGGGTGATTGAAAAAGAGGGCACCACCAGATTCGTTCGCTACGCCCGGCATGCTCATGAATCCCACAGCAGACTGGCCGTTCACGATTGAAGTACCTGAGGTCACCGCCAATTCCGAATACGTCGTGGCGTGATCACAGCCAACGATGTTGTTCACTCCCGTGCTCGTTGCCTTGTATTGGGCTTTATCACAATCAGACGCCGTCGCCGTGCCACCGGGAGCCTCGCCGGGTTTTGCAGTTGTCGTTCCGCCAGGCGTAGTTCCGCCGCCTGGCAGCACACCTGCGCGAACGCGCCACACACGTCTACTGCCTTCTTGCACACAGACGAAATCGACAGACTTCTTCTTTTGCTTCACGGTGAACAGTTGGCCAACCTTCGAGCACTTGGCGCCGCTTTTGACACTTGCTTGAGCGGCTACGGGAGCCAGCAGCACTGCCAACAGTGTGACGATGAGAAGTGAACGAAGCCGACCGGACCGGAGAGGAGAACGACTGCGATGGATTTGTGTCATAGTGCCACAGTAATGAAGAGTCCATGGATAGGCAGGTGGTTTGGTCACCGCTACCACATCCCCTTGACGGCATTTTGTACGCTCGGTTCATGACCAAACCGCTCCGAACGATCTCAATGGCGTGCATTGCCGTGCTGGTGGCTACGGCAAGTCCACTTCCCCTCGTACCTACTGCGCAGGCCAACGATCTTGGGTCCACGGATTTCAACATCGCCATGAATCTCGCGGGGCTTGCACAGAGCACGGTGTCGATTGGTGCCCTCAATTGCTCCGAAGGTGGGCGTACGTTCAACTCCACCACCGACATGATGTTCGGATTTGCCACCGACCAGCGCATACAAGGTCAAGTGAACATGTCGTGCCGACCGCAGCTAAACATCAACAGTGGGATTCGGTCGGTTTCGGGCACGATGACGATTCCTTCCAAGGGCGTCACTGACGGCGTCTTCAACGCCGAATGTTCGGCCAAGAGCAGCATGTCGGTGGTAGCAAGCGTGGCAGTCGGTGCGGCGGTGCCCGGGTTGTTGTCGGTCAACGTCGCGAGTGCTTCTGCTCCGTTGGCGTTTAGTTGTTCGTTCAAGGGCTCGTCGGCATCGAAGGCCACGGATGTCTATGGCACCATCGAAGGCTTTGCCGATGTCACTGGAATGTGCAACTCGGCCTGTGTTGCCGTGGGAATGACCGCCCGGGCAACTGTTACCGCCGCCACGGGGGAACTGAAGGGCCAAACGGGTTCGGGTACCTACACCTACACCGATGCATTTGAACTGCCAGAGCTTGCAGCTGCAGCCGACACTTTGGCACGAATGAAGGGCGCCAAGCGAGTGCGTGACGAGCGTATTTCATGTCCAGAAGGTGCGACTGACTGCACGATCTACGACTCGAATCCGTGTCCGAACGGCGAGGACACGTGCTCGTTCACCAAAGGTGGCGAAGGCGAGTTCAAATGCCCCGAAGGTGCAACGTGCACCATCACCACCGCCCCGCCAAAGAACGCCAGCGACGTGTTGACCAACATGCGCGTCACGGGCTCCCGGCCACCGTCGACGATGAACGTGACGCTGCGCGCCGGCACCGGGGATGTGGTGATCTTGCGACCGGTTCCAACCGTGGATGGTGGCGTTGCTGCTCTCACCGCATCGCAGCCGATTTCCCTTATTGGTCCACCTAATGCGAAGTGCACGCTGACACATGCCGGGAAAAGGAAGGTGAACCGTTCAGTCACTCTTGGATCAACTGGCGTGGCCAACGTTTCCTACACCGCAGGCCAACTGACCGCGCTCACGCGCCAGCTGGGACTCCCCGCCAAATCGAAGACGAAACCCACCATCACCGTGTCGACCACATGCACGAGCGATCTGGGTGCCATTCCAGCGCGAAGCCGCAAACTGCAGCTCGGCTAACGTCGTCGCGTTTCGTGGTAGCTGGTGCTACCCGCTAGCGGAGGACGAAAAGGCGTCGGTGGGAAGTTCACGCTCGCCCGACACCACGGCGACAACGATTCGAGCCGCGACTACATCGGGTGAGAGCCCCTCGGGCATCTTTGGCGCAACGCCTGCAAGCGGTCGGGTGGCAAGCCTGGTTTCGGTGTGCGGTGGTCGGGCGTCAATCACATCGATGCGACGACGACGCAACTCGCGAGCCGCTGCGGTCATTGCCGCCCACGCAGCAGCCTTCGATGCGCTGTATGCCGCCATGCCGGCAACTGGCTGAGTGGCCACCACCCCGGAGATGTTGACGAAGAATCCCCCGTCGCTCATGTATCCGGCGCTCTCCCGCAGCATCACGATTGGTGCAATCGCATTCACGGCAAAGAGTCGAGCCAACGTGGCATCGTCGAGATCGGTGACATTGCCGAACGCCACGACACCTGCCGCATTCACCACTCCATCGAATGGCGCCACCGAGGCAAACGCCGTACGCAACGCTTGGTGATCCGTCACGTCAGCGAGCGCGTACTGGGAAACGTTCGCTCCATCCAACCGCGTATGGTCGCGTACGATTGCCGACACTCTGGCACCGGCTCTCGCAAGATGGGCTGCTATCTGCGCACCGAGGCCACCGGACGCTCCGACCACCACGACATGTGCACCTCGCAGTTCGCGTGCCATGTCACGCATCCGTTCGCACGTTGCGAAGTGAAGTGAGCAATTGCGGAGTTGCCGCTACGACGGGTGAGCGCCGCTCGGTGTGCTCCGTCACGATCAGTCCACGCCCCTGAACCTCGCCCACCACTGCCCCGGCCTCGGCGCAAATGTGCACGCTGGCGAGATAATCCCACACACCGTGCGACGAGAGATCCACCCAGCCATCCAGGGTTCCTTGGGCAACCAGACAAATGTCCAGGGCCGCTGCACCAAGTGCACGAAACTGCGCCCAACCCGGATGCTTTCGTGGTAGTCCAGAAACTCCAACCACCGCCTGCGACAACTGGTCGCAGTTCGACGGCGATATCCGCACGCCGTTATGGAATGCGCCGCCACCGAGGGTTGCTGTCCAACGATCGGTGTTGGTGAATTGATTCGCCACCAACGAAGCACGATGGCCACTGGCATCGACTGCCGCCAACGCAGTGGCGTACCAGGGCACGCGTCGGCTGGCGTTGGTGGAACCATCGAGTGGGTCCATCACCACGATGATGGCGTCGTCGTTCCACTCCCCCGTGCGTCCGCTTTCTTCAGACAGCACTGCACAGCCCGCACCGTGCAGTACCTCAAGTGCTGCTGCGTCAGCCCGCAGGTCGACGGAATATTGCGTGGGTCGCTTACCCGATAATCCCCAATCGGAGTTGCCCGCGAGCACGGCATACGTGGCGTCGGCGACGTCGTGCAATACACGCAGGATGTCGTCGTTGGAAGATGCAACCGAAAGCCGTGTCATGTGTCCGTCACCGTACTGGAGTCGCTAGACGAAAGGTTGCCACCAGTTCAACGCTCGTCACGAACGAACGGTTGACCCAGCATCTTTGGCGCACCCAGGAGTCGCCGTGCGCGGGGCGTGGACAACACCACGAGCACTGCAAGTGTGATGAGATACGGAAACATCGCCACGATGGTGGGTGGCAGTACTCGAATCTGCTCGGCCTGCAAAGTGAAGGGCACTTGCAACGAGAAGCCGAACAACACTGCGCCACCGATTGCCCGCAGCGGTCGCCAGGAGGCAAACACCACGAGTGCCAGGGCGATCCATCCGATGCCGTTGGTGGTTGCCGACTGGTTCCACGCCGCAGAACGCGCGAACATGTACCAAGCGCCAGCAAAGGTCATGAGTGCTCCACCAACTACCGTGTGCGCCCAACGAATGCGCGCAACTGAACCACCCTGCGCGTCGACGGTTGCCGGAGCATCCCCCGTGGCGCGAAGCAACAATCCCGGTCGGGTGCGATGCATGTAGAACGACGCAACAGCCACCAGCACCCATGTGAGATAGGTGAACAGGTCATGCCCGAACACCACGGGACCAATGAACGGAATGTCGGACAGTGCCCCAAAATCGATTGGCCGAATCAACACCGGCAGTGGATCACCCTCGATCGGCTTACCGATGAACTGCGACAAACCAGTGGCAAAGATGACCATGGCCAGCCCCGACACGATTTGGTTGGCACGCAATCCAACGGTAAGTGCGGCATGCACCGACGACAACACCACACCTACGAGGACGGCCACAAACAATGCCAGCCAGAGGTTGCCGCTCGAGTCGGCAACCAAGAACCCCGTCACCGCACCCATCAGCAACATGCCTTCTACTCCGAGATTGATCACGCCACTGCGCTCGGTGAGGATTGCACCCAATGACGCCAAAATCAGCGTGGTCGCGATGCTGATGGCATCAGCAAACGTGAGCAGCCAGATGTTGGAGTTCATGCTGGTGCCGCCTGCACGCGACTGATCGTGATCTTGTTGCGTCGAAACAATTCGCCACCCAAGGCAAAAAGCAGTACCGCACCCTGCAACACCACCGCTATGGCGATGGGTACGGGATCGTTGGAAATCTGCAACGCGTTGCCACCCGTACGCAATCCGGCAAAGAGTACGGCGGCGATGATGACTGCAATGAAGTTGTAGCGCGCGAGTGCCGCCACCACGATTCCCGCATAGCCAAGCCCGACCTGCAACAAACCCGGATCCACCTTGCCCGCCGGCCCCACCACGTACATCGCTCCACCTGCCCCTGCAAGTGCCCCGGAGATGAGGAGCACCGACGACTGCAACCAGGCAGAGTTCATGCCGGCGTACCGCGCAGTGTTGGGTGAGTCGGCATACACGGCAGTTTCGTAGCCGTAGTTGGATACGCGCATGAACCAGAACAACACCACGGCAAGGATCACCGCAATGAAGAACGTCGGATACGTATTGGTGACCTTGTCGGTGAAGAACGAGATTGGTGAGAGCCTCGCACTGTCTGCCACCAGCCGCCCCTGGGGAAACGACGTGGTGGGATCACGAAAGAACCCGGTCGAACCAAAGATCAGGTAGTTAAGCAAGTTGAGCGCCACATAATTGAGCAGCAACGTGCTGACGATCTCACTGGTGCCGAGGCGTGCACGAAGGAATGCAGGAAGGGCTATCCACATAGCACCAGCGAGTGCTCCTGCGAGCAGCACCGCGGGAACGGCGATGAGTTTGGGTAGCGAATCGGCGAGCGCGATACCCGCCCACGCACCACCGATCATGCCGAGATACAGCTGACCCTCCTGACCGATGCTGTACAGGTTCATTCGGAATGCGAACGCTGCCGCCAGCCCCGTGCAGATGAGGGGTGTCGCGAGCCCCAACGTGTCGGTGATGCCGTAGAAGCTGGTGTATGCGTTGTCGATCAAATCCAAATAGGTACCGATCGGTGAGTGACCTGTTGCAGCAAGGAAGACTCCGCCGACCACCAACGCAAAGAACACGGAGAACACCGGCACCAAGAACAACAGCGAGCGCGGCGTGCTGAGGCGCTGCTCCATGCGAATACGACGACCCAAGATGATCATGCGATTCCTGCCATTGCACGGCCGACTCGGTCGAGATCCGCGTCGGTTCCCGACTGCTCGAGCGTGATCTGACCGCGATACAACACCATGACACGGTCGGCAAGCGTCATCACCTCGTCGAGGTCCTCGCTGATCATCAGAATTGCCTTGCCGGCATCTCGTGCTTCGTCGAGCAATGCATGCACCGCCTCCACCGCGCCAACATCGAGACCGCGGGTTGGTGAGCACACCACCAACACACGCGAACCACTCACGGCAAACAACTCGCGAGCCAGCAGCACCTTCTGCGCATTTCCGCCCGAGAGTTTCCTGGTCGGGGTGAGCGGTCCCGGTGTTTTGATCTCCAATTGCTTGATGAACTGCTCGGACTCCTCCAGTGCGGACTTTCGGTCGACCAAGAACCCCCGTTCACGTGTGAGCACCATGTTGTCGACGATCGACATCGACGGTGCAAGCCCGGTGCCGAGGCGATCTTCCGGCACGTACGCCAAGCCCGCCCTTCGTGCATCGAATGCACCACTTCGAGCCGTTGGAGTTCCGCAGACCGTCACGTTGCCACGCTGCGGTCGCTGCAGACCTGCCACCACCTCGGCAAGGTCGCGTTGGCCGTTGCCGGCCACGCCTGCCACGCCGACGATTTCGCCGGCGCGCACATCCAAGTTGATGTCAGAGAGAATCTCCACCCCGTCACGCTCGAGGTGCACTTGCGACACGGAGAGCAGCACGTCGCTTGTCGGTGACTTTGCGCGACGCGGAACGATGGTGATTTGTCGGCCAACCATGAGTTCTGCCAGCCTGCGCACGTCGGCCTCGCCGCGACGCACCGAACCGGTGACCCTCCCACCACGCATCACCGTGATGCGATCGGAGATATCGACCACTTCGCCGAGTTTGTGGCTCACGAACACCACCGACTTGGCCGCATGCGTCATGGCACGCACGGTGATGAAGAGTTGTTCCACCTCGGGTGGCGCCAACAACGCGGTGGGCTCGTCCAGCAGGAGCACCTCCGCTCCCTGGTAGAGGGCCTTGACGATCTCCACACGCTGCCGCTCTCCGGCCGACAACTCGCCCACCACTGCGCGAGGATCGAGCGGCAACCCGAATTCCTGGGTGATGGCAGCAACCTTCTCCTCGATGTCGTTGGTGGCCAAAACGAACGACAACGACTTGTGGCCGAGCACGACGTTTTCGGCCACCGTGAATCGATCCACGAGACGAAAGTGCTGGTGCACCATGGCGATGCCATGGGCCAATCCGTCACGAGGGCTGTTGAGCCGAATCTCAGCCCCGTTGCGCACCACCAGGCCTTCTTCGGGGCGGTACAACCCACAGAGCACTGATGCAAGCGTGCTTTTTCCGGCTCCGTTTTCGCCCAGCAGCGTGTGCACCTCGCCGCGAGCGAGATCGAAGTTCACTGCGTCGTTCGCCACCACTCCGGGGAAGCGCTTCGTGACGGCCCGGGCTTCGAGTGCGGGCGGTGCTGTGGTGCTCGAGCCGGCGGGTGCCGAAACATTCGTCACAAGAAGCAAGTTTGCCACAAACGATGAAGTACACACCTGCGGGATCTTGCACACGGTGGAGCGCGAACCTGCGGCACGCCACAAACAGCGAAGCGCCCACCCCGCCGAAGCGAGGTGGGCGCTGTAACGCCGATTACTGAAGTGATCAGCCCTTTGCGGAGCCGATGACTCCTTCGACCAAGTACGACTGGCCAAGCAGGTCACCGAGCGCGGCACTGGTGCCGGCAGCGATGACTTCATTGCCCTCGTTGTCGTTGATCGGACCAGTGAATGGCTTCAGCGAACCATCGATGATGGCGGCTGCCTTCTCGGCGATGAGATCCTGCGTCTCTTGCGACACGCTGGAACCGAACGTTCCGAGGGTGATCATGCCGTCAGCCATGTTGCCGTAGTACGGGGTGTTGTCGCAGGTTCCTGCAGCAACGTCCTTACCCAACTTCACGTAGTGCGGTCCCCAATTCCATACCGGACCGGTGAGCCAGGTGTCGGGGAAGTCCGCAGCGCGCACATCGGAGTTGTAGCCAACCCACTTGGCGCCTGCTTCCTTGGCAGCTTCACCGGTTGCGGACGAGTCCTGGTGCATGCCCAGAACGTCTGCGCCGGCAGCCAACAATGACTCAGCAGCTTCCTTTTCCTTTGCTGGGTCGTACCACGTGGAAGTCCAGGCAACTTGCACCGTTGCATCTGGGTTCACAGAACGCGCACCCAAGGTGAAGGCGTTGATTCCGCGCAACACTTCTGGGATCGGGAAGGCGGCAACGTAACCGAGCTTGCCACTCTTGCTCGATCCAGCAGCGGCGATACCGGAGAGGTAACGCGCTTCTTCCATCGCGCCGAAGTAGTTGCCCATGTTGTCGGCGTTCTTGTAGCCCGACGCGTGCTGGAAGCACACATCTGGGTACTTCGCGGCGACTTCAAGCATTGGATCCATGTACCCGAACGAGGTTCCCAAGATCAGGTTGTAACCGTCGCGCGCGAGCTTGTCGAACACGGCGGTGGCTTCTGCACCTTCAGGAATGAGTTCGAGTCGAGTGACCTCGATGCCGAGTTGCTCTTCCATGTAGGCAATGCCTTGGTCGTGCATGTAGCTCCAACCCAAGTCGCCAGGCGTGGTGATGTACACCACTGCGGCCTTGACCATGCTGTAGTCCTCGGCTGGCGCCGTGGTCTCTTCAGTTGCCGCTTCGGTTTCTTCGGTGACTTCTTCGGCTGCGTCATCGCCACCGCATGCTGCGGCAACGATCATCGCTGCTGCGGCAAACGCCGCTGCAATTACCTTTCGTCGTTTCATTCGTGCTCCCCTTTTTGGTGTGTGATGTGGTACGCCGTGCGGCGCGAGCACAGAATAACACGCATGCAATTTGCCGGGGCTTCGGGCGAGGCAAGTTGTACGAAAAATCAGTTTTGATGTGCCTTCGTGACGTCGGGTACCCATCGCTGGGGTGGCCCCAACCGACGCTTAGTGTTTTACCTGTGAAATCGGCGATGCGCGGTCTGGTCGACGAGTCGGTCACCATCATCCGCGAGGTGGCCGCGGAGTTCGAGCGCCCCGTCATGCTCTTTTCGGGCGGGAAGGACTCCGTGGTCATGCTGCACCTCGCAGTACGGGCCTTTGCCCCTGCCCGGGTGCCGTTTCCGGTGATGCACATCGATACTGGGCACAACTTCCCCGAAGTCATCGAGTTTCGCGACCGTACCGTGGCCGAATTGGACGTTCAACTCATCGTCGGGTCGGTGCAGACGTCCATCGATGCCGGGCGGATCCAGGACGTCACCGGGCCACGCGCCAGCCGCAACCCCCTCCAGACGGTCACCCTGCTCGACTCCATTGCCGAGCACAAGTTCGACGCTGTGTTCGGTGGCGCTCGCCGGGACGAGGAGCGAGCCCGCGCCAAGGAACGGGTCTATTCCTTCCGCGACTCCTTCGGCCAGTGGGACCCCAAGACGCAACGTCCTGAATTGTGGGGCATCTACAACGGCCGCCACAAGCCGGGCGAGCACTTCCGTATCTTCCCGTTGTCCAACTGGACCGAACTCGACATCTGGCGGTTCGTGGAGGAATACGACATCCCCTTGCCGAGCATCTACTTTGCCCATCGTCGACGAGTCTTTCGCCGAGACGGCATGTGGATGGCCGAGTCGCCATTTCTCTCCCCCGACGCCGACGAACACGTGAGCGAGCAGATGGTGCGCTTCCGCACGGTTGGCGACGCCACGTGTACGGCGGCCATCGAGTCCACCGCCAGCACGCTCGAACAAATCATCGCCGAGACTGCGGCAGCGCGCGTGACCGAACGTGGTGCAACGCGCGCCGACGACCGCATCAGCGAAGCCGGCATGGAAGACCGCAAGAAACAGGGCTACTTCTAGATGCACCACACCACCCAGGACATTCGCTGATGGAGCGCCTCCGCTTTGCCACGGTGGGTTCGGTGGATGACGGCAAGTCGACGCTGATTGGTCGTTTGCTCTACGACTCCAAGAGCATCTTCGAGGATCAATTGGAGCACATCGAAAGCGTGAGCAAACGTCGCGGCACCGACTACGTGGACCTATCGCTCCTTACCGACGGGTTGCGTGCCGAGCGCGAGCAAGGCCTCTCCATCGTCGTCG
>SXGT01819777.1_pt1 | contig 12593 bp, 11 predicted proteins | sample 3176221 | NCBI WGS metagenome assembly SXGT01 (sample SAMN11356862, study PRJNA531348) | freshwater metagenome | isolation source: freshwater sample F1-120 | place: China: Fuxian Lake, Yuxi | collected 2017-12-25
GCTCTATCCAACTGAGCTACGGGGACAAAAATTGGTGGGACTTCGAGGTACTGCAACCCGAGATGCTGCTCTCCAGCCGTCGGCGGGGGGAGCCTGCGATAATCGCGCTACTGTAGCGAGCAATAGTATGGGGTTCAAGCGGTTTGTGGGCCGGGCAGCGGTTTCGCAGAGGTTCACGAAACGCGAGCCACGCCAGAGGTTCGGGTCCGGCCGGGCTCGAGAGCAGTTTCACGGGGCCTATTTCCCCGGCCCCCGACCTTGAACTTGGGCGAGCCGAGCGGTCCAGGTAAGGCTGTGCACGGCCCTGGGAGCGCAGCCCGCTGCGTGCGGGATCGTCAGATCACGGCGGCATTTGGCGAAGAGCCGGGGGCTGGAGACGTTCCGACCAACAGGATCCCAAGTAGCCACGAGCGGCAAAAGAGACGAAAACGGCTCCGGGCAACGCGCCAGCCCTCGACCCTACCATCCAGCCTCCCGATGTCAGTGCTTGGGCAGCCCACCGATGCGTTCGCGGCACTGGCTGGGGTCGTCACGAGGTTATCAGGGACGCGGTGGTACAAGTCCTTTCACCAGGGTCTCAGCGCCACCATCTCGTGAATGTTCCCTCGTACGGATGCGGCCTTTAACTCCGCGCCCGTGCCGTGAAGCGTCATCGGCAGGCCGTGCCGGGGCCGCATGCTCACCTCGACGACGCGGTCGATGCGCGCCCCCTCCACGACCCTCGGCCGGAAGCGCTGGATAATGGCGGCGACGGCGGTCTTGAGCACGCTCATCGCGAAGAAGTACCCGATGCACGTGCGCGGGCCAGCGCTGAATGGCAGGTACTCGAAGGAATCGGGGTTCGCATCGAACCAGCGCTCCGGCCGGAACTCCTCGGGCGCGGGGTAGAGTTCAGGGAGGTGATGGGTCAGGTAGTGGCTCACGAGCACGAGATCGCCCTTCGCGAGCTTCACTCCGCCGAGGTCGGAGTCCCCGGCGGCCCGCCGCAAGGTATAGGGCACGGGAGGGAGGATCCGCAGCGATTCGCGGATCACGGCGTCGAGGTACGGAAGCCGCTCCCACGCCCCGTCCAGCGGTGAGCCTTGAAGGGCCGCGTCCAGTTCGTCGAGCAGCGCCCGCGCCACAGGAGGATGCTGCGCGAGAAGGAAGAGGGTCCAGGCGAGGGAGGGGGTCGTCGTCTCGAAGCTCGCCAGGAACAAAGTCGCCATCTGTCCCACCGTCCATTGCAGAGGGACCCCGGGAGTCCTCGCACGGGCCTCTGCCCAGGAAGCAAGGGCCCCGCCGCCGTCCCGGATCGCATCGAGGTGCTCCGTCAACTCCGCGTTGATCCTCGCCTCGATGGCTTCGGCGAGTCGGAGCATGCTTCGGTACGGCGTCCCCGGCGCGTCGCAGGGGAAGAGCAGGACCCCAGGGGACCAAGTGCGGTGCATCCAGCCGTGAAGGAGGAACCCAAGATCCACGGCTGCTGGCAGCCGCGTCCTGCCGAACAGAAACGCGCCCGTGACATCGAGGACGAGCCGTTGAGCTTCCTCGAGCAGATCCACGGAGCTGCCCACTGCCCACGATGCGAGAGAAGTGTCGATCCTCCGGGTGATTTCTTCCTGAAAAGCCTGGCTGGCGCTCTTCGCAAAGAGGGGCGCGGCAAGCTTCCGCTCGATCCTGTGATAATCACCGTTGAGGGCCGTGAGGCCGCGCGAGAGCCGAACGTGGGCCGAGTTGCTCGGCCCGGGGACGGTGAGCCGGGTGGAGCGGAAGAGCTGCGGATTTCCGAAGACCTGACGGTTGAACTCGGGCCCGAGGGCCAGGACTCGGAGGCGCCCGCGACGACCCGGCACCACGTCTCCGAACGCGGAAAGGGGACCGTACCGCCTGTAAGCTTCAACAATCGCGCCGACGGGATCGCGAAAGAAGCGCAAGTAGGAGAATGCCACTCGCGGGCCGCGGTGGACTTTGACTCGCTGCGGGCTGCCAATTGGGGTCGAGGTCATGCGTGTCTCGAACGTTTCTCGAGCGTGCCTCGAATGTGCATCGAAGAAGCGTGATCGCTCGAATTCCTCTCAACCGAAGATAGGCCATAAAGATTCGGCACGAGGTCGAGGAAGTCAAGCGGCAGACGTTGACAGCGGCCAGCCAGGCCGGGCGGCGGTCAGCGCGAGGGGTCCAAAACTCATCCAGCCTCCCGATGGCAGTGCTTGAGCAGCCCACCAATGGGTTCGCGGCAATGGATGCGGCCGTCACGAGCACCGAGCTCATCCGGTGAGGGGAAAAAGTTGACATTGCCCTTCCCCTGGTGAGGTTAGTGCAGGTGGTACGGACCTTGCACGGCGCTCGGCGATGGTGCTCAGATTGGGACTCCTCGGGGGAAGCTTGACTGGTCTCACGCCAGCCGCCTGGAGAGTGTCTTCACACTCGGGGGTGAATTTCCCGTCACGATCGTGACGGAAGGCGTCGCCGATCGCGGGAACGGCGCTTCCTGGAGCCATCGAGCTTGGGTGCCACGAGCCTTGGGTGCCAGGCGAGTAGGGTCTCCGGCGAGACGATGGTTGCAACTTTCGCGAGGACCCTGCGGCCGCGCCACTTGCTGATCTCGGCCAACGTTCGATGCTCGCCGTCGGTGGGCCGGAGACGTGGGCAAGGAGGCGTTTCCAGGGCAGGACACCATGGAAGCCCATGCACTCCGCGAGGCAAAGACGGTTGTAGGGAGGGCGCTGCCTGGTCAGCTCCCCAGTCCTTGACCTTCCTCAGCGTTCGAGTATTTTGAACCAGCGGGCAGGCACGGGCGAGGCTTCCCTTGATGGCCCTGAAAGGAGGGTGGAATCTGCTCTTTTTTCAAGTGATGTCACGGTCAGCGCCAAGATTCCCCCCTCCGATGGGGGTCGTTGCTGCAATGTCGCTCGCTCCGGCCCTGGCCTCTGCGGCCATCACGGTCGGGCCCTGGGGTCCAATGTATCGCGGCATTGAACTGGCGCGTGGCACCGCAGACGCGGCGGAAGTCCGAATCCAGAAGGTCACGGCGGTGCGCGTTGACCTGACGGCCCCAGGTATCGAATTCTTCGTTACTCCCGGTAACAGTGATCGCCCGCTCGAAACGGACGGACAGTTGCCCAGCGAATTCTTGATTCGACACGGCCTGCAAATTGCGGTTAACGCGAGCTTCTTCTTGCCCTGCTGTTCACCAACCATCGGCGAGCCCAAGGATGTCCTGGGTCTCAAGATTTCTAGTGGCACGGTCGTCTCACCACCAGTCGGAAGCGACAGGGGGACGGACGTGCTATTGATCGACCAGGGCAACAAGGCTCGCTTCGCCTCGACAACGAGTCCGATCGACCTCACGGGTGTTTGGAATGCCGTTTCTGGTGGGCCGACTCTGCTGCGCGGCGGCGTAAATCTGCGCGCGCCGGCCGACTCCCCGCCGGAGCCGCGCACGGCCACCGGCAAATCGCAGGACGGACGCTACCTGATCTTGCTCACGATTGATGGTCGCCAGGGTGCATACAGCGCCGGAGCAACCCTCCACGAGACCGGCCAGTGGCTGCTGCGTTTCGGAGCTTTTGACGGCTTCAATCTGGACGGCGGCGGATCAACCGCGCTGCTCTGCGATGACGGCGCCGGCGGTGCGCAGTTGCTCAACCGCCCGATCAGCGGAGGGATCCCGGGCAACGAGCGCGTAAACGGCAGTCACCTTGGTGTATGGGCGAGGCGCCTTGACGCACCCTGCGAGACGGAATTCGCTGCGGCGCTCGCGGGGGCCCAGCCACTGGCCTACTGGCGTCTGGGCGATCTGACCGGCAGCAGCGCAAGCGATGACATCGGAGATTTGGACGGGTCGTTACACGGCGGCGTTACGCTTGGGGTTCCCGGGGCGTTGCGGAACGATTCCAACAAGGCCGCGCGCTTTGATGGAGCAGGCGGCGTGATCGAGGTGCCCCATTGCCCTGCGTTGAACGTGGCTGGGAGCTTCACCGTTTCAGCCTGGGCTCGTTTGACCGACCCCACCAACACTTACCGCGCCGTGATCAGCTCGCGGAGCCTGCCGCAGGAGTCCGGCTACATCATTTATGGCGGCCCGGCGGACGCATTTGGCGAGCCGCGCTGGCAGTTCTGGACAGGCGGCGGCGCCTTTCCCTGGAACCAGCTCGGTCGTAATCGCGACGGCCTGATGGTCGGCCCGCGCGTCAACGTGGGTGTCTGGACACATGTCGCGGGTGTTTTCATCGATCGTAGCGGGCCGATTCCGGATGCCACGCTGGGACGCAACCGATTTCAGGGCGACAAGATCCTCTTCGTCAACGGAAGGCCCGCGATGAGCGCGGAAAACGTGTCGTACGCTCCGGCCATCGCGTTTCCTCTCCGCCTCGGCGCCGGCGCCAATGAAAAAGGCATGGGCGATTTCTGGTGGGCTGGCGACATCGACGAGGTCGCGATTGTGGGCCGGGCCTTGACCACGGAGGAAATCGCGCGGCTTTACGCGATTGGGCGCTTTGTCGAGGAGCTCTGTCCGGACGCTCCTCAGCTTCCAGGCGACTGCAACCAGGACGGAGCGCTCGATATTTCGGACGGGATCTGTCTCCTTGGTTATCTTTTCCTCGGGACGATGGAGAGGCTGCCCTGCGGCAACGGGGCGGTTTCGGCGCCGGAGAACATCGCGCTTCTGGACTCGAACGGGGACGCGACGTTGGACATTTCGGACGCGCTTCGAGTTTTCATGCTGCTCTTTTTTGGAGCGCCGCCCCCTGTTCTGGGTGAAGGATGCGTGCCCATCCTGGGTTGTCCTGATGGACCAATGCCGTGTGTGGAGTAGGCGTTCCCCCCCGTGTCGGGATCCTTGCAGCCTCCATGGAGGCGCGCGTTCATGTCTCCGCGCCGGAAACGAGGTGCGGGCTGCGGTGTGGATCCGAATTCGTATGCCCCCATGCCGCACGCCGGGCCGGCGGGGCGCAGGTCGATAAAGTCGTCGTGGCCGAGTCTGCACGCTGGGGTGACGCGCAGAGAGGCACGCCCTTTACCAAGAACGATTGGCTCGCTGCAACTCGCTGGCATACACAGACCTTTTTCCCCCAGCGGACGCAGATTGTCTTGAACTACATGCGATGGGTGACATCGATCTGGCCGGGCGCCATGGCCGCAAGGACGAAGGAGCAAGCGAGACGCCGGGCGGCGGGCATTGGCCGCTGCGCTTCGCCCCGCTCGTTGAGCTGAGCCTCTTGCCACCCGGCGGGCTCACGACCGAGCCGGGCAGGCCGCTTCAATTCCACCTCGCGGACATCGACCGCCGGCCGTTGCCTCCCGATCCTCGCGTCTTTGCGATCTTTCAGATTCATGCGACCCGCGCTGCAGCGTAGCTCCAGCGCATGGGTTACGAGTGATAGGTGTACGAATGCGAAGAAGAGTTTGCGAGGCTCATTGACAGCGGTATGGACGCCATGATCGAGCTCAGCGAGCGTAAGACCGTCGCACAGCTGAACCCGGCCAGAGAAAATACGCGACGGTCTCAATGGAACAGGAGGGCTGGACCCCCCAAGGGGAGCCCGCGCAAAGCGCATCAATTCCGCAATTGTGTCGCGATCTAATTCTCCTCTCATGATCGAAATGTAATATGCAGGAATAGACTGCGTTCTCTGGAGCTCCTTGGCGGGTCTGAAACAACTTTTTTAAGTCCGAAACAAACAGTGCTCGGAAAGCTGCAAGTCCTCCGGGTCCGCTCGTTGTGACCATCACGCGTGCGTTGGCTGCGGAAAAAATGCGGAGAAATTAACTCCATGAAAATCACAAACGTCCAAGCGAAAAGAAACAATCAAGATTTCAAGATCAGCTTGAACCCGTGGTATCAGTGCCGTTCCCACGCGCTGCGAACGACTCCTCTCGCAGTGATGCTGATTCTTCTGTCCGCCCCGACTCTTACCACGCAGTCGACAGCGCTCGCTGCGGATAGCACTTCCATTCCGGTTCCACAGCCAACTGCGGCCCAGATGGCCGCGGCTGGATTGAATGAGCTTCCCGTCGCACCCAAAAGCAAGCGAGTCGATCTCGTGGCGCCTGCATTCCCCCGTGTGCCGAGCGTGACGAACCCTCTATTTCCCATCGGTAAGCTGGAGTCGGTTGTCCTGAATGGCGTAGTCGACGGGAAACCATTCCGAACCGAAACAACTCTGATGCAGGAGACACAAATCCTCGAGTGGATTCCCGGTCAACGTGTAAAGGTGCTCGTATCGCAATACACGGCGTATCTCGACGGACGGCTTCAGGAGGTTGCTCTGGACTTGTACGCGCAGGGTGATGACGGTTCGGTTTGGTATTTCGGCGAGGAGGTTTCCGACTATGCACGCGGTGTTATTTTCACAAGCGAAGGCACGTGGCGCGCTGGCAAAGACGGCCCGATCGCAATGATCATGCCGGCACGTCCCAAGGTAGGAAACGTCCATCGGGCTGAAAACATCCCTGGCGTTGTCTTCGAGGAAGTCACTATCGAGCGTACCGGGGTGTAAGTCGACGGCCCGCGTGGTCCTGTCCAAGGCGCAATTGTCGGCCGCGAGCTCCACTCGGACGGAAGTTTCTCCAAGAAAATCTTTGCCCCTGGCTACGGCGAGTTTTATTCAGAGAGTAATGGTGACATTGAGGCTTTGGCGCTGGCCCTGCCGATCGATGCGCTTCCCGAACCTGCTCCGGCCGAGCTCGATACGCTGACGGAAGGCGCTGACGATATCTTCGACGCAGCACTGGAGAGCAATTGGACCACCATCGCAACCCTACTGAAACGTGCGAGCGCCGCGTGGGCCAGTCATCGCTCGAAGGGTGCCGTGCCGGTTCGACTCAAGGAGCCAACGGACAGGGCGCTGCGGCGGCTCAAGGACGCCATCGGGAGTCGAGACCAATTGAAAGTGCTGCAGCGCTCGCTCGATTTACGGCTATCTGTCTTGGATCTGCAATTGCAGTTTCACCGAGCCACGGATATCGACTTCGCACGATTCGACCTGTGGCTTTGCCAGGTCTTGGTGGATGCAGAGGCCCGGAACAGCGGGGGACTCTCCGGCGATGTGTTCACGTTGGGATGGATTCGCGACCGTTTCGTCCATGTGCTCGACAAGGTCGATGTCACGCGCATTGACACGCTTCTGGGTGAGCTGGGGAGCCAAGTCGTCGATAAGCAATTTGAGGAGGCTTCTGCGATCGCTACCGAGCTACGGGAGAAGTTGGAGGAGATTTGCGATTGCGAGCTGTGAGGCGCCGAATGCGACCCTGCGGTGAAGTGCGCTTGTGTGCTCGCAGCGCTCTTCGTCGGAGAGCTGGTTCCTCGGCACGGTGTTGGGGCCGTGGCGGTGATCCTCGTGGCAACCGATTGCACGCCAGCGCTGCGGGGTTCGTGGGTGCAGAGCAAGGACTTTGGATGCCGCTCTTTGCGTTGCGCCCTCGGCCACGGCTTCATCGTGTCCTTTCGGTAAGCGTCGAGAGCAGGTTGTGCGAGGTCCCATACCCCGACCGGCCAAGCCAGCGGGACGCTGGCGCGCCACCGCCGTGCGGCTCTGCCGGTCGTTATCCGGTCGCCGGCCAGCGTCCGTGCTCCCATGAGTTGAGGAAGTGGGCTTGTGCCCTCAAATGGGGACACTCCCCATTCGCATGCCTTGAGCATGGCTCCACTGACGAGTGCGTTCAGAGCTGGGTCAAACCGCTTGAGAACCTTGGCCCACCTCCTCAGTAGATTTTGAGAGCACAAACTCGTCCAACGCGTCGTCCTCGCCATCGGTCAGTTGCGGAATGAGAACGATGGCCCTCCAGTATTGGAGGGCCGCGTTGGATGCAAGGGCCTGCCCATAGACTGTGGATTTCTCGGAATACACTGAGTTCCCTGCCAAAATAACTGCAACAACTTGAGCCACCTGAAAGAACAATCTCATCTTCATTTTTTGACCTCTACTGTACCAAGTTGCTACCCTTGGGTAACCCGTCCAACAGGGTATGCCCTTGACCAAACCAGAGGACCCACGGCCGCGCGCGTCAGGATACTGGATCCGCAATTTGCGCATCCACCCTTCTGAGTGAGCAAGGCTCGACTCGCCAAAGGCTGGACTCGTCTTGGGGGGGCAGGTCACCCCAATGCGTGGGCTAGCGTACGGACTATCAAGGCTTTCCCGCCTCTCGCGGCCAACAAAACAGCCCGGCTGCAACTCCTTGTCGCAACCGGGCTTTATCTGGAGCGGGTGATGGGGATTGAACCCACGACATTCAGCTTGGGAACGTGAAAAAGGGGTACTTGCGACACCCGCTTGACTCTACCTTAAATCCCTTGAATTCCAGCATTTATCTGCAAACAAAGGCCTTTCTGAAAACCGTTGAAAAATGCCGCTCATGGCTATTCAATGGACTAGCGTAGGGACTAGCAGACGTTCTGGCCCCACACGAGACCCCAGACCCCTTCTCGCGAGGTGGCGACCATGATGACTTATGGGAGGCCGAAGAAGCTCATGTGGCGAGGGAAGATGTCGAAGTTCTTCCTCGTTCGCATCTACGACGATTCGACCGGCAAGCGCACGTGGATCTCGACGGGCGCCACATCGATCAAGGCGGCTCAAGAGTTTCGGCGCACACTCGAAATGGATGAGGCGCTCGGGAAGGACCGCAGCGTCGCGAAGGCTTCGGCGATGCAGACCTTCAAGGATGCCGTCGAGGCGTGGAGGACGGAGAAGCGTGCGACGCGCACGGCAACGTCGGCCTACGTCACGAACATTGAGAGCATCGCGAATACCTACTGGATTCCGTTCTTCGGGAAAAAGCTCCTTCGCGACGTCACATCGGCGCTTCTGAAGGAGTACCTGCAAAAGCGGAAGCTCGGGCTTCTCACGGTCCGACTGAAACCCGTGGTAGCTGCGACCGTGAATAACGACAGGCGCCTGTTCTCCAATTTCCTTGGCTACGCGAGACGGCAAGGCTGGATCGTGGGGAACCCGCTCGAGAGCGTCGAACAGTACCGTGGCGAAATGCGCCGGCGCACGCGCTCGCTCTCCGAGAAGGATGAGCAGGACCTCCTCAAGGCCTGCCGGGAGTCGCCCAAGATTGATGTCGAGGGCCGGCGCAACCTGGGCGGGGTCGAGGGTGGGAAGGTCTCAGCGAAGAAGACCCAATGGGCCCAGACGGCCCCCGTGCCGGGCCACCTGTTCCCGCTCGTCCTCACGGCACTGCGCTCGGGCTTGCGGAAGCGAACCCTTCTTTCCGCTCGCTGGCGTCATATTGACCTTGCGGCCGGTCGCTGGAACCTACCGGGTGAGCTTTTGAAGACCTCGAAGGATTACTGCACACCCGTGGCCGCAAGTGTCGTGGAAGAGCTGAAAGCTTACCGGGCTCGGCTTCTCAAGAAGGAGGGAACCGCCCGGGTTGCACTCACGGCGACAATCTTCGGGCTGGAACCAACGGCAAACATAACGAAAAGCTTTCAGCATGCGGCGACCCGCGCCGGGCTCAAGCTCACGTTCCATGACTTACGCCGAGTCTTCATCAACAGGCTGCGCGAGCGCGGCGTACCCATCGATACGGTCATGGGGCTCTCGGGACATTCCTCCCTCGCAACCATCATGAAGCACTATCTTGAAGTGCCGACGCAGGCTCTTGAGGAAGCGTTGAGGCGGATGGAGGCTCCGAGCACGAACGAGGCAAAACAGGCATAGCCGTAGCCTTGAGCCGGCGAGCCTACCCCGGGACGGCCGTGCGGCCCGGGGCTCCAGTCTCGTCTCGCCTGGGCCACACGTCGGTCCGCCGGCCAGGGCTCGCCTGGGGTGATCGCAGCCAGGGCCGACCAACCATCGGGTCAGGACTCCGGCTGGCTGTGATCAATATCGGGACGGAGCCGCTTGCAGATGTCAGGCCTCTTACACCGTCTCCAACGCGGCCCGCTGCTCCCGATTTCCGGCAGACCGCGCCCGCTTGAGGAGGAGCTCCCGATCCTGAGGATTGAAGTCCTCGATCGCGGCCGTCGCCTCGCGTACATAGTCGTCAGGTGCTGCCGTCGCCGACAGGGAGCGAAACCACAGGGGCATCACTTTTTTCCAGTCCACATAGACCTCGTACGACCCTCCCTCGTCCGCCCAGAACACGATGTCCTCGCCCGCGTCCACCAGTCGAAGCACGTCGAACAGAGACTGCAATGCCTTGCGCGTTTGCGCAGGGCCGAGCTTTTCGGCCTGCAAAAGGCACTGCCGGAAGAGGCGCTCGCATTCCGCGATCCAGTGCTCGGTGCCGATGGACTTCTCCGTAGAGTTGCGTGAATCCACACGGAAGCTCTCGTAGAAATCGCCCCGCCGGCTCCTGTCGCAAAAGGTCATCACTTCGGCGAGGAAATCGCTGTCGGGAGCGAGGTCCTGGGCCGGCATACGTTCCAGCGTGATCTCGGGCAGCCGGGCCTTCGGGATGACCTTCAAGGCTCGGTCGAGGACCTCGAGCAATTCCACCCGATCCAGCCCGCGAAACGCGGCCCGGAGCTTGTCGGGGTCCACGGTGATTCGTTTGCGCAGCGGATTCTTTTGGCCACGTGTGTTTCTCATCGATCCGCCGCAATCACCGTATCGCAGCCACGGCTTTCCGGGAAGGGGGCCCTGTGCGCTCCCCCTCGAAGCTACGGCCCAACTGCCTGAAACACACGCCCAGCACGGCGCAAGTAGGCCACGTCTCCCTGCTCTGCTCGAAGGGCCACTTCGTCAAGCCACCGCACAGTCGTCGGCTCGAGGCAAGCCTCGGAGGGATCATCCTCCGGGTAGACGACTTTCACCCGTTATGTGGAGATCCACACAACGGGTGAAAATTCAAAAGACTCCCGAACGACTGCGGCGCGACGACCATCGCAGGCACGGCGCCCTCGATCGAGTGGAAATGCTCAGCGAAGAAGTCCTTGGTCGCGGCGTAGGCGGCGCGGGAGAGCGCGCCGTGGAGGGATCGTTTGAAGAGAAAAGCCTTGCGGAAGATCTTCGGGATCGTGAAGACGAGCTGGACGTAAGGAATTACGAGGAGGACATCTTCCACCATGCGTTCGGCCCACAAGAGCGCTCGTTTCTTCGAGCACGAGGGGCAGAGAGCTCTTGTCTTGCAAGATAATGGCCTTGCAAGAAAATGGGACGATGCGTTCGGTCTTCGTCGGACACTCAGCCTCGACGCACTTCAATCGAAGAAAGCCGAAATGAGGGTTCCCACAACGGACGAAAGCCTCCATGAGATCGCGGACGCGCGGGTGAAGTGGTCCGTGGTCCTTCAGGAATCGCTCATCCCAGATGAGGAGAAGATCCTCGAGCGAATCTTCGACGATCTCCAGCCTTCCAGCGTGCGCCGGGAGAGTCGTTTCGCCGAGCCGTCGGGCGCCAGGTGGGTGCGGGCCGAGATCTCGCGCAGGTGCGCTTGTCGATCCCCGTGCTCAAGGCGTGCGCTGACCAAGGGCCCGAGTACTGAAGCGCCACAAGGCCCAGCGGGTCGGGTCGTCGGGGCAGGTTTCCATCGCAGTCTCCTTTTTTGGCGGCAATGCCGCCGGTTTGAGTGAGGGGCGCGGTGGTAACCTGGGGGCTGGGACCAATTCTGATGGGATCCACCCCGAGGGCTGGGCCGCTTCGCGGAAGCCCTTTCGTTTTCGGAGATTACATGAAGCGAATCCCCGGCTGGAGTCTGTGAATCCAGGCCGCCAGAAGGGCGAAGGAATGCTCGGCGAGGTCGCCGAGAGAGGAGCGAAACGCCTCGGCGAGTTCCGAGCGAGTGCGGACGCCTGGGAGCTTCGAGCGGAAGAGGTCCCCTGGGAGCGATCTGGCCTGGGCGCAGACGATTTGAGTGAGCTGGGAAGCCGAGCACTGAAGGCGGCTCAGCCAGCGGCGTCGGGTAGTCCCGGGCACGTCGAGCTTTTCAGCGGTGGCCTGCTCGACGGTGTTCCAGAGTCGCCAAAGCTGTCGAGCGATGATATGGCCGGCAGCACGGTGAAGACGGCGCCGCAGGGCTTCAGCGCACAGCGGTACAGGCGTACGGTCTCGACCTCTTGCGCTTTTCCGAAGCCCCTGCGCAGAACGCGCTCTCGGAAGCACAGAGCGTGGAGGCGGCTTGTGCCGCAAGCCCGGCAAGAGGTGATGACGGAGCGATAGTCGTCGGGATCGAGGAGGCGCTTTCGGTGGGTCTGGAGGTCATGGACGTCCTCTGCGATGACGGTGCCGCCCTTTTGGCCTCTGGACTTGTAGGACCTCGTGAGGCAAATTGGCGGTGAGGGTGGGGGGAGCGTTGCTGCGCTCATGGGATCTCCTTAACTTTATGGGGAAAAAGATCGATCCCTGCCTCCACCCCGTTTTTTGGTCAAGAGCCAGCTCGCCCCAGTCGGCGGATCGGCTCGCGCTCAAAGCGAAAACCACCGGCCCACACTGCCGAATTCCCCGCCCAGTGTGCGAGTCAGAACGCCATCAGGCTACGGGGTAAGCGCGGGGCGGAACACCATGGCTTGACCACACGAGGACTGATTGCCCCTAGGCCATACGACGGACGCCAACAGATGTTGCCAACTGCGACGGTTCCGAAGCACCCTCCACGCCCCGCTCGTGTCGAATCCACTTGGCACTTGGCGCCTCGGCAGTCCGGTGGGCCTTCGA
>SXGT01943864.1_pt1 | contig 12593 bp, 11 predicted proteins | sample 3176221 | NCBI WGS metagenome assembly SXGT01 (sample SAMN11356862, study PRJNA531348) | freshwater metagenome | isolation source: freshwater sample F1-120 | place: China: Fuxian Lake, Yuxi | collected 2017-12-25
AAACGGGTTGACCGTGCTGCTGCCGCTGCTGGCCCCGGTGTTGGTGAACTGGCCGGTCACAAAGGGCACGTTTTGCCCGATCACGATCTTGGCCTCTTCGTTGTCCAGCGTGAGCAGGTTGGGGGTCGAGAGGATGTTGCCCTCGCCGTTCTGCTGGAGGAAGCGGGCCAGGAAACCGAGCACGTAGACCCCGTTGGTGCGGCGCGCGGCGCCCACGTTGAGGCCCGGTGCCGGCAGCGTCTCGCCTGCGGCGAGGTTGAGGATGTTGCGTGCGCCTTCGCCGAAGTTGGTGCCGAGCAGCCCGATCACGCGGTCACCCGAATTCCCGATGGCGCCCTGCCACTGGATGCCGAACTCGGCTGCGCGGTCGGCGTTCACTTCGGCGATCAGGCTCTCCACGTACACCTGGGCGCGGCGGGAATCGAGCTGGTCGATGACGGCCCGCAGCTGGCGGTACTGGGGCTCGGGCGCGGTGATGATGAGCGAGTTGGTGGCGGGGTCGGCCTGGATCTGGCCACCGGTGGAAGGCTGGGCACTGGCCGCGACCGGCGTGGAGCTCGGTGAACTGCCGCTGATGGCACCCACCACGTTGGGTGCGGCGGTGGAGCGGATCGGACTGCTGCCCAGACCGCCTGCGGAACCCGCACCGCTGGTGGAGGCACTTGCTTCGCCCGCCATGGCCGCGCGCAATGTGGCCGCCAGCGCCGTGGCGTCGGCGTTTTTGAGGTAGACCACGTGGATGTTGCCGCTCACGTTCTCAGACGAGGGCTGGTCCAGCTTGGTCACGAGCGCGCGCACCAGCGCTGCCCGCGCCGGGTTGGCGGCGCGCAGCACCAGGCTGTTGCTGCGCGGCTCGGCCACGAGCGTCGTCCTGTAGGAAGCATCGGCCTGGGCACCGCCGCCGGCCACGGCCGGATCGATCAGGCGACCCACCAGGGCGGCCATGTCGACCGCCACCGCATGCTGCAGCGGAATCACTTCGACGTCGGTCGCACCGGCCACGTCGAGCGCGGCAATGATGCGGCCGATGCGCTGCAGGTTGTCGGCGTAGTCGGTGATCACCAGCGAGTTGTTGCCGGGGTTGACGTTGATGGTGTTGTTGGGCCCGATCAGTGGGCGCAGCACCGGCACCAGGTTGTTGGCCGACTCGTGGTTGAGCCGGAAGATCTGCGTCACCACGGTGTTGGACGCCGGCAGGGCAGAGACCCGGCCCGCACTCACCACGTTGCCCTGCAACTTGGCGTCGGCCTCGGGCACGATCTTGTAGAGGCCTCCGGTGTCCACCAGCGAGAAGCCCTGCAGGCGCAGCACGGCCGCGAACTGGTTGAGTGCGGCGGTGGGCGTGACGGGGCGTTCGGTGGCCAGGTTGATGGTGCCCTTGACGCGAGGGTCGACCACGACGTTGCGACCGGTGATGGCCGCCATGGTGCGCGCCACCGACTCGATCTCGGCGCCCACGAAGTTGAGCGTGACCGGCTCGCGCGTCTGGGCATGGGCCGAGGGCAGGGCGCCGTTGCCGGCAATGAGCAACAGACCCAGGGCCAGGGCGGTCAGTCCGCCGTGCGCCAGCGCAGCGGGCCGCATGGGCCGGGCGGGGGCGACACGGTTGGGGTTCGGTTTCATGGGGCGATCGTATCTTGAGTTCGTGAATGACAAAGCGTTCAATGGTCGGCTGGTGTGCGTCAGCCGATGGTGAGGAGGGATCGGGTGCCCTCTCGTCTGCCGACGATGTTGAGCAGGTTGGCCAGCGCGGCCTCGCTGTCGGGTGCGGCCTCGGCCACCCCCTGGAAGCGCAGGCGCCCGCCCACCCACTGCCCCGAACCCTGCAGTTGCAGGGCGCCGCGCAGGGTGGCCAGGTCCAGTGTGGTGGTGTTGCCCTGCGCATCGGCGCGCAGGCTCATGCGGTAGCTGCCCAGCGGCCGCAGCGTGGACAGGCGCGACACCAGATCGACCGCTTCCACGGCCGCTTCGCCCTGCAGCGTGGCGCGCCCTTCGTCGAAACGCAGGGTCAGACCGGGCGTCTGCAGCACCAGCTGGCCTTCCATGCGCAGGGTGTTCCAGGGGGTGCCGAGTCCGGTGAGCAGTTCGGCCGGCCAGCGGCTGCTGCTGCTGGCCACGCGCAGTTCAGCCCCGCCCAGGCGCGGCACCAGCGTCAGGCCCATGGGCTGTGGCGTGCAGCAGGGCGCCATGAGGCGCAGCGAGACGGCGGGCTTGCCCGAGGCGAGCGTGGGCCGCAGGCGCCATTGCAGGCCCTGGGGCAGGGCGGTCTGGGTGCGGCTGCCTTCGCCGCCGGTGAAGACCAGGTCGGCCTGGCCGTTCCACACCGAGCCGCGCGCGTTCACCAGCAGCAACTGACCGCCGGTGGCCGCGCCGACGCGGTCGGCCAGCCAGCGCGCAGGCGCAAAGAACACCAGCGCCACCAGCAGACCGGCGAGTCCTCCGATCCAGGCCAGGCGCGAAATCACAGACGTGCCTCCGTGCGTCGCACTGCGACGCGAGCACCCTTCGGAGCGGCCGGGCGGGTGCTCGGTGGAAATGCCTCCGTGCTCCGCACTGCGACGCGAGCACCCTTCGGAACGGCCGGGCGGGTGCTCATGACCCCTGTCCCAGGCTGGGGCCGGACAGCACCACGGTGCCGCTCCAGCCGGCGTCTCGCGTGAGCTGCGATTGCAGGGGGATGAGCCGGGCGTTGATGCGCACCTGCGACAACCATTGCGCCAGGGCATCTGGCGGGGTGTTGCGCAGCGTCACGGTGGCGCGGTCGCCCAGCACCGAGAGCTGCGCGGTGCCGGCCAGGCCATTGGTGGCGACTTCCAGGGTGCGCAGCACTTCGTCGCGGCTCGGTGGCAGCGCGGTGTTCTGGCCGCGCAGCGACTCTGCCGTGGCTGCCATGCGCTGCATCTGGCCGAGCTGGGCGTCGAGCCGTGCATGGCGCGAGCCGGCTTGCCAAAGGGTGTCGAGCGCGGGCGCAACGGCCAGCCACCAGACCAGGCCCAGGCCCAGCACCCAGGCGGCAACCACCACCGCGCGGCGCTCGCGCGGAGCCAGCCGGGCCAGCGTGGTCGAGACGGTGGCGCTGGCGCGCTTGAAGGCGTTGGGGTTGTGGGAAAGGGCCATGGCTCAGGGTTCCGGGGGTCGCAAGGCGATTTCGTTGCCGTCGAAGCGCACGCGCCAGCCATTGCGTTCGAGCGATTGCTGCAGGGCGCGCACCTGGTCTTCGCTGGCGCGCCAGCCCTTGAACCGGCCTTCGCCCTGGGTGTACTCGATGCTGGAGGGCACCAGCGATTCGCCGCCGGCGGCCTGATCGATGGCGGCCAGCAGGGCTTCGAGATCCCCCGGGGTCAGCGCGCCGCTGGCCTGCTGCAGCCGCGCGAGTTCGCGCTGCATCTGCACCGGGGCGTCCAGCACCAGCGTGATCTGGGGGAAACTGGTCTGCAGCGTCTGCTGCACCGCGTCCTGCTTGGCGTCTATCAGGCTGCGTTCGTGCCATGCGGCCGCGTTCAGGCCCAGCAGGTGGGCACCCACCAGCGCCGCCAGCCCCCAGCGCGCCGGGCGCCAGGCGGGGGCGCTGCGCAACTGGCGCAGCGTGCGCCGCACGCGCTGGCTGCGCCGTGCGCCGGAAGACAGGCTCAGGTCGAACTGCGCCAGGTTCCAGTCGGACTGGGCACAGCGCAACAGCCAGGCGGGCCGCGCGACGAGCTCGAAGCGCTGCTGCAGCGCGCGTTCGGCCAGCTCGGCCACCCCCGGGTCGGCCAGCCACACATCGAAATCGCCCGGATCGCCGGGCAGTTCGGAGCCGGGCGGCATGAGGGCCGTCACCACGGCGCTGGCGCTGGCACCGCCAGCCATGCCGGCGGCAGGATCGCGCAGCGGCATGCAGCTCACGCCCAGCAGGCTGGCGCTTCCCAGCCACGCCTGGTCGCCCTCGTGGTGGGCCCAATGAATGGTGGAGGGCACTTCGAGCGCAAAGCTTCGCGATGCGCCGGGCGCGGCAGCCACCGCTTCGTATTCGACGAGCGGCCACAGCGCGGGCACGATGCGCGACACCGGCCGGCCCGTGGATTCCAGCGTCTGCAGCCAGCCGCGCAGCCAGGCACGCTGGCACGCGGCCACCCAGACCGTCTGGCCCGAGCGTCCGCCGGGCTCCAGGGCGAAGTGCAGGTCGGCGGTGTCGGTGAGCACCCGGTCCTCGAGCAGACCGTCGAGCGCAGCGCGCAGGCGCGCGGCGGCCACCTTGGGCAGGGCCACCCGATGCCACGACACCGCACGCGGCGGCAGCACCAGCACCACGTCGTCGTCGCGCGGCAGCAGCGACACCGTGCCCTGACCGTGGTCGGCCACCTGCTGACCATTGGCCGAGGTGGCCCAGTCGAACAGGGCCGCCTGGCCCGATGGCGGGGCGGCGGAAAAATCCGAGGGAGTGACGATCAGCACGGAGGGGTGGTCATGGGAGGGTGGATCGCCATTCTAGATAGGCCGGGTGACGGCGAGCAGCAAATCCGGGGAGACAGCGGAACCAGGCGCCTGCAAGACGCCCCGATGTGACGTCTCAGGGGCGCGAAAAGCGTTCGCGCCAAGCGATGCGCATGTCGAGGTTGTTTCTCACCACCAGCGAGCGTTCTTCGATGATCGTGTTGTCCAGCCGCAGACGGCCGCGCACCTCGAAATGCTCACTGCGCACACCGTGGTAAAGATCAGACAGTTGACCCGTCATGGCCGGCAGCACGGCCCCCACGTCGCCGAGGCTCTTGAACGGTCGGCCCTCGCGAGCACTCACCAGCTGCCGGGCCTGGGCGAGGTCCGTACCCGGCACGCTGGCAAAGATCGCCTGCGCGCTGGCGGTGTTCAGGTTCAGCGTGGTGCGCGTGGGCAGCACCGTGGCATGGGGCTCCAGCGCGGCCAGGCTGGCACGGCTCACGCCCAGCCACGCCAGTTGCGCGAACTTGCGCGGCAGAAGCGATGTGCGCGAGGGCATGGGGTCGTTCAGGGCCAGGTTGGTGGTGGCCTGCAACTCGCGGGCGGCGGCGTTGAGCTCGGCCTCGGGCAGGCCCAGCTGCTGGTAGAGGCGGCTGAAAGCCCGCAGGTCGTACTCGGAGATCTCGATCTTCGCGGTCGCCCCCCCGCCCACCGTGCGGACGAGGTTGGTGAAGTTCATGCGCGATTGCAGGTCGATCACCTCGCCCGACAGAAACGCCTGAAGCGCACCTTCATCGGCGTTGTTGCTTTTGTCGGCGGCCAGGAAGCTGGACAACCGAGCCTCTTCCAGCGGCATGGCCCAGGGTTCGCCGAAATGGTCGCCGTTGCCGCTGGTCTGGTTGCTGCGCGAGTCCTCTCGCAGGATCAGACGCGCCCAGTCGAGGGCACCCGTCAGAATCCACCCGGCCTGGACCCGCTGCCGGTCGGCCTGCTCCACCTCGCTCGAGCGCCACTGCTGCCACAGCGCTGCCGACGCCAGCGTGGCCACCAGCGTCACCGTGAGCATCGCCAGCAGCAGCGCCGCGCCACCTTGCCTCGCGCGCGCAGCGGTGGAGCGTGGGGGCAACGCACCAGGGCCAGCCGCCGGGACGCCCCCAAGGCAGGCCCAGCCCCCTCGGCGGACAGCGACCTGCGCAGCGGTGGAGCGTGGGGGCAACGCACCAGGGCCAGCCGCCGGGCCGCCCCCAAGGCGGGCCCAGCCCCCTCGGGGGGCAGCGACCCGCGCAGCGGTGGAGCGTGGGGGCAAGTTCATCCCCCGACCCTGCCTGCTTCCAGCGTGGGGCGGACCCAGTCGCGCACCAGGGCACCGGACAATCCCTGTCCCGGGCTCAGCACCAGTTCCAGGCGCACGCCGTTGGGCAGGTTGCCTACGCCGGGCAGCCCGCTGGTGCCTTCGTTGCCCTCCGATGAAAGCGGATTGCCCCAGGTTTCGCCCCGGTGGTAGAAGATCTGCCACTGCTCGATGCCGATCAGTGCAATGGCGCTCTCGGTGCTGGCACTGCCGGTCTGCGACGGCACCGAACCACGGCCCCACTCGCCCGCACGCTGCCAGGCGCGAGCCAGCTCGTCGCGTCGGAGGAGGGGCCCCGATTGCCAGCGCATCCATTGCCCCCCACCCGCCCCCACCTGGCGTGCCCACGCCACCACTCGAATGCCTCGGCTGTCGAGCCCGGTTTCGGCACTGTCGCGGCGCGTCATTCGAAGCACCTGACCGTTGAAATCCAGTGCGGACACCTCGCCGGTGTCGATGGTGGCATCGAGATCGGCCACCCACTGGCCGAGCGACGACTGAACCCGCAGCAGCCCATCGGCGCGTTCCTGCGTGATGGTCTGGGTGCGCGACATCCCGTCGAGCGAGCGCCAGCTCAGCAGCGCCAGCATGGACATGACCACGATGGCCACCAGCAATTCAATCAGCGTGAAGCCGCGCACGAAGCTGCCCGACCGCGGAATGCCGCCGGGCCCGTTTAGCCGGACGGCGCACGCCGCTCCCTGAACGGGGTCGTGCAAGGCGCTGCGGCGGTGTTCCATTTCAATACCTTCCCAGCACAGTGGAAAGGCTCAGCAGACGGACCGTGTCGGCTTCCACCACCGCCTCCACCACCGCGTCGACACGACGGAAGTTGGGGTTCGGTGTCGGCAGCACCGCCAGGCGCACCCGCATCTCGCGCCCGGCCTGGAAGCAGGCAGATTCGCTGTCGCCCACGCCAGGCAACTGGCGCTGCAGGCGCAGGCGCGTGAGCTCGTTCTCGGCGCAGAGCTGGGCCAGCCACTGGTCGCTCTGGCGCGCCGAGGCACGCGTGAGGGCCCCGGTGGCCTGCAGGCCGGCCGTGAGCGTGATCGCGATCACCGCCAGCGCGACCAGCACCTCGATCAGGGTGAAGCCGCGATCGCGCTTCATGGTTGCGGACCCAGGGCGGAGAAAGGAGCCAGGCCGTCGGTGAACAGCGTCAGGCGGCGTTCGCCCTGCACCAGTTCCACGCGCTGTGCGGCGATCAGGGGCTCGGGCCCCAGCACCAGCACCTGAGCCCCTGGCGGTTGCAACACCACGGCCTGGGTGTCCGGGCTCAGCCAGGCGCGCGGTCCGGCCATCGAACCAGGCAGCGCGCGCCCGTCTCTTGCCGTGGGCAGCCCCACGAACTCGAAGCCCTGCGGCAACAGTCGCCAGACGACAGGCAGCCCGCTGGTTCGCGACTGCGCCCGCGCCGATTCCAGCATGGCCGACAGCCTGAGTCCCTCGCGCTCGAGGCGCGTGCCGCCATCGTCACGAAGCGCAAAGGTCACCGCCGCCGTGGCCATGGCCACGAGTGCCACCACCACCATGAGCTCCAGCAGCGTGAAACCCCTTGCCTTGTGCAGCACGGTGTCGCCTCAAAGGCCAGGGCCAGCCGCCCAGCCCCCTCGAGGGGCAGCGACCCGCGCAGCGGCGGAGCGTGGGGGCATCCAGTTCACTGCCAGCTGCCGATGTCGGCATCCTTCGCTTCGCCCCCCGCCTGTCCGTCGGCACCAAGTGAAAGCACATCCACTTCGCCGTGCAAGCCGGGATTCAGGTACTGGTACGGCCGGCCCCACGGGTCGGCTGGCAGCTTGTCGAGATAACGACGCCAGTTGGGCGAAGCGGGCCCTGCGGTGGGCTTGGTCACCAGCGCATTGAGCCCCTGCTCGCCGGTGGGATAGCGCTGGTTGTCGAGCCGATAGAGCTTGAGCGCCTGCATGAGGTTGTTGACGTCGGTCCTGGCGGCGGTCACGCGCGCGTCGTCGGCGCGGTCCAGCACGTTGGGCACGATCAGTGCGGCCAGCACACCGATGATGACCAGCACGACCATGAGTTCGATCAGGGTGAAACCGCGCTGCACGGCACGCCAGGGCCTGGCTGCTGCGTCGGCGAAATTCGTGGAAAGGGGAGTGAGTGGGTTCAATGAGATCTCCTGCCATCGTGGGCCGACAGGTGGCCGTGGGGCTGGCTCCACCGGTGGCGAGTGGGCCGTGAAACGCTGGCGGTCGATCATAATGCGCCCATGAACAAGGCATCGTCGTTTGGCCATTCGGGTTTCCTCATGGAAAGCCCCTCTGCACTGCAGCAGAGCGCCTCGCGTCGAGCGCCTGCGCTGGTTGCCGGGCTGTTGTGGCTGGCGGCAGGCTTGAGCGCCGGTTACTGGGTGTTGCAATTCGTGGGCCGTTCGGCGGTGACGCCGGTCGTGACGGTGGCCACCGAGCCACCGCCGCCCGACGCCATGGCCGTGGCGAGAACGCTCGGTGCCGTGCCGGTGGCGGCCCGCGGGACAGCGCCGGTTGCCGCCGCACCGGCGCGCTATGTGCTGCTGGGTGTGGTGTCTACTGGGACCGACGGCGGCGCCGCCCTGATCGCCGTCGACAGCCAGCCGGCGCGTCCCTACCGCGTCGGCGCCGCCGTCGATGGGGGCCTCGTGCTGCAGGCCGTGACCCGCCGCTCGGTGCGACTCGGTCCTTCGCTGGACGCGCCCAGCTCGATGGAACTGTCTGTGCCCGAAAAGGCCACCGCACCGTCCTGAAGGCGGGCGTTCAGGCGAACGCATCCGCCAGCGCTGATTTCCATGGCATCGCGATCCGACAAGAACCGCCAGGAAGCAGCGGCGTGGCTCAAGCCATCCGGACAGACGCTTGCGAACCTGAGCGCGGAGCTGCGACACCACCCACCTTTCAACGAGATGGAGGAGGCGCACGTCAAAGCCTTCGTGGAAGCGTCGCGGCAAGGCTTCTACAAGGCGGGCGAGGCGGTGGTTCGGCCAGAGGACGGCCCGGTGCGCGAGCTGTACTTCATCCGCCGCGGTGCGGTCACCGGCAAGCGCGGCCTGTCGGATCTGTCGGGGGGCGCCTTCCAGTACGAGGCCGGCGATCTTTTCCCGGTCAGCGCCGTGCTGGCGCAGCGCGCGCCCACGACGCTCTACGCCGCCACCGAGGACACCTTCGTGCTCGCGGTGAGTGCCGGCGACGTGCAGACCCTGGCCGAGCGCAGCGCCGTGTTCGGCGACTTTCTCAATCGACGCATCCTCAAGTTCCTCGACCTCTCGCGCGCGGCGCTGCAGGTGGCGTATGCCTCGCAGGCGCTGGCAGAGCAGTCGCTCGAAACGCGGCTGGGCGACTTGTGCCGCCAGGCACCCGTGACGTGTTCCCCCGAGACCCCGCTGCGCGATGCGCTCCAGCGCATGCACGATCGGCACATCGGGTCGATGCTGGTCGTGGACACGGCGCAGGCGCCGCTGGGCATTCTCACGCGGTACGACGTGCTGGGGCGCGTGACGCTCGCCGGCTTGCCGCTTTCCACGGCGATGAGCGAGGTGATGGTGCAGCCGGTGCTGACGCTTACCCACGAGCACACCGCACACGATGCGGCGTTGATGATGTCGCGCCACGGCATCCGGCACGTGCCGGTGACGCGCGACGGCGGCGTGGTGGGCATGGTCTCGGAGCGCGACTTGTTCGCCCTGCAGCGCCTGAGCCTCAAGCAGGTCAGCGGCAGCATCCGCCACGCGAGCGACCTCCCTGCCTTGCAGGCGGTGGCGAACGACATCCGTCACTTCGCGCGCAGCCTGCTGGAACAAGGGGTTCACGCCAAGCAACTCACGGCGCTGATCAGCCACCTCAACGATGTCCTGACTTCGCGGCTGGTGGAATTGACGGCCGCCCGCCATGGGCTTGATCTGCAGGGTTTCTGCTGGATCGCGCTGGGCTCCGAAGGGCGGGGGGAACAAACCATCGCCACCGACCAGGACAATGCGCTAGTGCTCGCGGATGCGATCGATCGGCCAGCGCTGGACAAACCGCGTCTGCTCGCCTTCGCCCGTGAAGTCAACGAAGGGCTGGACGCCTGCGGCTATCCGCTGTGCAAGGGAAACATCATGGCCAGCAACCCGGATTGCTGCCTCACGCTGGCCGAATGGCAGCAGCGCTTCGTGCACTGGATCGACCAGGGCTCGCCCAAAGACCTGCTCAACGCGAGCATCTATTTCGATTTCCGCAGCCTGGCGGGCAACCACCGGTTGACCGAACGCTTGCGCGAGGCGGTGAAGCAACGCGCCAGGGCCAATCCACGGTTCCTGCGGCAGCTCGCGATCAATGGCCTGACCCAGAGCGCGCCGCTGAACTGGCTCGGCCAGATCGATACCACGCCGCTGGAAGGGCGCGAGACGCTCGATCTGAAGCTGCAGGGCACCGCCATCTTCGTGGACGTTGCGCGACTGTATGCGCTGGCCCATGGTGTGACGGCCACCGGTACGCGTGAGCGTTTCGAAGCGGTAGGCCCGGCCATGGGCGTGCCCGATCATGAGCATCAGGCGTGGGTGGGCGGCTTCGAATTCCTTCAGATGCTGCGGCTGCGCGCACAGCTCGACGGCACCACGGTGGGCGGCAACACCAACCGGATCGCGGTCAACGATCTCAACGACATCGACCGTCGCATCCTCAAGGAAACGCTGCGCGTGCTGCGCGGCCTGCAGCAGCGCGTGCGACTCGACTACGAGCGCTGAAGGACTTCAGCGATCCAGCAGGCCCTGGGCCGCCAGCAGCAACGGCCAGGCCATCATGGCGCCGGTGCCCTGGCTGACGCGCAGGCCCATGTCGAGCAAGGGTTGGGCCTGCAGGTGGATGAGCATGAGGCGGTGCCCGGTCTCTGCGGTGCGGTGGGCGTACACCAGGTAGTCGGCCACGTCTGCGCTGAGGCCGCGCGCCACCAGGGCGGCGGCGCCGGACACATAGCCGTCGACCAGCACGATGCGGCGCTCGCTCGCGGCCTGCAACATGGCGCCCACCATCATGGCGATCTCGAATCCGCCGAGCGCCGCCAGCGCATCGATCGGCCCAAGCGCCTTGCGATGACGCGAGGCGGCAGCAGACAACTTCTCGAGGCGCTTCAGATGCGCACTGTCGTCCATGCCAGGGATCTGGAAATCGTCGCGCACGCACGCGTCGGCCAGCGGCACACCGCACAGGCGCGAAAGCAGCAAGGAGGCGCTGACCATGTTGGCCACACCGATGTCGCCCAGCGCAATGACGTTGCCCGGCAGGTGGCGCACCACATCCATGCCCGCATGCAGCGCCGAGACCACCTGCGCCTGCGACATCGCCGGCCCCAGCAGCAGGTTGCGCGTGCCATAGCCGATCTTGCGCAGCAGCAGTGGCGCCCTGGTGCGCGCGGCATCGGGCAGGTTGATGTGCGTGGCGACACCGGCATCGACCACGGTGAGGTCGAAACCGTGCATGTCGGCCAGGGCATTGACCGGCGCCACGCCCATCAGCAACTGCAGCACGTGCTCGACCGTCATGCCCTGCTGCAACGCCGACATGCCTTCGTCGGATATGCCGTGGTCGCCTGCGAACACCACGAGTTGCGGCGATTCGAAAGTCAGTCGATCAAACGGCAGGGGACCGCCGTTCTGGATGCGCGCGAGCTGGAGCGCAAGATCCTCCATCCGCCCCAGCGCGTTCTCGGGCAGACCTTCGGGTGCCAGACGCTGCTTCACGGCATGCTCGAGCAGCGTGTCGGTGGTGGGCGCGACGTGCGGCAGATGAAGGTTGGCGGGCAACGCCTGCACGCGACGTGTGTTCATCGGGGCGAATACGGGATCCATGGACATGTGGGCTTTTCCGGTTCAGCTCTTCAAAAAAAGACGGTACACCGGATTCGAGGTCTCCTCCACGTACGGATAGCCCAATGTGTCGAGGAATTTTGCAAATGCCTTGTTTTCTTTGTCGGGCACTTGCAGGCCCACCAGGATGCGGCCGTAGTCCGCTCCCTGATTGCGGTAGTGAAAAAGGCTGATGTTCCAGCCCGGGCGCATGAGGCTGAGGAACTTCATCAGAGCGCCCGGTCGCTCGGGAAAAATGAACCGCAACAGACGCTCGTCCTGCGCCAGCGGCGAGTGGCCGCCCACCATGTGCCGGATGTGTTCCTTCGCCAATTCATCGTGCGTCAGGTCCAACGTCTCGAAGCCGTGCTTGATGAGATAGGTGGCGATGCGCCCCGACTCACCTTTGCCATGCGTGGTCAGTCCCACGAACACATGGGCCTGGCTGCCATCGTGGATGCGGTAGTTGAATTCGGTCACGTTGCGCGCACCGCCCGGCAGCTCCCCGATGACTTCGCAGAACCGTCGGAAGCTGCCGCGTTCCTCCGGGATCGTCACGGCGAAAAGGGCCTCGCGTTCCTCGCCGACCTCTGCGCGCTCCGCCACGAAGCGCAGGCGGTCGAAATTCATGTTGGCGCCGCACAGGATGGCGGCATAGGTTTCGCCGCGTGTCTTGTGGGTCGCCACATACTGCTTGATGGCAGCCACCGCCAGGGCGCCCGAGGGTTCCACGATGCTGCGCGTGTCCACGAACACATCCTTGATGGCAGCGCAGACGGCATCGGTGTCGACCGTGATGAATTCGTCCACGAGCTGGCTGGCGATGCGGAAGGTCTCCTCGCCCACCAGCTTGACCGCGGTGCCATCGGCAAACAGGCCCACGTCGGACAGGGTGACGCGAGAGCCGCCCTGCACCGAGCGCATCATCGCGTCCGAGTCGTTCATCTGCACGCCCACGACCTTGATCTCCGGGCGCACCGCCTTGATGTAGTTGGCGACGCCGGAGATCAGTCC
>SXGT01294861.1_pt1 | contig 12592 bp, 13 predicted proteins | sample 3176221 | NCBI WGS metagenome assembly SXGT01 (sample SAMN11356862, study PRJNA531348) | freshwater metagenome | isolation source: freshwater sample F1-120 | place: China: Fuxian Lake, Yuxi | collected 2017-12-25
AGGTCAAATAGGTGACCCCACGGACAAACTCAACGCTAGAAAACCAAAAACTCAGGCGGAACTCGAAAAAAATGCCGAAAAATATCTTCAGCAGGTAAAAAAAATCCTCGATATCGAAAACGTTCAGGTCGTCTGGAACGCAGACTGGCTAGGAAAGTTAACCTTCGCAGACGTTGTTAAACTAAGCCAGATTTTCACCGTTCAGCAGATGCTTGAACGCGACATGTACCAAAAACGCATTAAAGAAGCAAAGCCTATCTATATGCATGAATTTCTCTATCCATTAATGCAGGGATATGACTCCGTAGCACTAGAATCCGACCTCGAACTCGGCGGAACTGATCAAACATTTAACCTATTAGCCGGCCGTGAACTCCAAAAAGCCTTCGGCCAGGAGCCACAAAATGTCCTAACCGTTCCACTTCTAGTCGGAACCGACGGTCACGAAAAAATGGGAAAAAGCATGAACAACTACATCGGCGTCGACGAATCACCAAAAGAAATGTTCGGAAAAACGATGTCAATTCCTGATGATCTAATTATAAAATATTTTGAACTCGCCACTGACGTCTCACTCGAGGAGATAAAAAACATTGAAAAATCGCTTAAAGAAGGTGAAAACCCTCGAAACCTTAAAATCAGACTAGCAAAAGAAATTGTCACAATTTATCACGACAAGAGCTCGGCAGACAGCGCCGAAAAAGAGTTCATCGAAATATTCTCAAACAAAGGTTTGCCCGACGAAATCGAAATCAAAAAGTTAGAAGGAGAAAAATGGAATATTATTGATTTGCTAGCCGAAACAAATCTTGTCGCTTCAAAAGGGGAAGCACGCCGACTGATTCAGGGTGGGGGAGTAAAAATTGACGGCGAAAAAATTACCACCATCGAAGAAGAAATTGATATCAGCAAAGAAAGACTTATCCAAGCCGGAAAACGCAAATTTTTAAAAGTCCATGCTTAGCAGAAAACTTGCCGTTGTCCTCAAAACAACAAAGCCGCATCTTTACCGACTCGCAAATATCGGACTCGAAACAGTCGAGGATTTATTATTGTATTTTCCGCGAACTTACAACGACACTACCGAATATCGCAAAATCAACGAAATAGATCTCACGGAAGTTAATACAATCAAAGGAAAACTCACAAATCTTTTCAATGTCCGCACAAAATTCGGCAAAAAAATCACCCGCGGCGTCTTTACAGATGAAACAGGATCAATCCCTGTCGTTTGGTTTAACCAACCGCATATTATCCGAATGATTCCCCAAAAAACCGAAATCGTTTTGAGCGGAAAAATCAAAATATCGATGGGCAAACCTACTTTTCAAAGCCCCTCCTATGAAGTTCTCGAAAGAAGCTCAGAAAGCCTTCACACCGGCCGCATCGTTCCCGTTTATCACGAAACCGAAGGACTAACTTCGAAATGGCTACGCGAAAAGCTAAAACCGATCATGGACAACTGGATCGATAACTTCCAGGAATATATGCCTGAGGAAATTATCAAGGAACACAATTTAATCGACTATAAAACTGCAATCAAAAATGTTCACTTTCCGGAAAATGAAGAATCTCTCGCAAAAGCAAAAGAACGCCTCGCTTTCGACGAATTATTTTTACTCCAGCTAAAAGTTCTTCAAAAACGCTGGTACTGGCAATCAGTCTCCGAAAAAGAATCAAAAGTTCTCGAATCCAAAATTGAGCACATAAAAGAATGCATTAAAAGTCTGCCATTTTCCTTAACAAATGCCCAAAAACGTGTTCTGAAAGAAATTCTAGACGACCTTCAAAAACCTTTCCCCATGAGCCGCCTTGTCCAAGGAGATGTTGGTTCCGGTAAAACAATCGTCGCCGCCCTCGCCGCACTAAATACTGTCAAAAACGGCTACCAAGTTGCGATAATGGCCCCCACAGAAATTTTGGCAAAACAACATTACCAAACATTCATAAAAGTTCTCCAAGGTTTAAACATTCAATTCATTGCCGGCAGTACAACAAAAAAGCAAAAAGAAGAAATACTCCGCCAAATGAAAACCGGAACAGTAGATATCATGATCGGAACTCACGCTTTGATTCAGGAAGGAATCGGCTTTAAAAATCTTGGTTTGGCAATTATCGACGAACAACATCGTTTTGGCGTAAAACAACGCGACACCCTCAAGAGCTACGGATCACCTCACCTCCTAAATATGACTGCAACGCCAATCCCAAGAACTTTGGCAATTACTATTTATGGCGACCAGGATCTCTCAATAATCGACGAAATGCCCGCAGGAAGACAAGAAATAATAACCAGGGTTGTTCCCGAGAAAAAACGCATCGATGCTTATCGCTGGATCGAAAATCAGGTCGCAAAAGGCCGCCAAGCCTTTATTATCTGTCCTTTAATCGACGAATCCGACATCCTTGAAGTCAAATCCGTAATGAAAGAATACGAATTTCTCACAGAACACATTTTTCCCACACTAAAACTCGGCTTACTACACGGAAAACTCAAACAGGAAGAAAAAGACGAAATAATGAACAAGTTCAAAAATAATGAGACGAACATTTTAGTTTCCACATCAGTAATCGAAGTCGGAATCGATGTTCCTAATGCCACAATTATGATGATCGAAGGCGCCGAACGTTTTGGACTTTCCCAGTTACACCAGTTTAGAGGTCGAGTTGGTAGGGGAGTGCATCAATCTTACTGCTTCCTCTTCACCGGAAATTTATCCGAAGAGGGGAAAACACGCATGAAATCAATGGAAATCCACTCAAGCGGATTCAAATTGGCAGAAATCGACCTTGAACTACGTGGCCCAGGTGAAGTTTATGGCATCAGACAGAGCGGAATCCCAGATTTAAAGATGGCAAGCTTGACAGATTCTAAAACAATTGAAAAAGCACGACACAGTGCAGCTGAAATAATTGAAAAAGATCCATTACTTAAAAATTATCCAAAATTATTAGAAAAAATTGCCGACAGCGAAATATACGTAAAAGATTAGAAATTAAAGTTCTAAAACTGAAAAAAGACGTCCAAACTATAAGCAACAAAATTTAAAGCCCTAAAAACGCAAATTTCAAAGCATTAAAATAATGGCTTCAAATAAAGGAAAAGAATAAAATATAGTTGAAGATTTTTCCGACTTAAAACTACAGAGAACAACACAAACCAAAGAATAACTAACCACTCTTCAAAAATACTTAAAACACCACCTCTTCCTTAACTGTCAAATTAGTTCGCACAAGATACATTGTGCAAACTATAATAACCTCAAAAAGCTTAGAAATTCCGCCTAAGCAGCAATTCTCCCCTCACTAGCTACATCCTCCTTCTCCTCTAAACTTTTGTTCAAATGCAGCATCCAATTTTCTGAAAACTTCACAAAATTTTCTACAGCAGTCTGCAAAACTTTTTGATCGACATCTTTTGAAATAAAATGAGAAACAACAGTAGTTAACTTATCTAACTCCCCTTTCCAAAGATCATGAACCTTGCTCTTATCAGAAGGAGCATAACCTGAAAGAGTAGCAACTTCCTCCGCCAATCCTAAAATTTTGTTAACATCTTCAGGCTTTTCATTTGCACGGGAAAGTAAATCATTCATTTGCATGTAAATAACCGAGTTATCAAGTGCTTCGCCAACAGCAGTTTTTTTACCAAAAACCATGTCAAAAAATCTACGCACCGGGCCTTTTCTAATATTACTAATTGCATCCTTTACAGCTAAATCTTCAACAATTTTAGAATTATCCGGAACTGTATCCAAATTTTTAATCTGACCATCTATTTCAACAGACAAATTGCCTAAAATAGCTTTCATTTCTTCTAAAGCCTTTCGCTTCGTCTGCGAATCCAAAGTTTCTAAAGTACCCTGTAACTCTAAATAGCGATCAACTGGTGATTTTTTTGCAGATTCGCCTCCTTCATGAAGAACCAAATTCATATTTTTATGTTTATTTTTGTATACTATAGCACTTTTTTGCCTATTAAGCAATATGCTTTACCATATATGTTCCCTTTAACTCATAACCCTTTTTCCGATAATACTCACGAGTACCTATACCGGAAATAACCGCCATTTTCTTATAACCGGCCTTGTGGGCAAAATTCTCCGCATCTTCCATCAGCTTCGTCCCCCACCCAATATGCTGTTTTTCACCGGCAAAGACTTTTCCCACCGGAATTTGTTTACCGTAAACATGAACTTCTCTAATCAAAGCTGAATTTTTAAGCTCCTTAAGAAAAGTTCGACCAGGAAATCTCAACCGCAGTAAAGCAATAAGCTTGTCAGCCTTTACATCTTCATAAGCTAAAAAGAGCTCTTTTCCCTCTCCTGAAAAATATTCCCGCACGATCAATTTTACATCTTTAGGATTCACCTTAGTATTCATAACTTCCCTCGCACGAATATCGCGGCAGGGAGTACCCTCTTTGCGCAAACGCTCTTCCAGCACCTGGCGAATATTTGAAGCCTTAGAACCGGCCTCAATGTCGCCAGAAGGAATATCCCGCGCTACACGATCAACCCGGCACCATTCGGGAATCGAACGCATCTCTTCAAGCAAAACTTCTTCCAAAGTTGCATCATCATAAGGTGTAAACAAGCCTTTTTGATAATCCTGTGACAACTCCGTGCCCGGAATAACCATACATGGATAAATTTTTAGATAATCCGGTTGATATTTATTATCCACAAAAAGTTCACCAACCATCCGTTTATCAAGTTCAATAGTCGAACCTGGCAAATTCGGCATCATATGATAGCCAATTTTAAAACCGGCATCCTTAAGTAAAGCTGTCGCCTTCTGCACAGACTTCAAATCATGACCTCTTTTCGTAATCTCCTGAACACGGTCATCAGTTGTCTGAACGCCAATTTCCACCTTCGTTACACCAAGATTTCGTAGACGCGCAATCTCCTTTTCACTAATAAAATCCGGCCGCGTCTCAATATTAATTCCAATACATCGCACATCCGAAGTCTCGTTTTCTTTAACTACATCCTTAAAACTCTTCCGCGAATTAAAACTCTTTAAAATAACCGTATTAACAATTTCACTTCCATACGAACTCGTAACCGTTTGTTCCTTCGTAATATCCTCAACACGATCAGTTTTCCCATTACTCATCTGCTCCTGAAAATCATTCATCGCCATCAGACACTGCTTTATAAACCAGGTTTGATATTTCTTCGGGTAAGAACTCCAAGTCCCGCCAATAACCCGCAACTCCACTTTTGAAACCTCATGGCCAGTCATACTCAAAGCTTTTAACCGCACAAAAACCTGAGTATATGGATTAAACCTTTGCCTAAAAGCTCTTTGAGCCGCAGGCTGAGTGGGGAGATAACTTTTTGGCATCCGCACATCAGTAGGACAGTAAATACAACGCCCAGGACACGGAAAAGGCTTAGTCATAACAGTAACCGGAGTCACTCCACTCATAGTCCTGATAGAACGCTTCTGAATAAGAGTCATCAAAGTGCGATTTTGCTTTATCTTTCCTTCAGCAATTAAGTCATTATAAGCCTTGATAAAATACAAATTATGAAAAATCTTTCCCCTATTTTCCTTTACAATTTTGTTTCTGAAAATCTCGAAATCGCGGCGATTTTTAAAACTCTTAGCTGCTGCCTGCTCAATTATCATTCGCGCCAGAACCTGATTATCTGCTAGATTTAACTTCGAAAAATCCATAGTTTGCTTTTGAGTATGCGGATTTTACCATAAATTGTATAATGACGCCATGCAAGAAAAAGCCACAAAACAGCTGCTCAAAAAAATCATCGAAGACTATAGCCACATTTCCGAAGATTTTAGCCAAACCCGGCAACATCAATGGAAAGAATTTGAAGCATTTTTACCTTACTTAAAGGTAAATTCACACATTGCCGACATCGGTTGCGGCAACGGCCGTTTCTACAAATTTCTTAAAGAAAAACTCAAAACTCACTACACTGGAATCGACAACAATCCCGAGTTAATAAAAATAGCAAAAAAAACCTTTAAGGAAACTGAATTTATTAAAGGAGACCTCTTAAAAATCCCCTTAAAAACAGCTTCTATCGACACAGCCCTGGAAATCGCCTCACTTCATCATGTTCCGACAAAAAAATTAAGAACAGAAGCTATCAAAGAACTTCATCGAATTTTAAAAACCAATGGAATTGCAATAATTACAGTCTGGAACCTTTTCCAGCCAAAATATAAAAAATACGTCTGGAAAGCACGATTAAAATCCTTATTTGGAAAATACGAGGCTCGTGATACCTTTATCCCCTGGAGCAATACCGGCATAAACCGCTATTATTATGCCTTCAAGCCGCAGGAATTGAGAGATTTACTTGAAAAACAAGGGTTTGAAATTATAAAAGAAACACATGGCAACAATTTTGTTTTTATATGCAAAAAATTAAAATCCTAAAAGTAAAACTAGACTCAGTTACAGAAAAAGAAGCTTTGGAAAAAGTTTCCGAATGGCTAAAAGGAAAAAAACAAAGACACATTGCCACGCCAAATCCGGAAATCCTTCTCGAGGCAGAAAGAAATCCAAAGTTTCGTAAAGTCCTAAATCAAACCGATCTAAATATCCCTGACGGAATAGGAATTTTATGGGCCGCAAAATTTCAAAAAACTAATAAAAGCTTTTTCAACTTTGTAAGAACATTGAGCAGTATAGTCTTAAAACCAGACTCTATTCGCAGTGAATTCCCCGAAAGAGTCACAGGAACAGATTTAATGGAAAAAATCTGCGCAAATACAGATAAAAAAGTTTTCTTTTTAGGTGCAAAAGAAGGAATTGCAAAAAAAACCGCAGAAAAATTAAAGGAAAAATATAAACAATTCGAAATCGCCGGAAGCCATAGTGGATCACCAAAAATCAAAGACGAAAAAGAAATCGTAGAAAAAATTAACAACGCAAAGGCAGAAATTTTATTTGTAGCATATGGTGCGCCAGCTCAAGAACTCTGGATCGCCAGGAACCTGAAAAAACTCAAAACCGTAAAACTTGCAATCGGTATCGGCGGCGCATTCGATTTTGTTAGTGGGGAAAGAAAGCGCGCTCCAAAACTAATGCAAAAAGCCGGCATAGAGTGGCTATACCGGCTTTTAAAAGAACCAAAACGAATCAAAAGAATCTACAATGCAACGATAAAATTTCCTCTAAAAATAAAAAAATGTTAACTCTTCTTTTTTCCCCCACCCATCTTCTTCTCAATCAATGCCTCTAGATAAGGTTTTGCCTTTTCAATAAGGTAATCGACAGTTCGTAGTGGCGCCATCACCGTATCATGAACTTTTGAAGTAACTTCATTTACATCCTCAACAATTTTTGACAAATCGCGCAAAACAAGAATTCCGTAAAAAATCAGAATTGAGAGAAAAATCACCAAAACAATAAAACCAAGTGCCAGTGACATATTTAGAATATCGCCTGAGGTTGCAAACATAGAAAAGAGGTTAATACGTAAGACAAAATTAACACAACTTGCCTATTTACGCCAAAAGTTTTTTGATAATGTCATTCACCATTTGCGGATTTGCCTGACCTTTCGATTCTTTCATCACCATACCTACCAAAAAGCCAATTGCTTTTTCTTGACCGGCCTTAATATCGGCAACCGGCCCTGGATTTGCCTCAATTACCTGCTTACAAATCGATTCAATCGCCGAAGTATCCGAAACTTGTTTCAAACCTTTTTCATCAACGATTAATTTCGGTGATTTTCCGCTTGCATACATCTCCTCAAAAACCTCACCTTTAGCTGTATTATTCGAAATTTCCCCGCTATTAATAAGCTCACTCAACTCTGCAAGCATCTCCGCGTTAACTTTTTGATTATCAATTGTCGCATAATCCTCATTTAGATGCTTCATCAAAACAGTTGTAATAAAGGAAACCGCTTTTTTTGCATCCTTGGAAAGCTCCACAACTTTTTCAAAATATTCTGCAACTTTTGAATCTTCAGCCAAAATCTTCGCATCTTGAGGACTCAATCCCAACTCATCAACATATTTTTTTTGTTTAACAGAAGGGAGTTCCGGTATTTCACTACGGAATTTTTCCACCATCTCTGAACTCATATAAAGCGGTGGAATATCTGGCTCCGGAAAATAGCGATAGTCATCACTTTCCTCTTTATCACGCATGAAATAAGTAATTTTCTTTTCGTCATCCCACCCGACTGTAACCGGAGATTTTAATGGATTTCCTTCTGAATAAGCCTCAATCTGCCGCTCAATTTCGTACTCAATTGCCGCCTCCAAAGATTTAAATGAATTCAAATTTTTAATTTCCGCCCGTGGATTTAAAATATCCTGACCTTTTTCCCTTACGGACACACTGGCGTCAAAACGCATCATCCCTTTCTCCATATCCGCCTCACTCGAACCGACATAGCGCAGAATTTTCTGAATCTCACGCGCATATACCGCCGCCTCCTTCGCATTTCGCAAATCCGGCTCCGACACAATTTCCATCAATGGCGTTCCTGAACGATTAAAATCCACCAAAGATCCATTTCTAACATGCATCAACTTTCCCGCATCATCTTCAAGATGTAAACGAGTGATTCGCACCTTCATCACTCTCCCCTCTTCCATATCGATATCTACAAAACCATCCTTGGAAATCGGCTCATCATATTGGGAAATCTGAAAGCCTTTTGGGTTATCGGGATAAAAGTAATTTTTTCTATCGAATTTTGAATATTCTGGAATCACACAATTCAGCGCCAATGCAGCTTTTACTCCTTTATGAACAGCTTCTTCATTTACAACAGGCAACTGGCCGGGAAAACCGCTGCACACAGGACAAATATTAATGTTAGGTTCCTTGTCAAAAGAGTCGTTGTCACAACGACAAAACATCTTCGTTTTTGTCGAGATTTGAGCGTGAATTTCCAATCCTATAACTGCTTCGAACTCCATTTTATCTGCTTAAAATTTGCGGTAATAATACATTATTAATTTTATTTTTCAAATCAACTAACTTTCCATCATTTTTCAGAACAAAATCAACCTTTTTCGGCTTTTTAATAATGCCATAAACCTGTGCCGCCAGCTTCCGAGAAAAACCCCGCTTTGAAACTAGAACTTTCAAAATATCAGACCTCAACCGTTCCACCCAGACCATTTTATCAACCAACTGCCCTAATTCATTATTGAAATATACAGCTTCAACAATAACATCGCCATCTATATTAGAAAGCTGCTTTTTAATCTCCCTTATAACCAAAGGATGGATTTTTTGAATCAAAATGGAGAGCTGATTAGAATCATTAAAAACCAGCTGGCGCAAATTTTTGCGATCTACTTCACCATTTTTCAAAAGAAATTGTTTCCCAAATATCTTTGCAACAACTTTAGCCCCCTCTCCACGAGACTGATAAAGATCTTCAACTATTTCATCAGCAAAAATCACTGAAAATCCCTCATTCTTAAGAATCTCCATTACAGTTGTTTTACCTGAAGCAATTTTTCCTGAAACTCCTATAATCATAAATTTGCACCTAAATCCTGCAAGCCTTTCTTGAATTTCTGCAAAGCGCTTTTAGCTTCACTTAAAGAAACCTGCGAAAGCTCATGAGCAATTTTATTCCGCAACTTATGTGCTGTCCAGATGCCATTTATATCCGAAAATCGATTTTTAGCCTTTTTCAATTTTTCCCCCAGTGTTCCTTGAAACCCCTTTCGCGCAAGCGCATAATCCAAAAGTTTATCCGCATCCAGAACAGCGGCATTCGGGTTGTTCTGAGACATATCCAAAATCCGAATCCAATGAGAGCGGATATACTCCTGCTGATCGGCAGAAAAACCTTTTTGCTTTCGTTTCCGCCAGAAAATCCAAGCTACAAGAAAAAAATCAAAAACCAGGAAAATCGCAATACCAATAAAAATCCAATTATTTTCCATCAATCTTTGGGAATTTTAATTTTATCACCCTGAACATGATAAGCAATCATCTCCGAAAGCATATCTTTTAGCTTGCTATGATCACGAACACTTTTTTCGAAAACATATTTTTCCTGAAATTTCATTACTAGTCTTTCCAGTTTTTTCGGATTATTTGCGTCTCTCAAAACCACAGAAGTTTTCGCTCCTAATTTATCAACAGTAATATCGCCAAAATTAAAAACCGTCCGCCAAAAACCATTAATCGTATAAGAAATACCCTCAATCATATGATATTCAATACGTGTTGAAGTCATATCGAAGAAACCATTCTGCTCGACATCTACAATTCCGATATTTGTAAGTAGCCAGGCATCAAAATACCAGTCAATAAAATGATAAAACATCCCAATCGCCCCAACACCCCACCAGACCAGAAAAACCGTCAGATAATCTTGAAATACAAAAAAATACAAAATAGTCGGCAACATAATGCCAAAAAAACTCGTTTTGGCTCCTTTAATTTTCAAAACTAGTGGATGCTTATGAGCAATATGCACAATCTGTTCACCATCATCAAGATAGCTGGCAAAAAGTTTATGCTGAATCTTCTTCTTTTTCTTCATAGGAATGTTATTACAAAGCCAATTATATTATTAAGTTGAAAGGGTTGTAAACCTAAAGGAAAAATTATAAAATCTATAAGCTAAATATTTTCCAAATGCACGACAAAACAAAAAAATTTTTACTCTGGGGTCTCGACCTTTTAATTAACGGTGTAATTATTTTTGGACTGGTTTTAATTATCCAAAAATGGATCATCGCACCTTTTGACGTTTCAGGAGCATCAATGTGCAACACTTTAAATTTCATCGATGGAAACTGCACAAATGATTATGGAGAAAAAATTATTATCAATGAAGCAACTTATCTGTTTAACGAACCAGAACGAGGAGATATTGTAGTTTTCAATCCAAATCCCACCGAAGACAAGTATTTTATTAAAAGAGTCATTGGACTACCCGGTGAAACAGTAGAAATCAAAGACGGAAAAGTCTATGTGACAGATAAAAATGGAAACACCACAACATTAGAGGAAAACTATCTTAACGAAAACAATAAAGACAATACAAAAGTCTACTTCAGCGACTTTGCCGTCTTCGAAGTTCCAGATGATCACTATTTTGTTTTAGGAGATAACCGCCAGGCTTCAACAGACTCTCGCAGCTGTTTTGAAAGCACAATCAATGAAGATTGCAAAAACACAAAAGAAAAAGCTTTTGTAAAACGTGAACTTATTCGCGGAAAAGCTTGGGTTGTCTGGTGGCCGCTGAAAAACGCCCGAGCCATCGACCATCCTGATTATCCTAACATCTCGGAATCTCTCGAGGAGAAATAAAACTCTAAAAGAACTGCAATCATTACCAGCAAAATACCTGACCACCAGGAAAGCAGGCGCATCATTTGAAATACCAGGCAAAAGTTCGTAATCATACTAAGCAAAATTCCTTGTCGCAATGAAACGCCGATATGTTTGTAATAAATCTCGTTTTTAAAAAGCCAGACTCTAAAATAAAAACCAAAAACACCAAAAGTGCAGGTCAAAGCAATAAACAAAGTAATAAAGAAGAAAGAAAGTGCCAGCCCCATATTTTCATAAGGACTCAAACGATTCAAAACTAGTAGAAAAGATATCCAGCCAAGAAATCCTGAACCTGCAATAATCGAAATATACCTACTATAAACCATCTTCTTTCAGTTTTTTTAAAATTAAAGGAATCTTTTTAAAATCTTCAAGCAGTGTATCGCGTTTTCTTGGATCATACAAAGCAACTGCCGGATGATAAAGAGGAAGATAAACCTGTTTTCCCTGCCAGATACCCTTTCCTCGCTTCGGCTGACCATGCACCTGAGAAATCTTCAATCCAGGCAAAAATCTTCCCATTGAATGACGTCCAAGCGTCACAATCAGCTTCGGCTTAATAACCTTAATCTGGGCCTCCAAAAAAGGCCAGCACTGGGCAATTTCCTCAGGCATTGGATCACGATTATTAGGCGGCCGCCACTTTACTACATTAGTAATAAAAACATCCTCGCGCTTCATATCAATACTCTCAATCAGTTTAGTCAAAAGTTTGCCGGCCGCCCCAACAAAAGGCCTCCCCTGTAAATCCTCATCTTTCCCTGGAGCTTCGCCAATAAACAAAATTTCCGCATTTTCACTCCCTTCACCAGGCACAGCCTGTGTCGCACTCTTGGCAAGTTCACAAACATTCGAGTTACGGATATCATCTGCAATTTTAGCTAGAGTATTCATTATTTACATCTTTATCATAAAATTTCCCGCCAATCCACAGGATCAAACCAACTACGAAAACCGGTACAACATAATAAATTAATTTTGATGCCAGTGAACCAAAAATCAAAACATAAAAACTAAGATAAACAGCCTGCTTTGAATCCTGCAAAAAAGTTTGCGGCAAAACAATCATATTAAAAACCAAAACCAGCAAAACTATGGAAGCAAGTGCTAGAGCCTTTCCTTCCCACTTTATAATTTTGTGCCATGGTCGGAAAATCACAAAAGCAATTAAAGCCAAAATTAAAACTAAAATTAAAATACCAGCTCCCAAAACATTATAAATAAGTTTTTGAAAATTTTCTTTAGACATATGGGCATCAAAAACAAACTGATCAGGAAGAACAC
>SXGT01313859.1_pt1 | contig 12592 bp, 5 predicted proteins | sample 3176221 | NCBI WGS metagenome assembly SXGT01 (sample SAMN11356862, study PRJNA531348) | freshwater metagenome | isolation source: freshwater sample F1-120 | place: China: Fuxian Lake, Yuxi | collected 2017-12-25
CTGGAGGGCCAGGCGGCGCGGTTGACTACGGGCGAACAGAAGGCTGACCGGTTTCAGTGGTCGCCCGATGGGAAAAAGATCGCCTTCCTGACACCCGCCCCATCGTTGAAAAAACCCGGTGCGCCGACGGTGGTGGACGTCAACGATCTGCCGCGAAACCAGATCATGGTGGTGGACGCCGCCACCCGCGCGGTAACTTCAGCCACATCGCCCGAATACTCGGCGCTCGGCTATGAGCAATGGTTCCCCGACGGATTCTCCTGGTCGCCCGACTCGCGCCGCATCGCGTTTACCTGGCGGCCTCATGCCAAGGCCGGCAGCCACCACCAGGGCGATCTTGCCGTTGTGAATGCCGATGGGACCCGGCTGGAGGTGTTGGCGCGGCGGCCGGGGTACGACGGCAATCCCCGCTGGTCGCCGGACGGCAGGCAACTCGCATTCATCTCGACGGGCCGCTATGACTGGGTGCGGATCTCGAATCTTTTCACGCTCGATCTTGCCTCCAGGCAGGTTCGCAATCTCTCGCGGGAGTTCGACGAGAGCGTCAAGGAGTTCCATTGGACGCTGGACGGGTCCCGCCTCTATTTCGTGGCCGGGCAAGGCGTTTCGACGCAGGTGTTCGTGGCCGATGCGCGGCAGGGAACCGTGCGGCAGGTGAGCCAAGGGCAGGACGTGATCGGCGAGATGAGTATCACTCCGGACGGAAAGCGCTGCGCATTCATACGGCAGAACGCGGCCGAGCCCCCGGAGGTCTATGTGTCCGAACTGGGGGAGTGGAAGCCACGGCTTCTGACACGCGTCGCGATGGAACAAACGAAGATCTGGCCGTCGCTCGAAACCGAAATCGTACGCTGGAAAAGTTTCGACGGGATGGAGATCGAAGGGGTCATGCACAAGCCCGCCGGCTACGAGCGCGGGCGGCGGTATCCCTTGCTCGTTGTGCCGCACGGAGGGCCGCACGGGGTCCAGACGAACGTGTTCCCCTTGGGCAACACGCGGTGGTTCGGCGAGCGTGGCTGGGTCGTGTTTCGCCCGAATTTTCGCGGCAGCGGCAACTACGGCGAAAGATTCCTGCGGGCGAATCTTTACGGTTGGGGGCTGGGGGACTATCAGGACATCATGACCGGAGTCGATCACCTGATCGCCCTGGGTCTGGTGGACCGGGAGCGTTTGGCGATCTCCGGATCCTCCTACGGCGGCTACATGACCAGTTGGGTCATCTCGCAGACCAGTCGTTTCAAGGCCGCGGTAGCAGGCTGCGGAATCACGGATTTGCCAAGCTTCCTGCGGACCACCGATGTGCCGGATCGCTTCGAGGATTACCTGGGCGTCGACGACCGGTTGTATCCGCGGCACTCGCCAATGACCTACGCAACGAACATTCGCACACCCACGCTGATCTGGCACGGCGACCTGGACGAGCGGGTCCCGCTGATGCAGTCGCGGCACCTGTACACGCAGCTGTTGAAGAACAAAGTGCCCACCGAGTTCGTGATTTACCATGGCGAGGCGCATGGCCTACGCCGCGCGGACGCTCGCCGTGACCTGATCGAGAGGGAATGGCGCTGGATCACCAGCCTGGTGAAGTAGAGCGCCGGTTCGGGAAATGTGCCGATTCCACCGTTCAGCGCCTTCTGGCCACATGCAGCTCAAGCCCGCCGAAAAGGCAGGATCCGCTAACTCTATGGAGGCTGATGGAATGACGCGCCGTGATCTCGCGAGGACTGCAATGGGCTCGGCTGTGTTCACCCCCCTGCACGCTGATCAACGCACGGAGCCATCACAGGGGAAGGCCTTTGGGGGCGGAACCGCAAGACCCAATATCGTCTTGATGCTCGCCGATAATCTCGGCTATGGCGAGCTCGGCGTTTACGGGGGCGGTATTCTTCGTGGCGCACCTACTCCGCGCATTGACAAACTCGCGGGCGAGGGCATGCGGCTGCTCAATTTCAACGTCGAGGCACAGTGCACTCCATCGCGTTCCGCGCTTATGACCGGCCGTTATCCAATTCGATCCGGTACCCACACCGTTCCCAGAGGCGGTGTTCCCGAGGGCCTGACGCGCTGGGAGGTTACGCTGGCGCAGCTCCTCTCGGCGCAAGGGTATGCCACCGGAATCTACGGGAAGTGGCATCTCGGCAGCAGTGAAGGACGGCTACCCACCAATCGGGGATTCGACGAATGGTACGGTATCCCGCGCAGTTGGAATGAATCCTTCTGGCCGGCGCTGAACAACACCAATTCTGTCTGGCCGTCTTTTGGATCCAGGCAGGCATGGGATCCAGGCTTGGTCGCGGCGCAACCCATCTATGAGGCGCGCAAGGGGGAAAGGCCAAGGCAGGTGGCCGTGTTGGACGTGGAGCGAAAGCGGGCGATGGACAAGGAAATCACCACCCGCGCCAGTGCGTTCATCCGCAAAAACGCGCGCGAGGGCAAGCCATTTTTCGCCTATGTCCCGTTTTCTTCGTTCCACCATCCGACGCTGCCGCATCCGGAGTTCACGGACAAGACCGGGAATGGCTCATGGGCGGATTGCCTGGCGGAAATGGACTATCGGGTCGGCCAGATTCTCGACACGGTAAAGGAAGCGGGAGTCGAAGACAATACCATCGTCATTTTCACCAGCGATAACGGCCCGGAGGCGGCGCACCCATGGCAGGGCGCCGGTGGTCCATGGCGTGGCGCCTATTTCACTGCGATGGAGGCCTCGCTCCGCACGCCATTCCTCATTCGCTGGCCCGGTAAGATCCAGGCGGGACGGGTCAGCAATGAGATCGTTCACATTCTCGATTTGTTCACCACGATCGCCCACATCGGAGGCGCGGAGATCCCGAAAGACAGACCGGTGGATGGCGTGGATCAACTGGATTTTTTCCTCAACAAACAGGAAAAGTCGAATCGCGAAGGGTTCATCGCCTATGTTTCCGACCGCCTGCATGCCGTGAAATGGCGAAACTGGAAAATGCACCTCTATTGGCAGGTAGACATGTACGACCCGCCGTTAAAACTGCCGGTGCCCAAACTCATTAACCTGCTGACGGATCTTAGGGAAGAGCACGACTACTTGATCACCCATTACAATTGGGTCGTTCATCCGATGACGAAACTCCTCAATGATCTTGAGGACAGCTTGAAGAAATATCTTCCGATTCCAATGGGGACCCCTGACCCATATCATCCTCCGAACCAGGCGAGATAGCTGTGGACGTAACTTTTATGCGAATCCTGGCAATTACGGTTTATGCCGGACGGCGAAACAGTTGCCCTCCGTGTGGCGGAAGATATTCGAGGGCGAGGCGTTGAAGGGTAACTGCGTTAACTTACGCAGAAAGAGGACGAATTATGAAACGGCGGTACTTCATAGGCGGCGCGGTGGCCGCCACGGCGGCGCGCAGACTCGCGATGGCGGCCAGCGACAAGGTCAACATCGGGATCGTTGGAGTGGGGGGCCGTGGGCGGGATTTGTTGCAGAGCTACGGCAAGATCAACGGCGTCACGGTCAAGTATTTCTGCGACGCCGATAACGCCTCTCTCGAGAAGGCGCAGGGGATTGCTCTGAAGATGGGAATCCCGAAACCCGCTGAGGTGAGCGACATGCGCCGTGTCCTCGATGACAAGGACGTGGATGCGGTGGTGGTGGCCACGCCAGACCACTGGCACGCTCCGGCCGCCATCCTCGCCGCCGATGCGGGCAAGGATGTCTATGTGGAAAAACCCGCGTCTCACAATATCCGCGAGGGCAGGCTGATGATCGATGCCGCGCGCCGCAACGGCCGCCTCATGCAGGTGGGGACTCAGTCGCGCAGCCGCGCTTCGACAGTCCGGGCGGTAGAGTTGGCCAAGTCCGGCAAGATCGGAAAGGTGCTGATGGCCAAGGCGTGGAACGTCCAGCTTCGCGTTGATATCGGCCACAAGGAAGACGGCCCGGTTCCCCCCGGAGTGGACTACGAGACCTGGCTCGGACCGGCGCCGTGGATTCCATTCAACGAGAATCGTTTCCACTATAAGTGGCATTGGCATTGGCATTTCGGCACGGGCGACGCCGGCAATGACGGCGTCCATCAGATGGATGTCGCCCGCTGGGCGCTTGGGGTAAGCTATCCCGTCCGGGTGAGCGGATCGGGCCGCAAGGTGTTTTTCCGTGACGACCAGCAGACCCCGGACACGATGCTGGCCACCTTTGACTACGAAGACGGCAAGAGCATGATCTGGGAGCAGCGCATCTGGAATCCATATCGCATGGAAGAGGTCGAAAACGGCGTCGCCATCTACGGAACCGAAGGCATGATCCGCATCGGCTCATACAATCGGCGCTGGGGTTACAAGGTGTTCGACAGGGACGGCAGGATGATCCAGCACGACGATGCGGGCGACGGTGAAACCCCGCACGAGCAGAAGTTCATCGAGTGCATCCGCTCGCGAAAACTGCCGCCGGCCGATATCATGGAAGGTCACCTGTCGGCGATCCACGCCCATCTGGCCAATATCGTCGCTCGCACGGGCCGCAATGTCTCGTTTGATCAGGAAACCGAGACGATTCCGGACGACTCGGGCGCAAACCTCCACGTGAGGCGGGCCTACCGCACCCATTGGGGTACGCCGAAGATGACTTAGCGATCATTATCCGGCCAATGCGTGCCTGGTTTTTCTTCAGCCTGATTTCCCGGTGATTTTGTCGAAAAGTCCGCCAATGCGGACGTGGCGTCGTGACAGGAGATGGAGGGGCTTGTGCCACGGATCAGCGGGCAGGAGTTGGCGGTAGAGATCCAGCAGAGGCCGATCCCCGCTACTTGCTGGAGCCGGTGAACGGCGGCAACCTGAGCGCGGCGATATCAGGGGCTTGGGCGGCCATCGAAGCACTGCTGCACTCGCCGGGCGACGGAGACCGCGTCACCGCTGGCGACCGGCTCGCGACGATTGCTTTTTGCTCACTCCCACGGGCAGAACTGACCGCGATAGCACATAACCTCGACGGCGCATCCGTGCTGAGGACGAAGGTTCCAAGGATCAACGAGAACAAGCCAAAGCCCGCGAAGTGGCTGCTCCGTCGCCAGGAAGGCATCCTGAACTTAACTGCTGTCACACCAAGGCGCCGCTCGGGGTCGTCGAGGCTGTGAACGGCAACATCAAGGCTTTGCTGCGGCGCGGTCGTGGCTACAGCAACCTACGTTACTTGCTCCTCAAGGCCCGGCGCATGGCCTCCCTAAAGACCGAATTCGTCGTTTTCCGGAAGGCGGCCTGAAATGCACACGCTGTCAGTTTCTTGCGCGGAGCCCATTTGTCATTGGAAGCGGTTCCCGCCTGGGTTTGCGGCCAATGCGGTGAGCCTCATTTCGAGTAACACGAGGTCAACACGATTCAGCGTCTCCTTCTTCAGTTTTACAGGCAAACCGCGAATCAGGCTTCAGTTGCATGACAGAGGGGAGCCGCGACGCCGATTCTTCCTTGGGATTTCCCCTGGTTCCCGGGAGGCCCTGCCTCACATTTGCGGCCGTCAGGTTTGGATCGCCACCGCGGAGTCGGAGCCTGCCGGTCGCGCTTCGCACGGCTGAGCGAGTGCGGGTCTCGCCGGAAACCATGGACTGCGAATGCAACCGCATCGGGAAGTCTTGAACGGTCGAGCACCCTTTCAGCCAGTTCACTTTTCGGAAGTTCGTCTCAGGTATCGCTCTACGTGCGCCCAATCTCTCATCGCTGTCCTGCTGTCCTGTGCTGTCCTGCTGAGAAATTGACTCCGCGACCTGGCGTTGATAGACTTGCCCCCATGAGACTTTTCGGACTTTGGTGTGCGTTACTCGTGCTTTCTTCCAGTGCCTGGGGACAGAGTTTCTACGGCTCGATCGTCGGCACGGTCAGTGACTCTTCCGGCGCGGCTATTGGCCAGGCATCCGTCGCTCTGATTAAGGCGGGCACCGGGGATCGCCGTACGGGTCAGACCGACGCGGTCGGCACTTACACCTTCGTGAATCTAACGCCCGGGCAGTATCGCGTGGAGATTGAGAAAGTGGGCTTCCGCCGCCTGGTTCGTGAAAACATCGTCGTCGAAGTGCAGAGCGCGGTGCGTATCGACGCGCCGCTTCAGGTGGGCGACGTGAATCAGGTGATCGAAGTGACGGCGCAGACTCCGCTGCTGCAAACGGAGGACGCGTCACTCGGTCAAGTGGTGGAAGCGCGCAAGGTGCAGGAGATGCCGCTGAACGGCCGGAACGTCTTCAGCCTCGTGGCGCTGGTTCCCGGGGTGGTGCCCGGTGGCCAGTCGAGCGCGACGCCCACCGGCGCGAATCCATTCGCCTGGGCGAACTTCCAGATAGGCGGCGGACAGGCAAATCAGAGTGCCTCCTACATCGACGGCGCTCCCAACAATTCGAACTACGTCAACCACACCATGCTGGTGCCCTCGCAGGACGCCGTGCAGGAGTTCAGGGTACAGACCAATAACCTGGGTCCCGAGTTCGGCCGGTTGGCGGGCGGCGTCATCAACCTGACCACCAAGTCCGGCACGAACAGTTTTCATGGCAGCGCCTACGAGTTTCTGCGCAACCGCAGTTTGAACGCGAATACGTTCTTCAACAATCGCGCGGGCGTGAAGCGCCCTGCCTTCACGCAGAATCAGTTCGGCGTGACATTTGGCGGGCCAGTCCGCAAAGACAAGACCTTTTTCTTCGGATCGTATGAGGGCTTCCGCCTGCGGCAGGGAGCGTCATATGTATTTTCAGTGCCGACTGACCCGATGCGCGCGGGAAACTTCTCCGATGTCCGCAACGGTGCGGGCGCGGTTGTTCCCATCTACGATCCGCTCACCACGTGCGGACGGCTGGGCAATCCGGCCTGCCCCGGCGGCACGATTTCGCGGACGCCGTTTCCGGGCAACATTATTCCGGAAAATCGGATTGATCGCGCGGCGCGTGCGATGACGCCGCTGTGGGGACGGGCAACTTCGCCCGGTGCGCAATTCACAGCGGTGAACAACTACACGGCGAACGCCAGTGTTGGCGGCAACCAGAACCAGCAGAACTACCGGGTGGATCACACGGTGAGTGACAAGCAGCGCGTCTTCGCGCGCTACACATACTGGCGCAACCTGAATCTTCCGATTGATCCCTACAACACCAAGACCTGCGTCGACCGTTGTACCGAAGACATGAATACGAATCAGGCCGTGCTGGGCGACACGTACTCGATTTCGCCCACCACGTTTCTTGATCTTCGGGCCAGCTTTTCACGTTATCACTATGACCGCACAGCGGCATCGACGGGCTTTGACCTCACACAGTTGGGTTGGCCGGCTGCGCTGAATACGGCCGTTGCGGTGCGTGTGCAGCCGATCCCGATTGTCACCGGCTACAACGGAGTGTTCGGCACTAACGGCACGGGCAGCACGATTGTGGCGCGGAACGACATCTTTTCGCTCAGCCCCAACATGACTAAGATCTGGGGTAAGCATACCGTGAAATTCGGCGGCGAGTGGCGCCGGGGCACGCACAATTACTACCAGCAGAACAACCCGTCGGGCTCGTTCAATTTCGACGCGCTGTTCACCAGCGTCAATCCTTTGGCGGCCGCAGGTACGGGCAATGGCTTCGCGTCGTTCCTGCTGGGCCACGGCAGCGGTGGCGGCCTCACGCACAACAGCTTCGTCGCAGGCCAGATGATCTACCGCGGCTACTATGTGGGCGACCAGATGCAGGTGAACTCGAAGCTCACGCTGAACTTCGGCGTCCGCGTGGAGCAGATGGGCCCGTGGTCGGAACGTTTTGACCGGCTGGTGGTGCTGCTGCCGAACGCCGAGAATGAACTCAGCGGACGCGGCGGCTTGAACTTCAAGGGCCGCTTCGGCCTGGTGAACTCCCCCGACAGCCCCAGTCGCAACAACAACGAACTGCGCAACGTGGTTTCGCCGCGTCTCGGTCTGGCTTATCGCTTGAACAGCAAGACCGTCATCCGAACGGGTTGGGGCTTGTTCTACCTCCCGAACGACGTGTCGTTTTGGACAGCGCCCAACCTCGACATCTCAAACGCCTACACGACTCCGTACTTCGGCTCGCCGGATGGCGGCATCACGCCGGCGGACCGCATTTCGAATCCGTTTCCGAATGGCATCATTCCCGCGCCGGGCCGCAGCCCGAACATTCAACGGTTGTTTTACGGACAAGGGGTGACCGGCGCGCTATATAAGGATCCGCGTGCGCACACACAGCAGTGGAACTTCGACGTGCAGCGCGAGATCCTGGGCGGCATAGCGATCGACCTCGCTTATGCCGGCTCAAAGGGTACCCATTTGCCGGGTCCCAACCAGCAATTGAACCAGTTGCCGGTAGAGTTCCTGTCGCAGGGCGCTTCGTTGACCCAGCAGGTGCCGAATCCGTTCCTGGGCCAGGTGGCGTTAGGCGCGCTCGCCCAGCCGACGGTGCAGCGCGGCCAGTTGCTGCGGCCGTTTCCCCAGTACACCGCTTTCAACCAGGCCGCGCCGATGAATCGCAACTCGATCTATCATTCGGCGCAAATGAAGGTGGAAAAGCGCTTTGCGCAAGGCGCATCGGTTCTCTTCTCCTACACCTGGTCGAAGCTGATCAGCGATACCGATACCCTGACGGCCTGGCTGGAGCCGGGCGGCGGCCTCGGTGTGCAGAACTGGCACAACCTGCGTGCGGAGCGTTCGGTGGCGCTGTACGACACGCCGCATCGTGCGGTGATGAGCTTTATCTACGACCTGCCATTCGGCAGGGGCAAGAAGTTCATCAATAGCGCCAAAGGCGTCGCGAACCACCTTGTGGGCGGCTGGGGCGTGAATGGCATCCCCACCTTCCAGAGCGGCAACCCGCTTAGCCTTAATATGGCCGTCAACACCACCAACTCGCAGGGCGGCGGGCAGCGGCCGAACTCCACTGGCGTCAGCGCCAACCTTGAGGGCTCGGCGCAGTCGCGGCTCGGTAAATGGTTCGAAACGTCGGCCTTTACGCCCGCCCCGGCCTTCCAGTTCGGTAACTTGGCACGCTCGCTCACCGATGTTCGTTCGCACGGCATCGCGAACATCAACTTCAGCATCTTCAAGAACACGCAGATCAACGAACGTTTTGGCCTGCAGTTCCGTACGGAGATCTTCAACCTGTTCAATCGCGTGCAATTCGGATATCCCGGCAGGGATCTGGGCAATCCGCAGTTCGGCGTGATTAGCGGACAATTAAACGATCCGCGCCTTATCCAATTCGCGCTCCGGCTTCAGTTCTAAACTTGCCGTTGCGCTGCGTACTCTGGCTCTGCGCCGCCGCCCTGGCGGCGCAGAGCCTTTCCCATTTCCGATTGGTCCCCCTGCCGTTTGTTCATCGCCATTCGGCAACGAAGCAAAAGTATCTCATTGAGACCATGGGCGGCGGTGTGGCGCTGTTGGACTTCGACGGGGATGGGCGTCTGGATATCTTCATGGTGAATGGCGGCAAGCTTGACGATCCGGTCCGCTTGCCGGCGGATTTCGAGCGAGGGAACCCGGCTTATGCCAACCGGCTGTACCGGCAGCAGGCCGACGGAACGTTTGCCGACGCTACAGCGCGGGCCGGTCTGTTTGCCGGGCCGAATGTTTACGGGATGGGGGTGGCCAGCGGAGACATCGACAATGACGGCGACACAGATCTTTACGTCACAGGCTTTGGCGGGAGCGTACTCTATCGCAATAACGGCAACGGCACTTTCGCGGTTTCCGCGGAGGCTCCCGTGCCGGGTTGGGCCGTTTCGGCGGCGTTTCTCGATTACGACAATGACGGCTGGCTTGACCTGTTCGTCGTCCGTTATCTGGATTGGGACCTGGCGCGGAATATCCTGTGCGGCACTCCATTTAACGCCTACTGCAGGCCCGACAAGTTCAGTGGCGTTTCGAACGTCCTCTTCCGTAACGAAGGCAGCGGGCGCTTCCGCGATGTCAGCAGGGAGTCGGGCATTGGGGCTGTGACCGGCAAGGGGATGGGTGTGGCGGTGAACGACTACGATGGCGATGGATTCACAGACATGTTCGTCGCCAACGACGGTATGGAACAGTTCCTGTTCCATAATGGGCGGAACGGCACTTTTGAAGAGCGCGCGCTCGAGGCGGGCGTAGCCCTTTCCGACGACGCGCGGTCCTTTGCCGGGATGGGCGCGGCGTTCGCCGACTACGACAACGACGGCCGCGCTGATATCCTGGTGACCAATCTGGCGCTGGAAAAGTACGCGCTTTACCACAACGATGGCGAGGGCCGGTTTTCCTATGCCAGCCTGAGCAGCGGGCTGGCCGGATTGACCTCGCGAAGTTCCGGCTGGGGCGTGGGCTTACATGATCTTGACAACGATGGGTTCAAGGACATCTTCGTTGCGCAGAGCCATGTGCTGGACAACGTGGCGAAGATCCATTCCGGGCTGCGCTATCTGGAGCCGCCGGCTCTTTTCCGCGGCGGACATGGCAAGTTCACGGCGACCGAATTGGGACTGTCCGCAGTCGCCGGCCGCGGTGCGGCGTTTGGTGATATCAACAATGACGGTCGTATTGACGTTGTTGTTTCCGTTCTGGGAGGCAGCCCGATGGTCCTGATGAATCGTTCGCAGCAGCCGGGAGTGACGCTGCAACTGATCGGGACGCGCGCCAATCGCGATGGCGCCGGGGCGATTGTGCGTTCCGGCAGGCAGACAGTTTACGCGACCACCGCAGGCAGCTATCTTTCCGCAGGCGATCGGCGTGTGCATCTGTCGGGTAGTCCGGAGAGGGTAGAGATCACCTGGCCAGGAGGCCGGCGGCAGACGGCGGTACTTGCGCCGGGTCCTGTCGTTACGATACACGAGAAAGAGTGATCCTGCTTCTGCATCTGCTTGCCTTCGCGCAAGTGTTTGGATTCGCGCAAGCGGTGGCGCCGGATTTGCGCCAACACGTTGAGGCGGGACTAAAGGCACGAGCTGCGGGCGACCTGGATGCGGCGGCGCGCGAATTCCTGCGGGTCGCTGATCTCGCTCCCGATCTGGCGGCTGCACACGTCAATCTCGGCGCTGTGTATTTTCAGATGAAAGACTACGGACGGGCGATACCGCCGTTGCGCCGCGCGTTGGAGCTCAACCGCGATTTGCCGGGAGCGCACCAGATGCTTGGAACCGCGTTGCTGGCGCACGGTGCGGCTGCCGAGTCGATCCCGCACCTGGCGAAGGCCCAGGCGAATGATCTGCTGGGGATTGCGTTGTTGGAAGCCGGCCGGACTCGCGAGGCCGTGGAACACCTGGAAGCCGCGCTGCTCCAGCGCCCGAACGATCCGGATCTGCTCTACTATTTGTCCCACGCACATGGAGATCTTTCGAAAAACCTGTTTGACCGGCTGCGATCTCAAGCGGGCGGCACTGCGCGTGGCGAACAGATGATGGGTGAGGCTGCTGCTGCGGCCGGACAATGGGCACAGGCTGAGAAGTATTTTCGAGCTGCCCTGTCTGTGCGCCCTGACCTTCGCGGAGTTCATCTGGCGATTGGAGAACTGCATCTGGCAAGCGGCGACTACGCGAAGGCAGAGACCGAATTTCTTGCCGAAACCCGGTTAGCGCCTGCGTCCGCGGTGGCGGCCTATAAGTTCGGGCTGGTCCTATCCAACCGCGGCGAGGCCGCAAAGGCGGTGGTCGAGCTGGAACGGGCCAACCGCTTGCGGCCGGGAATGTCGGAAACCTTGTTAGCGCTCGGCAAAGCATTGGCCGTCACGGGGAACCTGCCGGGGGCCGAGAACGCATTGCGGCAGGTACTCAAACTTGAATCGGCGTCGGCGTTGGCTGAAGCGGCACACTTGCAGCTCTCACAGCTTTACCGGCGTATGGGCAGGGTGGCGGATGCGGATCGCGAACTTGAGGCGTTGAAGGGCTTGCGACGGGGGAAGCGATAGTGGCGGCAGCGAGGACCTCCGTTGCGCACACGATCCGATGCCGCTCTCAAAACTGCATTCAGGGGAAGGCAAAAACGGGCCGACTCGATTCAATCTGCCGGACGTAAGCAGGGGCCAACCGCCGCTACCTCATCGCTAACCAAGGTCTTCACCGCCCTTTCGCTTAGGACGGTCGGCGTGCTGGTCGCCGCAGTCTTCGGCGGCATCGGCGGTGGGTTCATCTTGATGTTCGTGGATGAGATCTTCCCCCCGAACGCGGCCGCCGCTCCGCTCCCTTTTCCGCTGCCTCCTCGACCGCCCACGCAGGGTGCGGGTTCCAGGCGTTCCGTGTCGAACTCCGGCGCTGGGCGAACCACGGCATAACAGCCCGAAGCCTGCTCAGCATCGGAATTCGTGCCGGCGAATGGTGTGCCTCGCTCGGCCGGCAGACGGAGGCGTCTGCCCCAACCGAACCTGCTCCAGAGCCAGTCGAAACCGCCTGCCGCACAAAAGGAACCGCCCAGTTCAACCCCGCCGGATGGTATTATCTCCCCATGCGTTTTCTCATCGTGTTTACTCTCCTAGCCGCAGGTCACTCGCCGCTTACCGCCGCCGATTCGAAATCCGGCCCCGTCGCCTTCCGCACGCACGTCATCGAGTCGAAGATGCCGGGAGGATACGCGGTACTCGTTACCGACGTCAACAAAGACGGGAAGTTAGATGTGATTGGCATGACC
>SXGT01452903.1_pt1 | contig 12592 bp, 11 predicted proteins | sample 3176221 | NCBI WGS metagenome assembly SXGT01 (sample SAMN11356862, study PRJNA531348) | freshwater metagenome | isolation source: freshwater sample F1-120 | place: China: Fuxian Lake, Yuxi | collected 2017-12-25
ACCGCCGCGTGGCTGCCGCCTCCACCGCCGCCAGCCACGACGAGCTCGGCGGCGCCGCGCATGACCGCACTCGCACCACCGCCACCGCCGCCGCTGTACAACGCGCCCTGGCCGCCGCCGCCAGCGACGTGCACGGCGAGCCCCTCGGCCGGCGTCACCAGCACCCTGGCGCTGGCGAACCCACCACCGCCGCCGGCGGCACCACCTGAACCGGCGCTGCCCGCGCCGCCGCCGCCGCCCCACGCCTTCACCACGACCGCCGCGCAATTCTCGGGCACCGTGATCGTGTGCGAGCCCGTCGCGGCGAGCACCGTCGGTGCCGCCTGGCACCGACGGCGCAGCTCCACGCCCACCACCGCGCTGGCCCCGGCCATGATCACGCACTGGCCGGCCCCACTGCACGCCCCGGTCCATCGAGTCAGCTCCGACGTCGCATCGGGCGTCGCCGTCAACGTCACCACCGTGCCGGTCGCGAACACCGCCGAGCAATCGTCGCGGCAGTCGATGCCCGCCGGCGACGACGTGACCTGGCCGCCGCCGGTGCCGGCGAAGGTCAGGGTGACCGCACCGGGCACGCGCTCGAACGTGGCCGTCACCGACCGGCCGGCGCTCATCGTGACGGCGCACGTGGTCGCCGCACCCGTGCAGTCGCCGCTCCAGCCCGCAAACGTCGACGTGGCGTCGGGCGTGGCGGTCAGGCTGACCTCCGCCCCCTCGACCATCGCCTCTTCGCAATCGGTCCCGCAGGCGATGCCGCCGGGACTCGACGCCACCATACCGGCACCACCACCGCCGCGCACCACGCTCAGCGCGTGGGTGATCGGTCCGGCGGCGTCGGCGCCACCCATGTCGACCGCGCTGCCGCAGGCCGCGGCGCCCGCCAGGGCGAGCGCGGCGGCCATCCATCGGGGAAACGTTGGGAGCTGCATGTCCACCCAGTTGCGCGAGCCGGCGAATCGATCACGGCGATCACCGCAGCCGCGAGCCGAGAGGTCCGGCCAATCCCCGCGAAGTCAGAGACAGTTGATCGAGGACAGACCAACCGAGGTTACCCTCAGGGACATGCACGCGACGAAGCTCCCAGGTGCCCTGCTCCTGGTCAGTGCGGCGGCGGCGGCGGCATGCGGGAACGGCAGCAGCTCCGACGACCCCGGCCGGGTCACGCTGCACCGCCTCAACAACGCCGAGTACAACAACACCGTCCGTGATCTGCTCGGTACCGAGCTGCGTCCCGCGGATGACTTCCCGGCCGACGATCGCGGCTACGGCTTCGACAACGTCGCCGACGTCCTGCGGCTGTCGCCGCTCCTGGTCGAGCTCTACGAGACCGCGGCCGAGGAGCTGATCGCCGACACGCTCCGCACCAGCACCACCAGCACGATGCAGATGTTCGAGGTGATGGGCCCGTCGAGCTCCGGCAACACCTCGGGCACGGGCTGGCTGTTCTTCTCGAACGGCACCGCGACCGTCAACGTCCCCATCGCCGCGGCCGGTCAGTACCGGATCGCGGTGCGCGCGTACGGCCAGCAGGCCGGGCCCGAACCGGCCCGACTCTCGATCGAGGTATCGGGTCAGACGCCGGTGGTGCGCGACGTGACGGCGGTGCAGGCGGCGCCCGCGGTCTACGAGGCGATGTTTCCGCTGCCCGCCGGCAACGCCCAGATCATCGTCGGATTCGTCAACGACTACTACGACATGGCGACGATGGCCGATCGCAACCTCTGGGTCGATCACGTGATCGTCGAGGGTCCGATCGGGGCGCCGCCGGTCGACGGCGATCGACGCGCCGCCGTCCTCATCTGTCCCGAGCTCGACGATCGCACCTGCCAGGGATCGATCCTGTCGGCCTTCGCCCGCCGGGCCTGGCGCCGTCCCGCCACCGAGCTCGAGATCCAGGATCTGCTCGCGCTGGTCGACGTCGCGCTGGGCGAGGGCGACACCGCCGAGGCCGGCCTCCGCCTGGCGCTGCAGGCGGTACTGGTCTCGCCGCACTTCATCTATCGCGTGGAGATCGACCCCTCGCCGGGCTCGAAGACGCCCCACCCGCTCACCGACTGGGAGCTGGCCACGCGGCTCTCGTACTACCTGTGGAGCACGATGCCCGACGCCGAGCTGTTCGCCGCCGCCGAGGCCGGGCTGCTCCAGGATCGCGCCGAGGTCGAGCGCCAGGCCCGCCGCATGCTCGACGATCCCAAGGCGGTGGCGCTCATCGACAACTTCGCGGGTCAGTGGCTGTTCACGCGCGCCCTCGGCGATCAGGACCCCGACTACATGCTGTACCCCGACTACGACGACGAGCTCGAGGACGCGATGCGGGCCGAGACCCGTCGCTACTTCCAGGCCTTCCTCGAGGAAGACATCCCGATGGACCAGTTCCTGGTCGCCGACTTCACCTACGCCAACGACCGCCTGGCCCTGCACTACGGGCTGCCGCCGGTCGGCAGCGCCGAGCCGGTACGGGTCTCGCTCGCCGACACCCAGCGGCGCGGCTTCCTCATGCAGGGCAGTTTCCTGCGTGTCACCTCGCGCCCCAAGCGCACCTCACCGGTGCTGCGCGGCAAGTGGATCCTCGACAACCTCCTGTGCCTGCCGCCGCGACCACCGCCACCCGGCGTCGAGGGCCTGCCCGACGGCATGATGGCGACCGGCTCGATCCGCGATCGGCTCGAACAGCACCAGCAGGACCCGGTATGCGCGAGCTGTCACGAGGTGATGGATCCGCTCGGCTTCGGGCTCGACAACTTCGACGCCATCGGCCGCTGGCGCACCGACGACGGCGGCTACCCGATCGACGCCACCGGCACCTTCGGCCACGCCGCGTCCTTCGACGGCCCGGCCGAGATGGTCGCCCTGCTCGCCGCCGAGCCCCAGGTGTACCGCTGCCTGGTCGAGAAGCTCTACACCTACACCGGCCGCTCGCCGTTCCGGATCGAGTCGACCGAGCACATCGACGAGCTGACCAAGCGCTTCGCCGACAACGGCTTCGTGCTGAAGGACCTGCTGGTCGACATCGTCACCGACGACTTCTTCGTCTCGCGGCGAGGTGAACCATGAGACTCAGCCGACGGCTCTTCCTCGGTGGCGCTGGCGCGGCCATCGCCCTGCCCTTGCTCGAATCACTGCGCCCGCGCGCCGCCCGCGGCGGCGGCGCCGAGGTGCCCAAGCGGTTCCTCGGCTACTACATCCCCTGTGGCATCGTGATGAGCCGGTGGACGCCGGCCGTCACCGGTCCGGCCTGGGTGGCGACGCCCATCCTGACCCCGCTCGAGGCGATGCGGGCGAAGGTCTCGATCCTGAGCGGCCTCGACAACCGTCCTGGCCGCTCCGACGGCGGCGGCGATCACGCGTCCGGCACCGGGTCGTTTCTGACCTGCACCCACGTCCGCAAGACCGCGGGCGCCGACATCCTCAACAACATCTCGCTCGATCAGGTGCTGGCGCCGGTCCTCAGCGAGGGGCTCTCGTACCCGTCGCTCGAGCTCGGCACCGACGGTGGCTCCAGCGTCGGCGACTGCGACACCGGCTACAGCTGCGCCTACGCTCGGTCGATCTCGTGGGCGGGCCCGACCACGCCCCTGCCCAAGCAGACCAGCCCGCGCGCGTTGTTCGATCGTCTGTTCGCCGGCTACGACCCCGATGCCTCGGCGGCCGAGATCGCGCGCCGTCAGCTCTACCGCACCAGCGTGCTCGATCATTCGGTCGATCAGGCCACGTCGCTGCGCGCCCAGCTGGGCAAGACCGATCAGCTCAAGCTCGACGAGTACCTGACCTCGGTGCGCGAGCTCGAGGAGCGGGTCGCGACGCCGCCCCGGGTCTGTCGTCCGGGCGCCCGACCGACCGACAACCTGTCATTCGCCGCCCGGGCACGGGCGATGGCCGACCTGATGGTGATCGCGTTCGAGTGCGACCTGACCCGCGTGATGACGTTCATGCTCGGCAACGCCGGATCGGGCACCACCCACCCACAGGTCGGCGTCACCGAGTCGCACCACGAGCTGTCGCACCACATGATGAACCAGAGCAACTTCGACAAGCTCACCCTGATCGACACCTGGGAGGTCGGCGAGCTGGCCTACCTGCTCGGCCGCCTCGACGCGATCGAGGACGCGCCCGGGGTCTCGGTGCTCGACAACACGGTCGTGTTCTTCTCGAGCGAGATCGAGGACGGCGACGCCCACCGCCACTCCAACCTGCCGGTGGTCATCGCTGGTGGCGGCGGCGGCACGATCCGCCAGGGTGAGCACCGGCGGTTCACCAGCGGGACGCCGCTGGCCAACCTGTTCCTGGCCATTCTGCAGGGGCTGGGCGCGCCTCAGGCCAGGTTCGGCGACGATGGCACCACGCCGCTTGCCAGCGTGCTGCTCTAGGGAGTCGGTCGGTCGTACTGCGTGTAGTCGAACCAGACGCCGAACACGGGCGCCTGCACGTGACAGCGGTTCCAGCACGTGTCGCTGTGGCTCTCGGCGCCGCCCGGGGTGTCGGCCTGCGAGAACAGCCAGCCGCCTTCGTCGTCGGGCGAGATCCCACGCCGGACCTTGCGCATCATCGCGACGTAGCGCAGCGCGCCGGGCACGCCGCCGTCGTCCTCGTAGACCTCCTTCACCAGGATCGCCCCGAGCTCTCGCGTCCCCATTCCGCGGGCGACCTCGTTGAAGTAGATGAACCGGATGGTGTCGCCGTGGCCGGGTGCCGGGCCCGAGGTCTCGATGCGATTCCATTCAGTCGTGAGGTCGGTGTAGTCGCCGATCGGATCGGGTGAAATCGACTCGCCGCACGCGGTCAACGCACCCAGCGCGACCGCCAGCGCGAGCTGACGCGTCACGGAATCACCACCGTCATGACCGGGACGTCGATGTAGTCTTCTTCGCCGTCGGGCCCGTCGATGTCGGCGCCGTCGTCGAGCCGAGCGGTCAGGTCATACGAGCCCTCCGGCAATCCGGTCGTGTCCCATTCGAACGTACGACGACCAGACACCAGGATCCCGATGTTGCCGGGCTGCACCTGCATCTGCACATCGAGGGTGGGGCCGATCACCACGCCGCTGACAAGGTCGTGATCGAGGTCGCTCACCTCGAAGGCGAAGGTCACCTTTCGACCGACACGCGCCACCTCCTCGAAGGAGGTCACCGTCGGCGCGCGGTTGTCGAAACGGCCGGGCCCACGCGGCCCGGATTCGGTCACGGCGTCGGCTGCGCCCGCCCAGTTTCGCAGGATCAGGTACTCCCGATCCGCGAGGGTCCGGTCAGGCGGCATGCGTACCTTCAAGGAGACGCTGAATCCGGGCCTCGTGAACGTTGCGATCTGGCTCGCCAGGCCCGGGCCCCCGGCACCGTCGATGGGAATCGTCTCGCCGGGCAGCAACGTCGGACTGTACGCGTCGAGCCGAAAGTCGTTCCGCGCCACAGGGTTCAACGGAAAGCCGTGACAGCGAACGCAGTTGGCGGCGAGCACCGGCATCACGTCGACCTGCCAGCTCGGAACCTCGGGCGGATCGTCGAGCGCGCAGCCCGGCGCCGCGGCGAGCGCCACGACGACGGCGAAGATGGCGGCGAGACGCATGACCTAGAGATAGTAGTGCAGCTGGAGGAGCGACAGGAGGTTGGGCGCGAAGGTGTCGCCGCCGGTCGCCTCGGCGCGCAGGAGCAGGTGGACCTCGACGTGCGCCCACGGGAAGGCCTGGGCATTGATCTCGAGCGCGTTGCGCGTGCTGCCCTGGAGCATGAGATCCGGCGCCCAGCGCTGGATCGCGCCACCGATCATCCAGCCCGGCAGCATCATGCGGGTGACGCCGACGTAGCCGACCAGCTGCGGCCGCGTGCCGCCGCCGCTTGTGAAGGTCTGGACCTGCAGATCGAGCTCGGACAGGACCATGAGCCGCGACCCCTTCAGCCACTGCTTGCCGACGGCGCCGACGGTGTAGCGGCGGTCCTCGGCGGTGACGGCGACGCGGGCCTGCCCTGCCAGCGCGCGCGTGCCGGCGGCGAGCCGGCGCTCCATGTAGACGGTCGCGCCCGACGCGCGCGGGCCGGCGCCGGTGAACGGCACCGGGTTGGCCACGAACGCCGACCCGTGCGCCTCCCAGCCGGTGCCGCTCAGCCCACCGCCGAGCGCGTAGGGCTCCTCGAGCAGGTAGTAGCCGAGGTGCCGCCGGGGATAGGCGGTGTGGTCCTGGGTGCGGATCCCGAACACCGGGTAGAAGCGGCCGGCGCGGACGTAGGGACCGTCATCGTGCCGCTGGTACGTCACGTAGTGCTCGCGCGAGGCGACCCACGCCGCGATCGCCGGCCCCGGTGATCGCTCGCGCGCGCTCCCCCGCAGCCCGGCGGTGATCGACAGCGCGACCGGGCCAGCCGCGACGCGAGCGTGGACGTCGGCCTGCATGGGGAAGGCGAGCGTGTCAGGCTCGTGGCCATCGAGCTGCTTGCCGCCCAACGCGCCCCGCAGGTCGGCGCCGAGGGCGAGCCAGCCCGGCGGCTCCCAGGCTCCGTGCAGGAACGCGCCGTCGCCGCGGCCGCTGATGGTATCCGCCGACTCGCCTCGACCGTAGTCGTTGAGAAGCCCGCCGCCGGCGGCCGAGAGGTGGCAGTCGCCGCAGCGCTCGTGGTCGGTCGAGAGCTGGAACTGCGGGTAGGCCGACGCGCTGCCGGCGCCGGCCACGAGCCACACCAGCACGACGGTCAGTCGCACGTGGCGCCCTCGAGGATCCAGCGCTCGACGATCTCGATCTCGACGTCGGGCAGCGGCGTGTCCGGCGGCATCACCAGCGCGGTCCCCTCCCCGCGCAGCATCCACATTAGCTGCGAGCTCTCGGGCTGACCAGGCCGCACGAAGTTGCCGGGCGGATCGCCGGCCTGGGGCGGAGCCCCACACACGCGCCCGGTCAAGAACGCGTAGGCGGCGTCGGGGCTCGACAGATCGAGCCCGGCCACCGACGACAGGCCCGAGTGACAGGCGGCCGTGGCGCAGCTCGGGCGGAGGATCGCCGTGTGCACGTAGTCCCAGTCGCTCGAGCGATCCTCGGCGCCGTCACAGGCCGCCAGCGCTGCGAGGCCGGCCGCGGCAAGTACCGCTCGATGCATCGGCCGGCGAGCCTACCATGATCAATCCGGACCAAGACGCGATACCCTGGCAGCGACAATCATGGCCATCCTCGTCCACACCACCGCCGACGGGAGGGAGTACGAGCTCGGGGAGCGCACGATCATCGGGCGCATGGACGGATGCGACATCCGCATCCTCGACGGGCTGATCTCCAAGCAGCACGCCGAGATCAGCCACGCCAACGGCCGCTGGTCGCTGCGCGATCTGGGCAGCTCCAACGGTACCGTGGTCAACGGCCACCGCGTGCACGCCCACGATCTCGCGGAGGGCGATCAGATCAGCGTCGGCGCGTCGGTCCTGGTGTTCTCGTTCGCGTCGGCCTCGCGGTCCGCGCCCGCGGTCGAGATCGTCGAGTCGTCGGCACCGCAGGTCCAGGCCAAGATCGAGCGGGCCCCGATCGAGGGCTTCCGGCCGGCCGCCCAGATCGCCGACGTCGAGCAGCTCAAGCGCGACTACGAGAAGCTGCGCATCGCCAACGAGCTCAACCGCGCCATCGGCCTCGAGCCCGACATCGACAAGCTCCTGTCCCGGCTGCTCGACGAGACCTTCAAGCTCCTGCCCGCCGACCGCGGCGTGATCCTGCTGATGGACCCGCAGACCCGCCAGCTCTCGCCGCGCGCGGTCAAACACGCCCGCGACTCGCGCGAGGCCATCAACCTGTCGCACACGATCATCAACCAGGTCTTCCAGAGCGGCGCGTCGGTGATCACGATGGACGCGATGATGGATTCGCGCTTCGCCGGCGCCAAGTCGGTCATCGCCGGCGGGATCCGCTCGACGATGTGCGTGCCGATGATCTACCAGTCGCAGCTCTTCGGCATCATCCACCTCGACTCGCTGGTGGCGACCAACGCCTTCCACGAGAAGGACCTCCAGATCCTCGACGGCGTCGCCGCCCAGGCGGCCCAGGCCGTCGACAACGCCTACAAGGCCAAGCAGCTCGAGCGCAGCGCGCTGGCCCGCCGCGACTTCGAGCGCCTGTTGCCGCCCGAGGTCGTCGAGCAGGTGGTCAACGGCGGCGTCCGTCTCGAGCGCGGCGGCGAGCTACGCCCGACCACGGTCATGTTCACCGACGTGCGTGGGTTCACCTCGTGGTCCGAGCGCCACACCCCGGCCCACATCGTGTCGGTGCTCAACGACTACTTCGAGCTGATGGTCGACGCCATCCACCGCCACAAGGGCACCCTCGACAAGTTCATGGGCGACGGCATCCTGGCCCTGTTCGGCTCGCCCATCTCGTATGGCCACGACGCGATCAACGCCGTCGACTGCGCGATCGAGATGCTGCAGTTCCTCCTTCAGTTCAACCGCGAGCACGAGGCCTCCGGCGACCAGTTCGCGATCGGCATCGGCATCAACACCGGCCCGGTGGTCGCCGGTTACATGGGCTCGTCGAAGAGCATGGAGTACACCGCCATCGGCGACCACGTGAACCTGGCCTCGCGCCTGTGCGGGGCGGCGTCGCCGGGCGTCATCCTGGTCTCGGCCGAGACCCTGGCCCAGCTCGGCAATCGCTACGCCTACCAGCACCTCCCGCCGATCATGGTCAAGGGCAAGGCCCAGCCGGTCAGCGTCTTCCAGATCATGGGCTACGCGACCCAGGTCTGATCGCGCGCCGTCCCGTCACCAGATCAGCATGCGGATCTGCTTGTCCTTCTCGGTGAGGACGATGGTGTGGCTGTCCTTGTCGTCCGCGTTGGCCTTCCAGGAGCTCTCGCGCTTCTCGTTCTTGGTCTGGGTCCAGCCCTCGGGGAGGCAGGCCGGGACGGTCGCGATCAACGCGGCGTAGTCCCCGCCGTCGTCGTAGGCACACGACATCGTGGTCGGCCCGGTCTTGACCATGTCGTAGATGATGCAGGTGGTCCCGGGCAGCGCGAACGTCGACGTGTAGTCCTTGCGGACCTTGCGCAGCTTGGTGTCGATGATGTCGCCGCGCATCGCCGCGAACTCGTCGGCGGTCGCCGCCAGCACCTCGTCGAGCGCCAGACACAGCGGATCCCGCGGCGGTTCGGGCGGCGGCGCCTCGACCGCGGTCGCGCCCGCATCGGGCGTCTCGCCCGGGTCGGCGGGCGCGGTCGGCGCCGCCTTGCCGCCGCCACCGCACGCGCCACTCGCCCCGGTCGCGGCGATCACGAGCATCATCCCCGTCCATCGCTTCATGCGCTTGACTATAGCGCTCGGCGGAGGGGCCCGCCGCCGGGCCGTCGCCGGTGGGGGCGCGACCGCTCAGGTGCACACCGCGGCCCCCGGTTGCCCCGGCCCAAGTCGCGGGGATCACGACCCGCGACTTGGGCACGCATCGTGAAGTATCGAGAAGCGCCGGCCGAGGTCGCTGTTGTCCTCCTCCCCCACTCGTCCCACCCGTCCTCGTTCCCTCCTCTCCACCCTCCTCCTCGCCGCGGTCGTGTTCGTGGTCTCGGCTCCCGCCGAGGCCGGCGCGGAGACGCGCGGCGTGCTCCGCATCGGCGTGGCACCGGTCGCCCTCACCCCCGAGCGCGACACGCCGATGCTGGGCGCACCCGTCGACGACGCGGTGCGCGCCTACAACGCCGCCGCCGACGCCTACGATCGCGCCCACGGCAACGCGCCCGGCTCGACCATGGCCACGGCGCCGATCGATCGCACCGACCTCGGCGTCAGCTCCACCATGGTCACGGCGGCGCCGGCTCTCGAGGCCGGCGGCCGTCACCTGTTCGTGCGCGTCGAGGCCGCGCTCGCCTTCGGCGCCGAGCACCGCAGCTACGGCCTCGGCTTCTACCCGCTCAACCTCGCCGTGCCCATGCGCCGCGGCACGGTCACACCGTACCTCTCGGCTGGAGGCTCGGTGAGCTGGCTCGACGACACCACCGTCGCCGGCGAGGTCGGCGCGCTGATCGGCGCCCGCTTCGCCGGCGGCGTCCGCCTCGGCCGCCGCGTCACCGTCGAGGTCGGCTACGGCGCCTACGTCCTCGGCGGCACGGTCGACCGCGATCGGCTCGACACCATGCGCGCCTACGACCCGCGCGGCGCCGAGCCGCCGCCGCGCCCCGACGGCGCCCTCTCCGGAGGGGAGCAGCGCGGCGCCGTCGACCTGTCCGTGGGCCTGGCGATCTGAGTCGCGACGGTCGCAGCCGGCGATCGGTTGTGGGATGTGCTCTAGCCGCGCCGGAGCATCAGGTGCTCGGGCACGCGGAAGAGCGAGCGGCCCCAGACCAGCTTGTCGGTGACGAGCTGGAGATCGGGGAAGCGCTGGACCAGGCCGAGGATCGACTTCTGCATCTCCATGCGGGCCAGGTGTGCGCCCAGGCAGTGGTGGACGCCGCCACCGAACGCGAGCACCGGCGCCTCGGCCCGCCCGATGTCGAAGGTGTCGGGGTCGGTGTAGGCCGCGGGATCGCGCTGGGCGGCGGCGATGAGCGCCACCACTGCAGTGTCGGCGGGGAGCGTGACGCCGCCGAACTCGGCCGGCTCGTGGAGGATGCGGGAGGTGATCGGGATCGACGTGTCGAAGCGCAGGCACTCCTCGACCGCTGGCTTGATCAGCTCGGGGTGCGCGCGCAGGCGGGCGAGCTGCTCGGGGTGAAGCAGCAGGCTGCGCACGCCGAGCGAGATGGCGCCGATCGTGGTCTCGAAGCCGGCGATGAGCAGCCCGATGGCCTGCGAGATCAGCTCGAGGTGGTCGAGCTTGCCGCCGTCCTGCTCGGCGCGGATGAGGCCGCCGAGGATGTCGTCGGTGGGGTGGTTGCGGCGCTGCTCGATCAGACCCTCGAAGTACGCGCTCAGCGCGAAGCTGGCCTCGTCGGCGCGCCGCGCGATCTCCGGATCGGGCATGAGCTGGAGATCGTGGGTGGCGTCTGCGGTCCAGCGCGTGAACCGGGCGCGGTCCTCCGCCGGCACGCCCATCATCTCGCAGATGACGATCGAGGGGACCGGCAGGGCGAGCTCGGCGACCAGGTCGAACTCGTCGCGGCCGGCGATGGCGTCGAGCGCCTGGACGACCACGCGGTCGACGGTGGAGGCGATCCGCTCCAGCGCCCGCGGCGTGAAGGCCTGCTGCACCAGCTTGCGCAGGCGGGTGTGCACCGGCGGATCGTTGGAGAGCATGAAGCGGTTACGTGGATGATCGGCGGGCCGCGGCCGCATCGACGGCAGGGTCCCGTTGCGGGTGCGTACGCCCGAGGCGGTGTGCTTGAGCAGGTGATCGACGTCGGCGTAGCGGCTGAGGATGTAGACGCCGATCGGCGTCTTCCAGACCGGGTCGCTGGTCCGGATCCGGTTGACGATCGTGTAGAGGTCGTCGTGGTGGTCACGACGGCTCTGGAAGGGATTGAAGCCCTTCCACGGATCTGTGGCGAGATCGACTCCCATGTGCCGATCATGCCACGGTCGCAACCTGGCGAGCGCGCTCGCATTTACGCCGGCAGACCGGTAGCCTGGGACGAACGTTTCAACGAGGGCCCATGATGACCATCCGCTCCGTCCTCTTCGTCGCGCTCTCCGCCGCCGCGCTCGCCTGTGGCAGCTCCTCCCCCGAACCGGACACCACGCCGCCGGTCAAGGTCGCCAAGGTCGACGTCGCCATCGCGTCGGTCACCCTGGCCGATGACTGCGGCGGTGGCCCCACCACCGCGCCGGCCGAGCCGGCCGAGAAGCTCGCGCAGGCCGACGCCGAGTCGATGCAGAAGCCCGGCCCCGGCGCGCGCATGATGTCGGAGACGATGGGCGACCGCGCCTGCGAGCAGAGCTCGATCCAGCTCCGCATCGCCAACGACACCAAGACCGGGTCGAAGGTCGCCATCCAGAAGATCGAGCTGCTCGACGAGAGCGGCACCAAGGTCGCCGACCTGACCCCGCGCGCGCCCAGCCGCTGGGCCAGCGACAGCTACCAGACCTGGGACGAGCAGATCGCTCCCGCCGACGTCCTCCAGGTGAGCTACGCGCTCTCGGCGCCCAACGTGGCGGCCGGCGCGACCTACACCGTGCGCGTCACCATCGCCGCCGGCGACGAGGAGCGCACGCTCGAGCAGAAGACCACCCTCGAGGCCGAGGCCACGCTGCCGCCGGGCGTCGTGACCTGATCGTCAGCAGTCGAGGCACGCCCACTCGACGATCCCGTCGCCCATGCCGAAGCGCTCGGCGGTGTAGTGCTCGAGGTCGATGAGGAAGCCGGTCTCCCGCGCGTTGCGCGTGCAGCAGCCGCTGCAGTCGGAGTCGGAGCACAGGTCGTAGACGACCACGTCGATGCGGCGGTCCTCGGCGCGCAGCCGCAGGGTGTGGAGACCGTACTGGTCGGCGTGGTCGGAGTGAACCGCGGCGATGTTGTGGGCCATGACCCAGGCCTCGGTCTGCTGGCCATCGACGAAGGCGAAGCGGCCGGCCCACTCGCAGCCGCTGAAGTCCTCGCACTCCTCGCTGCCGGGCTCGGGGTACGAGGTGAAGTTGGTCAGGTTGGCATCGCGCCAGCTCAGACCGTCCTCGTCGACGAAGCGGGCGTCGGCCGAGCCGCCGCCGC
>SXGT01380363.1_pt1 | contig 12590 bp, 10 predicted proteins | sample 3176221 | NCBI WGS metagenome assembly SXGT01 (sample SAMN11356862, study PRJNA531348) | freshwater metagenome | isolation source: freshwater sample F1-120 | place: China: Fuxian Lake, Yuxi | collected 2017-12-25
CCGCCGAAGCCGACCGCAGGTACCGCAAGGCGGCCGACCTCGGCGACTCGTCGGCGATGTTGAACCTCGGCGTCCTCTACGGCAAAGGCCAAGGCGTCCCGCAGGACTATGCCGAAGCCGTCCGGTGGTACAGGAAGGCGGCCGACGAACGCAGCACGGTCGCGAGATTCATCCTCGGCGTCCGCTATGCCGAAGGCCGAGGCGTAAGTAAGGACCTCGTCGACGCCGTCCGGTGGTGCCGGGAAGCGGCGACTTTCGGCCACGCGGGGGCGATGTTCAACCTCGGCCTTCACTTCGCTAATGGTGAAGGCGTTCCGCAGGACTTGGTCGCCGCGTATTCATGGTTCGATGTCGCGGAAGCCCTTGGCGTAGAGCTTGCCGCGGAAAGTCGTACGAAAGTCGAGGCGAAGATGTCTCCCAAGCAAATCGCCGAGGCACGGAAGCGTTCGCGCGAACTGCTTCAGTCGTTTCAGAAGCCGGCGGGCGGCCGTTGATGTCGTTCGTATCGTCTCCGGTCTTTTGTCCGCGGAGTCGTAGTGAGCCGGATGCGTCCGTAATGACGCCGTTCGGCGCGTCGCGCGCATAATGGAAGGCCCGACCGTCGCCGTCGCTTCGCGACTTCGCTTCGAAGCCCCGACACCGGGAACGATTAGATGAACTTCATTCCTCTTTTCAAACTTTGCTTGGTGTTGCTCGGCGTCAGCGTCGACGTTCCACACGAGGAGTCGCCGCAGTTCTCCGACGTCTTCACGGCGGGAGAAGGCGGGTACAAGTCGATCCGCATCCCCTCCGTCGTGGTGACGAAAGCCGGCACTGTGCTCGCTTTCGCGGAAGGCCGCGCGGCCCGCGCCGACCAAGCCGCCAACAAGATCATCCTCAAGCGGAGCCGCGACGGCGGCCGCACTTGGGGCGCTTTGCAACTCGTCGCAGCGGACGGCGCCGGCTCGCTCAACAATCCCACGGCCGTCGTCGAGCAGGCGACCGGCCGCATCCTGCTGATGTACCAGAGCTATCCGGCCGGCTTCAGCGAGCGGGACGGGAAGATCAAGGCCGGATACGACGGCGAGGACATCGTCCGAAACCATCTCGTCCGCTCGGACGACGACGGAACGACATGGTCCGAACCGCGCGACGTGACGCGCATGACCAAGCGCCCGGAGAAGGTCACCATCACCGCCGTCGGACCCGGCATCGGCATACAGCTCACCCGTGGAGCGCGCGCGGGGCGGCTCGTCATGCCGTTCAACGAGGGGCCGTTCGGAGTCTGGAACGTCGCGGCCGCCTACAGCGACGATCGCGGCGAAACGTGGCGGCTCGGCGCTCCGGCGCCCGGCGCCATGGTCGACGACGGCAAGGGCGGCTCGATCAGTCTGGTCAACGAAGTCCAGATGGCCGAGTCGGACGACGGTTCGATCCTGCTCAATAGCCGCAAGTGGGGCGGCGGGGCGTTCCGCAAAACGGCCGTCAGCCAGGACGGCGGCGCTACGTGGTCGGCGATCGCGGAGGATGCGATTCTCAACGACCCCGGATGCATGGCGAGCCTTTTCCGCTATTCGTTCCAGACGGCGACCGAGCAAGGCCGTCTGCTGTACAGCGGTCCGGATAGCGCGAAGCGCAGCAACGGCGCCGTCCGCATCAGCTACGACGAAGGAAGGACCTGGCCCGTCAAGCGCGTGCTGTGTCCCGGCAGTTTCGCCTACAGCGTGCTGACACGGCTGTCCGACGGCTCGGTCGGGTGTCTTTATGAAACCGACGACACCGACCGCATCGTCTTCGCGAGGTTCGATCTCGCGTGGCTATCGGGCGGGTCGAATCTCGCCGTTCTTCCCGAAGCCCGCGCGGAGTCGAACGGGAGATTCGGCTGGTGGCCTGCACGCCATGCCGCAAAGGTCGCCGAGACGAAGGCCGGAGGCGCCCGACTCGTCTTCTTGGGCGACAGCATCACCCAAGGATGGGAGACCGCGGGCAAGGCCGCTTGGGAGGGGCATTTCGCGTCGCGCAAGGCCGCGAACTACGGATTCAGCGGCGACTTCACCCAGCACGCCCTCTGGCGCGTACTGAACGGCGAATGCGACGGCCTCGCGCCCGAAGCGATCGTGCTGCTCATCGGCACGAACAACGTGCGCCACGGCGACTACTCGCCCAAGCAGATCGCCGAAGGCGTCGGCGCCGTCCTCGCCGCTCTGGCTCTGAAGTGTCCGAAATCCAAGGTGCTCCTGCTCGGGATCCTGCCGCGCGGCGCCGAACCTGCGGACCCGATGCGCCGGAAGGTCGAAGCGGTGAACGCGCTCCTCCCCGCGCTCGCCGACGGAAAACGAGTCCGCTACGCCGACGTGAACGCATCGCTTCTCACGCCCGACGGCGCTCTGACTCGCGACATCGCGCCCGATCTGCTCCACTTGAGTGCGGCGGGATACGCGGTGTTGGCCAAGGCGATCGAGGCGAATCTGCAGGAGTTCGAGCGCGAACGATGACGACCGGACGGACTCCCGCGTCCTTGGCGCCTCGACGTCCGGGACGACGCCTTCGACCGGTCGCGGGCGCTCGCGAGAACGACTACGTCAGCGTCGGATCGCGTTCTTGCCGAGGCGCCGGGAGCAGCAGGACGAGCAGGCCGCCGACGGCGGAGCAGAGCGCGGCGCCGGCGAAGACCGCGGCGAAACCGCCGGCGTCGCGGAGGAGCGGCACGCACGGCTGCATGACGAGCTGGCCCGCCCGCGCAAGCTGGTAGCTGGTCGCCGCGACGCGCCCGCGGATCGACGGGTCGACGTGCGCCGCATAGAAGGGCCCGAAGGCCGACCACAGACCGGCGGCGAGTCCCGTCAGAACGAACGCGACGTGTGCGGCGGGCGACCGGAAGGCGAGGTCGGCGAACTGCGGCGTCATTGCGACGCCGGCGCCGAAGGCGATCGAAGCGCCGACGAACGCAGGCTTCACGCCGATCCGACGCGCGAGAGCGGGGAAGAGCAGATCGCCGCCGAAAAAGCCCGCGCAAAGCGCCAGTTGGACCGCGCGGACGAAGTCGCGCGGGCGACCGGCGTCGCGTTCGAGCCATTCCGGAATCCAGGCGTAGAAGAGCCAGAACGCGCCCATGTGCAGCGCGAGCATCGCGAAGAGCGCGATCGCGGCGCGGCGACCGTGCGGCGCTGCGGCGGCGTCGGGGGAGACGACGGCGGCCGCCGAGGAACACGGCGCGGATTCCGGGACGTCGCGGAAGAGCCGGGGCAGCAGCAAACCGCCGAGCCCGAGGACGGCGCCGAGACCGAGCACGCCGCGCCAGCCGAGGCCGCGGTCGAGTCCGATGCCGAGCAGTACGGCGGCGACGTTTCCGAGCGGCGCCGCGGCTTGGACGAAGCCCGCGGCCAAGAGCCGTCGATGCGGAGGAACGGCCGCGGCGACGCTCGCATGCGCGACGCCCCAGCCGCCTCCGACACCTAGGCCGGTCAGCCAGCGGCAGACGGCGAACGACCGCTCGTCGGTCGCGAGGGCGGCGAGTCCGAGACCGACGGCGGGCAGGAGCGCGCCGAGGACCAACGCCGTGTTCCTACGCCCGCGGTCCGCGAGCCGGCCCGCGAGGAAGCCGCCGATCGCTGCCGCGAGGAACGTCCCGCCGTTGATGAGCGCCATGCGCTCGACGCCGATCCCGAGTTCGGCGCGGAGAGCGGGCTGGACCTGCGCGACGAGGATCAACGCGAGGAACGAGTAGCCGAAGGCGAAGGCCCCGCCGAGGACGGCGGCCGGTGCGGACGGGAGATTCACGGACGGACGGTAGCGCCGCCCGCGGTACATTCGGGACATGCGCCTCGTCACTTGGAACGTCAACTCGCTTCGCGCACGTAAAGACCGCGCTTTGGCCTGGCTCGCGAAACATGCGCCGGACGTCCTCTGCCTGCAGGAATTGAAGGGGCTCGAAACCGATCTGCCGCTCGCGGAGTTCGAGGCCGCGGGCTATCGCGTCGCGGCGCACGGACAGACAACCTACAACGGCGTCGCGATCCTTTCGAAGTCGGCGGCGACCGACGTCGAACGCGGCTTCCCCGACGATCCGGCGCCCGGCCATTCGCGTGCGATCGCGGCGACGATCGACGGCGTGCGCGTGCTGAATCTCTACGTACCGAACGGACAGGAAGTCGGCTCCGAAAAGTACGCCTACAAACTTAGCTGGCTGGCGGCGCTGCGCGTGCATCTCCGGCGCATCGTCGATCCGACGCGACCGCTCGTCGTCTGCGGCGATTTCAACATCGCGCCCGACGACCGCGACCTGTACGACGTCGACGCGCTCCGCGGGACCGTGTTGTGCTCCGAGCCCGAGCGCGAGGCTTTTCGTGCGCTGCTGGCGACCGGGCTCGCGGACGGGTTGCGCTTGAAGGACGATCGCCCCGCGCAATACACGTGGTGGGACTACCGCGGCGCGATGTTCCGTCGCGGGCTCGGGCTCCGCATCGATCACGTGCTTGTGACGCCGCCGCTCGCCGCACGTCTTAAGGGCGTGGAGATCGATCTTGAAGAGCGGAAGGGCGAAAGTCCCTCCGATCACGCTCCGGTGACGGCCGTCTTCAGCGACCACGGGGCTTAAGTCGCGTGACCGGATTGTGGGGAAGACTCGGCCCGAACTTCAGGGGAGACCGCGCGCGCCCGCCGCTCGCGGAACTCGCCGCGGAGACGGACTCGGAGCGTTTCGTTTGGAGAATGCTGCCGCATGCGGCGCGGTCGTTCTCCCCGGCGATCGCGGTTCTGCCCTCGCGCCTCGCACGTCCGCTGGCGGCCGCTTATCTCTGGTGCCGCGCATTGGACACGACGGAGGACCTCTCGCCGGACGGCGAAACGCGCCGCGCGGGCTTCGCCGCCTGCGTCGAGGCGGCGGCGGGCTGCGGCGAACTCCGACTGCCTCGGTCGCAACTCGTGCAGGACGACCGCGACCGCGCGCATTGGCTGATCGTCGAGAAGGCGCCGTTGCTCTCCGCGTTCACCGCAGGACTCCGAGCGGACTCCCGTCTTCGCATCGCGGAATTGGTCCGCGGGATGGCGGAGGGCATGGAACTCGCCGCGGAACGCCGCGCGGCGTCGGGCGGAGTGCTCGCCTCCGGGACGCCGCGCGAAGAGTATTGCCGCGCCGTGCTGGCGGCGCCGCTCGTCTACGCGGAAGCGGAGCTCCGCGCGCAGAACGGCGATCCGGCCATGGACGACGCGAGGCGGCGACTCGCTATGGCGGCGGGCGAAATCATCCAACTGGCGAACGTCTGCCGCGACGTGGAGAAGGACCTCCGACGCCGCACGGCCTATGACGAGGTGCTCCGTCCGTACCTCGACGCGGGCGTCGCGCCGGCCGAGGTCGTGGCGGAGGTGCGCACGAAAATCCTGCGGCGCGTCGCCGCGCTCGGGCCGGTGATCGAACCGTACTTCGGAGGCTTGCCGCTTAAAGGGCGGCCCGGCGCGCGCGCGGCCGCAGCGGTGATGTGCGGCGCAACGGCGTCGTTCTATGGCAAGGCGAACCGCAGGCTCCCGACCCCGGTGCTTGCTCCGACGAGGACCCGAGGCCGGGGCGGCCTGGCCTTCGACGCCCTCCGGGCGGCGTGCTCCTTGTCGGGGGCGAAGGCGGTGTTCTCGCGGGCTGCGGCCGGGTTCGTCGCGGCGTCGTTGGACGTCCGTCCGGGGCCGGTAGAGTGCCGGACTCTATGACTGCGACGGCCTCCCGTGCCGGACGCCCGGACGGGATCGCGGAGGTGTTCCGCGGCCGCCGCGCGATCCTCTTCGACCTCGACGGAACGCTTTACGGCGGCCCGCATTACGAGGCGTACTTTCAGCATGCCGACGACGTCACCGGACTGCGCGTCCGCGGTCGGACGGGCGTCGCCGATCCGGGGCTCGCGTTCGCGGCGCTCGAGTCGTTCCGCACTTCGGATCCGTCCCTGCGGTCGAAATCCGACGTCTTGGAGCGCCGCTTCGGCATCGGGCTCGCCGAGATGAACCGCTTCCGCGAGCGCTTCACCGATGTCGACTCCTACTTCCGCCCCGACCCGCGCGCCGCCGCCCTCTTGCGCGGACTTAAGCTTCGATTCCGACTCCTCCTCGGGACGAACAACGCGCCGCGGCTCGCGCGACGCATCTTGGCGGCCCTCGGCGTCGATCCGTCCGTCTTCGTCGACGTGCTGACGTCCGAGGACGCGGGCGCCGCGAAACCGGACGCCCGCTTCTTCACCGTCGCCGCCGCGCGGCTCTGCGTTCCGCTCGCGGAACTCGTTTCCGTCGGCGACCGTCCCGAATCCGATCTCGAACCCGCAGCCGCGCTCGGCGCCGGAACATGGCGGGTCGGATCGCCTTCGGACCTCTATGCGCTCGAGCCGTTGCTCGAAGGACCGCACTCATGAAGATCCTCGTCATCGGCGGCGGCGGGCGCGAACACGCGCTCGTCTGGAAGCTCGCTCAAAGTCCGCGCGTCACGGAAATCCTCTGCGCCCCCGGAAACGCCGGAACCGCGGCGAAAGCGCGCAACGTCGACGTCCAGACGGGAGACCTCGAAGGCTTGCTCGCGCTCGCGGAGAGCGAACGTTGCGAGTTCACGATCGTCGGCCCGGAGCAGCCCCTTTGCGCCGGCATCGTGGATCGCTTCCGCGCCGCCGGGCTTCGGATCTTCGGGCCGACCAAAGCGGCGGCGCAGATCGAAGGCTCGAAAGCGTTCGCGAAGCAGGTGTTCACCCGGGCGAAAGTCCCGACTGCGGCCTACCGGACGTTCACGAAGTTCGACGACGCCAAGGCTTATCTTTCCGGCGAAGCGGCGTTTCCGCTCGTCGTGAAGGCGACGGGGCTCGCCGCAGGCAAGGGCGTCGTCATCTGCCATTCGCGCGAAGAGGCGACCGAGACCGCGCGCCGTTTCATGGTCGATCGCGAGTTCGGCGAAGCGTCGTCGACCGTCGTCGTCGAAGAGTTCTTGACGGGCGAAGAAGTCTCTTTGCTTTGTCTGACCGACGGCGCGAGCCTCGCGCCGCTGCCGGCCGCGCAAGATCACAAGCGCGCGCTGGACGGCGACGAAGGTCCGAACACGGGCGGCATGGGCGCGTATGCGCCGACGCCGTTCCTGACGGAGGCGATGCTCCGCCGCGTCGAAGAGGAGATCCTCATCCCGGTCGTGCACGAGATGAAGGTCCTCGGCGCGCCGTTCCGCGGCTGCCTTTTCGCCGGTCTCATGCTGACCCGTTCCGGGCCGCGCGTGCTCGAATTCAACGCGCGCTTCGGCGACCCGGAGACGCAAGTGATCATCCCGCGGCTGAAGGGCGATCTATTCGACCTTCTGACGGCGGTCGAGCGGGGTGAGATCGACGCCTTGCCGCCGGCGGCGCTCGAAATCGATCCGCGACCGTGCGTCAGCGTCGTGCTGGCGGCCGGCGGTTATCCCGGCGCCTTCCGACGCGGCGACGAGATCACCGGCGTCGAAGAGGCGGAGCGGCTTCCCGACGTCCTCGTCTTTCACGCCGGGACCGCTCGCCGCGACGGACGCCTCGTGACCAACGGCGGTCGCGTCATGAACGTCGTCGCGTTCGGCGCCACGATGGCGGCCGCGGCGGCGCGGGCCTACGAGGCGGCCGCACGCATCCGCTTCGCCGACAAGCATTGCCGGAAGGACATCGCGCAGCGCGCCATGGGCGTCAAACGTCGTTGAGGCACGAAGCTCCGCGGCTTACGATCCCGTCGGCCGCGGCCTTCAAGCGACCGGGAATCCTCGCCGATGAACCAGCACATCGATAAATCGCGCGACCTCGACACGCACGGCGAGGAGAAGGTGTTCGAGCAGTACTTGCGGACCCGCCGCCTCAAGTACACGCCCGCTCGCAAGGAACTTCTTCGGGCGGTCTTCGGGATGCACGATCACTTCACCGCCGATCAGTTGATCGACCGGCTGAAGGAGAAGCAGGTCGGCGCCAGCAAGGCGACCGTCTATCGGACGCTCGCGGTGATGCTCGCCTGCGATCTGTTGGAGATGCACGATTTCGGCGAGGGCTCCCGGTACTACGAGCACACCTACGGTCACGCGCATCACGACCATCTCTTCTGCGTGAACTGCAAGACGATCGTCGAGTTCCGCGACGAAGCGATCGAGAAGCAGCAGAGCAAAGTGGCGGAACGAGCGGGATTCGAACTCTTGGCGCACACGCTCAAGATGTACGGGCTTTGCGAACTCTGCCGTAAGGATCCCGCCAACCGTCCCCGGCTCGGCTCAGCCGTGCATCGCGGCTGAAGCGGATGTCGGGCTTTCCGCAGCGGCGGTTGAAGCCCGGGCGATTCTCGTCAGTATTCGGAGAGATGAGACCGAGTCTCATCTCACAACTGTGACACCCGCTCCCAACGCATCTCGGCGCCTCTCCGATCTTCCTGTGGGAAGCCGCGTCGTGGTTTCCGCTTTGACCGGTCCGCCGGATCTGCGACGGCGGTTGGCGGAACTCGGGCTCCTCCCCGGCGCGACGGTCTCCGTCGTACGTCGCGCCCCGTGGGGTTGTCCTTTGGAGTTCGACGTCGACGGCGCCCGATACGCCGTCCGCCGGGAGACCGCCGAAGGCGTCTTGGTCGAGGACGTAAATTGAACGCTCCCCATGCTCCTGCGCCGCGAACTCGATTCGTGGTCTTGGCCGGCAATCCGAACGTCGGCAAGTCGTCCTTGTTCAACGGCTTGACCGGACTGCGGCAGCGGGTCGCGAATTATGCCGGGGTCACGGTCGAAAAGACCGAGGGCTTCTTTCGCGAGAACGACGCGGCCTACCGCGTGCTTGATTTGCCCGGCATCTACAGCCTCGTTCCGCGGTCGCCGGACGAAAAAGTCGCCGCAGACGTGCTGCTCGGCCGCCAGCAAGGCGAATCGCGACCCGACGTCGTCGTGGTCGTGATGGAGGCCTCGCGTCTCCGCCGCGGGTTGTTCCTCTTAAGCCAAGTGCTCGATCTCGGTCTGCCCGTGATCGTCGCGCTCAACATGAACGACGAAGCGCGTCGTGCGGGCAATCCCGTCGACGCGGCCGCGTTGTCGGCCGCCCTCGGCGGGATTCCGGTCGTCGAGACCGCGGCGCACAAAGGCCGCGGGTTGACGGAACTCCGACACGCCGTCGCCGCGGTCGAGGACCGGGCGAAGGCCGTACGCCTATGGCGAAGCGATGCCGAACTCCCGACCGGAAGCGGCTCGCGGTGGGAACGCCTTCGGTCTACGGATCCGGACGGCGACCGCGGCGATGAAATTCTCGGCCGGTATCAATGGGCGGGCGCGATCCATTCCGGACTCGGACTTTCCGCCGCAACCCGCCGCCCGAAGAGCGACGCCGCCGATCGCATCCTGCTTCATCCGGCCGTCGGGTTCGTGATCTTTTTGGCGGTCATGACTGCGATCTTCCAAGCCGTATTCTCTTGGGCGACGCCCGGGACGGAATGGATCGAGGCGGGGGTCGCCGGTTTGAAGGACCTCGTCGGGCCTCTCGTGCCCGAAGGCGCCTGGCGGGACCTCGCGACGGACGGCGTCATCGAAGGCGTCGGCTCGGTTCTGGTCTTCCTGCCGCAAATTCTGCTGCTCTTCTTCTTCCTCGGCATCCTCGAAGACACGGGGTACATGTCCCGGGCGGCGTTCATCGTCGACCGGCCGCTCCGCGCCCTCGGGCTTTCGGGACGCGCCTTCATTCCGCTGCTTTCCTCGTACGCCTGCGCCGTGCCGGGGATCATCGCCACCCGCACGATCGAAGATCGACGCGAACGACTGCTGACGATCCTCGTCGCGCCCTTGATGACCTGCAGCGCCAGATTGCCGGTCTACACGCTGCTCGTCGGGGCCTTCGTGCCGGAAGGAGAGTTCCTTCCGGGAGTCGGGCGGCAGGGCGTCGTCTTGACGTCGCTCTACGTCGGCGGGGCCGTGACCGGCAGCTTGGCGGCCCTCGTCATCGGCAAGTTCGTCCTGCGCGGTGCGAAACAGGCCCCGGTCTTCGAGATGCCGCCCTATCGCGCACCGTCTCCGAGCGCCGTCTTTCATCGCCTCCGCCACCGGGCGTCGGCTTTCGTCGTCCGCGCCGGGACGCTGATTTTCGCCGTCGCGGTCGTCATGTGGGCCTTGGCCTATTTCCCGAGGCAGGAGCCCGTCGCCGGAGCGAGTCCGGAGGCGGTCGCGGCCGTCCAGCTTCGCGAAAGTTATGCGGGAAGGCTCGGCCGGGCGATCGAACCCGCCGTCGCCCCCCTCGGTTTCGACTGGAAAGTCGGCGTCGGCCTCGTGGCCTCTTTCGCCGCGCGCGAAGTCTTCGTCGCCACGATGGGCGTGGTTTATGCGGTCGGTGACGAAGCCGCGGAGGACGACCCGTCCTTGGTCGGGGCGTTCCGCAACGCGACGTTCGACGGCACGGACCGGAAGGTCTTCGATCCGCCTACGGTCGCCGCGCTGCTCGTTTTCTATGTCATCGCGCCGCAATGCGTCTCCACGCTGGCGATCATCCGACGGGAGACGGGGCGCCGCCGTTGGGCGCTTTTCGCCCTCGCCTATCTGACGGTCTTCGCGTACCTCGCGGCTTTCATCGCCTCGAAGATCGTCGCCGCCTTGATTTGAGGCTCGATCGGGGGCGCTCCGGAACCGCTCCGGGAATCGTTACGTTCTCCGTGCCGCGAGGGATCCTCGCGCGTTCCGGAGCCATCAGCATGTCCCGCATCGGACTTTCGGTCTTGGCGCTGTTTTCGGTCGTCGTCGCCGGTTGCGGCGACGGAGGCAAGCCTTCTTCGCCCGTCAATCCTTCGCCCCCGGGCGGTTCGGGCGCCGCAGAGGTCCCGCCGCCGCGCCCCGACAGCCCTCCGCCCGGAACGTCCACGTGGAAGGACCGCGCCAAGGCGGCTTCGGACAAGGGCATCCGCTTCCTCCGCGAAAAGCAGTCCGCGGACATGAAGTGGGGTTTTAAGACCCCGAACGGAGAGTTCCGGCCGGATGTGGGCCTCACGGCGCTGGCGCTCGTCGCGATGATCGAATCGCCGCGCGCCTACAAGGAATCCGACGGCCCCTTCCTCCGCGAACCCTTGGCTTGGCTTGCGACCAACCAGAAGGCCGACGGTTCGATCCACAGCGGGATGCTCGGCACGTACAACACGTCCGTTGCGATGCTGGCGTTGGCGGGGTCGAAGAACCCGGCGTACCGCCCCGTGCTGGATAAGGCGCTCGAGTACTTGCGGATCGTCCAGAGCGACGAAGGCGAGAAGTACGAGCGATCGGACATCTACTACGGCGGCGCCGGGTACGGCGGCGACGAGCGTCCCGACCTTTCGAACACGCATTTCGCGGTCGAAGCGGCGGCGGCGGCAGGCATGCCGGCCGACGACCCCTTCTTCAAAAAATCGCTCGTCTTCCTGCAGCGCTCGCAGAACTTCAGCGAATCGAACGATCTGAAGGAACTGGACGGCGTATCGGTCGGCAACGACGGCGGCGCTTACTACGCCCCCGGCGCGACGGCAGGGGAGGCGAAGGCCGGTTTCGTGACCTTGCCCGACGGCCGCAAGATCCGTCGCTCCTACGGCTCGATGTCCTATGCGCTTCTGAAGAGCTACGCCTTTTGCAAGCTCGACCGACGCGACGCCCGTGTGCGGGCCTTGACGGGTTGGCTCGACAAGAACTTCGAACTCGAACACAACCCCGGGATGGGCGGCGACAAGCCCGGCGCGCAGTACTCGGGCCTCTACTACTATTACCTGACGATGTCGCGGGCCCTGGCTGCTTCGGGCGACGTCCTGACCCTCCCGGACGGCTCGGTCCGCCCCTGGAAGGAGCAGTTGGCTGAGAAGCTGACGGCGCTTCAAAAAGAGGACGGCGCCTGGGTCAACGACAAGAACGGCGATTTCTGGGAGAACGTGCCCGTTCTCACGACGGCCTACGCCGTTGCCGCATTGAACGCCTGCTTGAAGTGAAAGCTGCGGCGTTCTTCGGCGCCGCGACTCCGGTCGCGGCGGCCGCTGCGGCGGGTTTCGGGGCCTCCGGGCGACTCATGGGGCCCGAAGCGGCCGCATTGGCCGGCTTCGCAGGAGGACTCGCGGTCGTGTCCGCCGCCCTTTATTTCACCCCGCGTGCGCGTGCCGCGGCGTTCTTGGCGGCCGGGTCGGCGACGATCGCCGTCGCGGGCTGGTCCGCGGCGCGCCTTTCGGTCCTTTCCGGCGGCCCCGGAGCGGAAGCCGCTCTGGAAGCCGCCGTGGTCGCCGTCCTTTGGTGGGTCATGCTCGCCGCGGCGGCGGCCCCGGGCTTGGCGTTCGGTAGGCCCGAATGGGGGGCCGTCGCCGTATTGGCGGTCGGCTGCGCATCTTTGACCACGCCTTGGTGGATGTCCCTTGATCCCTCGTTCATCCCGCCGTCGATTACGGCCGGCAACCCGTGGCTCCTCACGATCGGCGAGGCGGGCCGGGCCGACTGGATTCGGATGGCGGGCCTGTATCCCGTCGTCGGCGCCGCCTACACTCTGTCGCCGACGCGGGCGAACGTCCTGATTCCATGGACGGCGGCCGTCGTCAGCGGATTCGGCCTCGGCGGAACGATCCTTCGGATCCGGCGGGCGTCAGAACGGCGCGGAGCTGCACGATGAAAAAGAAACTCGTCCTGACGTTCC
>SXGT01583745.1_pt1 | contig 12589 bp, 22 predicted proteins | sample 3176221 | NCBI WGS metagenome assembly SXGT01 (sample SAMN11356862, study PRJNA531348) | freshwater metagenome | isolation source: freshwater sample F1-120 | place: China: Fuxian Lake, Yuxi | collected 2017-12-25
CATCGATGCCGACATGGAGCAGTTTGAAATTGCGGCCAGCGAGGCGACCAAGTGGGAGGGCCTGACCGCCGATAAGGCAACTGGCAAGCCCGTGGTCACTGAACTGCATCGCGTCCATGTGCGGCTGCGGCCTCGGCAAGCGGGCGTTCGCGAGGCCGTCGAGGCGATGATTGCCGGAGCAGCCACGTCGGGAAGGATCGGTGTCCGGAAGTGCAAGCGGCGCACGGTCAGTGTTGATCGGCTCTGGCAAATCCTCGTCGTGGCCGACACGCATTTCGCAAAATACGCCTGGCACCGCACGACTGGAGGCGGCGACTACGACATCGACCACGCCGACAGCCTGGTTCGCGGTGCCGGCGACCAGCTGCTTGATGCAGGCGACAAACAGCGTCCGTCCAGGAGGACGATCGCGTTCCTCGGAGACCTGTTCCACTACGATACGCCTGATGCAAAGACGACGCGCGGCACGCAGCTGGAGCGAGACGGGCGCCTGGAAAAAATGATCGAGACAGGATCCGCTGCCCTCACGCATCTGGTCGAGAGGTCTGCGGAGACGTGTCAGACCGACGTCGTGGTTGTGCCTGGGAACCACGACGAAACCATGACGGCGTGGTTTCGATTGCTGCTCGCGACGCACTTCCGGCGCGACAAGCGCGTGCAGATCCACGACGCCTACACGCACAGGCAGTACCTTGAGCACGCAGGGAATCTTGTCGGGTTCGCCCACGGCGATAAGGCGCGCAATCGGCTCCCGAGCCTTATGGCGTTGGAAATGCCAGACGCATGGAGCCGATGCCGATACCGTGAGGTGCATACTGGGCATCTCCACAAGCAGGCGGCGAAGGTGCGCCGTGTCATCGATACCGATGGCATAGACACCGTCGATGGGGTCGTCGTGCGGATCGCGCCAGCACTTTGCCCTCCCGACGACTGGCATTCTCAAGAGGGTTACATCGGCTCTCGCCAGGCCATGGAGACGTGGTTTTACTCTTCCGGCGGCGGGCTGGCAGGGATGCTCGTGGCTGGAGGCGGACGTGCTGCCTGACGAGGGCTACATTTGCGAGGCAGAACGGAGAGCCAGGCGATTCTCTGGCGCATGGACTGGCACGAGCGGAACGCTTGCTGCTGACGTCATCAGACTAATCAACATGGTTCGGCATTTACATCCGGAGGGAGCCGTGAAAGAAAAGCAGGGCGATACAGTGATGTTCAGCAGCGGCGCGATTCGGTCGAGCGATGCGGAGGAGACGCGATACGACTTGATCTCGCCGATTGGGCTGGAGGCCGTTGCCAGGACGTGCGCGGAGGGGGCCGCAAAATATGGCGACTGGAATTGGGAGCGTGGCATGCCCGTTCACGACTTACTAAATCATGCGCTGCGCCACATCTATCAATACCTGGCCGGAGACAGGTCTGAGGATCATCTGCCGCACGCGGCATGGGGACTGCTGGCGGCGATCCACTCCCAGCAGTTGTGGCCGAAGTTGAACGACGGCACGCTGCGCGGACCCGGGTGCCTCCCGCCAATGGAGGGCCAATCATGTCCGGATGGCTGATCGCCCTGACGGGCTGCATCTACGCCTACGTGGCGGCCGAGCAAGGCTACCGAGGCAACGCGGGCCTCGCGATCGCCTACGCGGGATACGCATTCGCAAACATCGGACTCTACCTCGTCGCGGGGAAATGACCATGGAACGCGCGCGTGAGCATCTGCCGCCGGAAACGGTGGCGTGGATCGAGTCGGTGATCGCCGAGCTTGAGCGAGCCGAGGTCGAGGTGCGTTTCGTGGACGCCGAGCATGCCGAGTGCGGCGGCGCGAAGGTTGGCGGCTACTTTGACGCTGACGCGTGCGAGTTCGTCGTCGCAACCGGCGGCGACACTTCCCTGTGGCTGTCCGTTTTTCTGCATGAATACTGCCACTTCCAGCAATCGCAGGTGTCGTCTCCGGCCTGGACGGCCACGCTCAGCGGAGGCTGCTGCCCGCAGCAGGCGTTTGACGCATGGCTGGCGGGGGTCGTCGAGATGACACCGGAGCAACTGCGACACGCCGTCGGCCTGGTTGTTGGCATGGAGCGGGAGTGCGAGGGAGAGGCCATACACATGCTCGCGCGGACTCCGGAGCTTCCGCTCGATCGCTACTGGTATGTGCGTGCCGCAAACGTGTATCTCGGCTGGTACGGCGTGGTAATGAAGACGCGCCGCTGGTACGACCGATCGCCATACTCGTCGCCGGATCCGCTGCAGCTCATGCCAGGAGACCGGCTGCTGACTGTTGATGAAGCGATGAATCCATCGCCGGAGTTCGAGGCTGCGATTCGGCGGACGTGCTACGTGGATGCCGCGGCCGCCGCGTGAGGCCCTACCGCCGCATGTTCGCTGTGACGACGGCACCGGGGCTTCGCTCGGCTTCCTCGCGGGTCTGCTCCCACACCTGGCCCTGAGTGGGCTTCACTCGCGTGATGCGGACCGACACGCGAACAGCGTTCTGGTGGGCATGCAGTGCCCAAGTGCCGGTCTCAATCGACGATCCGGCAATTCGCGTTTGACTGATGCCGCCGAAGACGTTGTCTCCCCCGATCCCCACCGGCTCGTCGAACGCGTTCCAGCATTGGATCTCGACCTCGTATCCCTGGATGGTCTGGTCCGTCCGATTGGCGACGGCAATCGACACCTCGGGGATTCCGATCGCGTTGTCTTCGATCATCGCTCCGCAGATCACGAGCGGCCCGGCGTGCCGGATTCGCTCCAGGTAGAGCTCGCCGGCGCTCAACTGTTCGTGGGCCGTGCGGTTCGTCGGATCCTGGTCAGGCCGATCGAGGCCCTCGGCGTCCGCCACGCGTCGAGCCCGATCCATGTATTCCCGAGGGCTGCGATCCTTGGCCCTAGCGAGGCCGCGCTTTGCCTCCTTCACGCCCTCGCGGGCCTTCTTGGCGAGACCTTGATCGCGTTTTGCGATCGCGTACCGCAGCACGTTCTGCCACTCCATGACTTCGCGGCCGGCGGCCTCGACGTCGATTCTCTGGGCCATCTTCGCGAGCGCATCGGCCCGATCTTCGGGCGACATTTCCGAGCCGATTACTTTGGGCATCGTGACGGCAAACGCCACAATCACGGAAAAAGCGAGACGCATGGGAATCCCTCCGGATGACGGAGTGATGGTATCCGTGGCGGGGGCTGTGGGCAATCTGTGGTCATCCGGCGACGGCCGGAAGCTCTGGCGGGCTCGGGATCGTCCGAAGCAGAATGCGCGGCGAGGCGTAGTGGTCGAGGAACACCCTGGATCCAGGGGCGTGGCCCAGGTGCTCGGCCCCGGCCCCCCGCTGCTCGAGCTCAACGTAACTGCCGCTCGACCGCCGCAGCCATTTCCAGGTTCCGGGCCGCACGCCGGCTGCCGCCACGATCCGTTTGACCTGGTCGGTGAAGGTCTCATGGCTCGCCGACCAGGGCATGACGAGCTCGCGGGGAACGGCCTTCAGCGACTCGCGGAGAGCCGCCATGGTAGACGGAGACAGCCGGCAGACGACAACCCGGCCCGTCTTGTGCTGAGACCACCACACCGCCCCGTCGGCCGCCACGGCCCCGACAGGAAGGGCGATCTGGTCGCCCCACCGGAGGCCCGTATCCCACGCCACGCGGATCGCGAGCGGCCACCACACCCGCCGCGGCAAGCCGCAGAGGTGCCGGCGCTTGACCTGAGAGGCCGCCTGGAGCAGCCGCACGACCTCGTCGTAGGTCCAGGCCTCCACGGGCAGCCTGGGCACCCGAACGCCCCGTATGCGAAGCGTGGGAGGCTCACACAAGCCCTCGTCGGCTGCCGCCCTCCACAGGGCCAGGATCTGGTTCCGCTTCGACCGGACGGTCGAGGGGGCAGCCGCGGCCGAGTAGTCCCGCAGCCAGGCCGAGACGCTCCGCTCGTCGAGCTCCTGCAGCGACACCGGGCCGCCAGCCCACCGTTCAAACAGGTCGGCCGTGATCTGGTACTGCCGCACCGTGCCTGGCTGCACGTCGTGCATCAGGGCGTATCCCCGGGCGTATTCGCCCAGCGTGTCAGTACCGCCTCTCCGGAACATCGTTCGTCTTCCGACGCCGGTCGGGGTCGTGCATGACCCCGAAACGGCTGTTGCCCCGGCGCCGCCGTGCGGCCGGAATGGATGCGTGACCTCCAATCACGTCTTGCGAGGGTAATTCCCGCTACCGGGTTGGGTAGAGCATCGGTCTACGGAACCGAAGGTTGAAGGTTCGAGCCCTTCCGGGTGTATTCGGCTCACTGGACATTACGTCCGGCTGAGCCCCGGAGCAAGAAACTCCACGGAGGGCGAGAAAATGGCAACTGCAAGCGAAAGACACCCGGGCGGGCGACCGCGTGTCAACGAGCCGAGCGATCTTTACGTGCGAGTCGAGGCACTTGCCAAGCGTCGCGGCCTGCACCTCGATGACCTGGCGGCCGCTGCCGGCATTGGCCGGTCAACGCTCTACCGCCTGCACGACCCGCGAGTGTCCACCGTTCAGGCCATCGCCTCCGCCCTCGGCATCACGATCGACCGGCTGCTCGCGCCGCCAAATCGGTCGGCGCGGAGGACGGCATGATTAAGGCCGCGAACTAGGTGCGCCACGGATGAATTCTGAAGTATTCAGCAAAGACAGGATGAGACGGTGCACGGAGATTCAGCGTCGCATCATGGACGCGTGGCAGGCCACCAACTCACTCCGTTACGTCGTCCGAGCTACAGAGCCGGTCGTCGGGCTAGAGTTGTCCGACCTTCGCAATCAGTACTTCGCTGTCGGAACGGAAGGAAACGTAACCGAGATACCGTTCCACGACATGCTCGTCGTCTTTTCGTTGATCGAGCAGGAGGCGGCGGCCTTGAAAGCCAGGGACCGAACGCCAGGAGAAACGGAATTCAAGGTGAGCTTTCGCATCTCCACGTCCTTCACGGATGAGGAGGCGGCTCGAATGCTATCGTGGATTCGGATCGAATCGCCTCACGATGGGGGTGGCTTTCTCCGAGTCGAAGCGGTTGACATCCCTCGCGAAAGTCCTGAGGACGATCAGTCACTGTAATCTCGACCGAATACCTGACTGTCAAGTCTTTTTCCTCACTCATCGCTTACCTCCAGTTTCTTCAAGTAGCGCCGCGAGCACACCCCGCAACGCATCAATCGATTCTGGGGACTGCACGACAAACGTCGTCGCGTAGAACCTGATTGCCTTCAGGCAGTCTGTTGGCTCGGCAGGCACAAGCCAGCTTTTTGTCTTTGGGGGATCGCGTCCGCACTTCTTCGCGGGAGCATTCATCGCCCTGCGAATGGCTGCCTCAGATTCCGTGCGTGTTGGATTGGCAGGGAGCGTTTTGGCGGCGTCGATCAGCCGATACTGAGGCACTTGAAGCCGGCCTGCCGCGATCTCCGCTTCGACGCCCAGCTTCACGGCCGCAGCCTGAAACTTGCCGGCCTTCTCTACGGTGCGATCGTCAAGGCCGTACTCTCTTCCAAGTCGCTCTCGCGTCTTGCCCCTGCCGCGTGTCTCCTTCGTTTGACCGCCCTTTTTGAGTTTTGTCGCGTTGTACAGCCTGCCGAGAATGATCGCGAAGCTCTCACGCGACAGGTTCCTTCGCCCCAACTGATTCCGCTCCATCCAGGCCATTGCCTGCTCTTTTGCCTCAAACCGGATGCCCTTCACGCTGTAGGGCAGCCCTAGACGCCAGCAGATTTCTAGGCGGTTGTGCCCGTCGAGCAGGATCGGTCGCAGCGATTCTCCACGATCCCACGCGATGAGCGGGTCGCGTGCGCCGCCATGCGCCACGAGGCTGGCTTCCAGTTCCGCACGCTCCTCGGCCGCGAGCGGCGGAATCAGCGACGCGAACTCCTCGTCGATGACGATTTCCGTCACCGGATCGATATCCAGCACTTCCTGCTCGGGAGTCTCAACGGTCATTTGCCAGCCCGATTTCTATCGTGACGGCCGCATTCTAGAGGTTTTCGCGATAAGGGGAAATTCCTGTTGACATGGGTTTCGCGATGTGGCACAACTCCGCCCGTGACGTCCACGCGGCCGTCATCGCGACGCATAGGCGATCGCGAAAAGGAATCTTCAGGCGAGGGACCGCCAGATGCCAGCGAATCGAAGCAAACGAGTGGCGGCCCGCAGCATTCAGGGAGCCAGGCATGCGAAATCGCATCTCGGGAATCAGCACCACACCGCTGCACGATCTGATCGACGCGGAGTCGTGCGACGAACGTGCGGCAATGGAATCAACAAAGTGGACTCCGTCGCAGCGTCGGCTGCGCCGGCTGTTTTCACGGCTGCAGAGGCGGCGCGTGCGCATGCTGCTGAGGATGCAAAGCAACTGCCCGCGAGCCACGGAGGGCGAGCGGGCTCATGCTGAAATTGCGGAGAAAACAGGGCGAATCGATCGTTGTGATTCCTCCGGGCTCCGGCCCTGTGCGGGTCACTGTTATCGAGATCGACGGCCAGGTTGTGAGGATCGGGTTCGAGGCGGACGGATCGACGGAAATATACCGGGAGGAGATCTGGCGCAGGATCGTCGAGGAGCGGAAGAATGCAGCACGGTGAACAGGATGCCTGGTGACGCGGAAGTCGCCGGGGCGGTGCAGTCGATGCACGAGCAGCAGTCTGGGTGGCGCGCGGGTGATCTCTTGACGTTCACGCTGCCGGCTGGAGGCATCATCGATCCAACTACTGCCCGCGTCGCTTGCGTGCTGCCAGGAGGGTTTCTTGTGGTGGAGATCGTCCGCGCAGGCCTCATGCTATCGATCGACCAGTCCAGCATTGTGGATCGCTTTGCATGATCGCCGCCGCCTGGTGCGTGGTGGTGTTCGCGGCCGTGGTGTCGCTCGTAGGCGTATTCGTTCCGCTGGTTTTTTGGTTGAGGAAAGGAAGTGCTCGAAATGAATGACTCGTCGGGTGTCGTCAGCAGCGATCGCGAGGCGTGGCTGGCGCAGCGCAGGACCGGGATAGGCGGCAGCGACGTCGCCGCGATTCTCGGATTGTCGCGATGGAAGAGCCCACTCGACGTGTACCTGGAGAAGACGAGCCAGGCCGAGCCGGTGGCCGAAACCGAGCCCATGCGATGGGGCACGCTCCTGGAGCCGGTGATCCTGGCCGAGTTCTCCAGGCGGACGGGCGTGGTGGTCGAGAAGCCGCGCGACATCATCCGCGATCCTGGGTGCCCGTGGATGCTCGCCAGCCTCGACGGTTGGGCGCCCGAGCTCGAGGCCGTCGTCGAGTTGAAGACGGCACGGTCGGCCGAAGGGTGGGGCGAGGACGGGTCTGGCGAAATCCCGGCCTACTACCAGACGCAGGTCGCCCACTACCTCGCCGTCACCGGGGCCCGCATCGCGTTCGTGCCCGTGCTGATCGGCGCGGCCGAGTTCCGCGTCTACCAGGTGGAGCGGGACGACCTGCTGATCCGCGACATGGTCGAGGCCGAGCGAGCCTTCTGGCACGACCACGTCCTGGCCGGCGTTCCGCCCGAGCCCGTGAACGCCGCCGACGCCGCACGGCTCTGGGGCCGCGACAACGGCGAGACGATCGAGGTGGCTGGCGAGATCGCCGACGACGTGGAGGAGCTGCGGCACCTCAAGGCCCAGGCGAAGGAGATCGAGGAGCGGATCGGATCCATCGAGGACCGGATGAAGGTGGCATTTCGTGAAGCGTCCGCGATTTCTTATTGCGGCAGGACGTTGGCCACGTTCAAGGCACAGACGCGCAAGGGCTTCGACACGAAGTCCCTCTCGGCTGCTCACCCAGATCTTGCGGAGCAGTTCCGCACGGAGACCACGTTTCGTTCCCTCAGGCTGAAGTAAAGGAAACCACAATCATGACGACCACACTCACAACCGAAGTCAACCACGCCGAGATGGCCATCAACCCGTTCGCCGGCGGTCGTCAGACGGCGGTTGCCCACAGCGGGGCGGCTGAGTCCGAGTCGCAGAGGGCGATCGCGGAGGTCCAGGCCGCGATCATGCTGGCGAAGCGGTTCCCGCGGAACCACGTCGAGGCCATGGACCGGATCCTGTCGGCGTGCTGCCGGCCGACGCTGGCCGAGTCGGCGGTCTACTCCTACACGCGTGGAGGCCAGGAGGTCACCGGCCCGAGCATCCGCCTGGCGGAGGCCATCGCCCAGAGCTGGGGCAATCTCCAGTTCGGCATCCGTGAGCTCGCCCAGGGCGGCGGCAAGTCCACCGTGGAGGCGTTCGCGTGGGACGTGGAGACGAACACGCGTCAGGTCAAGGTGTTCGAGGTTCCGCACACGCGGCACACGAAGCAGGGCACGAAGCTCCTGACGGACCCGCGAGACATCTACGAGATGGTCGCCAACCAGGGCGCCCGCCGGCTGCGAGCGTGCATCCTCGGGGTGATCCCTGGCGACGTGGTGGATTCGGCCCTGGCCCAGTGCGAGACGACCCTTCGGACGAACGTGGACGTGACGGCTGAAGGCATCCAGAAGCTCCTGACGGCGTTCGGCGGCATCGGCGTCTCGGCCGAGCAGATCGCCCAGAAGCTCGGCCACAAGGTGGACTCGCTCGTGCCGGCCGAGTTCGTTCGGCTGCGGAAGATCTTCGCGTCGATCCGCGACGGCTACACCACGGCGGAGGCTGAGTTCCCGAGGGTGGACGGCGAGCAGCCGGCCCAGCGGAACGCCGGCGCCACCGCGGCGGCGAGCGCGGCTGCGGCAGCGGCGGCCCAGGCCGGCGGGAAGAAGGCATCGAAGCCGGAACCGGCTCCGAGCCCGAAGGTAGCCGCCATGGAGGCCCTGACGGCCGCGATCGAGAAGGCCGCGACGGTGGCGGAACTGGAGGCCATCCGCAGCAAGGCGAACGGCCACCACGACGACGGCCTCTTCGGGGACCGCGACCTTGACCAGGTGAAGGCGGCCATCCACGGCCGTCTGGCGGCGATGACAACATCCGACGGCGAGATCGTGGAGGGCACTGATGTTCGGTGAGACAAGACGCCTACGCGCCCGCGTCGAGAGTCTCGCCAAGAGGCTTGAGGATGAGCAGCAACGATCGTCCCTGTACTGCCAACGTATTACGGAGCTCGAGGAGTTGCTCCAGAGGAGCGCGAGCATGATGGCCGACTACCGCGTGCAGCTCACGTCGGCGCTAGAACTGATTGCCAGGGTGCGGTCTTCGGTGTCGGGTGTTCCGCTTGTTTTCGACGAGATGGCAGGATGAACGAAACCAATATCTGCGAAAAGCGAGATGCCTGCTCGTGCAAGTTTGCACAGCTAAAGGATGAGATTGCTCGTCTACGTCTCACTGCTGAGGAGCGAGACGCGATCGTCGAGGCCATCGCTGACGACGAGGCCGCGTCGGCCTACGACAGGGCTGCGGTCCTCCGATCTTTGTTGGCTCGGCTCACTGGAGGGGTGCTGCGCGGCCTGCTGGAGCGGATTGGAGGTGAGCGATGACTTCTTGGCGCACATTTAGGCAGATGAGGGACGACGATGCTCGTGATTGGTACCGGCTGTCTGACCTGATCGAAGCTGCAGCGACCCATGGTGCAGCACTTACTGAGTACAAGGTGCGGTCGGCCATCTCCCACCTTCCACGCCCGACGATCAAGCGGTACGGCCACTGGCACTACACAGAGGCCCACCGCCAAGCCGTGATCGAGGCGGCGATCCTGGCCGCGTCCGCCAACCATTCGGAGATCCCGACGAGTTCGGCACCCCGAGGAGCGATGGCATGACGACGAAGACAAAGAAACCCGGCAAGAAGGCCAAGGCCGCAGTCCCTGCACCCGAGTCCACGCTCGCGGAACGCGAGGCCCGGCACTACCAGGAGATCAGGGCCCTGGAGCAGACGTGCGACCGCCTGGAGGGCGAGTACGAAGCGGCAAAGGCTGCTGCATCAGGGGCAAAGTCGCTCTGGAGCGAGGCCGTGGCCAGGCTCCGCGAGTCGATTCGCCGCGGGCCTGATCCGCAGTTGTCGCTTGGGTTTGCCGGCAACGGCGAGGCGCCGGGGTCCGACTACATGGAGACGGACGTCATGGACGCGTTCCCGTCGCTGACCGGGCCCCAGGTGGATGCCCTCGACAACGCAGGAGTCCAGACCGTGCGGGCACTCCACGAGCTGCACAAGGGCCCCGGGCTCCGCAGCGTGAAGGGCATCGGCCCAGCCATCGCGGACAAGATCGAGGACATGCTCCTCGACTGGCTCGCGGCCCAGCACAAGAAGGCGGAGGCCGCCGTCGCCGACGCTGCCGACGAATCCGACGAAGACGAAGGTGTGGAGACATGAAAGCAGCACAGGACAACGAGCAGAAGCGTTTCGAGCGTCTGGACCGGCACGTCCGCACATCGGCCACAGTCCGCGAGCTCATGCACTGGGACTGCGTGCGGATGGAAACGCGGCTGGATGCGAAGCATGACGAGACGCTGCGAAAGCAGGTCCAGGCCCGGCTCCGGCAACTCACGGGGGGCACCACATGCTCGGCAAACTGAAGGCAGCGTGGGAGCGGTTCACGGGCGTTGAGAGGCTCCGGCACGACTTGGGGCACCTGATGCAGGCCCTCGATACGCGGGTGCGCTGGCACAAAGAGTGCTGGCAGGAACGCGACCAGGCGAGGGACGAACGCGACGCCGGCCGTGCCGAGTGCGAGAGGCTCCAGGCCGAGCTCGAAACCGCCCGCAAGACAGCCCACCTGCACCGCTCGCTGATCGCCATCCTGCGGCAAGTCAACCGAGACCTCGACGAGCGGCTGATCGATCTCGAAGGCCGGAAGAGTGTCGGGACGGAAAACCATACACCGGATTGGTGTACCAAATCGGCCGAGTGTACGAAGCCCGATGGCTGCGCGGATCCAACTGGCCACGTTTCGACCGTCGTGGACGGGAAAGACGCTCAGCGTCGTCTTGACGGATGGGAGGGGCACGGATCTGGACGATGGGGGCTTGGTGTCGCCATCGACATCGAATGGATCCATCGTCGTCTCCGTCGTTTGGAGGCCAAGCCATGACCGGCCGCAGGTCGCCAGTCGATGTCGATCGCGTCAGGCAGCTGCTCGCCGCCGGCTGCACGCACAAACAGGTTTCGCTGCGGCTCGGGTGCTCGAAGTCGGTTGTCTCGGCGGTCTCGCGTGGCGTCTATAGGGAGGGCAAAGCATGAACCCAGGAGCACAAAAGGCGGTCGAGTTGGATCGCGAGTGGGAGAGCCGCCACGCGGAGTTTCAGGAGCGCATTCAAATGGCAGAGCGAGCGCGAATGATGTCGGTGATTCGATCGTGCCCTCCGTGGGACGACTCGCCAAGGAGGCCTGGGCATTACATCGCGACGACCGTCCAGCTTTGTCCGCGGCAGCGTGCGAAGCTCGAATCCACGAAGGGAGGTTGAAGAATGAGCACGCCTCCGTGGATGACGCCGCCGCCCGACTTCGGTCCGCTGTTCGCCCAGCCGGCGGCGGCCTGCACTGCCAAGGCCGAGAGGGTCGCAGCGTTCGACACCGCGGCCGCCAAGGCCGCGATCCTCGATCTCCTGGCCGACGGCCGCCCCCGCAGCGGCGAGGAGCTCGTCGATCACTGCCGGCGTCTCGGGATGTGCCCGCACGACGACCGGGCCTTCGGGTCGGTGTTCGCCAGGTTGGCCCAGTCTGGGTACATCGAGGCCGTCGGCTACACCGAGCGGCGGAAGGGGCACGGCACGGCGGGCGGAAGGATTTGGAGGGCCACGGATGGCCGGTGACTGGATCAAAGTCGAGAAGGCAACGCCCGGAAAGCCGGAGGTCATGGCGATCGCCGACGAGCTCGGCATCCACATCGACCATGCCTTCGGGCTGTGCGTGCGGTTTTGGTCTTGGTGCGACGATCAGATGACGGATGGTCACGCTCGGCGCGTGACAAATGTCACGCTCGACGCGTACTTCGGTCACGCTGGATTCGCGACCGCGCTCGTCAAAGTCGGCTGGCTTCGGGTCCGCGAAGGCTCGCTCGAAGTCCCCAACTTTGACCGGCACCTGTCCGAAAGTGCGAAAAACAGGGCACTTTCCGGCAGTAGGAAGCAAAAACAGCGGTCGAAGGACGTCACGGAAATGTCACGCTCCGAGCGTGACGAAAGCGTGACCAGAGAAGAGAAGAGAAGAGTAAGAGAATTACACACACACACACCACGCGAGCCTGCGGCTCGAAAGCCGAGGGCCGGAGAGCCGGAGTCGGCTGGCTGGGCCGCGGACGAGTGGCAGCGGTTTGTGGGTGTCTGGAACGCCACGGAGCGTGCGGAGCCCTGGCGGCACCTCACGGCTCCCGATGGTTGGGCAGACCTGGCCGCGGCCCCTGGATGGCTCGACAGGGCCTTCCAGGCGCTGGCGATGCTCCCGAGCCGGGAGTTCTTCGTGCGGGCGCTGCCGGTGACGCGGTTCTTCGGCTACATCGACCGGATTCGGGCCGGTGAGTTCGCCGATGCGCCGCGGCCGGCGCCGCAGCAGGTGGCCGCCGGTTGCCGACCGCAACGCAGGGGGAACATGCGATGACGAGGACGTGGCAGCAGAACTCCGACGCGATCAACGGGCTCTGGCCGCAGTGCCAGTGGACCGACGAGGAGATCGACCTGTGGCGTGAGGATCTCTC
>SXGT01866562.1_pt1 | contig 12589 bp, 6 predicted proteins | sample 3176221 | NCBI WGS metagenome assembly SXGT01 (sample SAMN11356862, study PRJNA531348) | freshwater metagenome | isolation source: freshwater sample F1-120 | place: China: Fuxian Lake, Yuxi | collected 2017-12-25
CAAGGCCCAATGGCGTGCGGAGCCTCAACCCGTCGAAAACGTGCGGGTGATGAAGCGGACCGCCTCCAATCGAGTGCGCCATGGCGTGTGGGTGGCCAGCGATCATCTCAGGCACTGGCTGAAGACTGGCTTGGGTTCAACCCTGCCCGCGCGCTAGGTCGCCGCGCCTGTCCTTGCACCGAACTCTTACATCATCACGAACGATGGCACTTCAACTGACGCTGATTGACACCTGTGAAAAGCTCACCGGGCTAGAAACAGAGTGGGACTTGCTGGCCGGCGAAAACCCGTTTCTTGGTTTCGACTGGGTGCAGACCTGGTGGCGGCATTACCAAACTCCCCGGGTGCGACTGTTCACGCTTGCCGTCCGCGACGAAGCCAGCCAACTGGTTGGACTGGCGCCTTTGAAAGTGCGGCAGACCGCTACGCGAGGTCGGGTCGTGCGCTTCATCGGGTCGAACGAGGTCTGCGGGGACCGACTGACGATTCTCGCAAAACCGGAGCATCGGGTAAATGTGCTGCAAACGATCGCACGCTGGTTGGCGGCCGACGCGCGGGATGCGTGGGACCTGCTGGAACTGACCGGCGTCGAGCAGTCCAATCTGGGTATCGCTGAATTCACCGCCATGCTGGCCGATCTTGGTCATCAGACGCACATTCGCCCCGATCTTCACTGCTGGAAGATTTCACTCCCGAAAACCTGGGAAGGATACCTCAAGATGCTTTCAAAGCCGCGGCGCAATCGCTCGCGTCGGATGCTCAAGAACACCATCGACGCCGGCAAGGCCCGGTGTTTTGTGGCCTCGGCGGCTGACTTCGAGCACGGGTTCAAGATTCTTGTCGACTTGCATCAAAAGCGACGGAATGAACTGGGCGAGCCAGGCTGCTTTACCTCGGAGCGTTATCACGCCTTTCACCAGGAGTTCGCCAAGCGCATGCTCGCTCGCGGAAGACTGCGACTTTCCTGGGTGGAGTTCAACAACCGGCCGGCGGCGGTCGAGTACAACCTGCTCGGCGACAAGACCATCTTCAGTTACCAATCCGGCTTCGACCCGGCCTTTGCCAACCAGCATCCCGGGTGGCTCAAACTGGTGGAGACGCTGCGCTGGGCAACTGGCGAGGGATACGGACATTTCGACTTGCTGCGCGGCGACGAGCCCTACAAGGAGTCGTTTGGGGGTGAGCCGTCGCCGCTCATGCAGGTTCGCATCGTCGGGCAGCACAGTTCCGCGCGGCTACGTCACGCGGCGTGGCGAACGCAGACAACGCTTAAGCGCTGGGCCCGCCAAGGACTCAGAATTGCCAACGCACTGCAGCGGCCATCGGAGCCAGCCACAAGCAAAGTTCACGATGACGAAGCAACTGCGGACGCCTAACCCACCCTGACCATGCATCGCATTCCTCCCGAATCCGAACCGGCGTCGGAGCCGTTTTCGCCGCTCAGGGCGGCCGCGCTCGGGTTGTACTGCGCGGTCACGCAGCCTATCAGGCGGCACCTCGCCGCTGTGCAATCGTATTCGGGTCAATCGCGGGTAATGTCGTTCTTCTATCATCGCGTGGCTGCGATGACGGACAGCCCCTGGACGGCGCCAATCGTCACTTTCCAGCGGCAGATTGAGTGGCTGCGCGCGCGATACGAGCTGGTCTCGCTAAGTGAATCGTTGCGGCGAATTCGTTTTGGCAATACGCGACCCAGCGTTCACATTACATTCGACGACGGCTATGCCGACAACTGCTCGCTAGCCCTGCCCTATCTGGTGGCCACCCGAGTGCCCGTCACGTACTTTGTGGCCACGCAACACATTCTCTCCGGAAAGCCTTTCCAGCACGACGCGCGGCTGGGCAATCCCTTGCCCGTCAACACCCCCCAGCAGATTCGCGCCATGGCCGACGCGGGCATCGAAATCGGTTCGCACACCCGTCACCATGTTGATCTTGGCCAGATCACCGATACAGTTACGCTCCACGACGAGATCGTAGGCTCAAAACACGAATTGGAAGACATGCTTGGGCGCAGCGTGCGATACTTCTCTTTCCCCTATGGTCTGCCCAAGCAAATGACACCCGCCGCGGTCCAACTGCTGCGAGAGGCCGGCTACGAAGCCATCTGTTCGGCATTCGGCGGTTACAACTTTCCCGGCAATGATCCATTTCATGTGCAACGCATCCACGGCGACAACGAGATGGCCCGGTTCAAGAACTGGGCGACCATGGATCCGCGGAAGCTGCGAGTGCAGTTCCCGTTGCCAATCGATGCGCTGGAAGCGCAGATCCACGCGACCAGCACCCCAAGGGTGCCCGGCCGCTGAACACCTACCAAGATGCCAACGCTCGAAATACGAAAGCCTGAGACAAAACCGGCAACGGCGCGCCTGCCGGTGATGTTTGTCATTACGTCGATGCCCGTCGGCGGAGCGGAAACGCTGTTGGTGAATCTCATTCGCCGCATGAATCGCGCGCGGTTCTCGCCGGAACTTTGCTGCTTGAAATCGCTCGGACCGCTGGGGGAAGCGCTGGCTCGCGAGATTCCCACGTTCAGCAATCTACTGACCAGCAAGTGGGACTTGGGCGTGCTGCGGCGGCTGACGCGACTGTTCCAAGAGCGGCGTACCGCGGCCGTTGTTACCGTGGGTGCGGGGGACAAGATGTTTTGGGGCCGACTGGCTGCCTGGCGGGCCCGCGTGCCTGTCGTGCTTTCCGCGATTCACTCGACCGGCTGGCCCGACGCGATCGGACGCATGAACCGCCTGCTGACCCCGCTAACCGACGCCTTCATCGGCGTCGCGGCGCCGCACGGTCGCTATCTCATCGAGCAGGAAAAGTTTCCGGCAAGCAAAGTCAGCGTCATTCCCAACGGCGTCGACGTCGATAAGTTCAACCCCGGTGTCGACGGATCGCAAATTCGCCGGGAGCTGGGGCTGGCCCCCTCCCTGCCAATCGCCGGAATCGTCGCGGCCCTCCGTCCCGAAAAGAATCATGCCGCGCTGTTGCAGGCCATGGCAATTGTGCATCGCACGGTTCCCGCCGCGCACCTGCTGATCGTCGGTGATGGACCAGAGCGTTCTGCCCTGGAATTGCAGACTTCCGAGCTGAAGCTCGACCGTGTCGTCCACTTCCTGGGAACACGATCCGACACTCCGCAACTGCTCTCCGCCATGGATGTGTTTGTGCTCACCTCCCGGATGGAAGCCAACCCGGTCTCGATTCTCGAGGCGATGGCCACCGGCAAGCCCGTGGTGGCGCCGCGCATCGGCTCGATTCCCGAGAGCGTGGCCCATGGCGAAACCGGCTATCTCACCGAACCAGGCAACGTCGCGGCGGTCGCCAGGGAACTGGTGGAACTTTTCTTGCACCCCCATCGCGCCCGGGCGATGGGCGCCGCCGGCCGGTCGCTGGTGCAAGAGCGCTGGTCGCTCGATTCGATGGTCGATGGCTACCAGCAGCTAATCGAGGGGATTTACGCGCGGAAGCGTGGCTAATCATCGGGAATGGAGTGGGCGCTGCGTTTGCGGAAACGGCGGCGCGGAAGATCCCAGCGTTTCCGGCGGCCGCCACGGCACGCGGTGTGCGACTGCTTCAGCCCCTTTGCCGCTTGCGCCCTCCCGGTTAGCATGGACGCTGTGTCCCGATGGCTGACCTTGCGCTGGCGAATGGTCGATCTCACCGCTCCGCTTTTGGCTTTGCTTGCCCGCTTGCTCAGCGGAGCCAGCACGCGCTGGCTGGATTGCCAACCCGACAGTTGCCAACGCGTGTATTTTGCCAATCACACGAGTCACTTGGACGCGATCGTGCTGTGGTCCGCACTGCCGTCGGCAGTTCGCGCAGTGACGCGGCCCGTCGCCGCGAAAGACTACTGGCAGCGCGGTCACGTTCGCCGGTATCTGGCCCGAGTATTTAACGCAATTCTCATCGATCGCGAGAACATCAAGGTACATCAGAGCCCGGTCGACTTGATGCTGCGCGAAATCGGCGACCGATATTCGCTGATTGTTTTTCCGGAAGGCAGCCGCAACATTGAGACTGAAATCGGCGAGTTCAAAAGCGGACTGTACTACCTGGCCAAGAAGCGCCCAGACTTGGAGCTGGTGCCGGTCCACATTGATAACCTCAACCGCGTGCTGCCCCGCGGCGAGTTCCTGCCCGTGCCGCTGTTGAGCTGCATCAGCTTCGGCGCACCCCTGTGGCTCGAAACGGGGGAGCCCAAAGCACACTTTTTAGATCGCGCGCGCGAAGCGGTGCGACGTTTAAAGGAAATATGAGACGATTCAAGTGTCAGGAATCAGATCGCCACGGGCCGGGGACTGGCTCGTTTTTCCGGCGAATTGGCCAGAGGTGTTTCGTTCTGCTGGATAGTTGCCCAACGTGGTTCCCCGGAAAATGTGCATGTCCCCCTCGCTCTGAGTGTGAACGCTTACCCTGATCCCTGACTCCCGGCCTTTGACCCCTGAAAACCATGGACCCCAGAACCCTCATTCTCGTTGGCGGCGTGCTGCTGATCCTGGCGACCGCCACGACCGTGGGGCAGTTCCTTAAGCGGCAGCGCGAACTGGGCATTAACCCGGCACTGGTGCAACAGTTCAACTCTCGAATTCGGGCCTGGTGGCTGATGTGTTCTGTGCTGGCGGCAGCTTTCCTGTTGGGGCCGGCTTCCCGCGTGGCAACGATTATCGTGTTCGGGTTGGTCTCCTTTTGGGCTTTGCGAGAATTCGTGACGCTGACGCCGACTCGACTCGGAGACCATCGCGCTTTGTTCTGGGTCTTCTTCTTGTTCACGCCCCTACAGTACTGGTTGATTAGCGCCGATAAACCCGCGCTCTACACCGTGTTGATTCCCGTTTATGGGTTCCTGTTCATTCCGGCTCGCGTCGCCCTGGCAGGCGACTATAAACGTTTTCTCGAGCGCGTGGCGAAAATTCAAGCGGGCCTGATGGTCTGCGTATATTGCTTGAGCCACGCTCCAGCCCTTCTGTTTCTGGATCTGAATCCGGACGACGCCAGTGGATTCGAAAACGCCCGGCTGCTGTTTTTTTTTGTGCTGATCGCCCAACTGAACGACGTGCTGCAGTATGCCTGGGGGAAACTGCTCGGCAAACGTCCGATCGCGCCGGCGATCAATCCCAGCCGCACCTGGGAAGGATTCATTTGCGGATTATTCAGCTCGGGACTGCTTGGAATGGCACTTTACTGGGCGACTCCTTTCCGTCCGATGATGGCTGCGGGGATGGCGATGGTAATCGCCGTGATGGGCTTTGCCGGCGGAATCACCATGTCGGCGATCAAGCGCGACCGGGGTGTACGCGACTACGGCACGCTGGTGACCGGCCATGGCGGCGTCCTGGACCGGATCGATTCGATTTGTTTCGCTGCCCCCGTGTTTTATCATCTCACGCGGTTATACCTTTAGACGCCATTGCCTCCCGTCTCAGTGCCGCCTGGCTTGTGCATGGCTCTTTGCGGAATATCCGATTTCGCACTCTTCGCAATGGATGGGCCTGGAAAGCCAACGCAACCCTCCCAGAGCAGCTTGACCTTGGAGTCCACTCCAAGTACCCTGATAACCTAGATTTCCAAATTATAATCTAGGATGTTTTTTTGGAGGCATGGGCCACAGCCCAGCCATCCCCGTCTGCCTGATTAAAACCGCGTCATCGCGATGGCTGAATGGCCAGGGTGTTTTCGGGGAGACAACCGTCCTGGGTTCGATTCTCGCCTTGGTTTTGAGAAGCAAGATCCCAAGTTCCACCACGCTCCCTCTTCTTTGAGCGGCCACAGGAGACTTCTATGACGTCGCAACTGAGAAAACGTACGAAGGCTGCTTCTTTCCGCAATCAACTTCGCGGCAGTTCATCGTCCGGCGTCGGCCGACTGGGTGTGGAGCCGCTGGAAGATCGGCGGATGCTCGTGATTGGTGCGTTCGCCATTGCGCCATTGGTCAATCCGAGCGAAGGCTTTGACGGAGTGGTTGCCCTGGATTTCGGCAGTTCCTCCAACCCGACCGTCTTGGACGCGCGCTGCACCGGGTCCTTACTGACAACCGGAATGCACATTCTGACTGCTGCGCGCTGCGTCACCGACCGCAATGGCGTTCAAAACCGGAACCAGGTTCAAGTCGTCTTCGAAATGTTCGATCAGCAACACGTCTTCGACATCGACCTGACACAGGCCGGCGTGCTTACGATCTCTCCCACCTGGAACGGCGAATCGGCTGATGGAGCGGACTGGGCAGTCATCGAGCTGCCCGCGATCGCTCCGTTTCCCGCCGAGCGATACGACCTATTCACGGGCACCAATGAACGGAACGACTTAATCACGATTGTCGGATACGGCGAAACGGGCACGGGAACGATCGGGCAGATCGATGGCGGGATTGCCGCAAAGCGAATCGGATTCAACGAGATTGGTGACATCGACAGTCTTGCCAACGGCGACGTCCTGCAATACGACTTCGATGATGGAACGGCCGGGAACAACACGCTGGGCGACAGCCGTGGACTCGGCGTCACCGAAGCATCGACGGGCAGTGGTGATTCAGGGGGTCCTTGGTTTATCGATGGGAGATTGATCGCCGCGGTCACATCGTTTGGCGGATCTGAGTTCGGCGACACGGACAATGGCACGCGCATTTCCGACTTCGCGCCCGACATTCGTACGGTGCTCAACGCAGCGAGCGAAATCGTGCTCGACATGAACTTCCAGCCCGCCGGTGGCGATGGCGTTGATGATCAGATCACCGCCCGCCGCGATCCAAATGACGGCACTCGGCTGCAATTGTTAATCAACGGGCAGGAAGTGTGGTCCGACCTGTTGACGCGCGTCACGTCACTCACAATCGTCGGGTCGGGCGATAACGACACCGTTGTGGTGAATGGCGATCTGGGCATCCGCGTGGACGTTGCAGGACACGACCCGCAGGTCAGCGACACGCTGGTCGTCAACGGCACGACGAATGCCGATACGATCAGCTACACGCCGAGTGGCGCTACTTCCGGCAGCGTGACGGTTAATGCCCAGCCGCCGATCAATTTCACCACGGTCGAACATGTCATCATTAACGGCGAAGGGGGGGGCGATACGCTGACTGTTAACACGGTGAGTATCAATGGCACTCAGGTGCTGACTCCTGGGACGGCCTTCGACAGGGGCACCGTCGATTTCCAAACCAACTCACTTGGAGGGGGGTTCATTGCGCCTTCGCTACAGTTCTTGCGACTCGGTAACGGCGGTCGACTTGCCATGGTCGATGGCGCTCCCGACGCCACGCCCAATGACAACTTCATTTATCACGGGACCGGCTTGAACGACACGTTTACGGTCACTCCCGTCGATGCCATTACCGGTACCGTCGTGCTCAACAATCAGATTCCCGTCAGCCTTTCCGAAGTCTCTCGGTTGACTCTTGCCGGTCTCGATGGCGACGATCGGTTTACCGTTAATCCTGGCGCCAGCTTCACGGGGGGAGTGGTCATCGAAGGCGGCACCCCCTCGGGCTCTGATATCGCCACGCTAAATGGCACCAGCGGCGCGGACACGATCACGCTGACACTGGAGATTGCCGGTGATGCCGTCACCGGTGTCGTTGGCGGGCCAATCACGCTGATCGGCACCGAGGTGCTCAATCTTAACAGCCTCGCCGGCGCGGATGCTGTGCGGGTCAACTCCGTGGGCGCGCTGAGCGACTTGCAGAGCGTCGTCATCAATACCGGCGGTCAGGCCAACGACACCCTCAGAATCGATGGTACCTCCAGTGACGACACGATCGTCTACACGCCGACGGGCGCTGGCACGGGCGAGTTCTTCGAAAAGAACGCGCCGACCCGTTTTGGTTTCAACGTGAACTCATCCAGCGTTTTCACGATCGAAGGCTCCGGCGCGGTGGGCGATACCGTGGAAGTGGTCGGTACCAACAACCACGACTTCATTTCCGTCGACTCACCCAATCGGACCGTCACCGTGACCAATGCCGCCGGCAATGTGCTCAAGTCCGCTGTGCTCCACAGTACGATCGAAGAGGTCACGGTGCTGGCAGGTTTCGGCAACGATACCGTGCTGGTCATTCCCGCACCGGCTACGGTCACCGGGCCAGGCGGCGCAGCGGTCGGCGTGAATGTGCCGATCAATCTGCTGATTAACGTCGATGGCGGGCCTCCCGGCGCGAGCGATGCCTTGGTGATTGCCAGTGACCTCAATGGCACGCCGCTGCCGGATACCGACTTCGCGGTCATCAACCGCAGCCGCACGCCGGATGAAGGCGTGGTCCGCGTATTTCGCAACGCCGTGGCAATGCCCGACATCACATACACGAACGTGGAGATCATTTCACCGATCGTGGCCACCGTGAACCCAGCCACGGGCAATCCCAACTTGCTGATCCTGGGACCCGACCAGTTCGAACAGAACGAATTCCGCGCCACGGCCAGCTTCCTGGGCGCCGGCAACACGATCAACCTCACGAATCTGGCGATCTTTCCCAACGCCAACGAGCACCGCTTTGTGGCGCCCGATCAGGATTGGTACCGCGTGGTGGCCCAGAAGACCGGCACGCTTGATTTCCAGGTCTATTTCCGCAAGTTTTCCAACAGTCTGTTGCCGGCTGGCGGAAACCTGGATCTGGAAGTTCGCGACGAATCTGGCACGTTGATTTCGGGCTTCGGCGCCAACGACAACACCGTCGACGAGCGTGTGAGGATTCCCGCCGTTGCCGGCCAGACGTACTACGTGCGTGTCTTCGGCGGCGGCAATGCCAACGGCTCCTTCGACCCGGCCAATCAGGTCGTCAACGGCTACAGCATGACGATCGTTAATCAGACCCCGCCCGTGCCGTTCGATTTGGAATTGGACGACGTAATCGGCTCGAGCGAAGTTGGCAACAACCCCACGAAGTCGTCCTTCAAGGCGCCGATCAACAACGACAACGTGGCCCCCTTCGCGGGACTCAACTCCGCAGATAACTATTATCAGGGCAAGTTGGTGAATTTCGTCGAGGGGCCGGCCAAGGGTGAACGCGCCGTCATCGACACCTACAAGGTAACCGGCAACACGGCCACATTCACGCTGCTCACAAACCTCGCCGCGGCCCCCAATCCAGGCGACGACTTTATCGTCGAGAGCATCGACACGGGCCGATCGCAGCTCGATAACACGACGCGCGACAACACGCCGGTCATCTTTTTACGGCTCGACGACGGCATCTTCCTCAACGATCTGCCGGGCAACGACTCGCCTGACTCTCCGCCCGATGAAGTCATTCCCATTCCGTTCAGCCCGAATGCCAACACGGCCGGCTACCGCCTGGCGATTTTTGACGAGGGCAACACGCCGCCACAAACGGCCACCGCGCCGCAAACGCCGATCGGCTATGCGCGGCAGGTTCCGGGGCAACAAGGCGTTTACGTCTTCGACTTTGCAGAAGATACCGCGCCTCTCTACGCGCTCTCGGACGGCAGCCATTTCCTCTCGGCGCGGGTGCAGATCATCGATCCAGCCAACCCAACGCAGCGGGGCTTCGGCGGTCGTAGCGTGTCGCTGGAGGTCGTCGTTGATACCGGAGCGCCGCCGCTGTTTTTTGGCCTTCCGGCGGTGCCCAACGATGGCCTCGATCCATCAAGCGACACCGGCGTCGCCGGACAACCGGCCACTTTCAGCGATGGCATTACCAGCGACACGTCGCCCACCTTTTTTGGTACGGCCGAAGCGAACTCGATCGTCCGCTTGTACGTCGACCGCAACGACAACAACAAGGTCGATAACAATGACTTGCTGATCGCTCAGACCGTGGCGGTACCACTCGATGGCACAAATCAATTGCCGGGCGGCCGCTGGGTCGTTACCTCAAACGTCGATCTTAACGATCCGAACTTCGGCCTCCCGAAAGACGGACTGCGGACCATCATGGCAGCGGCAGAAGACCTGGCTGGCAACATCACGCCGGCCAATGCACCCGCGATTCTGCAGATCTTCCTCGATACCAGCGGTCCGAAGGTGAGGAGAGTTACCGTCACCGGTTCGGACTACGAACTTTTCGATCCGAAACCCTCGGAGGATGGTCCGACGCCGCTGATCACCCAGATCGACATCCACTTCCTCGACAAGCCAGAGCGCGCCAAAGGCTTTGTGTACCCCGCCGTCAACGAAAAGGTCGGTGAAACGATCGGCAATTACGCGCTGATCGGCGATCACACCGGTCGCGTGCTGATCGTCGAAGCCAGGCTCATCGATGAGTCCGAGGCCGGCGATCCTGGCCAAAGCATCGTTCGATTGACGTTCGGCGCACCACTCGCCGACGACCGCTTCACGCTCACTTTGCTTGACAATCTCGTGGATCATGCCGGCAATCGGCTGGACGGAGAATCGCAGGCGTCGTCACCGTTTGAAGGCGACACCCAAACGACGCTTGTCTTCCCCTCCGGTGACGGCCAACCCGGCGGAAACTTTGTGGCACGGTTCACGGTCGATACCCGACCGGAAATCGGCACCTTCGCGGCAGGCAGCATCTTCATCGATATCAACGGCAACCTGGTCTGGGACTTCGAGGGTCAGGACAACGATGCCACTAACAGGGACCTCGTCTTCACGTTGGGTGTCGTGGGAGCCAACCGGGACGAAGGTTTCCAGATCCACGACGGCCTGTTTGCCGGCAACTTCGCGAACGGCAAGAGTGGCACGGCAGACGGCTTCGACAAGTTGGCGGCTTTCGGATTCATCAACGGCGGCTTCCGCTGGATCATCGACACCAACAACGACGGCGTGGTCGATGTGAGCATGGGAGATTTCTTTGTTGAACAGCCCAACGTTGGCGGATTTAACCTGAGCGCGTTGCCCTTCGCCGGTGACTTCGATCGCAACCATCCGGGCGATGAGATCGGGCTGTTCGATGGAACAAAATTCCTGATCGACACCAACGGCAACAACCTTCTCGAAAGCAGCGACCTGCTGATTCACTCCCCCTTGCGCGGGGCGCCGATCGCCGGCGACTTCGATGGCGACGGTTTGGAAGACCTGGCCACGTGGCGCGTGGATCGGTTCTCGTTCGACCTTCGGGCCGGTGGATTCGGCAATCTCGATGCGACGATCGACTTCGGATTCCCCGGCGTGGCCGAGCAACCCGTCGCGGCCGATATGGATCATGACGGCATCGACGACGTCGGCCTGTTCGTCCCGCGCCGAAGTGGTACGACCCCCGAACAAGCTGCCGAATGGTACTTCCTGCTCTCGAACGATTTCGCAGGCACGGCTCGGCAGATCCGTACCGTCGACACACTCAATCATCCGTTCAGTCCGATTCCTTTGGGCCAGGATCTCTTTGCGCAGCTCGGGGACGAATTCGCGCTCCCCATCGTCGGCAATTTTGATCCGCCGGTGAGCGGCCGATCGGGCGAGCTGGCTGCCACAACGATCGACGTGGGTCTGGTTCACGCCGCGCAGGAGCGAGCGGGGGTGACGATCGAGGGGGACCGTTGGATTGCCTTCCATACGGTCCGCGACGGTTCCCCGATGATCGACTTGCAAGGGGCCGATTCCGTGCAAGTGCAACTCTACGACGCAGACTTGCAGCCGGTTGGCTCCGGTATCGGTGCGTCCGCGGCCCGGTCGCTCGCCTCGTCGCCGGTAACGATGCCGCCGGCCCAGTACTTTGTGCACGTGGTGGGCGCCTCGTCGAGCGCAACCATCACGATTTCCAATCAGTTGAGCCCGATCGACCGCTACGACGTCAATCGCGACGGCATGGTCGCACCCAATGACTTGCTGCAACTCATCGACAGCCTCAACCGGCAGGGTATCCGGTCGATCGATTTTGGCACGGATTTCGCAAACGCGCTGTTCTTGGATACCACGCTCGACGGGCAGATCACGCCGCACGATTCGCTGGTGCTGATCGATTACCTCAACCGGCAGAGCTTGCAATCCAGCCCGAGCTTCGCTGGAAAAGCTGCGTCGGGTTTCTTGCGGTCGGTTGAGTCGAGCGACGATCGCCAGGCTGAGGTAGCGATTCTGGTCGTTCCATCGGTCAACAGCACCGCCAGTACGCCGGCGACTAAGGCATCCAGCGAAAGCTTTGCTCGTGCCAGCTCTTCCACGACGACGTCGAAGGTTTCGGGTTCGGCAACGCCGGCGTTGGGCGGCTACTCAAATCGAGTGTCAGCGCGCGGACACATTGGCACGGTCGTTGATGCCGCTCTGGCGGACGAGGACGACTGGTCGCTTGTCGAGTAGCGGTAACCGTTCACGGGCCGGGGCCTGGCGCATTTTCCCGCCTGGAGAAAATCGCGACTCGGACAGCCTGGTAGCGGGGACAGCGATTGCTGTCCCGGTGCCGAAGGCACAAGAGGGTATGCGTGCAGGTCGAACCGGCTTATCCCGGAGGGATTTCAGCCATTAGCCGGCGGTCAGCGCAGCGCCACCGCCGGAATGGATCCGAAAACGCGCGCCGCCCCCGAACGGGTCGCAGCGCCGATGCCGCATGACAGCGCGCTGCCATCCCTGCGGGATGCAAGATGAATTCGCGCACAGGAACCGGTGGTATCGCTCCGTTCAACCACCGACTAATCGCTGGGAACCCTTCGGGTTCGATCGCCCGGGAATGCGTTCCCTC
>SXGT01447737.1_pt1 | contig 12588 bp, 10 predicted proteins | sample 3176221 | NCBI WGS metagenome assembly SXGT01 (sample SAMN11356862, study PRJNA531348) | freshwater metagenome | isolation source: freshwater sample F1-120 | place: China: Fuxian Lake, Yuxi | collected 2017-12-25
CACCACGTCCTCGACCGCGCTGTCCCAGACCATCTCGACCTTGGGATTGCCGAGCGTGCCGGTGATCGCGAGTCCGAATTGCCCGTCCTGCAGGTGCCCCTTTTTCTGCAGCGCCGCATACGCGATCGACCGGATCCCCGTGTTGTTCTTCACCTTCTTGCCCGGGTGCTTCGGGTCGTCGACCTCGCGATCGATGTACGCGTCGGCGACGCGTATCCCCAGATGGACATTGATGGTGGCGTCTTTCGGCGGCTGGCCCGCCAAGAACTGCACGCCCCCCTTCGGCGCCACCGCGATCTCCACGTCCCCACCGCTCAGCTCCAGCTGTTCGATCGACAGGAATGTGGCGTCACTCTTGCGGCCCGGCCGCGTCGTCGCTGCCTTGCCCTCGGGTCCCGCCGGTGCCCCGGCGGCCGCCGCCGTGCCCTGACCAGGCTCCGCCTTGAGCCCGACCTTGAGCGTTCCGAGCTTCGCATTCGTGAACATGATGCGCATTTCCCGCTGCACCAGAAGCGGCTCGTGGAGGACGCCCTGCCCGATCTCGATCCGCGCCGACCCACTCATCTGATCCCACTGCAGGACATCCTTGCCGTCCCGTTCGGCATTCGGCACGGTGAGATCGAGAGTGCCACTCAGCAGCCCGGTCACGTCATATCCCGTGAGCGCCTGGAAGAGTCGCTCGGTGCCGAGCGCGATCCCCTCCATCCGCTCGATCTGCGCCACCAGCGCGCTTCCCTTGGCGAGGATCAGGTGCCCGCCGGTCACCGTGCCGCCCTGGACCTTGCCTTCGAACGACGCGTCCACCCGCCCGCCCATGAGCGCGCCAATTGACACCGAGGCGCTCAGCTCCTCGGCGACGATCACGCGTGGCGCCGTGATCTTGTCGTCCTTCTCGGTCTTCACCTTCACGCCCGGCAATTCCAGCTCCACATCCGCGAGGGACGCGCCACTCGGGATGAGTCCCGTCAGCGACACGTCGCCGATCTTCACGCTGGTGGCGCCGGTGAAATCCGCCAAGCGCATGGTCACGAAGTCGCGCAGCGCGGCGGTCGGGAAGACCATGCGCGCGAACACCAGCACACACAGGACGAAGAACGCGATGTAGCCCGCCCAGCGCCCGATCGCCTTCAGGTGTCTCATACTCATGCGAACCTCGATGCCTGCGTCATTCGCTGGCGGCCGTGTCACTCTGGTAATAATAGGTCGAGACGACGATCTTGCCCAACGCCGCGCGCTCCGGGTCGTTGCGACTCCGGTCGAGCTTGAGCTCGGTCACGAACAAAAGGTCGTGCGAACGCTCGAGCTTCTCGAGGAATTCGTACACCGCCTTGAAGGGGACGCCCTCTTTGACGCTGATCTCCTGGTCGCGCTGGTAGTAGCCCTCGCTGGCTTCCTTCTTGTCGGCCGCGTCCTTCTTGTCCTTGGCGCCCTTGTCGGCCGCGTCCTTCTTGTCCCCCGTGTCCTTGCGCGGCGCCGTCTTCTTCTTGTGCGGCCCGGCCACCTTCTCGCGCAGCGGCTTGAACTCGAGGTACTCCTTGAGCTTCTTCAGCCCGAGCGGATTGTTGCGCGGGTCCACCCCCTCGAACGTGACCTCGTCCGAGAGGCCCGCGATGGCGGTCGGCAAGTTCACCTCGCCCGCGGCCGCAGCACGTTTCCGCGTCGCCTCGAAGCGCGACTTCGCCGCGAGGTAGTCGTCGCTGGCGCGATAGATCACCCGCAGCGCCTCCTGCTCGGCCGAGACATCTTCCTCCAGCTTCGTGATCTTCGATTGCATCACCAGATGCAGGATCACCACGCCCGCCACGAACAGCGAACCGAACATTCCGAGGACCAACATCCGTTCGCGCTTGGAGAGCCGCGCGAAGGCCGTGCCGAAACGTCCCATCTCAGTCCCCCTTCGGAGTGGCGGGCTCCGTCGCCGGCGTCGGTTTGGTCGTCGCGGGCGCGTCGGCCGGCCCGTCCGCCGGCAGCTCTGGTGATCCCGTGCTGTTGCCCTTGTCGGCCCGATCGACACCCGCCCCCGGAAGCTTATCCCCCTTGCCAGCCCCACGTGCCGCGTCGCCAGCGGGCTTCCCGCTGTCGGCCTCAACCCGCGGCTGCGGCTCCCCGACGCGATCGCACTTCACCTCGATCTTGATCGTGAAGTCCGTCCAACCGGGTCGCGCCGCGCTCGCGCTCTTCTTCGCCTCGAGGCGCTCGACCTTCTTGAAGCATTTGTGCTCTTTCAGCTTGTCGACGTTCTTGAGCTTCGGATTGTAATCCGCGTACTTGAGGCTCGACACGAAGTCCTCGATCGTCACGATGTCGAAGCCACTTCCCGACAGCGTGATCGACTTCGTGTCCGCCACGAACGTCCCGAGCTCCACCTGCTTGAGCTCCGTCGGTGACGGCGCCGGCTTCTTCGGTTCCGGGTTCTCGGGGTCGTCGTCGATATCCGGCATCGCGCGATCGTTCAAGGTCTTCATGATGCGCGTGACCTCGTAGAACGCGCTGAACGCCGTCATGCTCGGGTAGACCTGATCGGTCTCGTTCTCGAGCGGCGTCGTCACGAGCTTGCTCATGCTCGTGAACTGGCCGGCCGGGTCACTGCTGTCGCCGCCCAGCGTCTCTTTGAGCACCGTGCTGGCGTGTTTCTCGAGGCGCTCGACGAGCGCCGCCTGATGATCCTCGAGCGTCCCGATCCGCATCGCCTTGCGCACGAAATAGACCGCCGTGATCGCCACCAGAAACGCGATGGTCCAGGTCGCACGGGCCCGCAACGCACCGAGATCCGACGCATAGGCCAAGTCGCCGCGCCGCAGATTGACGCGGTGCGGTGCCGCATCGGCGACGTGCTCCAGCGCGATCGCCGTCGCCACCATCGCGGTGCCCCGCTCCCCGCCCGCCGCAAGCCCCTCCCACATCGGCCCGGTCAATTCGGCATGCACGACGGGAACTTCCAGCATGCGCTCGAGCACCTGATCGATCCCGAGCAGGCGCGCCCCGCCGCCGATCAGGACCACGTCTCCGATCTCCCCGACCCGCGCCCGGAACCCGTCGATCGTCAGCTTGATGTCCCGGAGGAGCGGCTCGAGCGCCTGCATCACCGCCCGCGCCCGCCGCACGTGCTCGCGCTCGTCCACCCCGTCGGCCGGCTCCCCATCGAGCCGAACGCCCACATGCTTGATGTGCTCGGCGTCCGCGTACGCCAGCCCCAGCGTCCGCGCCAGCCCGAGCGTCGCATGGTGACCGCCCCGCGACAGCGCCCGAAACGTCTCGAAGCGCCCCTTCTTCAAGAGCGTCAGCTGCGTCGAGCGATGCCCCAGATCGAGGATGATCCGCGTGCCCGCCTGGCCCGCCATGTGCGGCGACAGATTCTCCATCGCCAGCGACGACAGCGTGACCGTCCGCGGGTCCGCGTTGCCCGCGCGCAGCTCGCCGAGCCACGCATCGAGCCACGCCCGATCCGCCGCCGGGCACATGAGCACCGACGTCCCGTCCTCGTTCTTTCGCACCATGTGCCAGTCGTAGACGACCGTATCGAGCGGTCGCGGCAGCTGACTCTCGAGCTGAAACCCAAGCACTGGCGCGATGCGCTTGGCGTCGGCAAACGGCAGCTCGACCTCGCGACTCAGCACCTGCACGCCCGGGATCGCCGTGACGACCAGGTCCGCCTCGAGCCCCTGCATGAGAGTCCGCAGCGCCGCCGGCAGCTCCCCCGCAAGCGAATTCCCGCTCGCGTCGACCGGCAGGTGGCGCTCGCGGAACCGCGTGACCGAGACCTTGCGCAGGCTCGACTCCACGACGACCGCCTTGATCGACCAGCTTCCGATGTCCAAACCGAGAATGCGTTGTGCCATGGTTCACTCGTAGTGGAAGTGCACGAGGGCACCGGTCGTGACATTCACGACGCCGACCATGCGTCGCGTCGTATCCCCATAGAGCCCCGTCGCCTCGATGCGCACGAAATCCGTCTTCACGCCCAGCTGCTGATTGAGAATGCTGGCATTGACCGGCAATGGCACATTCGTCTGCATTGCGGTCGGGAACTGCTCGAAGAACTGCGTGAAGCGCGTCATGCTCGTGAACGGCGTCGAATACACCTGCTTCTTGAGGTTGCGGCACGCATCGAGCGCGATGAGCGCCTCCTCCATCGGCGGAAGCCCGCTCAGCCCCGGCATGAGACACGTCTGCGCCCGCGCCGTGTCGTCAGCGATCGAATTGCACAAGACGCCCTCGAGCAGCCCCACCGAGGCGTCATTGACGTTGAGCTTCTTGGTCGCGAAGACGGTCAGGTCGTCCTGGATCCGGCAGTAGATGTCGGGCGTCATGCCCTCGACCAATTGCACCTCGGCGACCGTGTCCATCTTCGCGTTCTTGGCCTCGTAGCCGTAGCGACCGTAATCGAATTCGCCGCCGGTGCCACTCGGCACGAATTTGCCAGTCTGATCGATCTCGCTCTTGTCCTTGTCGGCATCCGTCCAGTCGATGACATTCAGGATGAGGTCGACCATCTCGTCCTCGGACTTGAACGCGTCGGGCGCCTTCTTCGTGAGCAGCGCCTTCAAACCCGTGTACAGCGTGGCCGCCTGACCCTCGCGCAGCTTGAGCTGCTGCGCCGTGAGCGCCCCCGGGTCCGCGACCGGATTGTTCGGATCGACGACCGGCAAGTCCGTCGCGGCGGCATTCAGATTCGCGCGGCCGTCTTCCGCCAGCACCTTGCACGTGAAGCCCGGCAATTTCTTGCCGTCAGGGCCCTTGCGCAGCGAGTCCGAGCCGACCGCGACCTCGCTGGAGAAGTCGAGCAACTTCGTCCCAAAAAACGTCGCCTCGCCCCCCGCAAAGACATCGACGAAGTCGCAGGCGCGGCTCCAGATCTCGATGCGCGACGCGGCGCCCTTGCCCATCAGCGACAGCACCTTCTGCAGCTCCGGGAAGTTCTTTTTGGCATTCACCGCCAACAGCGCGATCTTGAAGGAGCTGCGCGCGTTGTAATAGGCCTGGGTTGAGGCCTTGAGATTGCCACTCATCCAGATATTGCTGCGCGTATTGAACGTAAACTGCACCGAGAGTGCGCCGAGGATCGCGACCACCCCCAGCACCATCAGGAGCGCGAACCCACGCTGCGGCTTCGGCACGCGCGCGCGCATCGTGTCGGCGGCGGCCCCGAAGGCCAGCGCCATGGCGCGCCCGAGCGCGACTGGGCGGCTCGTTGCCGCGTGCGCGCGCTGGTTCGGTGTCTCGGCTGGGATGGGCGTATCCTCCATGGTCAGTACCAAAGTGGCTCGATGAGCGGGATCTCGATCTGCGTCTCCATGTGGATCACGTCGTCGTCGAAATTGTCGAGCGCGAGGCGGATCCGTACCCGCGACGGCAGAAAGAGCCCGTCCATCAGCTCCGACTGGGCCTCGTCGATCTCCTTGTCCGCCTCGCCCGCGACCACCACGCCGGCGACACCCGTCTGCTCGTCGTCGCGCACCGCGTCGACCTTCTCCCGCAGCTGGGTAATCTCGTGCAGCTTCTCGCGCAGCGGGACGGCGTCGTCGATCTGCACGTCCCAGTCGCTCTCCCAGTCCTCCCGGAACTTGTCGTAATAGGCAAATTCGATGCTGTGCACGCCCTCGACAAGCACCTCTTCGCGCCCGCCGCGCCCGGGCCGGTCGTCGATTCGGTATTTGCAGCGCTTGACCAGCGCGTCGACCATCACATCCGGGTTGGCGGCGCTCTTCACGCGCTGGATGCGATATTCGACCTCCAGCTGATCGCTCTGGTGGACATTGCGCGCGAGCGTCTCGTGCGCCGCCGTGTTGAAGATCAGGCTGCTGCGCTCGCCTTTGAAGAGGGTCTTGGTGCGCTTGTCATCCGATTGGTGCAGGCTCACGAACGACATCGTCAATTCGTGGCGCATGTGCTCGAGCGCGACCCGCCCGCCGTGAAACCGATCCTGGATTGCGACCGCATCTTCCTGCGTGCGAATCGTCGTGAAGACAACCCCGTACGTCATCGACGCCAGGAGCGCCGTGACCGCGACGGCCACCAGCACTTCGATGAGCGTGAGCCCGCGCTCGGCCGCATGGCGGCGCGCGCTCATGGCTTCTGCTCCTCGGCCTCGGGCACCGCCGTGATGTACGTCTCGATCTGCAGCGTGTGATCCGGCGTCCTGTCGTCCTCCCACGAGATCCGCACCACCAACTTGCGCGTGCTCGCTGCCGCTTGCTTGATCATGTCGGGAATGAACGACGTGATCATCTGCGTGTTCTGGCACATTCGCTCGATATTGATGCCGCAGATCTGGGTGAAGCCCGGATCCAAGAGCGCCTGCAGCGCGGCGAGCGCCGTCGGCAGACTCTGCCCCTGCGCCGTCAGATTCGCGACCGCCGTCGCCGGGTCGACCGCCTGGCCGCCCTCGGGCCCGCCCGCGCAGAAGGCCTTCATGAGCGGTGAGGCGTTGACGTTCTCGTTCGCCTCGGCCCCGCGCGCCGACACGTTGTCGCCGTCGATGTCGATCTTGTAGAGATCATATTCGCAGCGAAACTGCTCGAAGCCCCGCGGCACCTCGCACTTCTCTTTCTCTTTCTCGATCTGCCCCGCAGTCTTCTGGAAGCCCTCGAGCCGGTACTGCTCCTCCACGTCCATCACGACGGTCTCGATGAGCTGCACGGCCGTCGTGAGGTCCATCACCTGCACCGAGCGCGCGATCGAATCCCCGGAGTTGCTGGCGACGCCGACCATGATGAACGCCAAGAGCGCCATGGCAGCCATCACCTCGACCAGCGAAAATCCTCGCGGGCAGCCCGGCAAAGGCCCTGAAGGGCCAGGCCGGGCCTTCGCGATCGATCCCCGTTCGACTCTATGCGCGGTCATTCGGAGTCCTCCGCGATCCGCTCGAACTGCCCTTCCGAGAGGATCCCGTCGTGGCGCGTGACGCGCCCGAGCGCATGGAGCTCGAGCGTGAGATCGGCGATCCACGGGTCACCACCCGGCTCGTCGTTCTTCTCGCCGATCCACACGAACGCGCGCTCCGAATATCCGGTCGGATAAAAGTAGATGGCCACTTTCCCCGAGGTCTGGGCGCTCTCATGATGCGACGTGAGGACCCCCGTCACGTTGGTGTCGGGCTGAAACGCGCCCTCCAGCAGCTCGGCCTCCTCCTTCTTGAACGTGGTCGGCGCCGGGGCCGCCACCGCCACGCCGTTCACGCCGATGACGGTCTCGGGCTCCTCGGCGTCCGCCACCGGAATTTCGGCCGCGCCGTCCCCCTCGACGTTCGGCGGGTCGGCATCGTCCGGCACGAGCCGCGCGCAGCGATCGGTGTTGCTGGCGGCGACCTCGGTCCAGTAGCGCCGCCCATCCAAATCCAGCACGAGGCGATACGTCTTATTGTCACTCACCGCAAGTGACGCCACATAGCGCATCGCGCCACTCACGACGCTGGCGGTGGCACTCACGTCGGCACCCCGAATGCTGCTCAGTCCGACCGTTCCCACGGCGAAGAGCAAGAGGATGATCGCGATCGACACGATCAGCTCGATCAGCGTCAGCCCGCGCTCTGCGAGCCGCTTTGGGGCACCCGACCGCACCTAGCGCTTCACGGCGTTGCAGATGTCATCCTCGTCGCCCGGCTGCTTGTTCTCGCCGGCCGAGCAGAGGCTGAACTTGCGCGCGCTCACGACCTCGTACGTGAAGGGCTTCTTCCACGGATCGAGAAGCTGGTCGGTCGTCAAGTACTCCTCTTCGACCAGCGCCTCGAGGTTGTCGGGCATCTCGCGATGCTTCACGTAGAAGGTGTCGAGCCCCTTCGAGATCGTGTCGATCTGGGCCTTGGCCGCATCCTTCTGACTGCCGGCCAGCGCGGGGATGACGCCGAAGGCGATCGCCGTCCCGATGATCGCGATGATCGCCATCACGACCATGATCTCGACGAGCGTCATGCCGCGCTCGAACGCGCGCCCAATCGCGACCAGGCGGAATTCACCGGTCGGTCGCTCGGCGCTCGCAGGCGCGGTCGATGGGTGGGTCTGAACTGCAATCGAGGTCTGCTCAATCATCATCGCTCTGCTCCTTCGCGTTGAAATCCGTCTTCGTTTCGTCCGTGCTCGCGGCGTGGATCTCGTCCCGAAATGCCGGCGCCGTGGCGGCAAACGCCGCGATCGACGCGGCCAGGCCCGAGGCGACCACCGCGATCAACACCGCTTCGCGCCATGGTAGGCCCAGCGTCCGCATATCAATGCCCCGCCGCGAGCTGGTTCATCTTCAGCATCGGCATGATGATCGCGAAGACCATGAAACCGACCACCAAACCCATCACCACGATCATGACGGGCTCGAGCACCGCGGTGAGCCGTGTCACTTTCTGCTCGACCTGCATTTCGTAGCTCGTCGCCACATTCCCCAGCATTTGCTCGAGCTGGCCGGACTTCTCGCCGACCGCGATCATGTGGCACACCATCGGCGGAAACTCGCCGGATTTGCGAAGCGTGTCGGCGATCGGCTGGCCTTCCTTGACCGCATCGCGTGCGGTCTCGAGGACCTTGGCCAGCACCATGTTGCCGACGATCGACTGTACGATCCCGATGGCGGTCAGGATCGGCACACCGGCCGCGAGCAGCGTCGACAGCGTCCGCGCAAAGCGCGCCACACCCATCTCGCGCAAGAGCCGACCGAAGAGTGGCATTCGGTACAGATAGCGATCGAACGTCGGCTTGCCCGTTGGCGACTTGCGCCAGTAATTGAACCAGACGGCCGCACCCGCGAACAAGATCCCGAGCAGCCACCACCAGTCGCGCACGAAGTCCGACGAGCTGATGAGGAACTTCGTGATGAATGGCAGCTCCGCGCCCATGCGCGTGAAGAGGTCCTTCATCTGCGGGATGACGAAGACCATCATGAGCATCATGATGCCGAACCCGAGGACCACCATGATCATCGGGTACATCAGCGCGCTCGTGAGCTTCGAACGCAGCCGAACCTGAGACTCCGTCACATCCGAGAGGCGCTCGAAGACGACATCGAGCGTGCCCGAGGCCTCGCCCGACGCCACCATGTTGACGTACATATCCGAAAACACTTTCGGGTGTCTCTTGAGCGCGTTCGCGAGCGTGGAGCCCTCGCTCACGGCGCGCTTCACCTCGGACAGCACCTTCTTCAGCAGCGGATTCTCGACCTGCTCCGAGATGGCGCCGATGGATTCGGTCAGCTGAATGCCCGAGCGCACGAGGGTCGCGAGCTGCCGCGTCACTTCGGCCAGCTCGAGCAGGCTCACCTTCTGGAAGAACGAGCCAAATTTGACTTCGCGCGAGCCCGCCTTCTGCTGCCCTGCACGCCGAGTCTCCGCGCCGCCGCGCGTCTCGACGTACTCCGACATGAAGATGCCGTCTTTGAGCAGCCGATCCTTGAGCGAGCGCGGGCTGTCGGCGTCGATGACACCGCTGATCTGCTTGCCGCGGCCGTTCAGGCCTTTGTATTCGTAGATCGGCATGGCGGCGGCCTCAGCGGTCCTCGGCCGTCACGCGCATGACCTCGTCGAGCGCGGTGCTGCCGGTCATCGCCTTGAGCACCCCATCCTCACGCAGCGTCTTCATGCCGCCCTTGATCGCGGCCTTCTTGATCAGCGAGGCGGCCGCATTCTGCATCACCAGCGAGCGCACGTCGTCGTTGACGATCAGCATCTCGTGAATGCCCATGCGGCCGCGGAACCCGGTCTGGTAGCACTCCGTACATCCGACGCCGCGAAAAAACGTACCCTGCAGTCGCACCTTTTCCGGCTCCGCCACCCCCATGCGCTCGAGCTCGTCGATGAGTGGCACATACGGCTGTTTGCAGGCATTGCACAGCTTGCGCACGAGCCGCTGCGCCATGATGGCGATGACGGACGACGCGGTAAGAAACGGCTCGATGCCCATGTCCGTAAGGCGCGTAAACGCCGCGGGCGCGTCATTGGTGTGGAGCGTCGCGAGCACCAAGTGACCGGTGAGCGACGCCTGCACGGCATTCTCGGCGGTCTCGAGATCGCGGATTTCGCCGATGAGAATGACGTCCGGGTCCTGCCGCAGAATGGCACGCAAGCCACGCGCGAAGGTGAAGTCGATCGCGCGATTGACCTGCATCTGCCCGATGCCGGGCAGCTGATACTCGACCGGATCCTCGATCGTGAGGATGTTGCGATCGGGCGTATTGATGCGCGTCAGCGCCGCATAGAGCGAGGTCGTCTTGCCCGATCCGGTCGGGCCCGTGACGAGAATGATGCCGTGAGGGCGCTCGATGAGCTGGTGGATCATCGTCAGGTTTTCGTGACGAAACCCGAGCGACTCGAGATCGAGAATGACCGATTGTTTGTCGAGGATACGCAGGACGATGCGCTCGCCGAATCCCGTCGGAACGGTCGAGAGGCGCAAGTCGACGTCGCGCCCGGCGATCTTCACGCGCACGCGGCCGTCCTGCGGCAGCCGCTTCTCGGCGATATTGAGGTTGCCCATGATCTTGATGCGGCTGGCGATCGATGCCTGGAACCGCTTGGGCGCGCGCACGATCTCCTTGAGGACGCCGTCCTTTCGGAAGCGAATGCAGATGTCCTTCTCGTACGGCTCGATGTGGATATCGCTCGCCCGTTCCTTGATGGCCTGCGCCATCACGGAATTGACGAGCCGAATGATCGGCGCCTCGTCGCCCTCGTCGAGAATGTCCTTGTCGTCGAATTGGAAATCCTGCGACGAGAAGTCCTCGAGCTGCTCCGCCTCGAGGTCGTCGACGACCTGATCGGCCGCCGCGCGCCGGTCGAACACGCTGTGGATCGCATCCATCAGCTTGGTCTTGGGCGCCACCCGCACATCGATCTCATGCCCGCCGAAGAGCGCGCGCAGGTCGTCGACGCCACCCGTCTCGAGCGGATCCGCGACCGCGACCGTCAACACCCCGTCGGTCGCTTGCAGTGGCAAGACCACGTGCTGGCGGGCCCAGGTGAGTGTCAGATTCGCCACCAATTTCGAGTCGACGCTGTCGATGTCGAAGTCGGCCATGAGCGGAAGCCCGTACAGCTCGGCCATCCCGCGCGCGAGGTCCACCTCCGTCAGGGCCTGCATCGCCGTCAGGATATCGGCGAGCTTACCGCCCCGATCGGCCAGGACCTCGTTCGCATTGCGCAGGACATCCTCGGAGACGATCCCGAGCTGGACGAGCACGTCGCCCAGATCCCGCCGCTGAAAGAGGGCATTGAAGCTGGCCTTGCGAGACGCCGCCGTCGTCACGGAGTCTCCTTGGGCGCGATACCGTCGGACTTGTCGGACTTGTTTCCGGTTCCAGCCTTGCCAGCCTTGCCCGCCTTGTTCGGCTTGTTCGGCGTCGTCGGCTTCTTGTCCGGGGACGGCGTCGCACCGTCGACCTCGTCGGCGTCCGGCGCGGGCGTCTTGATCCCATCGCGCGGGTCGTACTCGAGGTCGTGCGTCTCCGGCGGCCCCACCGGATCGATGTCGTTCGCATCGTACAGCGCGCGCTCGCGCAGCTCTCGGTCGGCCTTGGCGCGCCCGACCGTCTTGTGGACGTCCTCGAGCAGGCCGGACTTCTTGCGGTAATCGAGCTCGCCCTCGAACTCCTTCTTGCGCTCCGCCATCACGCGCGCGAATTCGCGATATTCGTCTTGGCGTTGCTCGTAGATGCGCTTGAGATCGCTCGGGTCTTTGATGACGTGCGGGATGATGATGAGGAGGAGATTGCGCTTCTCGACGGTCGTCGAGGTCCGGCGAAAGAGCAGGCCCAAGAGCGGGATGTCGCCGAGAAACGGCACTTTGTCGACCGTCTCGGTCTCCTGATCGCGAATGAGGCCGCCGATGACGACCGCCTGGCCGTCCCGAACTTCGACCGTATTGGCAATCTTGCGCTTGGAGGTGATGGGAGCCCCGCTCTGGAACCCGTCGATGTCATCGATGCTCTGATCGATCTTCATGCGCACGAAGTCGCTCGCGTTGACGGTGGAGTTGATCTTCAGCGTGAGGTCGACGTCGACGTACTGAATCTGGGACCCGAGGCTGCTGCCGAGGCCCGCGAGGCTGCCAAGACCGCCGAGGCCCGCGAGCGGACTCGTCGAGCCCGTGGCGCCACCCGTGAGGCCGCCGAGAAGCCCACTGAGTCCGCCCAGACCGCCGGCCGAGAAGCTCGAGTACGGCTGGCGCTTGCCGACCTGAATCTCGGCATCCTCGTTTTCGAGCGTTAGGATGTGCGGCGTCGAGAGCACGTTCACGTTCGTCGTGTTCGAGAGCGCCTGCAGCGTGAACCCGAAGGCCGGAATGCTGAACGTGCCGCCACCCGAGGCCGACGAGCTCTCGGCCTTCAACATCGGCCCCTGCAGGCCCACCGCGGCGCCACCGCCCTGGAGCGTCTTGAGCGCGCCCTCGAAGTCGACGCCGAGCCCCCCGACGCCGAACATCAACGGGATCGTCTCGCCCGCCATATCGAACGCGGCGCCACCCGAGCCCGAGACCCCGAGCTTGCGACCCTTGTTCTGCGAGATCTCCATGATGATCGCTTCGACGTAGACCTGGCGCCGACGCACATCGAGCTGTCGAATCACCTTCTGCAGCGAGAGGTAGTCCTTGAGCGAGCTCTCGATGACCAGCG
>SXGT01898611.1_pt1 | contig 12588 bp, 7 predicted proteins | sample 3176221 | NCBI WGS metagenome assembly SXGT01 (sample SAMN11356862, study PRJNA531348) | freshwater metagenome | isolation source: freshwater sample F1-120 | place: China: Fuxian Lake, Yuxi | collected 2017-12-25
GAAGTTGTCGTTGGCCGTGATGATTGAGCCATCGGGTTGAAATTGAATGACGAGGTTTGTCCGTCCGATGGCTTCGATCTGGGCGGCAGAATCTGCCTGCTGATCTTCAAGACGCTTTTTCTCTGTGATGAGATCCCAGTTCAACATGGGCCCATAATAGTCACCGTTGTTGTCGTAGAGCGGAAAGACATTCAGTTCCAGGATTTCCGGTCCCAGCTGAATCTGTGCGGTGTGAGGGAGGTTTCTCGGATCGGCCAGAAGACGACGCTGCATCTCAGGAGCAACGTGGAACATGTCTATCGTCTGGCCGATCATCGAGTCGACGGGACATGGCAGAAGATGCTGAAGCTGTCGCAATGTCTTTTCGGTCGCTGGGTTCATGTAGACGATACGGAGATCGCGGTCAGCGACCATGACGCGGACGCTCGTGTTTTTGACCAGTTGCTCAAAGTCAAACTTTGCGGGCGCCGGGGTGCTTGTTGTCCGACGTCTCGGCTTTCGTGGTGATGGGTCAGTAGCCATGGGATATCCAGTATCAAAGTAGTCTATATCAAAGTTGTCAGTGTCAGAGTTACTGGTTCTCAGTTGTCGAAGTCCCCGAGAGTCTTGAATGACCGTCTTCAAGAGCCAGCTGATGGATGTGTTCGAGATTTGAGATATCGAGTAGCTGTTCAATTTCCAGCAGGATAATCAGACGCGTATCGACTTTCGCCAGTCCAGAGATGTAGCTCGCCTGCCCCGTTCCCAGGACGGTGGATGCAGACTGAATCTGATCTGAAGAGATGCGTAAGACTTGTGTGACATCGTCGACTGTACAACCAACGATTTTTTTCCCGACCTGTGCCACGATTGTTCTTGTTTGAGCGTCCCGAGGTTTTGCCTCTAACCCCAGCAGCACTCTCAGGTTGATCATCGGGATAATCGTGCCGCGTAAATTACTACAGCCTTCCACGTAGCTTGCGACCTGTGGCAGACGCGTGACGCGCTCGGGAATCACTATCTCTCGAATATGATCAATTCGAAAGGCATACTCCTGGTCAGCAAGGACAAAGCCGACGTACTGTGTCGACGTTTTCGCGACAGCCGCGGTTGCAGGCGTCGCTGTCAGCGGAGGTTGTCCAGGGTCGGCGGGCATCATGTCGCCTTATTTGAGCTCGAAATGAATTGTGGAATTGGGCCTGGATACACTCGCAGCTGTCCTGGCGGAGTACAATCTCATCCGCATTGCTGGTTTGAATCACTGCGGTGAAGCCAAGCAGTTGATGATCCGCGCAATTCCATACAACTGTCAAGCAAGAAGATCTCGATGTCCGTCAAAGTGGGCGGACTGGGAGGTTAATTCCGGCAACTTTGCAACAATCGGACAAACCGCGCACCATCCAAATCGCTTTCTCCCAGATAAACGATCCCCTGCCTGGCGGCGCCTGCCACTCGCAGGCGTTCCTCGCTTTCAAAGATCACGGCTGTGGTGCCGCTTTGCCCCTTCAGCTGTTCCAACTCCGCAACAACGCTCTCTGAGGTTGAATCTGTTGCCATGATGACCAGCTTGAGATCGGCTGTCATTTCGGAGAATTCTTCGTGCGAGTTTTTCACGTCGACTTCCAGTAGCCGACTTTCGCGGATTAGGTTCTGTAAGGTTTGCGGAACTCGTTCTGATGTCGCGAAGATGACGAGTTTGAGATTTGACGGGTCGACCGGTTCAGACAACGGTCCACTCGTGAGATACCTGGAACTCAAAGCATGCACTAACCGCAGGACTTCTTCCAGACGGCATTTTTTAGGAGCTAGTACAACATGCCCATGGTTCTCGGCACGAGAGATCTCGTTCAGGGAGACGTCACTGGAGCTTAGTACCGCTGTGACATCACTTTGCTGGCTGTGATGCAACAGTTCATGGATCAGTTCCAGCCCTAATCCATCTTCAAGCTGCTGAGCTGTTACGAGAAGGTCAACTTCGCTTTCAACGAAAGCTGCTTTCCCTTCGGCGATCGAGGTCACGCTGACGACCTGATCGATCCCAGACTGCTTCAGCGCATTCTTTATCACGGCGGCTTGCAGCTTGGATGGCTCGATCATTACCACTTGTTGCAAGGGTTTTTGAAGTACGGAAACATTTGCTTCAGTACGTTTTGCAGTCGACACTGAGGTAACTGTTGACGAAGCCGATTCACTTTGGTGAATCAGTCGAATCAATTCTCCTGCCATTTGGGCGGCGGTTTCGTAACGATTCTTTCGATCCTTCGACATCGCGCGGGCGATGATGTGATCGCATTCAGCGGGCAAGCCTGTGACGTAGTCGCTTGCCTTAGGAACGGGTTCTTTCATATGTGATGACAGAACTGCGAAAATGGTAGTCGCATCATGGTATGGAAACCGAGCCGTCAGCAATCGAAAGAGTGTTGCTCCCAGGCTGTAAATATCAGTGCCTGCGTCGACCGGTTTCCCCTCCAATTGCTCCGGGCTCATGTAGTGCGGCGTTCCCATGATCTGCCCTGCTTTCGTGACCGCCAGTTGACTCTCCTGACTGGCGTCCAGAAGTTTCGACAGACCAAAATCGACGACCTTCACCACTCCATTCTTATTGAGCATCAGGTTTTCGGGCTTGATATCGCGGTGCACCATCCCTTCCTGGTGAGCTGCGTCCAGTCCCATTGCTGCCTCAGCGGCGATCCGACATGCCTCCCGCCACGGCAGTGGCTGTCCGCCGTCGACTCTGTCGGCCACACATCCACCAGGCAGCAATTCCATGATCAGATAGTATTGACCTTGCCATTCACCGATATCAAAAATCGAAACGACATTGGGATGACTTAATCGACCGATTGCTTTGGCCTCTCCGAGAAATCGCTGGAGCGCCATCGGCGTTCCTAACAGATCCCGGCTGAGCAGTTTGAGCGCGACTTCCCGTTCAATCAATGGATCGAAGGCTGCATAGACGACTCCCATCCCCCCTTTTCCGAGCAGGGAACGAATCTCGTATTTACCGATCAGACTGCCAGGAGCATGATCCTTAACCAACGGTTTCAAAGACGGATCATCACCCATTTCCACGATTGTCCGTGCGTCGAGTCCCCCCATATGTGTGGTGGAGGTGACACCTTGATCACGTGGACTGGTAGCAGACACGCTCTGATCAGTCGATATCGTTCGATTCAAGATAAATTCGTCGTCGTTTGAATTCATGGGGAACTGCAGCCCTCTTGTCGCTGATGTCAATTCTGGCCATCTTGTCTCACCGCATTCTCACGTGAACGGGATTGTCAATTCGAGTATATCCTGCCGGAGGATAAGGTTTCCATTGTCAACCTGGAATTGTGAAGTCAAAGCAAAGCCGTCCTGCATCTGAGAACGAGGGGGGCAGATTGCGATGAGCTGCGATTCGCCATCTTAGGCACGATAACTCTCTGGCACGTTTAATAGTGACGTGTCCGGCAGGACGAATGAACCAGCGAGTAGGTCTGCATCATGATTGATCAACTCCGGCCAGCGAACATTCGGGAGCGCCTGGACGGCGAAGATTTCTTGTACGGCATCCTGGAACTGCACGAAGCCGAGAGTTTCGCCGGTGTGGATGTGGATGGCCCAGACGCCGCAGATTCGTTCCTGGACTTGATCAGTGAGTGGAATGCCACTGAAGATCGCGGTTTCGCGAACCTGTGAAAGTCCGACGAAAGCCACCGGACCGCAGAAGTCCAGGCCTCTTGTAAAACCCGGGGTCTGGGCTATCGGTTTGTACTTTCCGGTGGCGGGATCGACAAATCCAATGGTGCCGGCGCCGGACTCCAGAACCCACAATCGGCCGTCGTACCAGCGCGGGGAGTGTGGCATTGAGAGACCTTCGAGCACCACTTCGCCAGTCAATACATCCATCAAAATGCCGCCGTCCTTTTTTGACGCTCGCCAGCCAGCAGGTTCATCACTGCGGCCAAGTGCTGTCACATAACGAACCTGGCCATCGCGTAATCCCATTCCGTTAAGGTGACACCGATCTTCCGGCGCAAGACCCGTGATGAACGGCGGCTGCCAGCGTGGAACAAAGCTGTACTGCTCGCTTCGCGTCGCCAGACAGGAGAAGCGAGTGTTGACGAACCAGAGTTCGTTGCCTACCCACGCCATCTCGTGAATCTGCATGTCCCCCGTCACATGACCGACGCGTGGCATGTAGCAACAATCGCAGACAAACTCTATTTCAGGTGTTCCTGAATCGGTCACTGTCTGGCGTGACGCGACGGCGTTGTTGGTGTGGTATTCCCAGATTTCATACCGCGTGCCAATCGCCAAGCGTGGTCCCTGTGCAGCCAGGCCCATCGGCTTATCAAAGTCACGGAAGTGGGTATTAAGAATGCGACCGTCGCCGCGCACCACGACGAGTTTCCCCGCTTGATAGGTCGTTACCAGCAATGAAGTATTCAACTGGTTGAGGATTGCTGGGAATGTTGTTGTATGAATACTCCGCAACGGTTCGGGAGTCGGTGCTGGCTCCGGTGTCGGTGTCGTCGAGATTGATTTCGTAGGCTTGTCTGTCAAAGCTGACCTCCTGGGTTGCGACCAAACGCTCCGGACCGGCTTCAAAGTTGCGGTGACTAATGGCTCTGTCCCCGCGGGCGCCACGACGATCGATGATATCGACTCCTCGCCCACCGTCCGCAGTCCATCTCTTATCGAATGATCCGCTTGTTTCTGTGTAGAGATCGTCGCCGTCCCCCAACCTGATCGTTACGGGCGATGCGAAGATGTTGTTGGCATGCGCCAGGGTGTCATTCCCGTCACCAAGATCCATGTTCACATTTTTCGCAAAGCCAGCGGCGATTCCCGACACTTCATCCTGACCATCGCCAAGTTTGATCGTCAGATTCCGTCGGAACGAGATGCGGTCGTATTTGACGACGTTGTCGCCGTCTTTGAGTTGCAGGTTGACATCTGCATCCATGCGTGTTGGAACCTGGAATCCAAGGAAGCCCTCGCTTGATCCATCACCGTGGACAAAGTAGACATGGTCGGCGTCGCGTCCGCCTGTGACAGTCAAATCTCGTTTGAGTTGAATGCGTCCAGCAACGTAGAGAGTGTTCTCTCCATCGCCGAGTGTGACTTTAATGGATTTGACTTTACGAAATACCCCGAGCATTGTTTCGAGTTGACCATCGCCCGTCTTGTCAATCCAGACAGAGACGACTCCATCAGCTTCGCCACGGATTCCGATCTTCGAGTGACTTGCGCCGCTTTGGTCGATAATCACCAGTTCGCCTGTTCTCGAATTGAGGGTCGCGACTGCTGATGTTACGTCGTTCGAGAGATTGCTTTCGAAGGCACCGAGGTCGACCTGATTGTTGAGAATGCGGGAATATCCAGAACCTCTCTGATCGGAGGTCAACGCGTTGCCGCTGGCGTCAACGGCGAGACTGTTGTTCCCAGCATTGATCGCGGCGCTTCCTGCCAGAAGAGCCTGTGTCCAGGTCGGGCCACCGTTATCCTGCAGGGCTCCGAGCATCGGATCCTGGCCGGTGATGGTATTCGTCAGGCCGGTCGTGTCGCCGTTCTCGATGAGATTGTTGCTGCCTGACATCGATTGGACACGATTGAATAAATCACTTCCTCCCGAGCTATTGGCGATGATTGTGTTGTTGATCGTGACGTCATCATAAGAGGAATTATAGATCCCGCCGCCGTCTCCGTTTGACGTGTTGCCGCTCAGGGTGCTGTTGATCAGCTTCATTATGCTGAAGTTGGCGATTCCTCCCCCTTTGCCGCCTGTCGTATTTCCGCTGAGGGTACTGTTGATAATCGTCAAATCACTCAGATTGAGAATCCCACCGGCTTTCGCATAGCCTGGAGTCGCATAGTTACCCGTGAGAGTGCTGCCCGTAATTGTCATCTGCCCGGAGTTGTAGATGCTTCCCCCACTGCCATTGTCGGTCCCATTACCGCTGATGGTGGTGTCCGTAATCGTAACTATGCCGTAGCGAGAATTGAAGATCGCGCCACCACCGCCATTGCCATTGCCAGCTGTGTTTCCACTTAGAATGCTCGTTGTGATCTTCAAGACGCCAGTACTGGCGTTAAAGATAGCACCCCCATCACCATAGCCCGCATTGTTTCCGTTGAGGGTACTGCCAGTTACTGTCAGCGTACCGTTGTTGTAAATGCCAGCACCATTACCGAAGTAAGGTGACCCGCCATTACTGATTGTCAGACGGCTGATTTCTACAACAGCGTCGGTTTGAATTTCAAACACTCTGTTAGTGTTTCCGCCGCTGATGGTCAATTGATTTGCTCCCAGCCCGACAATCCTCGTGGTGCCGACCGTGTCGGTCAGCGTCAGCTGTCCTGTCAACAAAGTGATCGTCTGCCCCGATAGATCGAGGGCGAACGTGATTATGTCATCGCCAGGGTTACTGTTTGCCTGGTTGATGGCATCACGAAGGCTTCCTGCTCCGTCATCAGCGGTGCTAGTGACGGTATAGAATCCAGGCCCCACACTTGATTCAAACGCACCCATATCGACGACACCGCCGATAACCCGGGCAAATCCCTGACCGCGCTGGTCAGTCGTCAGACGGTTCCCATCAGAATCGACAGCCAGATTATTGCTTCCGGCATTGATGGCGACGCTGGCATCCTGAAGCGAAAAGGTCTGCGTGATGCCGCCATTATTCTGCAAAGCTCCCAGCAACGGATCCTGCCCCGTAATCGTATTGGACAGGCCAGTTATGTCACCATTTTCAATCAGATTGTTGCTGCCCGACAAGCTGCCGAAGTTGGTCAAATCACCGCCTTTCGTACTATTCGCGATGATCGTGTTATTCAGTGACAGTGTGCCATTGTTATTAATCCCGCCGCCACCGAAGTTGCCAGTTGTTGAATTGCCGCTGAGAGTGCTGTTGATGAGGTTTACAAAACCATTTTCAAAGGTAAAGAGCGCACCCCCGTTCGCTGCCGTATTATTGGCCAGGGTGCTGTTGATAATAATCACTTTTTGATTACCGTTTTTATTATTGCTGCTAGCGCTGATAGCCCCGCCAAACGCTGCTGAGTTGTTGATAAAAGTACTGCCAGTGATCGTCGCTGTCCCATCACTGATAATGGCGCCACCATTGTATGACGCCTTGTTGTTACTGAACGTGGTGTTGGTGACCGTTAGATTTGCATCGTTCGCATTTTGAATCGCCCCCCCGTTGCCGTAATTGGCCCAGTTACCACTGAGAATGCTGTCAGAAACAGTCAGACGACCAAAATTGCTGATTCCCCCTCCCACTCCTTCGTAGTTGTAGCCGTTCTCGATCGTTAAGCCGCTGATCTCGACGCTCACATTGCTCTGAATGCTGAACACCCGGCTCTTCTGGTTGCCATTGACAGAGATCTGAGTTGCTCCCAAGCCAGTAATCGTCGTCGTGCCAGTCGTATCTGTGAAGCTCAATTGTCCAGAAGTAAGAATAATGGTTTGACCAGAAAGACTTGAAGAAAACTCAATGGCATCTTCACCTGGATTACTGTTAGCCAGACTGATTGCATCACGCAGGCTGCCATAGCCACTATCAAGATTATTTGTCACTGTGATGGTCGCGTTCTGCAGTTCAAATGCACCGAGGTCGACGCGACCGGCCATCACGCGGTTAAAGCCTGGCCCACGCTGGTCATTTGCCAGAGGCGTGTCATTGGTATTGACGGCATAATCATCGTCGCCTCCATTGATGGCGATACTCCCCGCCAGCAATCCGATGGTCATGGTCGGTCCACCATTGTCCGCAAGGGTATCGAGCAATGGGTCTGTGCCAGTGATCGTGTTCGTTAAACCATCGGTATCGCCGCTCTCGACGAGATTGCGGTCTCCCGACATATCACCATAGTTACCGATATCGTTACTGTTGATGCTGTTGGCGACAATCGTGTTGTACATCACGAGGGTCGCAGCATTGTCGATCCCGCCTGCGCCCTGATCACTTTGCCCGATCACACCTGTGTTGCCGCTGATCGTGCAGTTGGTCAACGTCAAGGATGCGTCCTGAAAAATACTGGTGACGTTCGAAACTCCCCCGCCGCCAAAAACGCCGGTATTACCAGAAATTGTGACGTTAATAAGTGTTCCATCACCATCGATATTGTAAAGTCCACCGCCAGCGCCGCTGGTGTAGTTGTCAGAAATAGTGCTATTTGTAATCGTCATCGTGCCAGAATTTGTGATGCCGCCTCCACCCTCACCATAGGTGGATTTGTTGTTACTGATTGTGCTGTTTGTGATCGTCAGGGTTCCCTGACTGACGATTCCGCCGCCCCCAACAACAGCGTAGGTCCCACCTGCGATATTTCCTGTGATCGAACTGTTGTTGATGGTGAGACTACCCTCGCTCCAAATGCCGCCTCCGTCATTTTTTGTGTTATTGCCACTGACGACGCTGTTATTGAGGGTCAGCGAACCTTTATTGTAAATACCACCACCATCGTTGCTTGCCTCATAGCCACCACTGATGGTCAGGCCATTGAACTCAACGCTCACATCATCCTTGATTTCAAAAACTCGGCTGGAGTTGTTCCCGCTAATCGTCAGTTGACTGGATCCAAGGCCCTGGATTGTGGTTGCGCCACTCGTGTCGGTGAACTCGATTTGACCCGAAGTCAGCGTGATCTGTCCCGACAAGGTGGAAGCGAACTGAATCGTATCCGCGCCAGCATTGCTATTGGCTTGATCAATGGCATCGCGCAGGCTTCCGGAACCGCTGTCGTTGAGGTTAGTGACGGTGTAAGCAGAGAGAAGCAGCCGGCTCTCCAGCTGCTGAGACATCAATGCTGTGTGTGCGAGACGGATCGAATTCGTGCGAGCAGATACACGAGTACCGCCGCGATGAGACGATCGATTGGAAAAGCGAGATGAGAATTGTTCCAACCACCAGGAATATCGATCTCTGAACATCAGTAGTCTCTAAAGCGGAAGAATAGGGAGCATGGGGCAAATAAACAGACCCATGAGAGGCTACAGTAAAGCATCAGTTTAAACAAGAACGATCCCTCGGCAGACGAACAATCGCGGGGATGAATTTTTAAACCCTGTGCATTCTGAGTATTGTTCCGTATTGCGCAAAGACACGAGTTGATGACAGTGTGTTCAGGTTAAGCCATTTGAGCAGAAAATGATCAACTATTGTTATTTTTGATTTCCCGCTATTCGGATCAGTTGAGAAGCCTGGCCATGGCTGTGACACGTCACAAATCATCGCCAACAAATTGAATTTTCTTTGGCGTTGCTCGAAACTCCGTTGGCGTCTGTCCGGTTTCTCGTTTGAAGAAACGCAGGAATGTTTCCATGTGGAAGTAGCCGCAGCGCAAAGCGACTTCGTTGACCGTGAGTGACGTATCACCGAGCAGGTGGATTGCATGAGTCAACTTGGAACGACGGATGACTTCTGCTGGCGAGCATTTCAATGCTCGTTCGAAGCGACTTTCCAGAACGCGTCGTGATATTTTCATCGCGGTCGCGATATCGCTGACCTGGATTGGCAAGTTGATCTTCTCTCGCATGTATTGAATCGAACTGCGAACAAGCTCATCCTGGACGAACACCGTATCGACCGACGTGCGTTCTGCAATGCTCCGAGGCGGAATCAGAATGGGCTGCTCCGGTGCAGGAACGCCATTGATCATTTCAAGCAGCAGTTCGAGTGCACAGGCCCCGACGCGTCGGGGTGACTGATCGATGTAGGCAATGGGCGTCGGTGCTAACGATGAAATCAACGGGTCGACTTCAATCGCCAGGATCGCGATATCATCCGGAACGGACAGGTTCGCACGTCGACAAGTCAAGCTAATTTCATGAGCGATCGTTGTTGTCCAGACAAGGACGGCCGTCGGCTTTGCTAATGATAACAGCCAATCAGCCATGTTCGTTAACTGCCGTCCAAGATTGAGTTCCCCGATGGTCGGCTCGTGCTCAAAGAACGAGACGCGATGTCCTCGCTCTTGAATGACTTGCGCAAAGGTGTTCTCGGCGGTTCCTGAATAGTTGAGTGTCGGTGGAAAGCCGACGACGCCAAAATTCGTCCAGCCACGTTCAAGAAAGAACTCTGCAGCCATTCTGCCGCAGGCGATTTCATCAGAAACGACTTTGGGGATTTCGGTGGAATGCTCGCCAAGCCACGACACATTGACGGCGGGGATTTTGCGTCTTCGGATTTCACGAGCGAGATTGTCATCGGTCAGTCGGCAGATGACTCCGTCACCGCTCCAATAGTCAGGAACCTGGATCGACTCGTAGAAGCCACGAGGTTCGAGCGCGAATTCACAAACCCCTGTCTCTAAGCCTTTCTCAGCAACTCCGGCCAGGACTTGCCGACTCCAGGCGGTCGCCGTCTGTACGAGGAGGGCAATTCGTTTTTGTGGCTTTCGCATGCTGTCAATGATGCCCGTATGCGTGTCTGGAGTCATCTCCGGCAGGGCCAGGATTCGGGTTCACTATAACGACAATCGATGATGAGATTGTGAAGATCTCTTAAAAAAGCGAGGACAAACTGTCATCTCGATTGGCGCAAAGCGTCATCGTCAAATCGAGAGATTCAAGGCAGAATTGTGAACGTCGAGGCAACTGCCGGTCAACCACTGGAAAGTTGAGACACACCAGACATCTTGCCTTTGCGATCGTACCGTTCACGCATTTGCTTTCCTACTTCCTGGTTCATTCGACGATCTGAATGTTCCGCGTTTTTTACCTAACCGTCCTGGAGAGTTCGATCATGCCTCGCTCCCACTGGTCACGACTAAGCGGATTTACGTTGATTGAGTTACTGGTGATGATCGCGATCATCGCCACTCTGGTCGCATTACTACTGCCAGCCGTGCAGCAGGCCCGGGAAGCAGCCCGTCGATCACAATGCAAAAACAACCTGAAGCAACTCGGCATCGCGATTCACAATTATCACGATACACACAATGCGATTCCTCCCTTCGGCCTTGGCGGGAGTGTCACTTATGACTACACGCCTCACGTCAGCATTCTGCCTTACATTGAGCAGGTTGCCCGATTCGACATTCTTTCCGCAGGACGTTTCAATATCGAGCCGTGGCACACCTCAGATGCCTGGAACGGACAGATCCCGGTCTTCAACTGCCCGTCGGATGCTGCGGGCACTCATCCGGAAGGGAAGGCAAGCAATAACTATTGTTACTCTGAAGGCGATCGTCTGATGGAGTACTACAACACTCGCAATAATCCCCGTTCTGCGTTTCCAGTCGGACCCGCACGACAGTTCAAACACATCACCGATGGCTTGAGCAATACCGCCATCATCAGCGAGCGATGCTCCAGTCCAGAGTTCAGTGGGAAAGACTACAACAAAATTCGTGGCGGGATTCTTCTCAATGTTCAAACCTGGTACGAGGGCCCGCAGACCTGCATGAACTACCGTGGTCAATCAGGTCAGTTCAATATGGCTCTGTCAGGACGAACGGGCGCTACCAAAGCTGTCGGCGGTCAAGGTTTTTACTTCAGCTACTGGGGATTCAATAACGCCCGTTTCCAGACCATCATTCCACCGAACGGTCCCAGCTGCTCCTACAACACGACCAATCCCGCCTCGGAATCCAATCTCAATCCTCCGACAAGTTATCACCCCGGCGGTGTGAATCTGTGCCTGGGAGATGGCTCAGTGAGATTTGTCTCTGACTCAATCGATACAGGAAACATGGCTGCTTTGGCGAAAGACGTCTCGACCGGTAAATCTCCCTTCGGAACTTGGGGAGCGCTCGGTGCCATTAACGATGGAGCCGTTGTCGGAGAGTTTTAGTTGACCTGACAGCTTCTGAATGACGACTCAGTGGCTTGCAGTTCATAAGCCACTGAGGTTTTCCTGTCCTCTCTGTTCATCCTACGGCTAACAAAGTGAGATGTCATGACGTCTAGAACAACGCAGCTTGTCATTCTGGGATTCACAGTAATGACGTTCATGCAATCTGGTTGCCAGAAGTCGGGGCTGACCGGCCTTGTGCCCGCTGAAGGGATTCTCAAATTTAACGGTGAGTTGCTCGAAGGTGCCACCGTCACTTTCGTTCCGTCGGGCTCCGGAGTGACACAAAGAGCGGCTTTGTGCATCACCGACGCGTCAGGCGCATTTACGATGGGTACGCTCGAGCCACAAGATGGGGTCTATCCGGGCGAGTATCAGGTCATCGTGATGAAAAAGATCGATTCAACGATCAATACTCATGAAGATATCGATGCGGGCAAAGCACCGTCCAAAACCGGGAAAGACAACATCAAATACATTGTTCCGAAGAAGTATGAGAATCCAGAGACGTCGGGCCTGAGCGTTACGATTGGTTCAAAAGGTGATGAGTCAATCGTACTAGAAGTTGTCGAGTAATTTCTGATAGTTCCTGATGAAAGGATGAAGTCTATGTCGAAGACGCATGCTTGGCTGTCGCGTCGCAACTTTCTCAGCCTCTCGGCGATGACGGTTGCTGGTTCTACAATCACATCGGGCCGTCCTCTCGAAGCGAGTCAACGGCAGTTAACAGCACCAGCGAAACCCTCGGACTCGCTTCGAATCCTGCATCTGACAGACATCCACATCCGTCCTGAAGAGCAAGCCGCCCAGCGTTGTGAAC
>SXGT01777683.1_pt1 | contig 12587 bp, 10 predicted proteins | sample 3176221 | NCBI WGS metagenome assembly SXGT01 (sample SAMN11356862, study PRJNA531348) | freshwater metagenome | isolation source: freshwater sample F1-120 | place: China: Fuxian Lake, Yuxi | collected 2017-12-25
ATCGTCGTGGCTTGCATGCACAAACTCCTGGCCATCGTCTACGGCGTGCTCAAGTCCAGAACACCCTTTGACCCCACCCGCTTCACCTCCAGCATCCCTTGACACTCAAAACGGTGTCTTTACCCCGCTGCGCAGAGCGCCCGGCACTCGCGAGCGCGGGCGCACGGGTTTTCGAGACGCTTGCGTGTCACAGAGGGGGAGGTCACCGGGTGCCTGGCGCAGCGGCGTAAAGGAGGAGGGGCGGCGAAGCCGCCCCGGGGGACAGCCGCGGAGCCGGGCACCCGGTGACCTCCCCCGTTCGAGTCGGAGCGAACCCTCAGTTCGCCACCGTGAAGCGCTGGCGAACGTGCTTTGGCTTCTCGATCTCATCCACGATCGCCACCGCCAGATCGGCCACCGAAATGCCCGCAGGCGCTTCGCCCGTTCCGGGCAGCAGCTGGTCGCCGCCTGTGCGGTACTGGCCCGTGCGCTCACCCGGCGCCAGTGCGATAGGGGGAGAGATGAAGCTCCATGCCAGCCCGGTCTCGCCGCGCAGGCGCGTGAGCAGGTCGCGCGCGGCCAGCGCGCCCTGTTTCCATTCGGCCGGGAACTCGGGCGTGTCCACCAGCTGCAGACCCGGCGCCACTTCCAGGCTGCCCGCACCGCCGACGGCCAGCACGCGCTGCACACCAGCCTGCTTCGCGCCGGCCAGGATGCCGTCGTAACCCAGGCCGAACAGGCGTTTGATCTCGGCCTCTTTCCAGCCGGGGTTGTAGGCGCTCACGATGGCGTCGTGCCCGGCCACGGCCCGGGCCACCTGCGCGGCGTCGGTCACGTCGGCCTTCACCACCTGCAGCCCGGCTTGGGCGGTCAGCTTCTCGGGGTGGCGGGCGAGGGCGGTCACGCTGTGGCCGCGCGAAAGCAGTTCGGTGAGCACGGCGCTGCCGACGAAACCGGTGGCACCGATGAGGGCGATCTTCATGACGAGACTCCTGAAAAGGTTGGGATGGATCTAGTGTCATGGCTACAAGAAATGAGCGGTAGGCGGCAAAATCCGCTTTCTTCTTGTAGGAAATCTAAACAATGGGCAGCGAAACCACCGCGCGGACCGACAAGCTCAAACGCATGGCGCTGTTCGCGGAGATCGTGGACAGCGGGTCGCTGAGCGCCGCCGCTCGCCGCCTGGGCAGCACGCCCTCGGCCGTGAGCCAGCAGCTGCGCCTGCTCGAAGAGGCCCTGGGCCTGGTGCTGCTGCACCGCTCCACCCGCCGCCTCACGCTCACCGAGGCCGGTGAGCGTTATTACCCCGCCTGCGCCGCCATGGTCGCCCAGGCCCGCAGCGCCGACCAGGCGCTGGAGCGCCTGCGCGACGAACCCGAGGGCGAGCTGCGCCTGGCCGCGCCGATCGGCTTCGGCGAGCTGCTGGCCAGCGCGCTCGAACCCCTGCGCCGCCACCCCCGGCTGCGGCTGCACCTGCTGCTGGACGACACGCCCATCGACCTCATCGGCGAGCGGGTGGACCTCGCGCTGCGCGTGGGCCGCTTCACCGATTCTTCCCTGGTCGCGCGCCGCCTGGGGGAACTCCAGCGCCAGCTCTGCGCCGCGCCGCGTTACCTGGCCGAGCGCGGCTGGCCGCGCCATCCGGGCGAACTCGCCGGGCACGACTGGCTGGGCCTGCCGCCGCGCGGCACGGCGGTGGACACGCTGAGCTTTCAGGGTCTGCAGGGCGAACGCGAAGAGGTGCGCGTCGAAGCGCGCCTGCTGGCCTCGCAGGTGACCGCGCTGCAGGCCATGGCGCTGGCGGGGTGGGGTCTGTACGTGGGCATGGCCGACGACGTGCGCCAGGCCCTGGCCGAAGGGCGGCTTGCGCCCGTGCTGCCGGACTGGCGCCTGGAGCCGGCGGCGGTGTTCGCCGTCACGCCCCGGCGCGGTGAACAACCGGCCAAGGTGCGCCATGCGCTGCAGGCCCTGCAGCAGCACTTCGCGGCCCGGCCGGCCTGAGCTTTGCTTACAGCGCGGCGAGCTTCGCCATGCCCCAGGCGACCACGCCGAGCTGCACCAGGTTGAGCAGGATGCCCGCCATGTGCAGGCGCCGAAAACCCGGGATGGCGGAGGTGTCCCCGCCCGCGATCCGTTCCCGCAGCGCATCCATGCGCGGGACGACCCAGCGGCGCACCGCGAAGACAAAGGCTGCCACGCAGCCCATGGCCAGCCCCACCACGACGCGGCCCACCGCCAGCTGGCCCAGGGCCCCCGCGCTGGCGGCGACCACCACCACCGAGTAGTAGTAGTTGAACAAGCCCCGGACGAACCGCGCATCCTGCGGCGTGTCGTGTTTCAGGATCAGCAGTGGCGGCGACGCGAAGGTGAAGAACACCATGGGAAAGATCAGCGCGACCAGCGACAGCAGCACGACAGCCTTGGACAGCATGGGGTTCTCCTTGCCGCGGTGGTCTCGGCTGGGGCGCCGCGGGCCAGGGGGGCCGGATGATGCTCATCCGCCAAACTGACGGATGACTTACAGCGCGTGGCCACCCGTCCGCCGCTTCGACGCCGTGTCGCTGCGGCGCCTGCCGCCCCCGGCCTCATAGTGGTGCGTCGCTGGAAGGGGCCTTCGTGCTGTGGGTCAGACCCATGTGGATCCCGCTGCCGGTATGGGACCACAGCCGCTTCGCCAGCTCTTTCGAGTGCTGTTGGGCCGCTCGGTCTTTCAGGGCCGACAGTGCCATCAACAGATCGAGAGGGCCTTTTTGGGCGGCCTCCTTCAGCCCATCCCGCCAGTCGCTCGGCAGCGGCACGCCACGGGACTTGAAGTGGACTTGAATCCACTGGCGGGCCTTCTCCGTGTCGTTGTGGATGGCCTGGCGCAGGGCGGCCACGCCCATGCGGCTCAAGGCCTGAAGCGCCTTCACCAGGCCCTTGTAGGACCCTGCCTGGATCTCTGGATGGAGCGCCCGCATTTTCTGCAGTTCGGCGGCGCCGGCGATCTTTTGCGACCGCAGGAACTTGGCCGACCAGAAGGGATTGCCCTTGGCGTGGCCCCTTTTCAGCTGGTCGAGCTCGGTCTGGATCGCCTGGATGTTCTTGGCGCGGGCGGTCTTGTTGGGCCACGCCAGCGCGGCGCGGTAGAAATCGAGCCGGTTCGGGTCCAGCGGGTGGCCCAGCCTCGGTGCCGACGTCGGCACGCCGTGTTGTTGGGCGAGCTTCTCCAGGCGAAAGAACGCCTGCAGATGGGTGACGCAGCCGGATGCGTCGGGCGCGGCTTCTGCGCGCTCCCTGGCGGTGTGCAGCTGCGCCTCGAGGCAGGTCAGGGCGGCCTTGCGCTGACGAGGGTCGCGGCTCTGGAGCGCTTTCTCCAGGGCCCCAGGAACGCTGTACAGAGCGGCCTGGTGCGCGGGGTCCGCCGACGCCAGCGACAACTTCCCGAGCGAGGTGGAGGACAGGTTCAAAGGGGAGAGGGGGCCGCCCAGGCAACGCTCGAACAGATACCGGATGAACGCGCCTTCTTCGTTCAGGCGGTAGCCCCCGAAACCGAACACACCACCGCCTTCGCCGGCACCGATTGTGCGGGTGTGCAGCTTCTGCCCCGACAGTTGTCGGGCCATCGCCAGCGCGTGCTGGACATCCGGGTCATCCACGGAGCGGCCCGCCGTTTCGCAGCGCAGGCGGAGCTCGCGCAAGGCCGCGAGGCGGCACAGGGCCTTGGGGAAGCCGCCACCCGTGGGGTAGGCATGCAGCGAGGCCACCACCTTGACCAGGGTCTGGCCCCTCAGTTTTTCGGACACGGACAGGAATTGCTGCAGCACCTGCAGCACGGCATCCACGTTGCGTGCATCCATGTCGAGGTGGGAGGTGATGCCCAGCGCGGCACAGAACGCCTCGCCTTCTGCGGGCATGCCCTTGATGGTGGCCTCCACAAGCGCCTGCACGTGCGGCACGAGCAGGCGTTTGCCGGCCGCATCGCTGGCCTGGCAGATGGACATGAACGATGCCAGCGTGTCGGTCTGCAAGGGCACGGACCGGGCGCGCTGCTGCAGCACCGCCAGAAGATTCCCCGCGTCCTGCGGGGCGATGCCGTGGTCGTTTTGAAGGACCTGCTGGTATTTGACGTTGGCGAAATCGCGATCGTCGCGCAGGCAGGTTTCGATGTTGCGCCACTGGCCGCGGGCGATCCAGCCGGCGACGGTGGCGCGCGCCTGCGCCTTTTGTTTCATCTCGTGGCGGCGGGTCTGCAGCAGGTCCCAGGCGTCTTGCGGCGTGTTCATCACCTCGTGGGTGTGCACACACAGGCGGCGCAGGAACGCCTGGAAGCCCTCATCGTTCCAGTGCTGGTGGATGAGCCGTGGGGTCAGGGACGATAGGCGAAGGTCCGCCATGCCGGTGCCCGGCGCGAGGTGCCGCGTCCAGCGCGGTGGAACCGGCTCGGCTGGGTGGGCGATGTCCGTCGGCGCGTGGCCGAGGGCTTGCCACCGGTCCAGGGCCATCAGCTGGTCCCAGGCGGAAACGTCCGAACGCGCATGGAAGCGCCGCAGCGCCTCGGCCTCCGATGGGGAACTGGCCTGCGAGCCAAGCTGCACGATGAGCCCGGTGAGCGGCTCGTGGTCGCCGTGGAGGGCCGCATCGATCACCGAGGGCGAGAGGCCGAGGGCGATCAGCATCTGCCGGGTGCTGGGTCGTGTGGTTGGCGCCAGAAGCCGATCGACCAGGCTGCGCGCGATGGCCTGGATCGGGCGACCCTGGTCAGGGTCGGCCAGGCCCGGCATCGCGCCGGTCTTGCGGTCGTGGTGGGCCGCCACCGCGCGGCAGGCCTTGTCGTGGCGTTTCTGCTCAGCAGCTCTGACGTTGGCGCGGATCCCGTACCACAGCATGTAGCCGCCAGCGAGGAGGATGCCCACCAGGCCGGGGATGCCCATGGTGGCGGCGCCGAACAAGGCGCCGCCGCCCAGCGCGGTCAGCGCTGTGGCTGCCACGGCGCCTCCCAGGCTGGTGCCGCCGTAGATGCCGCGGATCCAGCCGTGCAGGTCCAGCAGGTTGGCGTCCAGCCGTTTCAACTCCCGCTGTTGGTGGCGGTGCTCCATCAGCTCCAGCAACTCGGGGCAATCCGCGCCGTGGGCTTCGAAGACGTTCTTGTCGAACTGCTCGGCCAACAGCAGCGTCTTGCGCTCCCGGCGGGCATCCATGCCCTCGAAGATGGCCTGCAGGAGGTGGAGGACGCCCGTCACCATGTTCATGGAACCGGAGAGGTAGGGCAGGGCGACGGCGATGTCCTTGGCCGCGCCGGTCAGCGGCCCGCTGGTCGACAGGCCGCTGACCACGGCCGACGGCGCGGTCTTGAGCAGGGAGAGCGAGCCGAAACCGACGTCGCGCACCCCGGCCAGCATGCAGCGGGGGACGAGATGGCCCGGCTCCAGGCACTGCTTGAACGTCGCGGCATGGGTGTCCGCCAGCGCCCGCAGTCTGGCCTGAGCTTCCTTGAGCAAGGCCAGATCGTGTGGGTTCTGCCGGCTTTGAGGCTGTTGCAGGAGCTCCGCCTCCAGGCCTGCCAGGGCCTGGAGCCCGGACGCCGCGTTCAGATAGACGCGGCAGGCTTCCAGTTCCAGCTCGCGGCCCGCCAGCGCGCCGCGGATACCGTCCCAGGTGATCTTGGTGTCGCCCGCCTGCCCCAGGCCGAAGAACATCGCCGGCAGGTTGTGCAGCCCCGAATTCGGGTGCTCGGCGCCCGTCTGGAAATCGATGCTTGTCCCGAAGCCCGCGCCGACGGTGGCGTACAGCAGGACGCACCACACGGGGTAGTAGTGCTGGGCGGAAACGAGGGGGTCGAGGTCGCCCTTCAGGGGGGCGAAGGCCACGCTCTGGAGGATGTCGGCCACCCGCTGCTGGACGTCGAGGGAGGGGCCCTCGGCCTGCAAAAAGGACGGCCGCAAGAGCCCGAGGGGAATCTGGCTGGCCTCCCAGGCGGAGTCGGAGGGCGACGATCCGTCGGCCGGGGAGTGGACATCTTCGATGAGGCTGCTCTCATCGGAGTCCACCGTCTTGTCGCCAAAGGGCAGAGGCAGAGGGAAAGAATAGACCGACAAGCAGGCGCTGATGGTGCTCAAAATGTCCTCCCTGTTTCAGTTTCGTGGGTGAAAGAACTGAAACAGGAAAGTGATCCGAATCTCCAGGGGGGTTCGGTCTGGCCACCGAGGGATTTCCCAGGGGAGGCGCCCCGGGTCGCCGAAAGGCCTCGCTCAGCCGCGTCGGCTCACCAGCACGATGCCCAGCGCCACGCCCGCCAGCGCCACCACCAGCTGGGGCGTGAGCGGCTCGTTGAGCAGCACCACGCCGAACACCAGTGCGAACACCGGGGTGAGAAAGGTGAAGGTCGACATCTGCGTGGCGGGGTAGTGCCGCAGCAGCCACATCCAGGTGAGGTAGCTCGCGAAGGCGCCGACCACGGTCTGGATGCCCAACGAACCCCAGGCGCGCGCCGAGTAGTCGAGCGACCACACCTCGCCCAGCGCGAGCGAGATGAAAGGCGCGACCACCGCCGTCACCGCCACCTGGTAGAACAGGGTTTTCTCCGCGCTCGCACCCGAGAGCTTGGTGGCGCGGATGGTGAGCGTGGTCAGGCCCCAGAGCGTGCCCGCGGCCAGCGCCATCGCATCGCCCAGCCACGCGCCGGCCACCGGCGAGCCGTGCATGAAACCTTCGCTGAAAGCCAGCGCCACGGCGGCGAAGGCGATCACCAGGCCCACCCACTGGATGCGCCGCAGCCGCTCGCCTGGCACCACGCGCGGCAGCAGCAACGCCACCACGAAGGGACTGGTGTAGAGGAACACGGTCAGGCGCGAAGCGCTGGTGTGCAGCAGCCCGAGGTAGATGAAGGCGAACTCGCCAGCGAACAGCGAACCCGCCAGCAGGCCGGCCTTGAGCGTGCCGTCGCGCGCGAACAGCGGCACACCACGCGCCTGGCACCAGGCCCAGATGAGCACGGCCGCGCCCCAGAAACGCAGCGAGGCCTGCCACAGCGGCGGCACCTCGGCCACGGTGTCCTTGATCAGGATCTGCTGGAAACCCCAGAAGGCGCAGCACACCACGAGCAGGGTGATGGCGAGGGAGTCGAGGTGGGTCTTGCGGTCAGCCGGTGAAGTCATGCCGGCGATTGTCGGCGCGCGCCGATGTCCCGGCTGTCGCGTGGGCTTCGTGTGGGGTCAGCCGGCTGCGCGAGCCGGCGCAGCTGGTCCTTGAGCCGGCGCACCTCGGCCGCGCTCAGGTTGCCGAGCACCGCCGCTTCGTGCTCGCGCGCCCGCGCGATCAGCGGCGTCACCTTCTTCTGCCCCGCGGGGGTGATGTTCACCAGTGTGCGGCGCTGGTCGTCCGGGTCGTCGCGCAGCGCTACCCAACCCTGGGCGGCCAGGCGCTGCACGAGTTTGGTCACCGTGGGTTGCTGGCTCAACACCTCGAACGCCAGCTGGCCCACCGGCATGGGTGGACGGCCGGTGAGCGTGGCCAATGCGCGCCATTCGATGCTGCTCAGGCCGGCGTCGCGCACCACGGCATCGAAGTCCTTGAACAGCGCATGGTTGGCCTGCCCGAGCAGGTAGCCCAGGTAGTCGTCCGTGAAGCGTGCACCCCCACGCTCCACCGCTGCGCGGGTCGCTGCCCCCCGAGGGGGCTGTTCCGCCTTGGGGCGGCCCGGCGGCGGAACGTGTTCGTTCACGGAGCGGGTGTTCACAAGGGGTGTTCGGTGTAGAAGCGCCCACCGTGAAAGAGCAGCGGCGAGGCCTCGGGCCGATGTCGGCAGCGCTCCACCTCGCCCACGAAGATCACGTGGTCGCCTTCGGCGTACTGGCTGCGGTTGAAGCACTCGAAGCTCGCGGCCGCGCCATCGAGCAGCGGCGCGCCGCTGGCCCCGCTGGTGAAACCCACGCCGGCCCAGCGGTCGGTGTCGCGCGCGGCGAAGCGCTCGGCCAGTGCCTGCTGGTCGGCCGCCAGCACGTTGATCGCGTAGTGCCGGCCATTCGAGAACGCGGCCATGGAGCCCGCCGCGCGCGCCAGGCTCCAGAGCACCAGCGGCGGCGACAGCGAGACCGAGGTCAAGGAGTTGGCCGTCAGGCCCCCGAGAACGCCTCCGTCGGTGCGCGCGGTCACGATGGTCACCCCGGTGGCGAACATGCCCAGCGAGGCGCGGAACTCGTGCGCCGAAAAGTCAGGGGGCCGGGCCTGTTGGCCGGCGGAGCGGGCTGGGGACATGGTTGGAATTTATATGAAAATTCATGAATAATGGCAACGCCGGCTGCAAGACCCTGACGCGGTCCGGCCCAAGACAAGGAAAGCCCATGCTGCAGGAGCGGACCGAACCCGCCTGGATCGATGCCTTCGAAACCTTGCTGCGCCGCTGCGCGGTGCAAACCGGCGATACGGTGGCCATTCTCGGCGAAACCCAGAGCCGGCCCGTGCTGATGGAACTGGCTCGGCTCGCGGCGGCCCGCCTGGGGGCGCGCAGCTTCACGCTCACGCTGCCCTCGGTGTTCAGCACCGGCGAGCCGGTCTCGCGCTCCACCGGCGCCAGCCCAGCCCTGCAGCAACTGGCGCCGGTGATCGCCGCGCTGTCGGGCAGCACGCTGGTGGTGGACTGCACGGTCGAGGGCCTGATGCACGCGCCCGAGCTGCCCGCCATCCTGAAAGGCAATGGCCTCACCCAGCCGCGCGTTGTGTACGTGAGCAACGAACACCCCGAGGCGCTGGTGCGGCTGCTGCCCGACGACGCGACCGAGGCGCGTGTGAAGGACCATGTGAAACGGGTGCGCGGCGCCAAGGCCTTGCGCGTGAGCTCCGCCGCCGGCACCGACCTCACCATCTCGCTGCAGGGCGCGGTGGTGGGCGGCAACTGGGGCAGCACCACGCGCGCCGGCACGCTCACGCACTGGCCCGGTGGCATGGTGCTGGCCTTTCCGGCGGCCGGCAGCGTCAACGGCACGCTGGTGCTGGCCGAGGGCGACGTGAACCTCACCTTCAAGCGCTACATCGAGCGCGCCATCGTGCTCACGATCGAGAACGATCACGTGACGCGCATCGAGGGCAGCGGTGTGGACGCCGAGCTGCTGCGCAGCCACTACGCGGCCTGGAACGAGAGGGAAGCCTACGCGGTGAGCCATATCGGGTACGGCCTCAACGAAGCCGCGCGCTGGGACAGCATGGCGCTCTACGACAAGCGCGACTTCAACGGCACCGAGCTGCGCGCCTTCGCAGGCAACTTCCTCTACAGCACCGGCGCCAACGAAGTGGCCGGGCGCCACACGCGCGGCCACTTCGACTTCCCCCTGCGCGGCTGCACGGTGGCGCTCGATGGCAGCGTGGTGGTCGAGGCTGGCCGGGTGGTGGCCGCATGATCCCGCGCTTCACGACCCTGGGCAGCGGGCCCACCGTGCTGATGCTGCACGGCATCGGTGGCGGCCACGTGGCGTTCGCGCCGCAGGTGGAAACGCTGGCCGCCGCCGGTTACCGCGCGGTAGCCTGGGACATGCCGGGCTACGGCCACAGCGCGCCCATCGAGCCCTACACCTTCAAGGGCCTGGCGCAGAGCTGCATCGACCTCGTCGACGCGCTGCAATGCGAACACGTGGTGCTGCTGGGCCACAGCATGGGCGGCATGGTGGCGCAGGAGGTGGTGGCGCGCCGGCCCGAGCGCGTGAGCCGGCTGGTGCTCTGCGGCACCTCGGCCGCCTTCGGCAAGCGCACCGACGGCCGCAGCGCCGATGCCTGGGCGCAGCAGTTCATCGCCCAGCGCACCGCGCCGCTGGACGCGGGCCAGAGCATGGCCGAGGTGGCGCAGCGGCTGGTGCCGCAGATGGTCGGCCCCGGCTCCCTGCCCGAGGGCCTGCGCCTGGCCGAGCACTGCATGGCCGGCGTGCCCGCCGCCACCTACCGCCGCGCGCTGGACTGCCTGGTCACCTTCGACCGACAGGCCGCCCTGGGCGACATTCGCGTGCCCACGCTGCTGATCGGCGGCGAGTTCGACCGCGTGGCCGCGCCCGCGGTGATGAAACAAATGGCCGAGGCCATTCCCGATGCGCGCTACGCCGAACTCAAGGGCATCGGCCACCTGATGAACCTGGAGGCGCCCGACGACTTCGACGCGCTGCTGCTCGATTTCCTGGCGCAGACGCGCGCGCTGCACTGAGCGGCACATCCAAGGCGGTCCATGCGGCGAATCCACCTTGCTCTGGCCACCGCTCTGGTGCTGGCCGCGCTGGGGGCCGGGGCCGAGCCCGACGAGGCGCTGCTGGGCAAGGCCCAGGGGTATCCGGTGGGCAACGCCACCACCTGGGGCAACAACCCCTACCGCGTCGGGTCCTGGTCGGCGCTGGACCGTGTGCCGGGCGTGCACGTGGCCCGGGTGGCGCCGGCATCGCACGCGCGGCCGCTGCCCGCCATGGCCGCGCCGCCCGCCGTGCACTACCGCCACCGCGAGCACAGCTACTCGCTGGACGACTACCTGGAGCACCAGCGCGCCACCGGCCTGCTCATCCTCAAGGACGGGCAGATCGTGGCGGAGCGCTACCGCTACGGCCGCGAACCCGGCGCGCACTTCCTGTCCTTCTCCATGGCCAAGAGCGTGACCTCGCTGCTGGTGGGCATCGCCCAGGCCAAGGGCCTCATCGCCTCGCTCGACGACCCGGCGGAGAAATACGCCCCCGCGCTGGCGGGCACGCCCTACGGCGCCACGCGCCTGCGGCACCTGCTCACCATGACCTCGGGCCTGCAGTTCAGCGAGCGCTACGACGGCAACGACGACGTGACGCGCCTGGCCGTGGCCTTCATGCAGTCGCCACGCGGGGCCATGGAGGTGTTGCAGACCATCACGCAGCGCAACGCGCCGCCCGGCGAGCATTTCGCCTATGCCAGCAGCGAGACCGAGGTGCTGGGTTACGTGTTGCGCGGCGCCACCGGCCAGGGCCTGACAGCGCTGACCCAGGCCTGGCTGTGGCAGCCCATGGGCGCCGAGCACGAGGCGTTCTGGCGCACCGGCGGCGACGGGCAGGAAGGCGCCTTCGCCTTTTTCAGCGCCTCGCTGCGCGATTGGGGCCGCCTGGGCGTGCTGCTGGCCGACAACGGCCGCGTGGGTGAGCACCAGGTGGTGCCGCGCGATTACCTGATGGACGCCACCGACGAGTACCGGCAGAGCCATGCGCTGCGGCCCGGCCGCACCATTCCGTATTACGGCTACGGCTACCAGTTCTGGCTGCTGCCCTTCAAGGAGCGCACCTTCCTCATGCGCGGCGTGCACGGGCAGCACCTGTTCGTGCAGCCCGCCAGCGGCCTCGTGATGGTCGTCACCTCGGCCTGGGAGCATCCGGGCGGTGGCGGGGACGACAACGCCCGGGCCGAAACCGACGCGCTCTGGCGCGGCGTGCTGGCCTCGCTCGGCGGGCGCATCGACTGATCTTTCTTCCCCTCGTTTTCAAGGGACACACCCATGGACGCCTTCCCCTCCCTGAGCTTCACCCCCGCCGTGGGCGACCTGCCCTTCACCCCGCTGCAGCGCGAGCTCCTGCAGCGCGCCCACGCGCTGGGCCGCGACCGCTTCGCCGCGCGCGCGCCGCAATGGGACCGCGAGGCCAGTTTCCCGTTCGCCAACTACGACGACCTGCGCGAGGCAGGCTTCCTCCGGCTGTGCGTGCCCACCGCGCACGGCGGCCTGGGCGCCGACTACGCCACCTACATGATGGTGGCGGCCGAGATCGGCCGCTTCTGCGGCGCCACCGCACTCACCTGGAACATGCACATCTGCAGCACCATGTGGACCGGCGTGCTGGCCGACGGCATCGCCATGACCGAGGCGCAGCGCGCCGAACACCTGGCGCGGCGCGAGCTGCACTTCCAGCGCATCGTGAACGAGGGCGCGGTCTATGCCCAGCCCTTCAGCGAAGGCAGTGCCGCCGCCGCCGGCCGCGCGCCCTTCGGCACCACCGCGAAGAAGGTCGAGGGCGGCTGGCTGGTCAACGGCCGCAAGATCTTCGCCAGCCTCTCGGGCGCGGCCGACTACTACGGCATCCTCTGCACCGAAGACAAGGGCGACGACCACCCTGACGCGCGCGACACGCTCTACATCAGCGTGCCCGCCACCAGCGCGGGTTTTTCCATCAGCGGCGAATGGGACCCACTGGGCATGCGCGGCACCGTCAGCCGCAACCTCGCGTTCAAGGACGTGTTCGTGAGCGACGCCGAACAGCTCATGCCGCGCGGCATCTACTTCAAGGGCGCGCAGACCTGGCCCGCCATGTTCTTCACGCTCGCGCCCACCTACCTGGGCATCGCCACCGCGGCCTACGACTTCACGGTGAAGTACCTGCGCGGCGAGGTCCAAGGCGAGCCGCCGGTGAAGCGCCGCCAGTACCCCACCAAACAGATCGCGGTGGCGCAGATGCGCATCCAGCTCGAAAGCATGAAGAGCCTCTTCCTGCGCGCCATCACCGAGGCCAGGCCCAACCCCACGAAGGACGAGAAGCTGCGCCTGTACGCCGCCCACTACAGCGTGATGGAAGGCGCCAACGACATCGCACGACTGGCCATCCGCACCTGCGGCGGCCAGAGCATGATGAAACACCTGCCGCTGGAGCGCC
>SXGT01818498.1_pt1 | contig 12583 bp, 18 predicted proteins | sample 3176221 | NCBI WGS metagenome assembly SXGT01 (sample SAMN11356862, study PRJNA531348) | freshwater metagenome | isolation source: freshwater sample F1-120 | place: China: Fuxian Lake, Yuxi | collected 2017-12-25
CAGTGGTAAAACTGTTTGCTCGGGCTGACGGTAAAGCTAGGGGATTTCTCATTATGAAACGGGCAGCACGCAGAATAGTTGGCCCCGGCTTTTTTTAAAGCGACGTTTTTGTCTATGACATCGACAATATCAACGCGGTTTAAAAGTTCTTGGATAAAGCTTTCTGGAATCATAATTGAGAGTATAGATTAAATAAAAAAAGGAGCCTATCGCTCCTTAATTTTCATGACCTCTTTTGCCGGTTTAGCCCAAGCGGGTTTTTATTAATCCGGATATTTTACCCATATCCGCACGGCCGACTACCAATGGTTTGATGGCCGCCATGACCTTGCTCATGTCCTTGATACCGGCTGCGCCCGTATCGCTGACCACTTGTTCTAATAGGGCGGCTACTTCCGCGTCACTGAGTTGCTGTGGTAAATAGGTTTGCAAGACCGACACTTCAAACTTTTCTACATCGGCTAGGTCGTGTCGGTTGGCAGCTTCGTAAGCGCTGATGGAATCGCGGCGCTGTTTGAGCATTTTTTCTATGGCGGCAATGACATCGTTGTCATTTAATTCGATACGTTCGTCTACTTCACGTTGCTTGATGGTGGCTTGCAGTAAACGTATGGCACCTAAACGCGCGCTGTCTTTAGCGCGCATTGCGGTTTTCATGTCTTCAGATATTTTTGCTTTTAATGACAAGGGGCAAAAACGTGCTTAGAACAATTTAGCAGGCAGCGTTTGTTTCATTAAACGACGGTATTGGCGTTTAACAGCAGCAGCGGCTTTACGTTTACGTTCCCAAGTTGGTTTTTCGTAAAATTCGCGAGCGCGAAGATCGTTTAACAAACCAGTTTTTTCAATTAAGCGTTTAAAACGGCGCAGGGCAACGTCAAACGGTTCATTCTCTTTTACGCGTACACTAGACATTCGTTCTCTCTTATGGGCAACAGTGTTAATAATTTATTCAAGGTTCTAAAAGTTGGCCTTATGGTTAAATCACATGAGGCTTGAATAGAAGCTTAGAAAAGTCGGCTATTTTAATCGCATAATCGTTTTTATTCAAATACTTTTATGCATTTGCCATTAGTTTTGTCCATTTATACTTGAAATGCGTAATAATTCACCCTTTCTGATAAGGGTAGCCGCGTAAAGCCATGTTAATTCTAGGTGTTGAATCCTCCTGTGACGAAACAGGGCTGGCCTTATACGACAGTGAGCAAGGCCTGTTAGCCCATGCTTTGCATAGCCAAGTGGCCATGCATGCCGAGTACGGTGGCGTGGTACCTGAACTGGCTTCGCGCGACCACATACGCCGGGTGTTGCCTTTGACCGAGCGTGTTTTGCTTGAAGCAGGCAAAACCTTGCACGACATCGATGCCATCGCCTATACCCAAGGCCCAGGCTTATCCGGCGCTTTGTTAGTGGGCACTAGCTTCGCCGCCTCTTTGGCATTTAGCTTGAATATTCCCACCATCAATGTGCACCACTTGGAGGGGCATTTGTTAGCGCCTTTGCTGGAAGATAATCCACCGACGTTTCCCTTTGTGGCCTTATTGGTGTCGGGCGGACACAGTCAGTTGATGCGGGTGGATGGCGTGGGTCGTTACCAATTGTTAGGCGATACCTTGGATGATGCGGCCGGCGAGGCGTTTGACAAAACCGCTAAATTGCTCGGTTTGGGCTACCCAGGCGGCCCTGCTTTAGCCAAGCTGGCTGAGCAATCGCCATGCCATAGCCCGCGCCAGGCGGCGGCCCAGCGACCGTTTAAACTGCCACGCCCGCTTTTACATAGCGGGGATTTAAATTTTAGTTTCAGTGGTTTGAAAACCGCCGTATTAAGCCTGGTTAATAAACATCAGCCTTTGGATGAGGCCACAAAAGCAGACGTGGCTTGGGAGTTTCAAGAAGCCATCACCGAGGTGCTGACGGCCAAATGCATGACGGCCTTACGCGATACTGGCTTGGATAGTTTGGTGGTGTCAGGCGGGGTGGGGGCGAATTTAAAATTGCGTGAAAAATTAAATGCCGCCGTGAAAGCTAAGCATTGCAAAGTCAGCTACCCGCGTTTGGAGTTTTGTACCGACAATGGCGCCATGATCGCTTTTGCCGGGGCCATGCGCTTGCAAGCCAAGTCAGGCCAGCCTGACTATGGCTTTAGTGTAAGGCCTAGGTGGGATTTGGCCGAATTGCAAACGCCTTAATTACTTTTTGCCGAAACCGGATTCGGTGCCGGCCAACAGCTTTTGAATATTGCTTCTATGGCGCCACACCAACAGCACCGACATGATGAGCACGGTGATCAGATAATCTGCGTAAGCCGACAATAAAAACCAAGCGTAAACCGGCGCCAAGACGGCCGCAACAATGGCGGCTAAGGATGAGTAGCGTGATACGGCAAACACCACTATCCAGGTGATTAAGGCCGCCAAGGCCAACAAGGGCGATAAAGCAAACATCACGCCTAAAGCGGTGGCCACGCCTTTGCCGCCTTGAAACTTATAAAATATTGGGTATAAGTGGCCAATAAACACCGCCAAGCTCACGTAAGCCACCACCCACATCAGCATGTCCGCTTGCAAGGCCAACCACACCGGCAACCAGCCTTTGAGCACATCGCCGAGCAAGGTGAGCGCCGCCGCTGATTTTTTACCGCTGCGTAACACATTGGTGGCGCCGGGGTTGCCCGAGCCTACCGTGCGTGGATCGGGTAAGCCAAACAAGCGGCTGACGACGATGCCAAAGGCGATGGAGCCCAGCAGATAGGCAGCCATAATCCAAACGGTGGGGATCAATGTCACGGGGATAAAACCTAATTCATTCATTTTGCTCAACCTTGTTGTGATGCACTAAAATAGCATTAGTCACATTCTAATACCACGGCAAACGAGTCGGTATATTTTTTTAGGCAGGCTACCCATGGACAGTATTTTTTTAGAGCAAGTTAAACTGAAAGTTAAACTGGGCGTGCCGGCCTGGGAGCGATTGTTGCCGCAAACCATAGTGCTGGATATCAGCATGGATTTTGATTTAGCGGCCGCTGGTAAAAGTGATGCCATTGCCGACACGCTGGATTATGGCGCGGTGCTTGGGCGCCTTAATGACAGTTTACAGAACAGCCAATTTCAATTGGTCGAGGCTTTGGCTGAACACGTGTGCCAATTAATCTTAAAAGAATTTGCCGCCACACGCGTTAAAGTCAAAGTGGGCAAGCCGGGCATCTTGCCTGGGGTGAAAGCCGTGGGTGTGGTGATAGAGCGTAGCTGATTAGCCCCTAGGGTGGTGTGCGCTGTGCAGTTGTTTTAAGCGCTCGCGTGCCACGTGCGTGTAAATTTGCGTGGTGGAAATGTCGGCATGCCCCAACAGCATCTGCACCACCCTTAAATCTGCGCCATGGTTTAACAAATGCGTGGCAAAAGCATGGCGTAATACGTGCGGCGACATGGGTTTTTGAATGCCGGCCAACAAGGCATAGCGTTTGATGGCATACCAAAAAGCTTGGCGGGTCATGGCCTCGCCGCGGTTGGTGACAAACAAGGCGTCGCATAAGCGCTTGTGCAATATGCTGGGCCTGGCTTCGGACAAATAACGCGCTATCCAATCCACCGCTTCCTCACCCATGGGCACCAAGCGCGTTTTGCTGCCTTTACCGGTGATTCTGACCACGCCGTCGCTGATGCTGATTTCGGTGACTTTAACGCCGACCAATTCCGACACCCGTAAGCCGCAGGCATAGAGCAATTCCAACATGGCCCTGTCGCGCAGACCCAGTGCCTCGTTTAAGTTGGGCGCATTCAGTAAGGCCACCACTTCGTCTTCGTTTAAGCTCTTGGGCAGACTGCGGGGTAGCTTGGGCGATTGTATTTGTAGGCTGGGGTCTAAGCTGATTTTATTTTCTCGTAGCAAATAGCGGTAAAAACGCCGCAGGCTGGCAATCAATCGGCTGATGCTGCGTGGTTTGCTTAAGGGAAACTTCACCGCCAGATAATGCTGTATGTCGGCTTGCTCGGCATTTAATAGGCTTTTATTTTGCTGCTTTAAGTAAGCGGCATAGGCACTTAAGTCCAAACGGTAGCTACTCAAGGTGTTTTTCGCTAAGCCGTCTTCCAGCCACAAATGGTCTATGAAGTTGTCCAACTCTGAGCTGTCAGCCGATGTTAGTGTTTGCTCACTATCAACATTAGTCTTATCTGTAGTCATGTACGCCTTCGTGAGCCAATAACCAGCGTTTAATGGCCAAGCCATTTTCTTGGCCCTGCATAAAGCCACCTAAGCCGTTTTTGCCGACCACCCGGTGGCAAGGAATTAGCAAAGGCAGGCGATTGGCACCGCAGGCATTGGCTACCGCACGAGGGCCGGAATGCAATTGCGCAGCCAATTCGCTGTAACTGCGGGTTTGCCCCAAGGGGATGGCGGCGATGGCACGCCAGACTTTTTCTTGAAAAGGGCTACCGCTTAAGGTGGCGGGCAGGCTAAATTGATCATGGGCTTGTTGCAGATAAGCTAAGATTTCTTGCACGCTTTGCCCGATGTCGGGGTCGCTGCTGCTTTGCTTGTTGGCCACGGCCGTGGTTAATAAATCTATCTTTAGCCTGCCTGCCTGCTTACGCATGGCGATGGCGCCAAAGTCCGTGTTGATGGTTGCGGCAGCGGGCTGTGTCATCGCATTATGGTAAACGAATGGGCTGAATATGCAAACGTAAAAAAACCCCAAAAGACTTTCGACCTTTGGGGTTGGGCTAGCAGCGCTAAATTTACGCGGCGTCTGCTGGGGCCATCACTTCTTTTTCGCGTGAGAATAATTTTTCTTTAATACGTGCTGATTTACCTGAACGCTCACGTAGGTAGTAAAGTTTCGCACGACGTACGTCACCGCGGCGTTTAACTTCTATGCTAGCAATCAATGGTGAGTAAGTTTGGAATGTACGCTCTACACCTTCACCAGATGAAATTTTACGTACGATAAAAGAGGAATTTAAACCGCGGTTGCGTTTAGCAATCACTACACCTTCGTAAGACTGCACACGTTTACGTGTACCTTCAACCACGTTTACACCGATCACCACGGTGTCGCCTGGAGCGAAATCAGGAATGGTTTTGCCTAAGCGGGCCATTTCTTCCTGTTCTAACATTTTAATAATATCTGCCATTTTACTTATCCCTTGCGGGTTCCTTTTAATTATGAAGAAACGTGTTCCTGCTGGTTAGTCTTGCTCCAGCAGCCGTGCTTCTTCTTTCGTCAACGGCCTTGCGGCCAATAAATCGGGACGTTGATCCCGAGTTCTTTGCAATGACATTTTCAAACGCCACTGTTTAATCTTGGCATGGTTGCCTGAGAGTAACACCTCAGGAACTTGCATGCCTTTGTATGCTTCCGGCCTGGTGTAGTGCGGGCAATCCAATAAGCCATCGACAAAGGAATCTTCTATTGCCGAATCCCCGTCACCCAAACTGCCAGGCAATTGCCTCACTATGCTATCGATCAAGGCCATGGCGGGCAGTTCACCGCCACTTAATACGTAATCGCCTATCGATAACTCTTCATCCACGTGCGCGTCTATCAAACGCTGGTCCACGCCTTCATAACGGCTGGCCAATAATATTAAGCCGGCTTTCTGGCTTAAGGCCATGACTTTTTCATGGGTCAATGGCTGGCCGGCCGGTGAAAGATGGACCACCCAACTTTCTATGTTAGCCGCCGCTTGTTCGGCTTTGGCCGCGCTTAGCGCTTTTTCCAAAGGCTCGATCAGCATCACCATGCCAGGACCGCCGCCGTAAGGCCTATAGTCTACTGTTTTATGGTTATCCGTGGTGTAGTCACGCGGATTCCAAAACTGCAACTGATAAATGCCTTGCTGTAAGGCTCTGCTGCTGATGCCAAATTTTGTGATGGCATCAAACATGTCAGGAAACAGCGTCACCACATCAAACTTAAATGCCATGATTAGAAATCTGCATCCCAATCAACCAACATGGTTTTATTGGTCAAATCCACTTCCAACACCACGTCGGCAATGAACGGTAACAATCGTTCTTGTGGCTTACTTTTAGCTTGGCCGCTGTCCTCTGCCGTTGCCTCCGCTTGCACAACAATCACGTCGTTGGCACCGGTTTCAAACACGTCCACAATCAAACCAAAATCCACGGCTTGCTTATTTTTAACCCGCAAACCAATCAAATCAGACCAGTAATAGGCGTTGTCTTCGGCTTCTGGCAATTGCGACCTTGGCACGGCTATTTGCTTGCCCTTGCAAGCCATGGCCGCGTCTCTGTCGTCTATGCCTTTTAATTTTACTACCAGCACATCGTTGTGCACTTTGGCCGTTTCAACCAACAATTCACGCCAATCATCACCTTTGCCTAGCCACCAAGTGTCGTAATCAAACAAGCCATCAAAGGCTTCCGTGTCCGGCACTACTTTTAGCCAACCAAAAACGCCATAAGGCGCAACAATGCGCCCCATGACTACCATATTAGTATGGGCCAAGATGTTTAAGCTGAAGCTCGTGCGATGCCATCATCGCTCAAGCTTGAGAAATTAAGCTTCTTCAGCAGGCGCTTCAACCACTTCAGCCTCGGCTTCAGCAGGTGCTGCTTCAACTGACGCCGCCGCTTCGGCTTCGGCCGCTTTAGCTGCCGCAGCAGCTTCAGCCGCTTGCGCATCTAATTCAGCTTTAGCTGCATCGGCTGCCGCTTTTACTTTGGCCGCTTCGGCCGCAGCAATTTTAGCTTTAGCAGCGTCGGCTTTAGCCGCGTCTTTAGCTTTAGCCGCGATTGCGTGCTCAGGACCTTTAGCATGAAACTTAACCAAACGCGCCACTGTTTCTGACAGTTGTGCGCCTTGGCTTTGCCAATGCGTTACACGCTCTTGATCTACGCGTAGCGATTCAGCACCGGCTTTGGCCGATGGATTGTAAAATCCAACACGCTCAATAAAGCGGCCATCACGACGATTGCGTGAATCAGCAACGACTAAGTTGTAGAAAGGAGTTTTTTTCGCGCCACCACGAGCTAAACGAATAATAACCATAATCTTTGTTCTCTTTGTTGAAAAAATTTATCGCAGAAAGGCGCGGATTTTACGCTATGAATTGGGGGTTTGACAAGCGCTTTATGTATTTAGTCATGCGATTGCGCTCAAATGCGGCTAAACAGCCCTGTCCGCCTTGTTTTTGTAGCGGGTTGGGTCGCTTAAACCGGCCGCCCTAAAGCCTTCGCGGCGCAAGCGGCAAGAGTCGCATACGCCACAAGCTTCGCCTTGATTATCGGCTTGATAACACGACACCGTCATGGCGTAATCCACGCCCAATTGGCTACCCAATTGGATGATTTGCGCTTTGCTCATGTCTATCAGCGGCGCATGTATGGTAATGGTTTGCCCTTCCACGGCGCTTTTGGTGGCCAGATTGGCCATGGCTTGAAAGGCTTTAACGTATTCCCCGCGGCAATCTGGGTAGCCTGAATAATCCAGCGCATTCACCCCTATGAAAATATCTTGCGCTTGCAAGACCTCGGCCCAGGCCAAAGCCAAAGACAGCATGATGGTGTTGCGCGCTGGCACGTAGGTGATGGGGATGCCGGCCGTTTCATGTTCAGGCACGGCGATGGCCGCATCGGTCAGGGCCGAACCGCCGAATAAAGACAAATCCAGCTGGGCGGTTTTGTGGGCGGCGGCACCTAGGCTACGTGCGACGTTATTAGCGGCCTGCAATTCGGCGATGTGGCGTTGGTGGTAATCCAAGCTTAGGCAATAGCAAGCAAAGCCTTGCGCTTTGGCAATGGCCAAGCAGGTGGCCGAATCCAGTCCGCCGGATAATAAGACCACGGCATTTTTTTTGCGCTTATTTTGCATGGCGTGCTGTTGCCTGCTTGGATTTTGTCATCTTAGACACCTGGTTTCTCGCCCCACAGTATTTTATGCAATTGCACTTGCATGCGCACCGGTAATTTATCGGCCAGCACCCAGGCGGCCAGATCGCTAGGCTGCACTTGGCTAAACACCGGTGAGAAAATCACTGGGCAGATTTCGTTTAGCTTATGCTCGGCCAGTTGCTGTTTAGACCAATCGTAATCGGCACGATCACACAGTACAAATTTCACCTCGTCGGTTTTTTTCAGCAGGGGCAAATTGCTCCAAAGGTTTTTTGCCAATTCGCCCGAGCCCGGCGTTTTGATGTCCAATATCACCGACACCCTAGGATCGACCGCGCTGATGTCCATGGCGCCACCGGTTTCCAGCGATACGCTGTAGCCGGCATCGCACAGTGCGGTGAGTAAAACGTGGCAGTCTTTTTGCGCCAGCGGCTCGCCGCCGGTGACCGTTACATACGGCGCGCCCAGCTCGGCGACCTTGCTTAATATTTCGTCTATGCCCATGTTGCTGCCGCCACTAAACGCATAAGCGGTGTCGCAATAAACACAGCGCATGGGGCAACCGGTCAGGCGGACAAAGGTCGTGGGCAGGCCTATGCGCGACGACTCGCCTTGTATGGAATGAAATATCTCGTGAATTTTTAGTTTCATGATGGGCAATCAGTGCATGGGTTTGGCTGCAGCATGCCAGGGCGCTACTTTAATCAATATCAGCATGCCGGGTATGGCCAGCAAAAAGCATAAAATAAAAAATTGAAACCAGCCTAAATTTTCCACCATATAACCGGTGGCGGCATTGGCAAAGGTGCGTGGCACGGCGGCAAGACTGGTAAATAAAGCAAACTGCGTGGCCGTGTACAGCGGGTGGGTGGTTTGCGCGATGTAGGCGACAAAAGCCGCCGTGCCTAAGCCCACGCCAAACGCTTCCACCCCTATCACCACACCCAACCACAACAAACTGTGACCTGCTGTGGCCAGCCAAGCAAAACCTAAAATAGCCAGCATTTGCACGGCGCCAAATAGCCATAGGGCGCGGTTGATGCCTAATTTTAACATCCATACGCCGCCCAATAAGCCGCCTATGACGCTGGGCCATAAGCCGGCATTTTTGGCCACCAGGCCTATCTCGGTTTTACTAAAACCCATGTCTAAATAAAACGGCGTGGCCAAAGCGGTGGCCATGCTGTCGCCCAGTTTGTATAGGAAAATAAACGCTAAAATAAGCAGTGCCGATTTTAGTCCATTGCGCCCGATAAATTCTTTAAAAGGCTCGACCACGGCGGCGCGCAAAGTCTTGGGCGAGGCGGATTTTAACAGTGGCTCCTTAACAAACACCGTCATTAAAATGCCTGGCAGCATAAACAGCGCGGTGATCATAAAGACGCTGCTCCAAGCTATGTGGTCAGCCAAAATCAACGATAAAGAGCCGGGGATGAGGCCGGCAATTTTGTAGGCATTGACGTGCACGGCATTGCCCAAGCCCAATTCGTGATCTATCAACAATTCGCGGCGGTAAGCGTCCAGCACCACGTCTTGGCTGGCGCTAAAAAACGCCACGGCGGTGGCCAAATAGGCGATGCTCCATATGTCTAAATTCGGGTTAAACAGGGCAATAAGCGGAATGGACAGCAGCAGCAATACTTGCGTGATCAACAACCAGCCGCGCCGGCGTCCCATGGAAAAACCCGCCAGTTTAGGGATGTAACGGTCAAACAGCGGCGCCCACAAAAATTTCCAAGTGAACGGCAGGTTGATTAAAGCGAACAAGCCTATCGCCTTGAGATTCACGCCCTCGCTACGCAGCCAGGCCGGCAAAAGGCTGATTAAGATATACAGTGGCAAGCCGGAGCTAAAGCCGGTAAAGATGCAAATCAGCATTTTTTTGCTGATTAGCGACGACCAAATCGAGTGGGTTTGAGGTGAGGCCAAAGACACTTAAGCAGCTTTTAAGCGGTACATGGCCAAATTGCCCAATAAATTGGGCATAAAGTGCACGGTTTGGCTGTTGGTCATGACGCAACGTTCCAATATGCTAATTTTGTGATTTTTACAAAATTCTTCAAAATCGTTGATCGTGCAAAGGTGCACATTGGGCGTGTCATACCATTGGTAAGGTAAGGTTTTTGACACCGGCATGCAGCCTTTGCTGATTTGCAAGCGGTTACGCCAATAGCCAAAATTGGGAAAGGTAACAATGATTTCTCGGCCCACGCGCAGCATTTCTTGCACAATTTCTTCGGTATTGTGCATGGCTTGTAAGGTTTGCGACAGAATAACCGTGTCAAACGATTGGTCTTCAAAGCCCGACAAACCGTCTTCTAAGTCCATTTGTATGACGTTGCTGCCGTTTTCCATGCAGGCCAACCAATTGCCATCGTCTTTTTCCACACCGTAGCCTTGCACCTCTAAGCTTAGGCGTAAAAATTGCAGCAACTCGCCGTCGCCACAACCTAAATCCAGCACCTTGGAGCCAAAGCCTACCCAACTTGAGATGATGGCAAAATCTTGGCGAAATTGCGCGACTGAATTTGTAGTATTTACATTATTTTCTGCGATTTCACTCATGCTTATACCTGCACATTATTCAAGTAGCTGCGCAATATCTGGTGATAATGCGCGTCCGGCATCAAAAAGGCATCGTGGCCGTGCGCGGCGGTGACCTCGGCGTAGCTGACGGTGCGCTCGTTATCCAGCAAGGCTTTGACAATTTCGCGTGAGCGGGCCGGTGAGAAACGCCAATCGCTGGTGAACGACACCACTAAAAAAGCCGCCTGCACGTTCTTGAAAGCCAAGCTTAAATCATTATCAAAGGCCAAGGCTGGATCGTAATAATCCAAAGCACGCGTCATGCGCAAATAGGTATTGGCATCAAATTCGCCGGCAAATTTATCGCCTTGGTAACGCAAGTAAGATTCCATTTCAAATTCGGCATCAAAACTGTAGTGAATGCTGTCTTTCAGTTTGCGGCCAAATTTGTTGCCCATGGCGTCGTCGCTTAAATAGGTGATGTGGCCTAGCATGCGGGCAATACGTAAGCCGCGTTTGGGCACCACGCCGTGCGCATAGTAATCGCCACCGTGAAACTCCGGATCGGTAATAATCGCTTGCCGCGCCACTTCATTAAACGCCATGTTCTGCGCGGTTAAATTGGGTGCGGAGGCAATCACCAGGGCGTGGCGCACGCGCTCAGGAAAGGCCAGCGTCCATTGCAAGGCTTGCATGCCGCCTAAGCTGCCACCCACCACGGCGGCCAACTGTTTAATACCCAAGTAGTCGGCTAGCATGGCTTGGGATGCCACCCAATCTTCCACCGTCACCACCGGGAATTGCGCCCCCCAAGGTTGGCCGCTGGCTGGGTTGATGCTGGCAGAGCCGGTGCTGCCGTGGCAGCCGCCTAAATTGTTCACGCCTATGACAAAAAATTTACGGGTGTCCAAGGGTTTGCCGGGGCCAATTAAGTTGTCCCACCAGCCCGGGTATTTGTCGTCCGCGCTGTATTTACCGGCCACGTGGTGCGTGCCTGACAAGGCATGACAAATCAGCACCGCATTGGATTTGTCGGCGTTGAGTGTGCCATAGGTTTCATAAACCAAATCAAATTGTGGCAACACCGCACCGCTTTTTAGCGTCAGTGCTTTGGCAAAATGAGCGGTTTGGGCGGCAACAATGCCTACGGAATTATTTTCTAACATGGCGTGATTATACTATGGCTAGGTAAAAATAGTTTTTGTCATGGCGCGCGCCAGTTTGCGGCGCGAATGACTCCGCTACTTCCAGCTAGCTAAGCTTAAGTTTTCGTTTCACGACGATAGCAATTGTTAAACGACTCTTTGTTCGTTCTTGGGGGGTATACAGCGATCAAAGCGTAGCGATTTCACGCTGTTATTTAAAACAGTAGTCATTTAGCAAGCCGAGGTTCGCTTCTTCAATGCTTACCAAAATGTCCACTATCATGCCAACAGGCAAGTCAGGATTTTCTTCAGCATTTTTGCCAATTTCAGCCCAATACTCAATTGGTTGGTAAACGACTGACAAGGTAATGGTTTTCATAGACTGCTCCCCATTTATTTAATCTGACTACGTGGCTCGAAAGGCACGGCATTTTCTATAGGCTCAGCCATAGAGATTAGCGTTTCGGCAATAAAGTCGACCGGTAAGTCTGGATTGTCTAAAGCAGTGCGACCCACTTTTGCCCAAAATTCAATTTGCCCAGCAATCGTGCGATGTTCTGCTTTCGCTTGATCGCGTGCGGAGGTATACAAATCATCTTCAATACGAACTGGCATGCCCATCTTTATTCCCATCCCATTTTGCTACAAAAGTAGCGTAAATTATATGCGCTTATTTTGCATGACAAGTGCCACATTAAAAGAAAATGGATGCGCTACGCAGCCATTGTTTGAAACGGCCATACAACCACTCACGCCAGCGCATGATCTGCATGACCGAATAAACACGTTAAAACTGGCGTATTTTATTTTGTTGCTTCAGCACTCATTGCTGCAGCTTCAGGCGCTCAAGCTGCTGGCGGCATCGTAGCCGGTGATTGGACTCTAGACATCGGTGGCGTTGTAAACGCTTACTACACTTCAACTAAAGCATCTGGTACAGCTACTGGTTTAGCTGGCGGTAATGATACTGGCACTAAAACAGCATCAAACATCACGACCGGTTTGTTACCTAACTACCTAGCTGTTTCTGGTAAAACACGTCAAAACGATTTAGA
>SXGT01865152.1_pt1 | contig 12580 bp, 16 predicted proteins | sample 3176221 | NCBI WGS metagenome assembly SXGT01 (sample SAMN11356862, study PRJNA531348) | freshwater metagenome | isolation source: freshwater sample F1-120 | place: China: Fuxian Lake, Yuxi | collected 2017-12-25
ACCGCTTCGACGTCGTCTACTCGAAGTCGGTGATCGAACACTTTCACAACCCCGAAAAGCTGGTCACCGAGACCTACCGCGTGCTGAAGCCCGGCGGGGTGGTCATCACCATGTGCCCGGACTGGGAATTCAACTATCGGATCTACTTCGAGGACTACACGCACCGCACGCCATTCATGCAGTCTTCAAGGCGTGACATCCACCTGATCCACGGCTTCGAGCAGGTGCAGGTGGAGCGCTTCCGGCAGCTCCCGGTGCTGTGGCACGGACGCGGGCTGGTGCCGGCGGCCGAGCTGACGCGCGTGCTGGCCCCCAACTTCCTGAAGCCGCGCAGCAAGTGGATCCGGTTCTCCAAGGAAATCATGCTGCTGTCGAGCGCGACCAAGCCTGCCGGCGGCGCGGTCGCCACCGCATGAGCGCGGCAGCGCGCGTCGGGTTCATGCAAGGGCGGTTGTCGCCCCTCGTCGACAATCGCATACAGGCGTTTCCGTGGCCGCATTGGCGTGACGAGTATCCCCTCGCGGAGCTGTGCGGCCTTGGCCTGATGGAATGGACGTTGGACCAGGAACGCCTGTACGAGAATCCGTTGATGACCCCCGATGGCCGCGCTGAGATCGCGGCGCTTGGTGAGAAGTTTGGTGTTACCGTTCCCTCGCTGATAGGCGATTGCTTTATGCAGGCTCCATTCTGGAAGGCGGACGACTCGAGTCCCGCGAACAGGAAGATCTCGTGGTCGAGACGTTTACCTCGCTGAGCTACGACTTCGCCCAGGCCGGCCTCAAGGTCGCGTTGGAATCGGACTACCCACCATCCGATTTGCAGCGGTTCATCGCGCGGTTTCCCGCGCCCGTGTTCGGCGTGAACTACGACATCGGGAACAGCGCGGCGCTGGGCTTCGACCCGCGCGAGGAGATCACGGCCTACTGTTCGCGCATTTCCAGCATGCACGTGAAAGACCGACCGCGGGGTGGCACTACGGTCCCGCTCGGCACCGGCAGCGCCGATTTCGAGACGGTCTTCCGGGAGCTGGCGCGCGCCGAGTTTGCCGGGTTGTGCGTGCTCCAGACCGCCAAGGCCTCGCGCAACGATCACGCCGGCGTGCTGTGCCGCTATCGAGACATGACCGCCGGCTGGCTGGCTCAATACCCGGTTCATCGACATGTTGCTTGAACTCGGCGGCAAGGCACCGCTGAATGGCCGCGATCAGGGCGCGCTGTCGGCGGCGGCAGCCGGGCTTGCCGGCAGCATCGCCGTGCCGGGAGACGTGACGAAACCTGACGCCGCCCGCCAGGTTGTTGACCGGGCCGTCGCGGCGTTCGGCACGCTGGACGTACTCATTTGCAACGTCGGCGGCGGCCGTTCGGTGGCGCCCGGTGACGAGACCCCCGACGAGTGGCAACTGATGTTCGCGCTCAATCTCTGGAGCGCGACCAACACGGTCGAGGCCGCGCGCCCGGCCCTGGCCGCGTCCAAGGGGGCCATCGTCTGCGTCTCGTCCATCTGTGGGCAGGAGGTGGTGGCCGACGCGCCGGTGACCTATTCCGTTGCCAAGGCGCCCCTTGATGCCTACGTGCGCGGCCTGGCACGGCCGCTCGGTCGAGAGGCCATCCGGATCAACGCGGTCGCGCCGGGCAACATCCTGTTCGACGGATCGGTCTGGTCGCGCAAGCTCGCCGAGGATGCCTACGGCGTGCAGGCACTGCTGGCGCGCGAGGTTGCATTGGGCCGGCTGGGGACGCCACGTGAGGTCGCCGAGCTCGTGGCCTACCTCGCATCGCCGCGAGCGGCGTTCGCGACCGGAGCGGTGTGGACCCTTGACGGCGGGCAGGTGCGAACGTGATGGCCCTCGAGCGTTTTGACTTATCCGGCCGGACCGCCTTGATCACCGGCGCGGCGGGGCTACTCGGCATCGAGCACGCCTCGGCGCTCCTGGAGCGCGGCGCGGTGGTGGTGCTGACCGACATCAGCGACGCGCCGCTGGCCGCCGCACGAGCCACGCTCGCGCCGCTGGCGGTTGCGGCGCGCGTGGTGACACACGTGATGGACGTTTCGCAGCCCGAGGCGATCCGTGCGGTGGCGGACCAGTTGGCCACAGAGGGACGGCGCGTCGATATCTTAGTCAACAACGCCGCCATCGATCCCAAGGTCACCGGTGATCGCGGTGTCCTCGAGACCTCGCGCCTCGAGATCTTCTCGTTGTAGCAGTGGGATCTGCAGGCGTCGACGGGACTGACCGGCGAATTTCTCTGCAGCTAGGTCTTCAGCAGCGCGATGGCCGCGGCGGCGTGATCCTCAACATCGCTTCTGACCTCTCGGTATTTTCGCCCAACCAGCGGCTCTACCGAAAAGACGGCGTGGCCGAAGAGATGCAGCCGGTCACACCGGTGACCAATTCGGTGATCAAGGCCGGATTGATCGGCCTGACCCAGCACCCTGGCCACCTACTGGGCCGAAAGCGGCATTTGCGCCAGCGATCTCGCCGGGCGGTATTTACACCGGTCAGGGCGAAGAGGTCGTGCGCCGACTGTCGGCAGTGATTCCCCTTGGCCGCATGGCCCGCGCGACGAGTATCGCGCGGCCGTGCAATTCCCCTGTTCCGACGCCTCCTCGAAACTGAACGGTCAAAACATCGTTATGGACGGCGGGCGCTCGGTCTCGTGACGCGATCCCTGGTCACCACCGCACTCGAGAAGACATGGCCAGACGACAGCCCGGTGCTGTTCCTAGGGAGCGGTGCCGCCGATCTTCGCGCAAGGAGCGGTGGTCGTGGATGGACGCCGAGGTCCTTCCGAATCACTGGGACGATCGGAGTCGGCTGCACGCCAACTATCGGTACCTGAAGGAGTTCCACGAACGGCTGAACGAGCTCCAGGGCGCGGACCATGGCTCGCGCTACTGGCGGAACGTGATCGATCTGTGGCTTGGCTACTTCAAGCAAATGTTATTCGATCGCTGCACTTCGGTTCAGCAGCCCCCGCGCGAGCACTAGTTCTCCGGCACCACCGTCTTGACCGGCGGCGAAGGCGCATTGGTCTTGAAGGACATGGCCGACTTCTCGCGCCTGTTCGTTGGTGACGAGTGGAGCCACCATCTCTATGGAGCAGTCTAGTAGACGACCACAGTGCCGCTCATCAAGCAAGAGCGGACGCCGCAACACGTGGTGCCGGACGGCGTTTCAAAGCACTGGTCTCCGTCGCAGGTCGTCGCCCGCTCCGCCGCCGGGGCGTACGGTTCAGCGGCCGCCGTGATGGGCCTGCAGCGAAATGCGTTCATACTGTCGACCAGCCTCCCGTACGCCGACAAGTTCCGTCTGCATTGGCGGCTCGGACAGGTGCCGCAACTGTGGCGGACACCTCAGCCGGCCTCCGCCGACCTCAATCTGGATCAGCGTCGATGGACAGTCCCTAGACAAAGCCGTAACGCTTTCAAAGCGTGTGCTCTTGCGCTGGTTCCACAGCAGGGGCCCACCGCATACATCGAGGGCCGTGCCCCGCTCGGGGAACATGCGACGGCCTTGCCACGGCCAACACGTCCGCGGTTGATCTGGACGAGAGGGCTTCACAACTCGAACGCAATCTTCAAGCTGTGGGCGGCTGAGGTTTTGGAACGCGGTTCAACGCTGGTAATTAGCCAGCACGTCAGGCTCTACGGCGTGGGCCGGTGGTCGTTTGGCGAAGACCACGAGATCGCTATCAGCGATCGCTACCTCAGCTGGTCTTGGGAGGACGCGTCGCAGCCCACGGTCAAGGCGGTTGGCCAGCTAAAGTCGCGGCTTGTCTCCACCAGGGTGCCCGCCAATCCCAGCTCCGTGCAAAGGGGATTTTGTATGATGACGGTCTGGCTGGTGCGCGAGAGAAAAGTTGCTGGATAGCGTGCATTCCAGGCAATCTGCGGTATCAGCAGTGCAAGCGCTACCGGCAGAAACGCACCGGCACCCGCAGGCAGCGCTTTGATCTTCCACCAGCGCGGTGGGAGCTTGAGCTGCAGCACAAGCAACAACAAGAGCGGCGGGACCCGCGAACCAAGGTACGCGAACTGCGTAAGCGCAGGCAGACATACCGCTCCCACCCTATTAGATCGCTTTCCGGTCCGGCCGGCGCGGACCAGCATCCAAACAACTGCCATCAGGAAGACGTTACTCGTGCTAAAGTACATTCAAAACCAGAGGAGAAACGCAACCACCTGGCTGGTAGCCAGGGATGCCACAGCCAGCAGTGCGATTGACCGGTGCGTTTCAGATTTAGATTAACCGCAGCCCAGCTCGCACAGGCACGCATAGAGCACGGCTAAACCTGCAATGCCAAAGAACGCAGAAAGTTTTGAGCGCAAACCGCGAGGAGCCAAACAGCAAAGTAAGACTGGCGGAGCAGATGTACACCGGCTCAACATTGCCGTTCAGGAATTAGTACAACAACAGGAAGCCTAGCGCAGCGCCTTAAGGCATTTAGGCCGTACGCAGATGCAATTTGTAGCGCGATTATATTGTTTGCATAAAAGGCAAACTAGATATTGGCGGAGGATTTACACCTTAGGACTACTATCAACAAAATACTTCTGCATCGAAACTCGCCAGATATCGCTCTGCACCAGCACATCGCGGAACTTTATTGCACTGTCCCCATTACCGAATTGAGATGACTTCTTCGATGTGCGAGGCTGCATTACCTGCTTGATTGCCCGGTCAATAGCCTGCGGATCGATCTCTACGTTCTCAATAAGGCTATGTGACGAGCGGTTATGTTGTCGGGACCCAAGATTGACAGAGGGGACACCAAAGTACGGCGCCTCAATTATTCCCGCGCTCGAGTTACCAATTATGAAATCAGAGCTCTTTAACATACTCAAGAAATATTCAAAACGCATCGAGGGAACGACGACGAAGCGATCGCGGTTCAGCAATGTCAGATAGTGGTTAAGAATGATTTCTGAACCACGATCGTTATTCGGGTAGATCACGACGTAGTTCAAACCGGAATTGAGCACCGCCTCACATACTATTTTGGATTGATGTTCTAGATTTACCAAATCCGTAGTGACCGAATGAAACAGGAGAACAGAATATTTCTTGAATTTAATATCGTAATGCTTCTTGACCACCCGCATCGGTGGCATTTTTCCAGGCTTCATTGCATCGAGATCCGGAGAACCAATTATGTAGATGGAATCTGTAGCTTCCCCAAGTTGAATCAGGCGGTCTTTTGCCCGCTGATTCGAACAGAAATGGATGTGACTGAGTTTTGTAATAGCATGCCTGATTGACTCATCTATCGTTCCCGAAACCTCGCCGCCTTCGATATGCGCAGTCAGGATGTTGTTCAAGGAGCCCACGATGGCTCCGGCAAGTGGCTCGACGCGGTCGCCGTGTATAACGATCAACTCCGGCTTGTATTCCTTGATGTAGTCCCCAAACCCGCTTATTGTTTTCGCCAATATCTGATCCATGTCATCACTGACATTCTGATTGACGAATCTGTATATATTTTTGAAACCATGCCTATCAAACTCAAAGTGCGTATGACCGAATTTCTCAAGCATGTGCATTCCGGTAACGAATATTGAAACCTCAAAACGTTGGTCCGCTTGACTTATGGAGATCAACGGCTTCAACTTGCCGTAATCAGCGCGCGTTGCCGTGAGAAATACGATCTTTCTAGGCTTGTCAATTGCTTGGCTCATATTTAAGTCAATTCAGTCAAGCGAATGAGTTTAAAACAAAAGTGCCCATACAAACCTATTCGTGACACAGGCGCCATCTCTCTATGTATGCACCTAACGCTACTAACTGTTGCCCTAGTTATTGATGTCAGGGTAGAAAGCTCAAGAGCTGGAAACCTTCGGGTAATTCCTTGTAAGGTGCTCATATACCGGATTATTCGAATGAGCTAAAAGGTATTCTACGTTTTCGAAATCGTGGGGGCGATCAATATCCCCCCCGCCTGGCGAAAAAAACGACAACATTCGTTCCCCATTGAGGCTCTTTTGATCCAATACGGTACATCGTTTGATTATATCTACGTAACCGTCAGGATGAAAAACACGGGGAAATGTTTGCCTCGGCAGATTGTAGTATTCAGGTCTGGGATCGTCGGGAAACATTCCTTTCAAATAGCCATTTTCGACTGTAAAAAGCTTGAAGGGTGATTCTTGGGTCTCCCTGACCGACCTTAGTGATGTAGCTTGAGGGTTTCTTGCAATTGCCTCGATTGCGCCGTCGATGATTACTGGGTCTCTCAAGGGAGATGGCGGACACAGCAATACAAGATATTCCGGGCTTGAGTTCTCATTGCCCTCAAACCAGTCCAGAGCATGTCGAACGTATTCGATCGCATCCGACCGATCCTGCGCAAATTGCTTCGGACGAATAAAAGGAACTTCTGCCCCAAAATTACGCGCTATCTCAGCGTACTCCTCGGAATCGGTACTGACTACCGTTCGCTCGATGTTTTTTGACAGTATCGAGGCAACGATTGAATAGGCGATAAGCGGGTATCCCCCCAGCAATTTGACATTTTTCCCTGGGAGGCCTTTGCTCCCCGACCTTGCCGGTATAAGCCCAACGAACTTGGCTGGTTTAATGGTGTTACCTAATGCGCAAAAATTATCTGACTGTCCAACCACCATCAACCGACAAGCCATGTCCAGTAATAAAGCTTGAGGCATCGGAGGCTAGAAAAATCAGGGGGCCAAGCAGATCATCAACCGTCCCAACTCGCTTTAAGGACGCTCTATTGCTCAACCTTTCCACGAACTCCTGATCATCTACCTTGCTGTCACTCTCAATTCCAACATGAGGAAATGCGCCGGCCAAAATGGCGTTGCATCTAATGCCGAACTCCCCGTAAAAAGAAGCAACATAACGAGTGAATGCAAGCAGAGCGGCTTTAGAGGCGCTATAGGCCGGCGGATTGAACATTTTCTTTCCTGCGTACAGAGCTGGATCAGGAGAAACGACTGCGTACATTGAAGAAATATTAATGATAGAGCCGCTGTTTTGGGCTTTCATCTTTGCACCAATGACCTGGGTCGTCAGTGCGTGCCAGTAAACGCCTGAATCGAAACTGCGCATCCATTGCTCTTTTGACATTATTTCCATCCGCCCGGATGGGTCGTTAAATCCGGTTCGGCTGCTAAATTCAAAGGCGTTATTTACCAGAATGTCCACAGTATTGTTTCGCTCGACTGCATCACACAGAAATCGCCTCGATTCTTCTGCATTATAAAAATCAGCTTGATAATGTTGAACCATTTCGGAACCGTAACGGCGCGCAAGCGAATAAGCGAGTTTGACTACCGTCGCATCCTTATCAAACAAGACGACTTTTGAGCCGTTTGCCAACAGTTCTTCTGAAAATGCGCTGCCAAAATACCCCCCAGCCCCGGTTACTACAGAAACCTTGCCAGTCAAATCTACGCTATAACGTTTACGGTCCATCTGAATCCTATCTTCGGGTTTATTCGGGCAGCCGCTTGACACCCACCGCGGCAAATCCCTTATAAACCCGCTTGAGTTCAGTATTGCCAAACCGCCCAGGGACCTGCCGCTTTATTGCGTCCAGCGGGACATTCACCCAAGGCACTTTGCGCAATGTTTGACCAAAAACATCCATATCTTGCCGTGCGCGCTTTGGAACTATCGATGCCATGAACCTATGGCGCAATCATTCTAAATTCCAATTGCTGATCGGCACTAATATCCGTTGTTGCAGCTTTCCCCACCAAGCTCTGATAGTCGGAAGCCGGAATTTCGCCGGTTCCAGGTTTTTTCACCCAGATGTTACTTGCGCTGAATATTTCACCTGCCTTTATATCTTGAACCGCAACGACGCTTGCGAAAGAAAAATCCTTGACGGGCCGTTCCTCATCCAAGAATCCCTTTTGCCCACCCAACGATAAATACACTGCGCGCGAACCCTTGACCAATTCCGCAAGTTCGGTTGGATCAATTGAAAAGCCTATATCAGGACCAGGCCATTCCTTACTGACAGTAAAGTGCTTTTCCAGAACACATGCGCCAAGCGCAATAGCCGCCATGCAAGTATATAGACCGTCAGAATGATCGCTCAGGCCAACCGGGCAATCGAATTCATCCTGAAGCTGACGCATTGCACCCAAGCGAACTTTCTCATAAGGAGTCGGATAAATTGACGTGCAGTGCATCAGAACGAGCGGGCAATCATGCTGCCGAATTACCTCGACGGTTTTCCGGATCGAGTCAATTCCATTCATTCCCGTTGATAGAATAACCGGCCGAGACATTCGGGCAATATGTCCAATAAGGGGCAAATTACTGCACTCGCCAGAACCGATTTTAAAAGCCGGGACATCCATTTCATGGAGCAAGTCAGCAGCTTCCTTTGAAAATGGAGTGCTCAGATACACAATACCGATATCCTTGCAATGATTTTGAACTCGAACGTTTTCTTCAAGGCTCAATTCGATTCTCTTGGTAATGTCCCAGAGAGTTTCTTGGGACAAATACCCCGGCTTGATGTCGGTATGAATTAGCTCCGCTTCAGCTATATGATATTGAAATTTAATGCAGTCAGCGCCTGATTGCTTCGCCCTATCCGCCAACTGGATGGCCTTTTCGACGTCGCCATTGTGGTTGATTCCAGCCTCAGCAATAATAAAAGGAGGCGCGCCTGAACCTATTTTTCTGTTGCCAATACTAAATGCGTGCATTGCAAACTCTCTGCAGATTTAGAATGTTTCTTCAACAGCCGAGACAGCTGTTTTAATTACGTTGTGTTTGGTAGTAAACATCTTCGACAAATGCTTATACCTTGCAAACGCCTCTTCCGCAGGACACCAAGGTGTGCTGATATTTATGAATTCGACTTTGGGCTTTTGATACGAAATGGTTGTCACCATTTCGGAATGATCTGGCCGCCTGAGCCATCCGTATTTCTCGCATATGTCGTACAAGCCGGTTCCTGGATATGGTGTTGCGATCAAAGGCGTAACGTAGGTGACTCCAGCGCAAACCAATTTTTTGGCGTATTCAAGCGTCTCGTCGAAAGAATCCCTGTCTTCACCCTTTATCCACATTCCTTTTTCGCTGTCTTCCAGAATACTGTCTGAGTAGCGCTCGCGAACAATCTTCTTCAGGCTTTCCTTGGACACTCGTCCGCCGGGGTAGCCGATAATAAAAAAGGCACCAGATTCAAGACCGGCCTCGGCGCACCACTCGGCTACCTGCAGCGCTTTTTGCAGATGCTCCATTGCTACCGGCTTATTCATCGCAATCAGATTCTTTAGTTCGCCACTTTCGACGGGGAGATAAATGATTTCCGTTCCAGCGTCTTTCATTGCAAAAATCTGTTCTCTGTCCAGCCTGTCAATCATCACCCCATTCGGGAACGAAATTTTTAATGGATAACCCTGATCTCTTAGTCCCTTAAAATATCTCAAGATTGGGATTGAATGGATTTTCTTTAACGTGAAGTTATCATCTTCGATTTCGACGTGGGTAACCCCATAGTTGTCGATCATGAATTTTATTTCCTCGACAACCCGCTCTGGCGAAAACGAGCGCCACTCCTGACCTTTTTCTGGAATGGAGCAAAACTCACAGGTAAAGGGGCATCCGCGAGAAGTAATGTAAGAGAAGGTCTTGTCTACGCTGTTTCCTCTCGGCGACCAGTTCACATATTCGTGCATCGGTCTAAAACCAAAGCGCGTGATCCACGGTATCTCGTTAATGTTGGAAAGCTGTTCAGAACGCTGGGTGTTCTCAATGATTTCGTTTTTATCATTTCGAAAAACAACCCCAGGTATTGTTTCAAGACTTTCGCCATTGAGTATCCTGGCGCTGGCAATCTCTCCTTCACCCTTGACGACAATATCAGCCTTCGTTTCATGCATGACCTGATACGGCAGAGTCGTTGCCAAGATGCCGCCGACCACTATAACCATATTTGGAAATTGTGCTTTTAATTTATTGCAGAGGGGATAAAATACGAATCGGGAATCAGTAAAAGGTACATTAATAAACAGATAATCTGATTCGGCAGGAATCTGCTCGATAACCCACTCGTCTGTTTGCCCCACTCGATTTATGGTTTGGAATTCAGTTTCGATGGGCAATTTAATAAACTGCCCGCCGTGCAACATTGGATCTATGTACTTGATTACCTGATGTCCGCACTCAATGATGTAGCAACCAATATATGCGAGACCCAATTGTTGAGACTGAAATTCAGCCTCCCCCTGAAAAACCCATGGACAAGCCAACAAGGTCACTGTTTTCGATTTGAACTCTTTGCTGCGCTGAGCGTCTTTTGGGTGATGCTTGCTCATTCTCAGAGACACAAATTTTTCCATATCAACTCCCTCGTCAAACCTTATTTACGAGCCACGTTTCCATTCTTTGACTACATCGAAACTCCCTGAAAGGGGTTAATCAAGCAACTCACGTGTGGATTGTACCCTTCAGGTAACCGCGCTCGCGTCTCTGTAAACGCCGGAACGACTATTCCAACAGCTAGAAAATTTAATCTCTCACTCTCACATAAATTGTAAGCGCTGGCCCCGCAATGGTCAAGTCTCATTTTGCACTGACTTCCACTCCACTAATTCTCGGATGGCAATCAATCAATTTTGTGCAATATTCCCAGAGGTACAATCAGCGCAACGAGCGGGCATTACATAATTTCTGCAGGCCGTCATCGGCAGTCGTAGACATTCAGTGCGTACAGCAAGCGGCTAGACCACGCCTACTCACGCTACGCCACATGTGCCATTCCTGCAGCGCAGGATTATCACGCCGCACTCCGTTCCCGCCGCCGGCGTTAGTACACAGCGGCCCGCTTCATTTTGCAATTACTGCCTGCGCACCTCCGTGGCACACCAGCAGTGCTGCTCATTAATTGGCGATTATTTCGTACTGGCCTCGCCAGTCGAGCGTCAGCTCGTAGTGGTCGGCCTGGGTCATCAAGTCGAGCCTGGCCTGATTAGCTAGGACTTCTTTGAGAACCGACTGGTTGCCGTAGTTGCCAAGCTTGGCGTGGCCGCCGGTGGTTAGGAAGAGTGCTATTGCCTTGCCCACCGGTGGGGATGCCGCCAAAAGTCTTGGTCAGAGTGTAGCGCGAGGTTATTTCAACCGCGGCACCGGCGCGGTAGCCACGCGGTTGGCCCACGCTCCTATCCTATAGCTTCTACGAAAGATTGGGGCCAACCAGCACCTTGAGGCCCTAGGCGTTCCGAGCGATGTCGAACGCCTCGGCGATGTTTACCAGCTCGAAGCGGTGGGAAATAATCGGGACGAGGTCGAGCTGCCCGAACCAACGGGGCGCCACCTTGAAATCGCCGATGCCGCAGTGGCCACCGGAGCTACCCTTGAGGTTCAGATTGCGACGGCGGAACTGGTACAGCGGTAGCTCGTAGCGGGTCGAGCAGGAGCAACGCCGACGATCCCGATCGAGCCGCCCTCGGTGGTCGAGTCGACGCAATTGGCTAGCGGGACCGGGTGCCCGGCTGTCTCCATAGCGACGTCAACGCCAGCCCCGCGGGTGAAGGAGGCAACCGCGTCGGCAAGTGACTCCGAATTGGGATCGACCGTCGTGTCGGCGCCGAGGCGTTTGGCCAGCTTACGGCGGCGCTGGTTCGGCTCCGAGACCTAGATCTGGCTAGCGCCACCGCGTTTGACGGGCTGTAGCAACATGGGACCCATTGGTTCCGCACAAGTGATCAGGACCGTCGCGCTCGTCGGCACCCGGGCGTTCTGGACAGTGGCGCCGCAGCAGACGAGCGGCTTGATGAATGTGGCCTCGTCAAAGTTCACACCAGATGGCATCGGTAAGATACGGTCGGCCGCCAGGACCACCCACTTGGAAAAGCCCATTTGACCGGCGCAAACGACCGGCGTGCCTAGCTCGACACCGGTAACGTTGGGTCCGATCGCCTCCACGACACTGCCCTATTCGTGTCCCATCACGCTGCGCGACATCGGCCGCCCGACCACCAGGACAGCGACGGCTACCGATGAAGCATTCGACGCAACTAGAACTACCTGTGTATCGCCGCCTGAACTGGTCTTTGCCCGCCAATCAGCTTCGAAGCACAGTTCAACCTGTCGAGGATGCCAAATACCCAAGGGTTCTTCGATCCTTCGTGTTCGTGCAAGGGACGCAGGATGTGCCCGGGCTGCAACACACGGCGCGATGGCGACGGCGGCGCACATGGTGGAGCATGTGTTTCCGCAGTGGCGGTGCGGCAGTGTGTGGTAGTTCCGAAGCGCCTGCGCTACTTTTTGGACCGTGATGCAGACTGCCTGAACTGGGTGGCGGGGATCGCGATGAGCGAAGTGCAGCGCGCGACAGCGGAAGCGAGCACAAGCACGGCGGCGGCCGCACCGACCGGCGGGTGGAACGCCTGCAGCACATTGCACACTGGTTCGACCGCTACCTGAAGCTGTAGCAGGCCCAGCGCAACAAATTTATACACAACCTGCCCGTAACTGGAGACACTTTTTGACCACCCTCGTAACCAACGTTGCAATATTTAGAGACGGCGAAGTGCTGCTGCAGAAGCGCGAAGACTTTGAAGTCTGGTGCCTGCCCGGCGGCCATGTGGAGAACTC